>Ga0308164_10000410_pt1 | contig 78802 bp, 69 predicted proteins | sample PhyTR2_FD_201031 | JGI IMG/M metagenome (GOLD analysis project Ga0308164, IMG submission 201031) | Phyllosphere microbial communities from UC Gill Tract Community Farm, Albany, California, United States - DLSLT.R2 | ecosystem: Host-associated > Plants > Phyllosphere > Unclassified | place: USA... | reverse complement strand
TCGTTTTGTGAGACTGATTACTTATTTTTTTATCAATATTACTAAGTAAAAAATTGCAAGATTACAAAATACATATATTTCGAACTTGGCTAAATTAATATTTTTTAATACTAATTATCGATTTTCTAAATTTAATCTTACAGTTTCATTTTTAGCACTATTTTAGTATATGGAAAAAATGTTAAATCATATTAGACAGATATCTTATCCTATAAATGCACAACGATATGAGTATGAATACGAAGTTAACTCCTCACCTTTGGGCAGAAATGATTTTTATAAGATTTGGCTTATTCAAAGCGATACAAGACTTCATTTTAACGACAGGTCAGTATATATCAATAAGCCTGCAATTTTCTTCAGTAATCCTAATGTTCCTTATGGTTATGATATTTTAAGTGAGCAGCAGAAAGGATACTATTGTGTTTTTAAAAAAGAATATCTAAATATTTTGGCACTGAAAGAAAATGCAATGGGTTCACCTATTTTTAATGCAGACAATGTTGATATTTTTTTTCCTGAACCAAAACAGCTTGAAACGATTATAAACATATATAATTTATTAATTAATGAACTTAATACCGATTTTTCATTTAAGGAAGAAGTTGTTAAATATTACATATATCTTCTGATTTATGAGGGTCTTAAAATTCAGAATAATAAAGCCTTACCATCAAAAAACTCTGTAAACAGGATCGCTTATCAATTTTTGGAATTGCTTGAAAGGCAATTCCCGTTACAATCGCCCAATCAATACCTTAAGTTGCGTATGGCTTCCGATTATGCATCATTATTAAATATTCACGTGAATTCACTCAATAAAGCTGTAAAAGAAATCACCGGAAAAACTACCACTCAGCACATTTCTGAAAGAATTTTAAATGAAGCAAAAGCACTATTGAAATATAGCGGCTGGAATATATCCGACATCGCATACGCACTGGGTTTCTCTTACTCCAATCATTTTGATACTTATTTTAAAAAAAGAGAAGGCATAACTCCTTCTGAATATAGAAAAATCAACATTTGAATTTTGTAGTTATTGCAGTGAAAAATATACTTTCTTGAGTCGCCTTATCTGTAATTTTGTAATCAAATAAATAAAAAAAATGTGGACAATAGAAAATATTCCTAATCAATCAGATAAAACTGCCATTGTTACAGGAGCCAACGCAGGTATAGGATATCAAACAGCATTGGCTCTTTATGAAAAGGGTGCTGATGTGATCATCGCTGCCAGAGATGAAGATAAAATGAAAATGGCTGTTGAAAAAATTAGTAAAATATCTGGAAATGGCAGTATTTCCTATATGGTTTTGGATTTAGGAAATCTAAAATCTGTTTCCGATTTTGCATCTGATTTTAAAAGCAAATACAAAAAATTAGATCTTCTGATAAATAATGCCGGAGTAATGGTTCCTCCAGCAGGAAAAACCGTAGATGGATTTGAACTTCAGTTTGGTATTAATTTTATTGGCCACTTTGCATTAACCTGCTACTTATATCCTTTATTAAAAGATACTAAAGACAGCAGAGTTGTAACACTTAGCAGCGGTGCTCATAAATTGACTGATACTATCGATTTTGAAAATGTCCGATTGGAAAAACCTTATGATCCAAGATCTTCATACGCAATGAGTAAGTTGGCTGATATAACTTTCGCTATTGAGCTACAGAGAAGAATTAATACGAAAGGAGATCACATTATTTCAGTATCATCTCATCCTGGAGTTACTAGAACCGATCTTCAAAGACATCTTGATAATCTTGAAGAAAGATTTGCAGCATACCCCGCAGTCATGGAGGCACCCCAAGGAGCATTGTCAACTTTATATGCAGCTACTTCCCCGGATATTACAGGTGGAGAGTATTATGGTCCTGATGGTGAAGGAGAATTCTCTGGATTTCCAGCAAAAGCCTCCATCGGTGAAAATGCAAAGGATCCAAACTTAGGAGAAAAATTGTGGCGTTTTGCAGAAAATAGTACTAATCTATTTTTTCCGTAAGCCTTAAATAATCTGTTCTAACTATATCGTAATCTAAAATTTATCGATATTGTTACATCCTGAAATAGTAAAAAAAAAACGTTTTTTGAGACGTTTTTTTTATGTTTACAAAATCGGATAACACCAAACATTCAGCAAACAAATTTTCTAGGATTACAAGTAAGTATTAAGCATCTTTGGATTGGCGAACTTTTTACTTTTTAATACCCATTTTTTTAATTTCTTCGTCCGTATGATGATCAAGAATTTTAGCATACCTGTAAAAAGTTGCTCTGGTCAATCCGAAGGGCTTATAAATATCTTCCGGACGTTTAGTGACATCTTTGTTTATAGTGCGCAGAAGTAGTAGTTTAGAAATTGTTTCTTTAGTATAACCCTTAGGTCTACCTCCCAATCTACCTCTTGCTCTTGCAGATTGTAAACCAGCATTTGTTCTTTCTCTAATTAATTCTCTTTCATATTCAGCCAAAGAAGCCATTAAATTTAAGAAAAGTCTCCCATTAATAGTTGAAGTATCAACACCATCTACAAGACCTTTTATGATAATTCCTTTATGAGTACAAAACCAGACAATAAATACTATTTTTAGTCTATACTCAATATCTACAATCAAACGATAAGTGTTTACGTGAATGTTAAAAACTACTCGTTTATCGTTGGTTTTTTGAGATTTATTTTTTATTAAATAATTTTTAGATAAGCTATAACATTTGAATAATACACTTTTCATTAATAGGAATATTTACCAAGCTCACTTCAACAAAAGTAGAGTCATGTAACTCATTTGCACATATAATATCATTATAAATATCACCAGCTATATGATTACATTCGACGTAATTTGATTTACAGATGTTACATATAGATTTTTCAGAGATTCCAGTTACACTTGCTCCTTTTATTTTTCCGCTTTTAATTTTTTTTCTTGCATTTTTATCTACAATTATACTCTTTTCAATAACTAACCCCTCGTTATTAACACTTAATCTTCCCCAACCAACAATCATTGGTTTATGCTCTAAAAAGATAGGTGTTGGTAATTCGGGAAATGGACTTACTTTCGAAAAGCATTTTGTGAACACTTGGATTTTCTTTTTCACCTTCTTTTTTTTATCAGCTATTTCACTTCTTGGTATATGCTTGTTAAGAAAATTTATTGTTTCGTGAGTACTATTATTTATTATAATTATATTATTTTCATTTGTATTAGTATTTCCATTTCTCCATTTATCGATAATCTTTTGAATACTATTTGTTACTAATGTTGTAATTATTGAGGTAGCTGCACCGGTGAGATACATATAAACTGGATCTGCGAAAAATTCATGAAAACCTTTCTTAAAAATATATTGTACAGGCTGATCGTTTTCGGGTTTAACAATAATGTTATAACCTTCAATTCTTAAATATTTTATCAATTCTAAAGTACCTTTATCAACTAATCTTCGATTTGGGTAAAGTTGCGAATATGGATTAAATGAATCTATAATAATTTCTTTTTTCATGAATACCTATTTAAATTTTTTAAGAATTTAATCGTTTTTTGAGACTGTAATTTCCAAATAGATAACGTTCCTGAATGCCAAAGGCAGAAGTTAGGTTCAGTGATAATTTTATTCAAAATAGCTGAAACAAAAAAAGCTACTTTTCAGTAGCTATAATTTTTATAATTGTTAACAATTAATTTTCCTTGAAAGGAATTACATTCCTGTTCCGCCTCTTTTTAATGTTACTTTTCTCATAATATTTGTTTTTAAAATTACAGCTAACCTTTATATTGCTAAATTATAAATTAAAATTGAATAACCAAGTCAATTTTTTTTAAAAATAAATACTTTAAATTTTTCGCCTGGCATTAATACATCTCTATTCGCAAAATTAGTGCCAGCGAAATCAATATTATCTTTTACAAATACATTTTTATCAACTGGACTGAAGAAAATACTTAATTTTTCACAAGTAACTAAATTTATATAAATATCATCAATTATTTTAGATGATGAAAAAGAATACATTCTATCTTCTTGTAATTTTTGTTTCATTTCTATACATCTGTCAATATGATATTCTCTTTTACCTATTAACTGATGTTTAAAAATCTTTTTAAAATATTCTCCTTCTTTAATTGGATTTGAATCATTAAAAAAAGTTTCTCCAAAAGCTTCTCCATTAATCTTTGTTTTTGATGGAATTATTTTAGTATACACATTATCACTATCGTTTTCGTGTGATGTAACAAAAAATTCAATATCAACTTCTGCATCTGTATTTGAGATTAATGTTGATGTCGATGTTTCAGTAATTTTAATGATATCATTTTCTAGCAATTCGAATTTAACTTGTAATCTTAAATTTTTGTAATAATAACTTAAATTATTTTCTGCAAATAAATCATTTTCAATTTTATCTCTAAGTTTCTCCATTAATTGTGGAAAATGTTTTTCATATTTACATAAAGTAACATCTTTCCAAATTTTGTCTAGATTTGGTTGTTTGTTTAAATTTTCTTGCGAGAATGTTAGTATTTCAAAGTTTTTTGTAAGTTGATTTTCAAATTCATTAGATAAAAGTATATCTTTAAATTTATTGGTAAATTTTTCAGATAAGATAATCTCTTCAAATTGAGTTTTGAATATTTTGAGATTACTAATAATTTTAGTTGCAGCTGAAAAAGCACCAGCTGTAAAAAACAAAAATGATAGACTCTTTAAATCATCAATTAAATCAATACTATTGAAAATATAAGTATCTTTTTTTTCTACATCAAAAAATAGATAATAATACATCAGATAAATAATTGGAATAGGAATTAGTATTACATAAAAGTAATTGAATACTAATTTCAATATTTCCCATATATGCTCAAGAATACCTAAATATTTTCTTGCGAAGAATATTATTATTGTCAACGCGAAAAATCCGCCTATCCAGTAGACGAAATTAAAATCTGGATTTAACATTTGTATTTTATGTTATCTTTATGAATCATTGCACCTAATTTATATATCTACGAAACAAAGTTACGCCAATCTCACTATATTTGGTCGGGTTTGCGAAACTGAAGTAGCGGTTTCGTTTTTTGTTTGATCATATTCAATTCATAAATGTTCTAGTTATCATATTGAACCATGTTAAACATCATATGATAAGTCTACTTCCGGAGTTTATTAAGCGATATATCTTCTTTGAAATTAAGTATAAAAATTTATTTTTTAATTCTCATTTTCTTTACTTTTTCATCTGAATGATGATCCAGAATTTTAGCATAGCGATAAAATGTTGCTCTAGTCAGTCCAAATGGTTTATAAATATCTTCCGGACGTTTTGTAGTATATTTTTGTAGGATTAATTATAATTAAGAATACTTTTTTTATTTTCAACTCTATAACAATAAAAAAAATTCTCTGTTTTTACATAGAGAATTTTGAATATTAAATTAATTATAATATCCAGAATTAGTATCTGGGGATAATTCAACTAATATCATAATATCCACAATCATGTCGCTGTGAAGTTCACTCTTATTTTTCATATTTTTTTTAAATATTAAACTTTTACGATTTGCGCAATAAAATGAATTAGAAGTTACTTAGGATTCTTTTCATTTAATTACTGATACAAAAGTATTTCTGTAAAGCGACAAAACTCAACGTATAAAAAATAAAAGATAAGAGTTCACTCTAATTGTACTATAAAATTAAATTTTAAAAAAATTTGGGTGCTTGTTTTAGTTAGTATTTATTAAATATTGGGATTTACATCATCATTATCTATTTCTTCATTATCTTCTCCCTCTTTTATATTTAGACCATGTTTATTAATAAATTCTATAGTTTTGGTATCAATAATATTATAAACTTCAGGATCTTCAATATTTAAAGCTTCAATAGTTTCTTTTTTGAACTTATCGATTTCTACTTTAAGCTCCCAATTTTGAATATCTTTAGAAGATAAAGTGATAAGTTTGTCCATAATTCGAGCACCAAGTGATAATGTTTTTTCACTAAATGTAGCTACCGAATGAACTAATGAAAGTAATTTTGATTCACTCATTGGTTTGGAAAGTTCTGAAATTTCAATGAATTTAATTGGATTAGTAATCCAACCTTTAAAGTGGTCTGTTTTAGAAAAACTGATTAAAGATCTATCGTTAGATAAAATTACCCATACTTCCCCATCCTTTACAATTCTGTCATTAGTAGATTTAAGAGTAAAAATATCATTTCTAAATAAATGATATTTCTTTGAAATTCCCATTTCTTCTAAGGTTTCACTAAAAAAAAGCTTTGTATCTTCTATTTCATCTTCATCATAATGTGGAATATCAATAAATTCTACAGCATTAGATGTTAATAAAGATTGAATATCTGTCATAATACTTCTTACCCAAACTTTAACATCATCTCTTTCAAATTTAATTGCAGAACTAAATGTTCCTAAATATTCTGCAATTGTATCAGGAACAGCGATCCCTTTATTTTTTAAATGGAAATAATTAGAGATAAAAGCATTATTCGAAAATTCCAATTCTTGAGCTTTTTCTTCAAATCCCATATACTTTCTTGCAGTTAATAAATGTCCTGCACATTCGTTTATATAGTAGTAAGGCATATATAAAAGTGAATCAAGACTTTTAGCTTGATTAATACTTTTGATTGAACTTTTAAAAAACCTATTAGTATTTCCATTATAAAGTATTGAACAAATATATGGTAAAGCAACCGACGGTTCTACTATTATCTTTACATCAGACCATCTACTAGCGCCGATTGCTTTTGCTGAAGCTATAGGATTATTACCATCTAATGATACGTAAACTGAAGCTCTTGCAATTTTATTTATTAATGGATGTGTAGAAGCCATATCAAGCAACTCTGTTACTATTTCATCTACAAGTGTATTTTCAACTTTTTTGTCTTTCAGTAAATAGTCTTTTAATTTGGTTGTTCCATTTTCTGAAATATTATAAAAATTATTATTTACAATTGAAACATTAATATCTTTTAAATTTTCTAATTGATTATATATGTATGAATTAGCAATCCATAATGATATTTTTTTAGAATCATCTGATGTCCAAGGGATTTTATATTTATCTTGTAATAAATCTGTTTGTGCTGAAGATAAATTTTTTAACTCAATATCATATAAGCTTTGACGGTTATTTAAATCTTTATATGACTGTTCGGTTAAACCAATTAAATTATTTTCATCTTTTTTAATTAAAGTTTTTCCAAATAAACCTCCAATTCTTTTTTTAATAAAATCGTATTTTTCTTCATCTAAATTCAGAAATGAAAGTACGTACGTAATTAATTCATCTTCTGTTAAGTCTCTATTAAAAAGGCTGAATAAAATAGTGTCTTCATAAACACTGAATTTTAATCTATTTGTATCTGATGAAAAAACACTATAGCTATGTAAAGCTTTTTCTTTTATATCAACAATATTTCCGTGTTGTCTGGGTAATGGATAATCAACTGATTCTAAAAATTTATTTAATTTGCCTTCACTGATAATTAATCCCGCAATAACTTTAGGAGAAAAGCAAACTGCATTAATTTTCAATTCTTTTGAAATGTTTGCCTCTATTAATCTTTGGTCGATTTCTGTTAAATTGTATGTTGTCAGAAAATAAAATTTTTCAACGCCTAGTTTATGAATAGATTTCTCAGCATCTTTATATGCTTTGTTTTTAATGTCAGTTTTTTGGGTAGTAATTTGATATGCAACTTTTTCACGCTCACCATCTCTAAAAGATATCATATCTGTTCCTCCGTCATAGGAACCATCAATGTTTATAGCATTTAAATTAAATACTTCTTTTAAAACTAAATTACAAGCTATATCAAAATATGATTTACCTAAATTAGAAATATGATTTGTTAAAGTTTCTATATCCATTATTTTCGTTTTTTGAAATTTAGTATTAATTTTTAATCTTTAAAATTATTCTTTAAAAAAATAAAATATCTTTATGGTAAACCGTATTTATTTAATGTTTTTTAAGATTTAATTATTTTATAAAATGTCGCCTTACTTCCGATATTAAAAGCTTTCATAATTTCCTCTACTGGTACCTTTTTACTTTCATAGGAAGCTTTTACTAAAGTTGTAATGTTTTTGTATTTTTCTGTCATTCCCTTTGGTCTCCCTCCATTTTTCCCTCTTGCTCTAGCTGATTTCAATCCTGCATTAGTACGCTCAATTAAAACATTTCTTTCATGCTCAGCAAGTACACAAAAAATTTGAAAGATTAGTTTACCACTAGCAGAACTTGTATCTATGTTTTCTGAAATAGATTTAAAATGTATTCCTTTTTCATTTAGTTCTGTAAAAAACTGAATTAATCCAACTGTAGTTCTACCAATCCGGTCTAATCTCCAAACAGTTAATGTATCTCCTTTTCGTATAAAATTTATTAATTGGTTGAGCTGTGGCTTTTCAGATTTTACACCACTAACTTTGTCAACATAAATTTTTTCAATTCCTAAACTTTTCAAAGCATCAGTTTGTAAATCTAGATTTTGTTCAAACTTGCTTACTCTTGCGTATCCAATTAACATAAGTTCACTTTACTCATTATCATCAAATATACTGTAATTTGATTTTATGTACAACCAAAATGTACTGAATAAGAAATAAAAAAGTGTTGTCAAGTAATTTTCAAAGAAAGTACATGAAACCGACCGTTTTTCTGTTAGGCATATCAAGATATGGTTTTTTTATCATCATCCCGTTCAACAATAATTTGAAGAAATTTTTTCCTGTGTTCCACTATTGTATATTTCCGGAGTTATGATTTGAGTTTCAATATCAATACCTCCATTTCTGCTATCGGCCTTTTCTGTATAGTTTTTATCTGAAACAACTAGACTTTATAATAAATTCCTTTTTTGACCATCATTCTATAAAGAAATTCATATCAGTACCTCTTTTGCACTCCATCTATCAAGAGTAACATCAATACCAAAACTATAGAGTCGTGTTCCTAGATTTTGCACCCAATCTTAGTGTTTTTGATCACCAGCTGTACGAAATGATTATCTTTTTCATTTGTACTATTCTATCTAATAGTTATTCTGTCTCTACTAGTTTTTACCATAAAGTAGTACATTTGAAATCAAATATCTAAGTTTAAACTTCAAGTCGTAATCCATATCTATCATTTCTGCTTTTTGACAAATTTCTAAAAGCTTTGCGAGATTATCAATATGTTGGGAAGTACTTCTTTGAAATAAATCTTTTAATTTTTGAACACTTTTAAAAGGACTATTGTTATTAATTATTTTTTCCTCAATTTTTGCGCGTAATTCATCTGGTGTATGTGTTTTTGCAACTCCTTTAAAATCTTTGACATAATCATCAACAGAATAAATTACAGAACTTATGTTGTCAAATGTTAGTAGAACTTTGTCGATTCCTGCAGTGTGACTTATAGAAACTTTATACTTAATTTCACTTTCCTTAAATTTTGGAAACAAATAAATTTTATTTTCATCATTTTGTAAAGGAGTTAGTTTCAAAGAATGTGTGAAAGATAATGATCTGTCACCTAAATCATTATTTTTTATTAAAATTGAAGAAGTAATAAATTGATTAATTTCTTCGACAAAAACAGGGTTTCCAGAAGAAATCACCATATCGATTTTTGATTCATTTATAGATAACGAACTAATATTTAAATTTAAGCCCTTGTCTTTCTCTCTGATTTTATTAAGCGAAAGCATAGAGATTACAAAACTAAAAGCAACACCATATTCTTTATATCTGTCTGAAGTTATACTTCTTAAAAAATATTCGTCTTTATCATTTTTTAAAAATCTAAATTTTCTCTCTTGAATAGATTTTGGATTTCTGTCATACTGCCTTTTCCAAGAAGAATTTACATCATTAATAAGAATATTTCTATCTGACAAACTAGACAATGTTTTATTTTCCTTTGACTTCAAATAATTAATATATTTGGACAAATCTCTATCATTATAGAACATTGAAGATGCATCATATTGAACTTGAGCATCTAAATTATCGTGGACAACTCCATCATCATCATGCAGGAAATCAAATTTAAAGAATAATTCGGATTTTTCTGTTTCTTCGTTTGCCTGCCTAAAATATGCTTCTGCGTGATTATTACTTGTCCACAAGTTAACGTATTCGTACTTATTGTGAACATATTCTACATACTTATAAACTACATCAATGTTTCCAATTTGGATGTATTTATCTGTATCGAGATTAAAATGTTTAATAATATCTTTTTTATTCTCCTCATCAGAAATCAGGCTTAATAGTTTCTCTGCTTTGATTTTATTTTGAGAATTCTGTTTTTCAAAAGGTGGAACAGTAACCTGTACAAAGGGTTTTTTAAAAATTTCCATGCACGTAATTTTTTAAATTTTGTTATATTAAAAAGTGCTTTTTATAAGGAAGCACTTATAAACCTTTTCTGCCAATTACTTCTTCCTTTCTCTTTGACTTAGAGCACTTGCAGCAACTGTTTTTGATGCTTTGGATGTTCTTCCGTCTCTCAAGATTTTTGAAGCTATTTTGGCAACTTTTGGTGAGGTTGCTTTTTTTGCCATTATCATTGTTTTTATAACGAATCACTTTATTACTGTAAGTAATTGGAACAGTGAAGAAATTGGCATACTTTGAAAGCAATAGACAAAATTTAAAATGTTAAAGTGTTTCAATAATGAAGCATTTTAATACACAATTTGTACATTTGCGCAACAAAGCAGGATAGTTGGCTATCTTCAAAAACCAAATTATCTCTTTGTACAAAACCAAGAAGTCCCAGGAACCGTAGGAAGTTTAGGACTTCTTTTTTATTTTATTATAACTCGCTTATTTAGCTTGTATATATTTTCTTTTTCTGTTTTTCGTATATCGAATATGGTAGTATCATCCGATTTATAATCTATTTCTAAATCTTCTAATAAACTTTTTGCAGTAACATAATAATAATCTCCTGCTTTAGCTACATTAAAAGTTTCTTCATCAGAATCTTCACACATTACAATGAAGAAATTTTCATCTTCGTCATAACCAAACTTTGCAAATTTATTTTGCTCTAATCGTAATATTTCCATTGCGCCCTTTGAAAAGCCCAATTTACCCGTCTTATGCACTGTAATTTTTGCAATTGCATTTGGTTCTTTAGGTTTTATTATTTTCAATTGCATAGCCTAATAAATTAATTTATACAAATATACAATTTTTAATTAAGCACTCTATTTTTTATTTGTTAAGTTACTAACAAGTATCAATTTTTTAATACATATTGTGGAAATGTTTATAATTTCTTTTATTTGTGTCCTTCTCTAGTGTGTTGAATGTTTTATTTGAGATTGACTACAGAATGTTAGCTAAGCCATTTTAGTTAGTGCTATTAACACTTTTCTTAAACTCGCTATCAATTAAAATAATTACAGTCAGGACATATTTCTCTCTATTAATCACTATAAACATATTTAGCACCCATACATAACTTTTAGATTCCTCAATTTTATGCTACTATCACTTTGTCCATCAGTATTTTTAGCTGTAAATTCAATTCTACTTTTTTATTAAACTGCTTACATCGTGAAATTTCTGATTTAATTTTGTCAATTTCTTTTTTGATACTATCTAATCTTTTCTCATTTTCAATAATTTCCTGAAGGTTTTTTGATTTTTTTTCACTGCTAATAAATTGTGAACAAAAACTCTTGTAAATCCAATCTAAATTACTTTTAAGTTCTATAGATAACAGCATATCATTTTCATTTCTCCAATCGGTTGAAAATGTGTAGTCAATGACTGCATTGTCATCATTTGTAGGGTGGATATGTTTTGCGGATGTAGATATATAATATTCATCATTAAATTTGATAGTAAAAATGATATGATACGGAATTGCTTTATCTATAATTACTAATAAATCTTTGATGTTCAATTTATCCTTTAACTCAATATCAAAAAACTGTATTTCCAGTACATCTTTTCCGGTAATATTGATAGTGTCTTGAGAAACTTTGTTAGTCCAGGTTATCCTCAAGATCTTTTCACTAAATATCTTTTTCTGCCTCGTATTTGTGTAAGCATCAAAGGCATTTTTGGGAATTACTTTTTTTACAATAGTAGATTTGGGTAGATTAAACATTTTCACTAATTATTTAACAATCAAAAATGAGATTAATTTAAAATCTTCAATCCCCTTGAATTTATCTTTCATTACATTAGTTCCTCCTGATCTAAACAAACTCAATACTTCTTTTTCATCCTCGGTTTCCAAGATTGTTGCTATTGATTTTTTAAGTAATTCTGAATAAGCAGTCATATTATGATACTCTTGTGTTTCTATATTAAGGGTCTCACACAAAGAAGTAATTGGTGCTTTTATCCCTTTACTCAACATTCTAATAGCATCTAAAATTTTCTTTGAATCTATATGATTATAGATTAGACTCCCTTCATTGTTGATGTAAACCAAATAGAAAGGGTGTAAACGGTTAAGTTTATTGATATTAATATTTTCGTTGATATTCTTCAAAACATATATGACTCCTGGCTTAAGAACTTCTGTCGAATTAACTACTGCGTGAATTCCTTCTGGAATATCAATCAATTCGCCATACTCTTTAATAAAGTTTGATAAATCAATTCTAAAATCATTTAGTCCTAAGTCCGTTATATCTATTCCCTCTCGTAAATCTTCCAAGTCTGTAACTTCGTCCTGTAGTTTTTTTAACTGAATTTTTCTATACTCAAGATCTTTCTGATTCTCCTTTAAAATATTATCATCCGCTGTACTCGCCATATCAGAGATAAGCATTCTATCTTCAACACGTTGCTTTAAATTGATGTAATTGTCTAAGGTTATATCGGGCCAAAAGTTGACCAGAGTTATCGTTTCATTGGATGAGCCTATTCTGTCAATTCTACCAAAACGTTGAATTATACGAACAGGATTCCAATGAATATCGTAATTGATTAGATAATCACAATCTTGTAAATTTTGTCCCTCAGAGATACAGTCTGTGGCAATTAATATATCAATCTCTTCCTTAATTGCTGGGAAAATCAAGTCTTTACCTTTGGATTGCGGAGAAAAACAGGTCAATAATGCATGTAATTCTGTAGGTATTGTTTTAGCAGTCGTAACTCTTCTTGATCCAGTAATTAAAGTAGTATTGAGTTGATATTGGTCTTTAAAAATCTTACTTAAATTATTATATAGGTAGTCGGCAGTATCCGCAAAAGCAGTAAAAACAATGACCTTTCTATTATTTTTATTTAACGGTTTTTTTATCTTATCCTCAATATTCTTGATGAGCTTTTGAAGCTTGTAATCTACCGTTGGAGTAATTTTATTAACCTTTTTTAAAAGTTCGTTTAAAGTTGTAAGATCTTCTTCCAAATCTTCTTTCCATTGTCTTCGGTCAATATCGGCTAAATGAACCTTAACTTTTTTCCCAAAAACATTTTCTTCATCTCCCCAACTCGCATCCCAGTCAAAATTTTCACTTTCGGTATCAAATTGGGGACTGATTAAATCTTCCAGACCATCTTTAGATAATGCTCTTATAGTTTGCTCAATTTGGGAAACAATACCGTGTGTTGTTATCCTAAAAGAATCGATGGAACTTTCAATACGTTTCAGCATATTGATTCGCATCAGGATTTTTAAACTTTTTTCTCTATCAACTTGTGTAAGTTTACCACCCTTTGTCTGTTTATCATAACGCTCAGCGTATTTGGAAACCTGACTTGGCAAAATATATTTTAAAGGTGAGTAAACCGAAAGATTTAATCGACCCAGCAAATCAGCTATTTCCACATAGGTTAATGACTGGTCTGCCATCAGTGGACTTTCTATTGAAACAGGTGTGTTTCTTGTCGGAAATTTACCAATGTCACTGGTGTCATAATATGTTGTAATGTGCTTTCTAGAGCGGGCAATAGTAAGAGAATCTAGTATCTCAAAAAAATCAAAATCTAGCATATCCAAAAGCTTTTCTGTTGTTCTTTCAGATAAATCTAATTTTGTCCAAACGTTAAATGCTTTTTGGGTTCTTTTGAAAATACTGTCTATGCCAAGTTCTGTATCTAATTTTTCATCAATAATATCGGAATCCCCTTCATAGGCTAATGCCAACTGATTCTTAAGATCATTGAATTTATTATTGACAGGTGTAGCAGAAAGCATTAAAACTTTGGTTTCGATACCTTCACGCATTACTTTTCTTAATAATGCTTGATATCTATTTTCTTTTTCAGAATAAGTTAAGCCTGCATTTCTGAAGTTGTGCGATTCGTCAATAACTACCAATCCATAGTTACCCCAATTCACATTGGCAAGATTACGCCCATTACTAGTACCAGATTCCCGAGACAAATCGGTATGGAACAACACATCATAATTGAAACGGTCTTTGGCTAAAATATTGGTCTTATCATTATGGCGATAAGTATTCCAGTTAGCTTCCAGTTTTTTAGGACAGAGAACTAATACATCTTTATTACGCATTTCATAGTATTTGATAATTCCCAAAGCTGAAAACGTTTTTCCTAAACCGACACTGTCTGCCAAAATACAACCCTTGTACTTTTCCAATTTATTGATACCACCAATCACAGCATCTTTTTGGAAATTAAAAAGCTTGTTCCAGACCACCGTATCTTTAAAACCCACTTTATCATCTGGAAGATTATCTATACTAAGGTCATCAAGGAAATCGCTGAAAATATTATAAAGCGTAATAAAATAAATAAATTCCGGGCTGTTTTCCTGAAATGCTTTCTCAAAATATTCCTGAACTTTTTGAGTGACTTCTTCCAAATCCTCTTTGTTGTCCCAAATCTGATTAAACCAATCCAGATACTGCTGGCTGTTTGGAAAATCTGTTTTCTGTATCAATGTGGGAAACCCTTTTTTAGGAGTTACCCCTAAGTCAGAAGTTGTAAAACTATTTACATTGGTCCACGCAAAATCTGATTTTTCATCTTTTGTATGAATCATTCCCGGAATTGGATAACCAGCCTGCTTATTAGATTTAAAAGTTACTTTTTCTTTTACCCATTTGCTGCATTCCTGTGCAATCGCTCTTTGGGTCAATTGATTTCTTAACCGCAACTCAAACTCACCACCACACAAATCTGTTTCTTTGAATAAATGAGGAATAAAAAACTTTGGAACTTCCTTTTTCAAATTCTCCTGCAAAAAAGTAGGAGATGTAAAAATGAAACGCAGTTCATCCAGATTTTGCAGTTCTTTACGCAAAGCTTCAAAAGCATAGATGGAAAACGAAGATGCAGCAATAGAAAGTTTACTTTTCTTTTTTATGCTGTCTTTTAGGTCGTCTATGAGGCGGTTGTTGATGTTGTCAATTAGTTTCATTCTAGTTCAACTTTTTTTAAAAGTTCTTTCCAATAATCTTTTGGTAAGTATTTTACTATTGGCGAATTACCTTTATCTCCTTTAAAATCTCCTTTAGTGTTAAAAATTTGAAAGTATGGTGGCTTTTGATTGGGAGAGCGTTCGAATGTTGTGAAACTTTTGTTCTTCAACCAAGATTCATAATTTGCTAAATATCTTCCTTTACTCCAAATAGTACTACAAGTTGAGATGTATAATTTAATTGCATCATGGAAGGTTGTTATATTTATCAATTTATCTTTGTGATTAATATCTTCCGCTTTAATCGCTTTTAAAAAGTTTTGTTTCTTGTTTGTTAGAATATGAGCAAGGTTAGATGAATCATAATCTTGAAAGAAAGTACCAAATACATTTGACTCAGTATCTAAGTCTCGAATTATCCTTCTCCAACTACCAAAATCATAATTAAAATAGTAATTCGGTGATCTTCTCATGCCGTAAAAACCATAAAACATTAATACATCATTTATTCTACTATCGTATTCAGATTCCTTTAAATCATTTGGAAACAATGAAATAAATTTTTTATAAATCTCATCTAATATTTTGTGATCTGTCAAATTTTCGTAGTCAATCAAATGTATACTATTAATATTTTTAACCTGATATCCATTTATATTTAATCGATGATCTTCAATTTTCCAAATCCTACTTTCAAATTTTTTTAATAATGAATTGTCTGCCATATATTTAAGATAAAAAGATTGCTTTACAGATTCTTCATTCGTCGAGTGTTGTGTCCAAACTCCATTCATAAGAGTGTCATCAATTCTTTCTTTCAAATTGGTCACGCTTCGATCGAGATTATTGTATCGTAACCAATAAATCCTTAATAAGCGAAATACATTTTGAACCTCCAGATTTACTTTTTGTGACTTAATCTCTTTGATGTAGCGAAAAACTGACCATACAAAAACGATTCGTGATCTTTCGGTCGCCTGAAGTTCGTCTGTGTAATCAACAAACCAGTTGGTAGTATCGTCGAAAATTAATTCACATAAAAAATTTATTGCTTTATCAACCCAAGCTGAATATTCATATAGTTCTTTAAAATTTTCTTTATTATTAAGTAAATAGTTGAATACTTCAAAGTAATTTTCAAGTAATTCTAATGTAATATTACTTAATATATGACTATCATAAATTTTATCTTCATCTTCTACAAATTGAGTCTTATTATTCAAATATGACTCTAATCCTGCAATACATTTCAGAAATTCGTTAAAACCATAATCTGCATTTCCTTTTGCGCCTCTATGTTTCCAAAAAAAATCCTGCCAATTTTCCCACTTTTCACTCCATGAAATTTGATCAGCACCATTAAGTTTTTCAAATAATTTTGCTCGTACTGTTTCATTCTCTTCAAGTTGTTTACCCCTGGAATTCATAGTGATATAAAGTTCCTCTCCTTGATTTGTTTTTTCAGTTTTAAAATGCCAAAATTTTATGTTTTCAATGATATAATCATAGTAATTATCTTCTAAATCTTCAAATTGTAATTCAATTATTCTCAATGCATTTACCATTGATTCTATTGTAAAATCTTGAAGATAGGTATTAACGAACCAAGTTGAATCTTTGACAGAATCAAAATCATCAACAGTTTTAACTTCGTTTAAAAGTTTAATTATAAAGTCGTGTGTCAATGTGCGCACACGATAATCAAAAGCAATTGTTGACGATTTGTAATCATAGCGTAATAATTGTTTGAATTCTTTGATTCTACCTTCTTTTATTGATAAATAAAAAAGTATCAAAAACAATGAAGTAAATCTCTGCTGTCCATCTATTAAATAAGTATCTTTAAAAAGATCAGAATCTGGAAAATGTTCCATTTTGTAATTTGGTTCATAAGAGTATAAAAATCCTATGTTCATCATTTCCCCATTACTTCTACCTGCAAGTAGTGCTGGTATTTCGTCGTATTTCTTTTCTGCTGTTAGTTTAGCAATTTTAGATTGAAAAGCTTCTTCATCTCCTATTGTATTTTTACCCTCAATGATATCATCACAAAAAGCAGATAAAATACTGCGATCGTCTTGCCCCCATACATATTCTCTCTGAATTTCTGGTACGAAAAAATTGAATTCTTCCAACAGTTCCAGTACCGAGTACTCTTTCATTACACTACTTAGTTTCGAGCTCATAATTATCATTTTTTATGAAAAAATCTTGTAAAATAATTTTGATGTGATTTTCGTTTTCTTCAACATCATTCTGGGTCCAAAACTTGCCATCATTATTTATAGATGTTCCATCTTGAAAGTATCTTGAAAAAACTTTTAAAGTGTGTGGCTGTATATAATGTCCTTTATTATAATGATCCAAAACTCTCTTTCTTTTGTATGAGTATGAACCATTTTTTATACTTCTATTTAAACTATAATAAAGTAATACCAAATTACCGATAGAATTTTTGGTTACATCATCTTTATATTTTTCGATTAGGTTATCAAGAGAAAATTCTCCAAGATTTTCTACTTGCTTAAGTAAGAGTTTTTCATCTATCAAGATATGAGGTTTCGCCTCTATTAAATACTTTAAAAAGCCAACCTTATCGGTTTCAGTTTTTGGAGTTTGTGGATAGATATGTTCAATATCATTTTCTTTTTTTAGAAACGCAGAAACATGAAGTCTATTTCTATTATCTTTTAACGCCTCAATAATATCTAGAAATAGCAATGTTGGCGCAAGACGATCTTCCTCATACCAATTTTTATCTTTTTCAAAGACGTCATTTAAATCTTCTTCCCCAAACAATATGATTTTTATTTCATCTAGAAGGTAATCAGTGAAATCTTCTTTTGTCTTACATTTTTTTCTAAAAAACATTAGAACCTCAAAAAACACTGGTTTAGTCGAGGACTGATGAAACAAAAACCCTAAATAATGGTATATTTTTTTGTGCGAGAACCAATCAACTAGTTCTAAATGCAAAGTTTGTAATTCATTGTAAAATTGAACTGTATTTTCAATTTGTTCTATCTTTTCTAAACTTAAAGTATTCCAACCTTTTGATATTGCGTAAAGTGCAAACAATTGGTTTATTGGATTTTTCACAAAGTCAAAGTGGATATCTCCGCTTGATTTAACTTGAATAAATGGCTTGAAATAATCTTGAACAGTTTCTTGATTCCACCACTGATTTATATGGTCTAATTCCCAACCAATTCTTACTCGTCTTTCATTAATTCTCACAACATTTTTAACAGATTCATCTGAGGCATTTTCCTTTGTCACCCGAGTAATCAGGATAGCCCTAACTAAATCTGCTCCATCGAGAAAAACTTTTTTCGAATTTAGGTTTCCAAAGATTTTTTCTTCTTTCTCTCCCTCAATAACATTGCAGATAAATTTCACATGCTGTAATAGCTTTACTTTAAACTGCTCTCTATTAATTTTGTTATCATCAAGCCAAGCTTTTATCACTTGAACACCTGTGAACAAATGGTAAATATCCTGATGGTCAAATTCTGGATTTGAGGAACTGAATTCAAACCATTCTTCTGGTAATTCTTTGTTTTCTATAACCCATTTTTGAATAAACTCATTTGTATAATGACGAATAGAATTTTTCGGAAAAACCAGTTTTTCCTTTACAAATTCTGTTTCTCCTACAACAGAAAGAATTAATGTCATTGTTGTAAGTCTTTGCTGTCCATCAACAACATTATAACAATTGTCTTTTTCATTTGGGACAAGTGTTATATTCTGAACACAATAAAACTTTCCAACTTTATATTCAAAATGATTGATATCGGAAAGTAGTTTTTCAATCTGTGATGATGTCCATTTATATCCCCTTTGATAGAGCGGAACATAATAATATTTATAGTTGCCTGCTAAAACTCCGCTTTCTTCAACACTAAAAGTAGATTCTACACTATGTATTAGTTCATTCATATTTACAATCTTAATCTTAAATAACCCTCATCTCCGTCCCACTACTCAACTGCTTCAGCAATTGCTTCACATTCTCCTTTGCGGTATCATCTTTAAAACCTTTATCTCTAAAAACAATACGTAATGGTTTTTCCTGTGCTATTTCTTTGGCGAAAGCTTCATCGATGCCATCATCAAAACAGCAGTAAAGAGAATCTCCTGCTACGGCATAGACTTCTTTGCCCGAAATGGTTTTGCGTTCTATAGGCAAAGAAAGGGGCAATCCCCAATCGAGCATTACCTGAGTGAGCAAATCTTCTGCGGTACGACCTTCCTTTACGTTGTCTGCAAAAAGATCTAGTGTACCTTGGCTATAATCTTGCGGTTTGTAATACACATCCTGCATATTGGAAGAATCTAAACGGTACACACGGAAACCAAAGTCTAACCCCTTGTCTGAACCGTGATTTGCCTGATTTTCTTGATTGGCAGGATTTTTTTCTTCGGTAAATAAATCCTGTTTATCCTTTTTATCCTGTGAATCAAGGTTAAGACGTATTTGATTGGAAGCACGGCGAATTCTTTCTTTACCTATTTCGCAGATGTTTTTGTAACCAGCTTTGTAGACTTCGCTTTTTTCATCGGTGGCTTCGGGTAGTTGTACCATTATATATTTTCGGTTTCCTTCATCTTCTGCATTGAGTTGCATTACCGCGTGTGCAGTTGTACCTGAGCCAGAAAAGAAATCTAGAATGATTGAATTTTCAGCTAATCCAATTTCAATAACTTTTTTCAACAAATTAACAGGTTTTGGAAAGTCAAAAATTCCTTTACCTAACATTGTTTGTAATTCAGAAGTTCCTTTATTAGAAATTATATCTTTGTCGTTCCATACCGATTTAGCCATTTGAGTAAGCTTTCTTTCCTTTTGAAAGATTCTAATTTCACCATCGTTTCCAGTATAAGCTGATAGCTTAAAATTTTCTAATTCAGCCTTTTCTCTTCCCCATCTCCAAACACTTTCTAAACCATTTATTGTGCTTGGATATACTTCTACAAAATCATCATTTTTATAGGTCGAAACTAAATACATCCCGTTTTTATCTTGATTCTTAATATCAACATAAAAAGGATATCTTAAATTAGGTCTATTAGTAGAATTAAATGCTTGTACATTTCTATTTCTCAAACCTTTAACATTAAACCCTCCATCTTTGTCGTAATACTGATAATCATTACCTATAACAGTAATTTCGTTCAGAATACATTCATTAAAATCTCTTGCAAATACTAAAATATTTTCGTGGGTTTTAGCTAAATGACCATACCTCCTACCTTCAGGTTTAACAATTACTGTTATAACACTAACAAAGTTGCTTTCCCCAAAAATCTCATCACAAATCTTCCTTAGGTTATGAACCTCATTATCATCTATTGAAATAAAAATAACCCCATCTTCCGTTAAAAGATTTCTTGCCAGTTTTAATCTTGGGTACATCATAGAAAGCCAGTCCGAATGGTAACGTCCGCTGGTTTCGGGGTTAGCTACTAACCGTTGATTATATTCATCTTTTTGTCCGCTTTCAAAAAGCTCTTCCGCACCATCTTTGGCAAAATTATCTTTATATACAAAATCTTTCCCGGTGTTGTAAGGCGGGTCTATGTATATCATTTTTATCTTGTTCAGGTAGCTTTCCTGCAAGAGTTTCAGCACTTCCAGGTTGTCGCCTTCGATGTAAATGTTTTCGGTGGTATCAAAGTCCACCGAATCTTCCCGCACTGGTCGCAAGGTATTGGTGGTGGGTAAATTGGCGGTAACAATAGATTCGCGTTTTCCCGGCCATTCCAGTCGGTAGCGTTCTTTGTTGCCTTCTACTATTTCGGTAGAGAGTTCCTGTTTAAGCAAATCAAAATCTATCTTTTTGCCTTCTGCCGTTTCGGTAACGCAGTTAGGGAAAAGGGTTGCGATTTTTTCTATGTTCAAGCTGGTTATATCGGTAGATTGTAGGTCTAATTTATCGTTCATCTTGGTTTATTTTAATTGTGCAATATCTAGGAGTTTACTGTAAGTGGTAATGACATCAAATTTCACTTCGCCATTACTGATGGTTTTAAAGTGTTCCTGGGCACAATGTATTTTTAATTGTTCAATTCCTCTCAAGTCGTTTACGTTTTCTGAACCTTTGGTTTCGGCTACAAAGTAGATGTGTTTCACTTTCTCATTGTCTAGAACGATTGCCCAGTCTGGACTGTAATTGGCAACAGGTGTAGCAATATAAAATCCTTTTGGTAATTTGGCGTAAACTACAACTTCTACTGCCTGCTCAAGATTTTTGGCAAATTCTCTTTCTATTTTAGAATCGGTTTCCAGGAAGTCGTAGATATGCTTTTGAAGGATTTCTTTGGTACGCAATACATTTTTCCCATTGGTAAAAACGGTTTTCGCATCAAATGATTCTTCTGTTTTGTGATATGCAATATTATTGATGATAAGCGAAGCCTTAGTTTCATTAATAAGTTTGGCGCATTTGGCAATAAACTCTTCCGGATTTTTCTTTAATAAAAAGAATTTTTCCTGATTCATTTTTTTAAGAATGGCAACGATAGTCATTCTTTTCAGATTGGTCAATGCCTCAATTTCTCCTACAATATCATAAGCCACTTCGGTATAAAGATCAGAAGATAGTTTTTTAGAATCTGTTTTAGTTACGCTAATTGCAGTTCCATCTTTCAAATCTTCTTTAGAAACTTCAATCATTTCTCCAGTTTTGATTTCATATTTCCGTTCAGAAATATGCAAATCAGCATTGATGCGGATTTTACTGTCATCAATCAGTTTATCGGTATCAAATTTCACTTCATAAACGGTTTTCAGACTAATCTTTTTCCAAAGTTCCTGAAATTCCTTCTTCGCAAAATTCTTATTGATAGTCAAGGAAACGGTTTCATTTGCATTTTCTGGCTTAATGCCTTCTCCGTTATAAACAGATTGCAACAATTGACTGACAGCAGAAGCATAAGCAGCTAAATGTTCCGGTACAGGAACTTCATTTTTTTCGATGCGTTCTTTTCCTTCAGGTGTAATTTTATCATCTTCATCCAGGATATCGTGTTTATACAAAAACTTGTTGAGCTTTTTAGCATCTTCATCCGTCAAACGAATGGTATCTCCCAATTCATTGGTCAATATTTTACCTACGAAGAATTTGGTATCGGCTTTTACAGGACGGTCTTTCAGTGATTTTGCAATTTCTGTCTGCAATCCTTTAGCGAAATCTTCATAGCTTTCAGAAGCAATCACCGTCAACACATTTAGGTCGTGCACTTGTTCACCCACTTGTTCAAAATCTTGGCGAACGCCGTTTTTGTCAACGCACAAACGCATTCCACGTCCTACTTCCTGTCGTCTTCTTGTTTGGCTTCCACCGTCTGCATTTTTCAAAGCACAAATCTGAAAAACATTAGGATTATCCCATCCTTCCTTCAATGCCGAGTGTGAAAAGATAAAACGTGTTGGTTCCTCAAAACTCAACAGTCGTTCTTTATCTTTCATAATCAAATCATAAGCAGAAACATCATCCGAATCTTCACTGCCACGCTTGATAGTGGGGTCAACAGGTTTTCCTTTTTTATCTATGGAAAAATAACCATTGTGCACGCGGTCGGCATCATCACGTTTCAAATAATCAAGATAATTACCGGGTGCATATACTTTTGAAGTTTTGTTGATATCGGTTTCAATCACATAATCGGTATATTCCTGATGAAAAAGGTCAACAAATTGATTGATTGCATTTTTATATTCTTCTTCAAATATTTGCGCATATTCTCCCAAAACTTCTTCGCCCATTTCATCATATTTTCGATATTTCTCAACCGAATCAATGAAGAAAAGCGATAAAACCTTAATGCCTTTTTCAAAAAGATATTTTTCCTTTTGTAAATGCGAAAGAATAGTTTCTCTGATTTGAATTCTTCTGAAAGCCAACTCATCTTTATCATTGATAATATCTCCGGGATAAATATCCTGACCGTTGACCACAATTTTGTTTAGATACCCATTGACTTCAGTTACCAAACAGTTTTTGTAAGCAGGTAAGTTTCCGGAAACTTCATACAAATCAGTTCCTTGAGCTATTTTTTCGCGAACTCGTTTTACACCATTTCCTGAACGTTTTTCATATTCTAAATAAGCCAAAGGTGCTTTGTTTGCGCTAAGGCTAATATATTCCAGATACAAATAACCAGTCGTTCCAGTAGAACCTTTCAGATTAATTCCTTTGACCTGAATTTTCTTAACCAACTTTTTGTTGTATGCATCAAGTGCATCCAATCGGTAAATTTTATTGTATTCTTCCGCGTGAGTAGCGGAATATCGCAAAGTAAATAAAGGATGAAAATCCTCCATACTTTTTAAAGTAACTGAACCTTCTTTTCCTACAGATTGAGGTTCATCAATTATGATAATAGGTTTTGTCTGTGAAATAATGTCAATCGGTCTTCTTGAACCAAAATGATCGAGCTCCTGATGAATACGTCTTGCGTCGGCTCCTCTTGCAGCAAAAGCCTGAGTATTAATAACCATTACACTGATACGTCCATCAGATGCAAACGTTTCAATATCCTGCGGGCGTGAAGAATTGTAGATGAACGGACTGATTTTATGTCCATAGATTTCCTGAAAGTGGTCTTGCGTCAATTCAAAAGTCTTGAAAACTCCTTCTCTGATAGCAATACTTGGAACTATGATGATAAACTTGCTCCAACCATATTTCTTGTTCAACTCATACATTGTACGGATGTAAGTATAGGTTTTACCCGTACCTGTTTCCATCTCAATCGTAAAATTGTAGCCAATATTTACCTTTACTTTATTTAATTCCTGATTTTCGATAAGATAATGCTCTCTTTGCACACTAACAATATTATCAAAAATTTGAGATTCTGTAATTTGTATTGTACTATTTCTATAACCAATAAGTTCGTCTACCTCATATTCCAATGTGGCAATCCCGTTCGCTTGCTCACGTGCTTTTCGTAAAATTTCAGCTGTTTTTTCCAGCGTAAATTTATTGGTTTTAAGAGTCTGACCTTCAAAACATTTTACAACTGCATCTACAGCTTGTATTTGAAAATCTTGTTCTTTGAATTGTAACTTCATTAATAAATCATAATTATCCGCTAAATATAACTAAAGGACGACAAAAGAAAAAACGGAAAACCGTAAAAGCTTAAAAAATCATCAAAGTTCAACATTCATTTATGTCAAATAAAAAGCTTTTAATTATCTTTGCTCTAGAAAAAATTAAATCAACGTAAAGCGTAAGCTATCGTATTGGACAAAGGAAACCGCTAATTTTCAAAACAATCCAAAATTCGATAGGCTTACGCCCGTGTCAACTATTGGCGTGGGCTGTAAGTCATATCTGGATTGTGGGTTCTTAGCGGTACCTCTTTGTCGGATTGGCTTCAGTTCCACGCTTTCTCATTTTTAATCCGAAGTATTGGACTGTGCTCCTATAAAACTGTAGACCAATGACAACAAAAACAAAGGTTCAGCACCTCAATCAATCTGTGACTGGCGAGATGTTTCTAAATTACTTTCTATTTGATGAAGTATCCATTGAACATTTAAAAAGTCTCACTAATCTGCCTGTTGGAAAGAGTTTGACCAACTTAGTTTACAAAGTGACAAAATACGATACCGAAGAAAGTCAAAGTAAGGAAGCTGTGAAGTTACTTCACAAACTGTTTGAACTCAAATCAAAAAGGTTTGTCGAAATGATCTCCGAAAGCGACAGAGAGAATTTCTATGATTTTTTTGACAAGAACAACCTGGATCCATTTCATTTTTTGGTATCAGGGCAAGAACTAAAAAACAAATTTGTTCATAATAAAGAACTAAGCAAAGAAATGATTCAATTTATAAAAAGAAATTATTTTAATGCTTTTACGGAAATCCCCTTCGATACAATGGAAATTCATAAAAATAAATACAAAAAAATGGTAAAGCATTATTCTTACACAGTTTAAAAAAACATACCCAATGAAAAATTTATTCACATTTCTATTCGTAACTATTTCAACATTAGGATATTCTCAAAAATCTGATTGTTCAGAAGTTAAAAAGGAACTTCAAATCAGTAAAACATACAGTACACAACTCAGTAAGGAAATTGAATACTACAAAGAAACTTTGAGTCTTTTGAAACCAATACGAACGGTTGTTGTTGACGGTATGGAATTGAATATTATTAAAATTGTAGGTTCAAAGAAAGATAAAAGTTTGACAATCACTTTTGTTTATCAAAATAAAGATTCCGAAACAAGGAGTTTCTTTCAGTGCGAACAAGCTTTCCTGGTTGACCCACAAGGAAACCAATTTCAAACTTATGATGTTTTTGTTGGTCCAAATAATGGAATTAGAGCAGAAAAAATAATCCCAAGCATCCCAATCAAAGCAAGCATCACATTCAAAACAACGAACCCAAGCATCCAAATCGACCCAAGCATCCCAACTATAAAAATCCTGACACTAAAGGTCTACGCAAAAAATCATATGGACAGCCCTTATTCAGCTATATTTGAAAATATTCCGGTAACTTGGGAATAGAATAAGATGTTTTCTCTGTCTATAAAATTTCAATACATTATCACGATTAAAAATCAAAATTAAAGACTAAAATTATGGGAGACTATTGGCATTATCAAATTATTAATACAGGAACTGAAAACGAACCATCTCTAGGAATTCACGAAATTTATCGTAATACCGAAAACGAAGAAGAGATTAGTTGGACTGAGGATCCAATTGATTTGGGAGGTTTTGAAGACATAAAACATTTAAGAGAAAATCTCGAAAATATTTTAGAAGCAATTATAAAATATCCAGTGCTTTTAGAATCTGAATTAGAGAAAAAAAATAAATAAAATTTTTAAAAAAAAATGAAGATTTGTGTAAGACTTTTTATGTTTTTTTTTACGCTACAATTAAAAGTATATTTCAAATAAAATCAATTCAAAGATTTATAATTTGCTAAAAAAATATAAATCTTTTTTGTTATTTGGAGCTTCTCATTCGAGATAGAAGCTAGCTCACAAAGTAAGCGATTATAGTTCTCAAGCAACTTATTAGAAATTTGTTTTTCAGAATTAATAATTCTTGCAATCCGATTGATATTTGTTTCAACTTTACTGTAAAAATAATCGTCTTTATTCACAAAATCAAAAATCATTTTATGTGAACCAAAGGGTAAATCTCCAGTAATTTTTGAAATAAAATAATGTGTATAACTACAATCGAGTTTATTACAAATCTCAATTAGTTTTTCTTTTTCTGATTCACTAACTCTTATCTGAATAAATTTATTTTTCATAAAACATTGATTAATTAATTTTAAAAAAAACACGAAGTTCCGTAGTGCTTTTTTAAATCTTTTTGTAAAAAAGCAAAGAGTTTTTTGAAGTGTTGTCACTACAAAAACACATCTTGCATAGAACTCTATTTTTAACAATGTTTTAACATTTTCATTTTGTGTCATTTTATTCTTAAAAAATCATTTTTTTATTTCGCTTTTGAAAAGAAAAATTCAAATTACTTGACTGGATTGTCACAAAGCAAATCATTCAAATCTTTATATTTTTTTTCATTTTTGGAAAGAATTTTTCTTTCGTCAGTTGCATTTTTAAAATCATTTAAAAAATAATTACAAGTCTCATCACCAGAAAAATCTGCATCAGTGAAAATTTTTATCCTCTCATAATTTTTATTTTTTAAAACATCACAAGCTTTTCTTTTCATCGCCGTTGAATTTAAAATCAAAAAATCTTCATCAACATTTCCAAAAATTTCTAAAAAACTTAAAAAATCTAAGAAGCTTTCGAATACATTAATCGTTTTGGATTGTTTCAGAATTGTTGTAATATCTTTCCCATTACAACCTTTAAAAATTTTTGATCTCAATTCAAAAGAACCAGAATTATTCTTAAAACCTATTGCATAAAATTTTGAATTATTATTTTCTACGACATAATCAACCTGTTTCAAATATTTAAAATTTTGCTCAGAAATTTTCCGGCTCAACAAATATTTTTTCAAAGAAAAATTAAGCTCCTTTTTAATGGAGACAATTTTAATTTTGTTCGAAGATTTTTTCTCTAAATTTTTAGAAATTTCAATTTTATATTTAAAATTAAGATTTGAATTGAATTTTTGTTTCTCTAAAAATTCTAACACCTCTTTCACTGAACATTTTTTAATTTCTTGAACAATTGAAATTACATCATAACTTTTTGATGAACCAAAATCAATTGCCTTTTCGTTATTTACTAAAAGACTAGCAGTTTTTTCTTGTCTGCCATCAATCGCAAAATAAAAGATTTTATCTCCGTTAATTTTGGCTGGCGAAAAACCACACAATTTTAAAACGTCTGGAACAGTAAAAACTTTTTTAGCTTGCTGGATATTCATTTTCTTTGATTTAATGCATTATTCTCAATTTGACTTAGGATTTATTACACTTACTACTTTGAAACATTTTTAGGCTTATTTACATACGTTGGATTTGTTTTTTTTCTTTTTAAAAGCAAAAAGTCTTAAAAATATTATTTTTGTCGTTATCTTGTTTTTATCCACAATCTCCTTTTAATGTAAAAAAACTTTTACAGATTTTTAAAGTATACTTTTAAAAAAAAGCTGTAAGTCTTTACTGTAAAAGGATAAAGTCACTTTTCTAAGGAGTGCAATTCCGAATTGACAAGGAGTTGTAATCCGAAAACGTCAGAGTGCAAATCCGAGAATGTAATCTATAATTAAGGAGTGCGAATCCGACAACTATAATTTATAAGTGAAGAATTATTTAAACATTGCAATTATCCTGTATAGAGAGGAGTGCAAATCCGACAACTTTCATAATTAAGCAGTTAGTTTTAACCACAAATTGACATTAGGGAGTGCAATTCCGAATTTTGAAGGAGTAGAAATCCGAGAACTTAAATGATAGTCGGAAAACCTTTAGGTAATTTTCTCCCAGTTGTCGTTTCTAAATACTTTTCTATTAAAATTCTTTGTATTTCATCTAGGAAAATTTTATCCTTATAATACTTAGTTGAAGGAATCCTTCTCTTCCTACAATTATCTATAAACTTCTTAAATGATTCTTCAATAAGTGACCTACTTCTGGGAAACGAAGAATATTCAACACTAAATTTTTCAAAATTATCATCCAAAATTTTATATCGTGATTGAAAATATTTCAATCTCCGTGTGATATTTTTAAAAGATGATCTATCTTCTATGAAATTGTTATTTTCAAACCTATTACTTCGACGTGGAAAGATAGAAATACGTTGTTGTTGCCGTTTAAAGTTGAAAGAAATTTGATTTTTATCGTCTAAAACTTTTTTTACTTCTAATAAGAATTTACTACAGAAATCTCCAACATTTGAATAATTTAGCCTGAATTTTCTATTTATGGTTGAAAAGAGAACTGTTGTACCGTCAGAGGGAATCTTTTCTAGCCATAATGCAAACAAAACGTGTTTATTGTTTTTTATTTTATAGACAATATTGTAAAAAATTGTATTATAATCTGACATAACGATTATTTTTTTTAACCAATATTGACTTATTAAAAATGTAGTTTGTCCTCTGTGCTCGTATGATGGAGTTGATATTAATCCACCAAAAGTTAGTATTTCCTTACCTTTTGAATTTAATGATTTGTACCATTCCATTTTGTACTTAACCAAATATTCATAAGCCTCTCGAACTTGACTACTAGTTCCTGAAGGTGAAATATCAATGTTTTTAATACTTAATCGTGCAAAAACATTATCTTCAGTTTCAAAATCATTTTCAAATAGAGATAGTTGCTTTGGACGATTTTCAGGTTGAAATTGAGCATTTCTTAATTGAAAAAAGATATTAAAAATAACACGTAATGCATTGATTTTGATATCAACAAAAACTCCATCTTCAACTAGAAAATCATCAAAAAATATATTTGGCAAATGAATATGATCTACATTAGAATTTTGCAATAAATATGTCTTCCTGACTTTTCTATTTTCGGAATCAGAACTCATATTTATACTTTGTTTCTTAAGGAATATTCTATTGCAGCACTTTCAATTGATGTTTTAGATTTTACAGGATTTTTCAATAAAAATTCATCAATTTTTTCCTTGCTGAAAAATACCATTTTTCCATTAGGTTTCGAAAACTCAATTTCTTCTCGAGATGTTAGTTTATAGATATAGGATTCTTTAAACCCACTATAAAAACTGAAGTCTTTTACATTAAAAACAGATTTGTTAAAGACGGAATTTTCTTTCAATTCATTTACTTCTTTCAGCAAATGATTGAGCGTACTAATTATAATTTCTTCTTTGCTCATAGCTTCATTTTATTAATTTGATGAGACAAAGGAAAAGAAGATGTTAGTAGCGATTGAGCGAAAAATAAAAATTTAAATTTTCGCTCAATATTTTATTTATGCTTGTTTTTCCATTTGCTAAAAGAATCATAGATGCGATCGTAAGTGAACAGATTGTCTTCTTCAGTGAATTTCGATATAATTTTATCCAGGAAACGCTTCAGGTTATTACTTTTATAATTAATAATTTCAGAATCCAAGTGATAAAAAAGGTCAAAAATACTATGGGAGTTTACAGCCTCTCGATCTTTTGTTTTATGAATCCAATTTATCTTTTCTGAAGATTTATCAAACAACACCGAAATGAAAATTTCAAAAGGTGTATCTGCTTTTTTTTCGTCAATTAATTGGCTATGGATAGTTCTTAAATCTTCCTGTGAGTGCTGATCTAAATTAACCCAATCACCAGATATAAAATTATTTTTAGAGTTCTCAATAACGTATTCTGTACCTGCTGGGACGTTACGAAATCCTCTTTCAAGCATCTTTAAATACTTCATTTCACTATAAATTAGAGATTTAGCATATGTTGAAAGATACTTTTGAAATTCTTTATCTTGTACAATCAATAATTTTAGTTCTTCTAAAATTATTGATTGTACCTCATTTTTAAGTTCACTATATAACTCTTGTTTTATTTCATTTTTTAATTGGTCTATATCTATCATTTTTCAATATTTAATTCCGGTATCATCTCAGCTGCCTCTTTCATTTTCTTATCCACTATTTTAGCGTAAATAGCAGTTGTTCTAATCTCACGATGTCCCAATCTTTTGGAAACCGTGTAAATATCCGCTCCGTTTTCTAAGAGAAGAACAGCATTTGTATGTCTTGCAGAGTGAAAAGTAATATGTTTAGGAACACCTGCACGATTGCACCAGCGAATAATTTCAGTATTGTAGGTCATTCCATATTTTAAGCCCTTGAAAACTCTGTCTTGTTGATTTTGTCTTTCTCCGAGTAATTCTCTCGCTTGTTTTGAGATATATAAATACTCAACACCATCAGTTTTTTCTTGCCGAAAGTTCACTTTAGTTACATCACCTTCATCACGAACTTCTGACCACAGCAATGTATTAATGTCCGACCAACGCAAGCCGGATAAACAAGAAAAAAGGAAAGCTCGTTTTAATACAGGATATTTACATTCAGAGTTAGCTAACGATTGAACTTCATCAAACGTCAAATATTCTCTTTGACTTTCTGCTTGCTCAAAAGATTTGATTTTCAAAGCGTAATTGATAGTCAAATAGCCATCATCAAAAGCATTTCTAAGCGCAGCTTTAAATTTATTGAAATAAGAGTATTTAGAATTCTGTGAGAGTGGTAACTCACTTTTTGTCTTAGCTACATTATCAAAATAGTTCCGGACTTTTTTGACCAGATTCTCATCAATTTCATCAAAAGTCAAATTTTTTGAAATAACTTTTTTCAAATGCTGGTGAGTTGAAAACCAATTGCCGTAATTGTTGGAAGAATCTTGCTGTTGTTTCTCTTCAGTTTTCTCAGCAAAATAATTAAGGAAAGTTCGTTTTGCTTTGGTTGTATTCTTCAAATCAAATTTACCTTGTACAAATTCAGCTTTACGAATAGAAAGTACATTTTCAGCAAATTCAAGACCTTGCTTATTATGTTTCTTCTCAGCTGGTGTTTTTGGATTTGAAAAAATGTAGGTATCTAAATTTTCAAAATTTCGCAGATGTCTCCTTTTACCTTCCTCCGAAATTTCAGAACCACGATAATACTCGATTGAAAGGCTGATTCTACCATCTTTCAGTTTTCTTTTATTCAATGCTATTTTCATAATTTGTCTTTTGTACCTTTTTGTACTACTTTGTGCTAATTCTTATTTTGAAGTAGTACATATGTGGTAACAAAAGTATAAACAAACTCTGACAAAAGAAAATAAAATTTACATAAAACACTGTAAATCAAACAAAAGAAATCAAACGAAACTAAAAGAAAACGGATTTATTTGCCGATACAAAACTTACTGAAAATATTCCCCAGCACTTCATCATTGCTGAATTCACCTGAGATCTCACCAAGATATTCCAAAGCATTTCTCAGTTCGTAGGCCAATAGCTCGGTCGTGATTCTCGACTTAACGGCCTCATCTACCTTGCTCACAGAGTCCAGAGACTTTTTCAAGGCCTCAAAATGCCGCTGGTTGGTGATCACGACATTATTTTCTTCAGATTTCAGATGTTCTACAAAAGAAGAAAGCTCATTCTTGAGATCCTGAAGATTCTGATTCTCAACAGCCGAAATTTTTATAAAATCAAAATCAGAAGTAATTGCCGCACGGAACACAGGCTCTACCGCATCATATTTGGTTGGTAGTACCTCATCTATCTTGGTTGCGCAGATGATCAGTTTCAGATCATCTCTCAACAGAGATTTTATCATCATAATATCATCCGTGTAATCGCTGTTGGCAGCATCTGTGAGGTAGACTAGAACATCAGCGGTATCCACTTTCTCCCTCGCTTTTTGCACTCCTATTGCCTCTATTTCGTCCATAGTATCGCGCAGACCTGCCGTGTCGATCAGGCGAAACGCATTGCCTTTGATGTGCAGGATCTCCTCAATGGTATCCCGCGTGGTTCCCGCAATGCTGCTCACAATTGCGCGTTCCTCTTTTAACAGAGCATTCAGCAACGTAGATTTCCCGGCGTTCGGTTTGCCGATAATCGCAACCGCAGTACCGTTTTTGATCGCATTGCCGTACTGGAAACTGTCGATCAGAGACTGCAGCTTATCTTCTATTTTATGAATGAGCATATTCAGGGCATTCCTGTCAGCAAATTCCACATCTTCCTCCGCAAAATCCAACTCCAGCTCTATCAGCGAAGTAAAATTCAAAAGATCATTCCGAAGAACCGAAATCTCCTGCGATATACCACCTTTCAGCTGATTCAGAGCCACTTTTCTGGACGCTTCGTTGTCCGACGCAATCAGGTCGGCAATAGATTCGGCCTGGCTCAGGTCAATTCTCCCGTTCATAAATGCACGCATCGTAAACTCGCCCGCTTTCGCCATTCTCGCACCATTTTTGATCAGAACTTCCAGTATTTTTTTGGCAATATAAGGCGATCCGTGAAACGATATTTCCACAGAATTCTCGGTAGTAAAAGTTTTTGGCGCCTGGAAAACCGACACCATCACCTCATCTATCACCTCATTTTCATCCTTTATAAAACCATAATGTACCGTGTGAGATTCCGTTTTTTCCAGATTTTTGCCCTCGAAAATCTGGTTCACAATTTCAAAAGACCGCTCTCCGGAAACCCGGATAATCCCGATAGCTCCAATTCCGTTCGCAGTAGCAAGTGCGCAAATAGTATCCTGATTCATACCGCAAAGTTACGTGTTTTTTACATTTATTTTTAGGAGCCGGGAACCTGCTGTACACTGCAATTCCTCGCGCCCGCCTTTCCCGCCGCATGCTGTGGGATTTCCGTTGCCATCAGGGCTAGCGTTTGTCCGTCAATTCACATTTCCAGACCCTTAAAATCGAGTTTTAATTAAAAAAATCAGACCCATAAAGATCTGATTGATAATATTAATTTAAAACGCCGACTTCCAGAATCTCTAAAAATTCCAGAAACTCCATTGCTCGCCATTGTAAACGGCCAAAACCTTCAGCCCGCCGTTATTCAGCAGAGCCATCGTTCCGGGAGCCGGATTTATGATATTTTGGTAAGATGAAGTAATGGGCAGCACCATGGCTTTTGTACTGGATTCCAAAACCAGAATCCCATCAGCAGTCGAGGTATTGGCTCCAATGATCATTTTGGCACTCGCTTTCTCTTTAGCAGGCGGCTGTATTGCAAGGTAGGACGAGGCGTTGGCTGGCTGCACATTCAGGTCTACCCAAACAGTTCCTGTGTAATATTTAGCCTTCGCTGCTGTAGGCGTACTGGCATCGAAAATGATACTGCCGGGCGTCGTGATGGCAGACTTATCGGTAACATACGGTAAGATAAGACCTCTGTCGCCGGAAGCCGAAAACTCCATCAGGACCGATGTTTTGTCTGCGGCAGTTCCCACCGCATCACCAAAAATAACTTGCCCCGAAAGACCGGACTGCATCACAAGGGCGGCAAAAATTAAAAAGATCTTCTTCATTACGGACAGGTTTTTTTATTGAAACATTTCCAGCCGGTAGCTGAATTCACATAGATTTTTAGGCAGTTTTCCGTGGTATCATACACCATCATTCCTTCTACAGGATTGGTAATATTGGCAAGGTTTGCCGTTGTACTTCTGGTAATCACAAATGGTTTTTTATTAGACTCCAGTGCCAGAAAACCACCTTTACGCACCATCGGCCAGTTGTCTGCGTTGGCTCCAGCTCTTGCTATGGAAGATATTCCGGCTTTTGTATCCAGCGCAGTTCCGGATGTCACAGCATTTTCCAGGCAGTACATAGACATAGAATTGGTACTGTAGGCAGAAAAAGCAACATCGCTATCTCCCGACAATACTTGGACAAATTTTTGGGCACTCGTGTAATTGGAAAGCGTTATTCCAAAATCGCTCAGTTTGAAAGTCAGCACACGGACATCTCTTGTTGTCCCGGAAAAGCCGGCTCCTGTATTGTAGTTATGCGGGCAGGTCCCAGCAAAATAAAAACTCCAGAGTGCAGTACCGGAAGGCGCAACGGTAGAAAAGTTAACATCTTTCTGCACGCCCACGGTATTTCCGTTGATATCTGTAAACTTGAAAACATCAAAATTGGTACTCGGCGCACCCACCTGGGTCACGATGATATCTGGGGTATTGTCGTCTATACACGTAGGATTGATGTCTGCAAGCACATTTACAAAGAAGGTCAGATTCTGAGTCGGGATGTTGAAAACGGCGGTACTGAGATCCAGACCGTTGATCCCATCACGGAGGTAATAACCCAGGGATGCATCACAGCTTAATGAAGGTCTGTTGGTCTGATTCTGCAAAACACCATTGACATATCTCGGGATTCCGATCAGGAAGTTGGTAGATGTACTTACGGTATTAAAAGAGGTCGGAAAAGCCTTGTAATTCTCATTGGTAAAACCAATGCCATTGGCCGTAAGCGCCGCATTGTTCACCCCGGTAGAATAGTTGACGCCGCCTACATTGAAACCGATCAGGTTGTTGGTGTCCTGCGTGGTGACGAAACTCGCGGTGTTGTTCTGAGATATCCAATAGCCATTGTAATCTCCGTAAATTGTGGTTGGTCTGATCTGGCTGCGTAGAAAACAGCCGGAAAGAAATGCCATCAGAAAAAGGGCATTCCTGTTCAAAATTTTGGTTATCATTATATTGAAATAAATTTATTTCTCATTTTGTTCGTCACAAACATATTAAAAATCATCAAAAAGACAAATAATCAAACATTAAATCAATATAACAATGATAATTATCAGTTTATTTGTTTAAATAAACAATTATTGTTATGGATAGTGCAATTAATAAAATCTGAAACGGATAAATCCGCCACGCGTAAATAAATTACAAGTTGTAATTCTTATCTTTGCACGAAATTTTTTAAGACAATGAATGCATTTATAGAAGAACTGAAATGGCGCGGACTTTTTTCTGATATGACGCCCGGTACAGAGGATCAACTGGATAAGGAAATGACGAAAGCCTATATAGGATTTGATCCCACTGCAGATTCTTTGCATATCGGAAGTCTGATTCAGATCAAGATTCTGGCACATTTCCAACAACACGGTCATCAGCCAATTGCTCTGGTAGGCGGCGCAACAGGGATGATTGGCGATCCGTCGGGAAAATCTTCTGAGAGAAATCTTTTGAGCGAGGAAACACTACTCCACTATGTAGACTGTCTTAAAAATCAATTGTCCAGATTTCTGGAATTTGACGGTGATGGTGATAACAGAGCCATCTTGGTCAACAATTACGACTGGATGAAGGATTTTACCTTCCTGGACTTTGCAAAGAATATCGGAAAACACATCACGGTGAACTATATGATGGCAAAGGATTCTGTGAAAAAACGCTTCTCCGGAGATTCCGGAGTGGATGGAATGAGCTTCACAGAATTCACTTATCAGCTTTTGCAAGGCTACGACTACCTTCATCTTTACCAAAACGAAGGTGTAAAACTACAAATGGGAGGCTCTGACCAATGGGGAAACATCACCACAGGAACAGAATTGATCAGAAGAAAAGCTCGTGGAGAAGCTTATGCATTGACAGTTCCGTTAATTACGAAAGCGGACGGATCCAAATTCGGGAAGTCGGAAAGCGGCGAGAATTACTGGCTGGATGCCAAGAAAACTTCGCCTTACAAATTCTACCAATTCTGGCTAAATGCCACTGATACAGATGCTGAAAGATTTATTAAATTCTATACATTTCTTCCGAAAAACGAAATTGATGCTTTAATAGAAGAACATCAAAATGCTGCTCACGACAGAAAACTCCAAAAGAAATTAGCTGAAGAAGTGACCATCTGGGTGCACGGAAAGGAAGAATTCGACAGAGCTGTGAAAGCTTCCAACATCCTTTTCGGACAGTCAACCGCAGAAGATCTTGTAAGTCTGGATGAAGAATTGTTCCTTCAGATTTTTGACGGTGTTCCTCAGAAAGAATTATCAAAAGCAGAAACTATCGGAACCAATATTATCGATCTGATTTCAGAAAAAACAGGTTTCCTAAAATCTAAGGGTGAAGCCAAAAGAGAACTTGCAGGAAACTCAATTTCCATTAATAAAACCAAGGTTGGCGAAGACTACTCAGTTTCTGAAAATGATTTGATTGATGGAAAATTCTTAGTCATACAAAAAGGAAAAAAGAACTATTTCATTGTGAAGGCAGTTTAACAATCCATTTTTATTAAAATACCAATATTTAAACCACTACTACAGTGGTTTTTTTTTGGAAAAAATTATATCCACTACCCGAAAATATTGTTTATCTTAGTTTGAAACCAAACTATGCAAGCATTTTCTATCTCTTTTCATACAACGGATGATCTGATACTAAGGATTATTTCAATACTTCTGGCACTTTTTATCGTGGGAACATGGCTCTACAATTCTTCCCATTTAAGGCTTATCTACAGAATTATTGGCTCAGTCATTGGCGGATTTGCAGCTTATTATGTCGCATTGCTCTTCTTTGGGATTTTACAGTTGTCATTCACCACAGTTCAGGACAATTTCAGCGCAGAAAAGACGACTGCGACCATCATCAGCTATAAAGAATTTGTGAGCGAATCCAGTACCAGACGCTACAGATCTACCAGCAGGCGTACGAGAAAAAATACTTTCTACAAACCGCTTTTGGAATATAAAGATGAAAAAGGCGCTGTCAAAAACAGTTTTGGCGATGTTTCCTTCAGCAAAAACAACATCGAACCTGTGGGCAGCAAAGTTGAAATCATCATCCGGAAAGACCATCCGCGGATGATAACGCCCATCAAGAACTTTACCTTTGTGGTGAACATTATTTCACTTTCGTTCCTCATTATTTTCTACTACATTTTTTACAATTACGCGAAGACCCAATCTCTGGAAAGCACTGGAAATTTTGTTCTCACCGTCTTTGGTTTTGTGATTTTCCCTGTTGCGTTCATTGTCCTCATTTATCTGTTTCTCGGCGTTGGCTATGATTATTTTATAATGGGGAAAAAGTATACAAGCAGGAATATGGCTTTCTTATTTTCAGGTTTAGGCATTTTCCTTGTCCTTTGCCTGTTTGGACTTATGCGGTACATTGTTGAGAAAAAAATCTTAAAACAGAAAAAAAAGAAGAATAAGAAAAACAAAAAATCAGTACAAAACCGCTCAGTTGGATCCTGAGATTTATTGCTAATGATTCTCGAAAATTTTAAACTATTTCAGAGATTAGCTATCTTTGTTTTATGGATTTACAATATCTCGTAAGAGAACCTCAAAATATAACGCCGGAGACTACAGTTCTGTTCCTGATTCACGGCTACGGTAGTAATGAGCAGGATCTTTTTAATTTCATCCCAACTTTACCGGAAGACTGGCTCATCGTAAGTTTCAGGGCGCCCAGACTATCCAATAACGGTGGCTACGCCTGGTTTGACATCGATTTTATGAGTGCCGAAAACTTTCTGGATGTACCACAGGCTGAGGAAGCTGTGCAGCAGGTTCTGGAAAACATTATGAAAGTCTCCAACCATTATGGTTTGACAAATAACAAAACACACCTTTGCGGCTTCAGCCAAGGCGGAATTATCGTGTATTCATTAGCTTTGCAGCATCCGGAATTGTTCTCCAAAGTGGCTTGCCTAAGTACTTTCCCGGAAGAAAGAATAATGAAAAACATGGTGAAGGACAAAAAGAAACTGGAGCACCTGAGATTCTTTATTTCGCACGGAACAGATGATGCCGCTATCCCGATTGAATGGGCAAAAAAAGGCGCTGAATTACTGTATGACCTCAGTGCTTATTTTTCTTTCCGAGAATATATGGCCGGCCACGGCGTGAATCAGAAAAATTATATGGATCTGATGGATTTCTTTAAAAAGTAGACTTTCGCACTGTATGTATATCTAAAAACTCTCAGAAATATAAAGGCTTGTTTTACAGAGATTTTTAATGCCTGTTGTCGCAATCACTGTAAAAATCGGGATAAGACTGGTCTAAAAATGTAATGGCTGTGCAACCAAAAGACTCAGAAACGAAACCAAAAATAACCGGTGGTTTATCCTTAAAAAGCGGACCAAACCACTGGTTTTGATTGTACTCATCACGCTCAACGAAATTGAGTGGATAAAATCCGGAGCCTTCACCTAGAGTATAAGTTTTTTCGAAAGTAACTTTACCATTTTCTGTTGTTACCAGTCTGCGTTCTGTTATTTCTGTTCCCAGCATCAAGTCCATCAGGTAACATTTGAGTTTTCCACTGCTGAATTTGTATGTTTTCCCGGGTTTCAGATTTGACGGTTTTACTTTGAGGGGAAATTCTTCTAATGAAGCCTGCTGCCATTTTACAGGTTGCAGTTTTTGTCCTGCAAAGGGATTTTCTTTTCCGAAATAAGCCATTGAAAAGTTGCTCATCTCTGTCGATTTCTGTCTGTCAAAAGTGCCATTTAGCTCAAAACCAATCATATAGTAATAGTCCTGCACAGGTTCACCCTCGCTGGTGTAGAGATTGAGATTGGCAACTGCTTTGAGATCCTTTATAGGAAATCTTTCCAGATGATTGTCTTTGTAATTAAACAGATAAAGTGAATCATTTTCGGACAGATTTGTCCCGTTCAACAATTTTTTTCGGTACTGCGGTGGCAATTCTATGTGCTTCAACTGGTCGAATGAGAGGTTTTTCTGATTGGCAATAATTTCTGGCGGAACAGTTACAGAATCTTTATAGATATCTGATAACGAAATAAATATCCTATCCTCATCTCCATCTTCTATCGGATAAAGGTCAAAAATATGGAAACTGTCAAGATTGATTTTCTGCGGTGAAACGCTGTCGATCTTTGTAATTATGCTGTCCTGGACAGTTGTCTGCAAAGCTTTTTTTTCTTTTTGCTGACACGAGAAAAACACATTGCAGATAAGAAGATAGAAAATAACTCGGTTCATAGCCTGTTTCGTTTTATTCAAATTTATCAATAAAAATTTTATCTTTAAAGAAATTATTAACTTGGAAACACAAGAGATCGTTCAGCGTTTTGCAATTCTATGCATTTCGATTTTCGCTATTTATTATTTCACCAACAGAAACCGGAGAATCCGGCTGCATCCGCTTTTCAGTTTGGTAAGCATCTGTACATTCTTTATGTGTCTTATTTTCAAGCAGATCGAGATGAGTGTCGGGATCGGATTTGGGCTTTTTGCGGTGTTTTCAATTTTGCGTTTCCGGACAGAAAGTTTTTCTATTCAGACGGTCATCTTTTTGTTTGTATCCATCACGCTTTCTATGCTGGATATTCTGCTGCCGATAGATCACCTGGAGTTTCTATTAGGCATCAATCTCGTAATTGTCCTGTGCTATATATTTCTCAATTTTCTGGAGAAAAAAACACCTTCATCATCCGAAAAGAATGTCATCGAAATCATCGTTTCAACAGACTTTATGACGCTGAGCGAGACGGACAAAAAACTATTCCTGTCAGAAAGAATTCAGTTCAAAACATTCAGTTACCAGATCAAGAGTATCAATCTGATAGAAAACATCATCATCATCAAGGTTTCCTATTAATCCATATAGGCCCTTGCCTGCTTGATATAAAGCGTCCGGTCTGCACCCACTATTTTAAACTCGATATCCAAAGGCATTGGCTTGCTGGCAATCTTATACTTCTTCCAGAGCGTGTACATTTTACCTTCAATTTTGGGAGAAATTTTAAATAAGGTTTCTATTTCAGACATTTTCAAAACAGGTTTTTTATCATTGAGGCTGGACGTAGAACGGTAATCCACGCTTATTTTCGGGTCCAGGTAATTAAAATTGTGACAGTAAAACTCATCACAGGTCACGCCGGCATCCGGTTTTACAACAGACTCCTCGCCTTTTTGGACATTCACGGTAATGCCCTGGTATTCTTTTCGGTAGATATTTTTCGTAATCAGAACGCCATTGGCCAATTCGTCCGGAAATGAGCGGTGGACGAGGATTCCCATCGCGCAGGACAGATGATCGATATTGAAAATCTCACGCTCGTGGAAGGCTCTTTCGTTCCAGAAACTTGCCCAGACATCCAGAATTGCCCTTTCAACAGTTTTGACAGAATCTCCCAAAACAGCAGATTTGGAATCGTACAGGCCTGCACCATTGAAGCCTGCTAAATCTTCCGCATTGGTAGACGACCGGAATTTGAAATTTCTGAACTGAGTTTGCCTGCTCAGAGTATTAGTTACCAAAGCTATCAGTTCCGGATCAACTTTCGATTTTTTAATGCTTTTTCTTAAAGATTTAAGCCGTGCATCTATCATTTTAATAGAATCTTTTGGCAATGCAAGAATCTCATTGATTTCCTGATCAAAGTGATTGATTCTGAGATGCTCATCATAATAATAAAAAGGAATAGCGTAGGCAAATTCGGGTGTTTTGAATGCCTTCACCTCTTTCTCTACCAATTTTAACAGCGCGAGATTGGTTGCTTTTGAACCGATGATATTCTGAGGATTTGAAGGTAAAGTTTTATTTAAATCAATGAAATCTTTGACCTCAAGATTTTTTGTGAGCGTAATCCTGGGTTTTGCTTTCGTTATTTTAATTGGCTTGGAGGTCAACGCGATTTTATAATGGTCATCAGTCACAATCAGCTCCACTTTTTTATCAACCAAATTGTTAATCTTCGGTTTTTCAAAAACTTCTGTATCTACATACAATGGTATATTTCTGTTCTTTGCCAATAAAACCAGGTGGCTCAGAGGCGTCTGAAACTCGGTTACGATAATCGCTTTGACATTCGGAATGATCTCCGGCGTGGCATTGATGACAATGATTTCGTTTTCTTTAGGATAAAATGCAGGGTTTGTTTTAAGATCATATTTCTTCAGAATTCCAACAGCACTACCCTTTTCCACAGACTGCTCGGTAAGATTCTGAAAGATAAAATCCGAATAGACCGTTGCAACTTTCAACGGCTGTTTCTGATTCAGCGCAATCAGCCTGGGCGTACTGAGATAGAATTTGATTTTAGGAGCGAAGAACACATTTTGTTTCACCTGATTAAAGAAAAACTCGATCAGTTTTGCATTCATCTGATCAGAAGCGGCAAGCTCCAGAACCCAGTCATCCGACTTGTCTATGTAATTGAGATTTCCCAGGAGAAAAGCCCGGTCGCTGGTTGCATTATAGCTAACATCGTTGAAATTACCGAGATCTTTTGAAAAACCCAGCTGCTGCTCGCAGAAATCGTGGTGGTATTTGTATTTAATACTGTTGAAAAAGTAAAGTTTTTTGGCAGAATAATCATAAACGACTTTTACCGATTTTACGTTGGTAAACTTATCCGTCAATGGTCGTCCGGCAAGATTGATAAACTGCTGCTTCTGGGTAATGGAATGGACATAATCTTTCTGAGCCAGAAAAAGGACAGAAGTCAGAAAGTAAAATAAAAACAATATTTTTTTCATCAGTGGCTTGGGATGTGAGATGCAATTTAAAATTTTAATTAAATAAAATCAGTTTTTTGTCATCTTAACCGCGAATTGATTTTTGTAAAAGCTTTGTAAATTAGATTTAACTTATTCGTTTTCAACCTATTAAAATATTACAAAAACAATCTTTGCCATTTACAAAGCAATCGGTAGAAGGCTCGGTAGTTTTACATCATAAAATTATTCGAAATGAGAAAATTAATATTATCCGCCTTAGTTCTGAGCACCTTGACCATGTGTAAAAAATCAGAAATCACCAATGCCAACGAAGCGATCAGAAGCGCAGACTCTCTGGTAGAACACGCCGCTGAAAGCATAGAAAAAATGGACGCAACAGCTGACGCCGCTGTAGATTCTATAAATTTAAAGGCCAAAGATCTCATCAGAAATAAAGAAGAAATTGAAAAAGCCTTTAACAACAGCAGGCAGAAAATAGATTCTATCTCAGAAAATGTAGAGAAATTCCGGAAAGATATCGAGGACAAAAAGATCGTTTCCAATCTGGATTCTATTAAAAACTCCATTAAGAAAGAACTTCCGAAAACTACAAAAGAAGTGGTAACCAAAATCGTTTATAAGGACAAGCCTCAGCAAAACAATCCTCCGAAACCTGCTTCCATTACCAAAAAAGCTTATATGGAAATGAATGTAGACGACATCGGAACCGGCAAAACAATGGCGCAAAATCAAATCAGAAAGTATGACGGCATTATAAAAACTGAAAATCTTGTCACCAATGATGAGCTGCAGACTTATTACATCACTGCAAAAGTGCCGTTGAGCAACTTTGATTATCTGGTGGAAGATCTTGCTGATCTGGGAACTGTCAAAAACAAAAATATAGAAATCAACGGAAGTTCCTACAACGAAAACAAAATGTGTGACCTGGAAATTACGATGTACGGAAACAGGCTTCAACCCGCAGATAGTGAGAAAAGTACAGATTTTGGCAGCAAATCTCTGGACGCCATCTCTTCCGGCTGGCATGTGATCGGAAGTATTCTGCTGTTTCTACTTCCATTCTGGCCACTCTTTCTGCTGGGCGCAATCGGCTATTATTTCTATAAAAAGAAAAACAGCAAATCGCCGACGCCGCCAGAAAATAAAAATCATGAAGATCATCAATAACAAAAAAGACGCTTAATTAAGCGTCTTTTCTGTAATAAATAGTGTCATAAAATTAATTCATCAAAGTCTTGCTCAGATTGAGCGCATCTTGGTTTGAACTGTCATATTGTAAAGATTTTGCGATATACTGTTTCGCTTTTTCCTTGTCTGTATCTTTGTCCTGGAAGGCTATGAAGAAATAGGCGTATCCTAAATTCTGTTTAGAAGCTTCTATTTCGGCAGGTTTCACCTTCGTGATATACTGCTCGTATGCAGCCTTTGCGCCTTCGTTATTTTTGGCTGACTGATTGGCATATCCGATACTGTAGTAGGCCGGCGCCCAGTCCGGAATCAACGTTGTGATTTTGTTCCAGGTTGCAATTGCTGAATTCCAGTCACCTGCGTCCTGATAAGCGGTCGCAAGCGTTACCAGAGTCTGCGTGTCATCGGGTTTTGCTGCGGCTTGTTTTACCAATGCATCAATTGCCGGATTCGAGACTGCTGCAGTCTGCGTTGCTGTTTTTACCGTATCTGCTGTTGCCAGTGTTGTCTGTGCGTTTACGTAACCTGCTGTTAATAAGGTTACACCAAAAAACAAACTTTTAATTTTCATTTCCGTTCTCATAACTTTTTGTTTTAATGTTACGTTTCAAACGACAACAACAGTTCCATTATTTTTTTATTTTTTAATACTTTAATTATTTTAAGAGTTTGTTAACATAATTAATGTGTCTATTGTGAAATTTTAAGTCCTTTCAAACAATAATTCTAAAATTAACGTCATAAATACACTTATGGCATAATAATTAGTATATTTACGTACTAAATAAAACGCAGATGAACATTAATTTGGTTAAAGATGTAATCCTGCTCGTTGAAGAGTTTGATTCCGGGAATGATGAAAATAAATACGCTTCAGATATAAAAGGTTTTATTAATTGGGTCTCCGACAGAAATCGGAATTCTATTAATTCTATTATACCAGAACCGATCTGGGAAGGAAAAGGCGAAGGTCGATCTCCTGAAGGTGTCATCAGCACGCTTTTGGTACACCTTAATCGCTATGCTAAAACCTATTCCAAATCTGCCATCGCCGATTCCGAATTTCATACTCAGGACGAGTTCAGCTATCTGATCACACTTAAAGCGTTTGGAACGCTTACTAAGATGGAACTCATCAAGAAAAATGTACAGGATAAATCTTCGGGCATTCTTATTATCAACAGACTTATAAAACAAGGCTGGATCCAGCAAAATAATTCACAGACCGACAAAAGATCAAAAGTTCTGAAAATCACGCCCGGCGGAAGAATTGCACTTGAAAACCAGATGGAAAAAATCCGGAATGCAAGCCAGATTGTCTCTGGAAATTTAAATCACACGGAAAAGATGGAACTGATCAGAATTCTTAGTAAATTGGACAAGTTTCATCAGCCTATTTTCGCCAAAAATATAGACAATCAAAAGCTACTGGAAACTGTCAATCAGGAGTATTCTTTCGTGAAAAATTAATATATGAAAAAGAAAATTGCCATCATAGGTTCCGGATTCTCAGGGTTGTCTGCTGCAGCTTATGCCGCAAAACTAGGTCACGAGGTGCACGTTTTCGAAAAAAACAGCAGCATTGGCGGCCGTGCGAGAAGTTTCAAAACTGATAACGGTTATACTTTTGACATGGGCCCCAGCTGGTACTGGATGCCGGATATTATCGAAAACTTCTTCACAGATTTTGGCAGAAAAGCGTCAGATTTTTATGAATTGGTACCACTGGATCCACAATTTGAAATGGTTTTTTCGGATGGATTGATGGGAATTCCGCAGGATTATGAAGCGATGAAAACTCTTTTTGAACAGACCGAAAAAGGAGCCGGAAGCCGTCTGGACGATTTTATGAAAGACGCTAAGTTCAAATACGAAGTCGGAATGAAAGATTACGTGACCAAGCCCTGTAATTCGTGGTTCGAATTTGTGTCGCTGAAGATTCTTAAAAGTGCTTTCAGTCTGGATCTGTTGACCGATTTCCACCATTTTGTCCGCAAATATTTTACAAATCCTAAGCTTATTACGCTGATGGAGTTCCCAGTGATATTTCTCGGTGCTGCACCCAAAGATATTCCGGCGCTCTACAGCCTTATGAATTATGGTGGTTACAGGCTCGGAACCTGGTATCCTATTGGCGGTTTTATCAAAATAATAGAATCGATGCACCAAATTGCTGTAGAGCAAGGGGTTCATTTCCAGACGGATGCGAATGTGGAGCAAATCACCATTAATAATAAAAAAGCCAACGCACTGGTTGTGAATGGCAAAAAAATTGAATTCGATTCAGTGATTGCCTCGTCTGACTACGAACATACAGAAAGACAATTGCTGCCTGAAGCGTACAGAAATTACAGTGAAGACTATTGGAAAAAGAAGACCTTTGCGCCATCCTGTCTGATATTTTACCTCGGAATGAAGGAAAAAATTCCGAATTTGAAACACCACACCTTGTTCTTTGAAAATGATCTCGATTTGCATACGACAGAAATTTACGAAGATAAAAAATGGCCTTCAAAACCATTATTTTATGTTTGCTGTCCTTCAAAAACAGATCAAAATGTAGCACCGGAGAATTGTGAAAATGTATTTCTTCTGATGCCGATCGCTACAGGAATTCAGGATTCTGATCAGCAGCGGGAAAAATATTTTCTGGAAATGATCGCCAGACTGGAGAAACATACAGGAGCATCTGATCTGCTATTAAAAATCGAATATAAGAGAAGCTACTGCATAGACGATTTCAAATCGGACTACAACGCATACGCCGGAAATGCCTATGGATTGGCTAATACCCTCTCACAAACTGCAGTTCTGAAACCATCATTAAGAAACAAAAAAGTTAAAAATCTTTTCTATACAGGACAGCTTACCGTACCCGGGCCAGGCGTTCCTCCAAGCATTATTTCCGGGAAAATTGCCGCATTAGAAGCCCACAAAAACTAAGTTGATTATGAAAAAACTATTTGATGAACTTTCATTCAAGATCAGTAAGCAAACCACCAAGCAGTATAGCACCAGTTTTTCTTTGGGCATTATGGCTTTGTCTTCAAAAATCAGGAATCCAATTTACGCCATTTACGGCTACGTAAGGCTTGCGGATGAGATTGTAGACAGCTTTCACGGCTTCGACAAAAGCAAACTATTGTCCAGATTTAGGGATGAAACCTTTCTGGCAATGGAGGAAAAAATATCGCTTAACCCTATTTTACAGTCGTTTCAGGAAACGGTGAGCCAGTATCAGATTGATCATCAGCTCATCAGACAATTCCTGGCGAGTATGGAAATGGATCTTCACAAAATAGATTACAATTCTGACCTTTACAAAGAATATATCGTAGGTTCCGCAGAGGTTGTCGGCCTGATGTGTCTACAGATTTTTGTGGACGGAGACAAGGCAGAATATGAAAAACTGAAACCTTACGCTATGGTTTTGGGATCTGCATTTCAAAAGGTGAATTTCCTCCGTGATATGAAAGACGATTACGAGGTTTTAGGCCGAACTTATTTCCCTAATGTAGACATTGCCGCCTTTGACAACAGAGTAAAAGCGGAAATTGAGAAAGAAATTACAGAGGAATTCAGACAAGCGCTGGAAGGCATCAAAAAACTGCCGGCTTCGTCCAGATTTGGCGTTTACCTTGCCTTCAGATATTATCTTTCATTATTTAAGAAAATTAAAAAAACTTCTGCTGCAGAAATCATCAATCAAAGAATCCGGATTTCCAACAGTAAAAAAATATCCCTTATGATGGGCTGTTATGTAGAATACAAAGTGCTTTCTATCTGACAAATCAAGATCTGTAATGAAAATGATATTAATACGAAAAAATAACAAGAATGGTACACAGACTTTATAGGGAGCAACAAATCAACTGCGATATAGATACAGCTTGGAAATTCTTCTCGGCGGCCAACAATTTATCAGTAATTACGCCTCCTGAGATGAATTTTATCGTGCGCACAAAACTGGAAAATGATGAGATTTTTGAAGGGATGATTATTGATTACACCGTTTCACCACTGATGAATATCCCGATGAAATGGCAGACCGAGATCACACAGGTAGATTTAAGAAAAAGCTTCACAGACTTCCAGAAAAAAGGACCTTATAAATTATGGAATCACTTTCACGAATTTGTAGAAAATGAGAATGGTGTTCTGATAAAAGATACTGTAACGTACGAACTTCCGATGGGATTTCTGGGCGAGCTGGCTCACAGCCTCTTTGTAAAGAAAAAACTGGAAGGCATATTCGGATTCCGCCACCAGGTTTTGGAAGTGATGTTCAATAAAAATAAAAAAGCCTCATGAATTTTTTGATTGTTTTAGCTACATTTTTCCTAATGGAAGGATTTACATGGGTGGTTCACAAATATGTGATGCACGGTTTTCTCTGGTCTCTGCACCGAGATCACCACGACCACAGCAGCGATCCACCATTAGAAAAAAACGATTATTTCTTTGTTATTTTTGCAATTCCTGCAATTGCGCTGATGTACATAGGAACGATGAATAATTTTGACGCTTATTTCTACATCGGAATAGGAATTACGCTATATGGAATGTCTTATTTCTTTGTGCATGATATTTTTATCCACCAACGGGTGAAGTTTCTTAAAGATACAAAAAACCCTTATTTACTGGCGATAAGACGTGCACACAAACAGCATCACAAGCACATCAATAAAGAACAAGGTGAGTGCTTTGGCTTCCTCTGGGTGCCTGTAAAATATTTTAAAATGTACTTCAACAAAGGCAAGGCGTAATGATCCAATACACTTATCTTCTGATCGATTTTTTGACAGTTATCATCTGTTTTATTTTTTCTTTCCATCACAAGATTAAATTCAACAGGCATTTTGGCGCTTTTATCAAAGCTTCATCATTGGTCGGACTTGTGTTTATTCTTTGGGATATCTGGTTTACCACGCACGGCGTCTGGTGGTTCAATTATAAATACCTGATTGGCCTCAAAATTTCGGAATTGCCAATTGAAGAAATTCTCTTTTTTATTTGTATTCCATTTTCCTGTATCTTCACTTATTTTTGTCTGGATAAGTTTTTTAAGCTTGATTGGAAACCTTCGGTTCAAAAGACATTTGTCATTATTTCTATCATTTGTTATTTGATTGCAGCTGTTTATTTTTGGGACAGGATTTATACGTTAGTTACATTTTCTACCACCGCTTTGACGCTTTTAGTTTTACAGTTTATGGTGAAAGTGAAATGGATCGGCAAAGCCACTTTCATTTATCTGATCCTCATGCCCGGCTTTCTTGCAGTCAACGGTGTGCTGACAGGAACTGGTCTCGAGTCGCCTATCGTAAATTACAATCCGGCCGATTTTATAGGCTTTCGTATTCTTACAATTCCCGTAGAAGACGTTTTCTATGGCTATGAGATGATCCTCTGGAATTTATTTTTCTTTAATAAATTTAAGAGAAAAGATCTGGAAGAAAATACCATCTAAACGCTAATTTTTCAGTCCTTATTTTTAAGGGTAAATGATACTTTAATTTATTGTCATTTTGTTTTAAGCCCATTAAAACAAGAGAATAATTCTGCAAATTGCCCGGGAAAATTAAAACAACATTTATATTGTCTTATGATTACAATCATAACAATTGTGAGTTCAAGACTATAAATTTACAGTTGCAAGAATTGTACTTAAATTCAAAAGTTGCGTAGGAAGAAAAACGCAACGGTCTGCAGTCGTAAGATCCTCTTACAATACCTTTATTTCAGTTCCTGATATTTTTTTATCAATGATTTTGAAGCATTTCAGCTACGCTATTATATAGTGTGAAGATTTCATTGAAAGTTGATTGATAATTTATAAAATCTCATTTTATTACTCCTTTCATTAATAATCAAATATTCCTGCGAAAATAAGAGATCATAGGAATGACTTTTGCCAGCAATTTCAAATATTAAAATAAACTAACAATAGATTTCCGGATTAATTTCCGTGCAATCATAATCATTTATGGAAGATATCAACTCAAAAATTATCGCACTGATCGGTGGCGGACCTGCGGCTCTGCTGATGATGAAAAACATTATAAACAGTCCATTGAAACCTGCAGAAATTTACATCTTTGAAAAAAATGACAGACTGGGCGTTGGCATGCCTTACGGGAAATTTGGCTCCAATGGAGAACACGTTGCGAATGTCTCGGCAAAGGAACTTCCTGAATTTTCGTGTACATTTGAGGACTATCTCAGCCAGTATCCCACCGATTTATTTCCAGATTTTTCAATTGGAGGCAACTTCAACAAATACCAGGTGATTCCGAGACTTTTATTAGGTGATTATATGGAGTTTCAGTTCAATATTTACATTAAACAAGCCAAAAAATCTGGTACCAAAGTCCACATTTATAAGAATTGTCCGGTGCAGGATATTGTTCCATTTAATAATAATGAACAGTTTAAAATACTGACGGACGGCCACAAGGAAATCACCGTAGATTCTGTCATTCTGTGTACCGGTCACCACTGGCCGAAAAAATATGAAGACACGGTATCCGGCTGGTTTGATTCGCCCTACCCGCCTTCCAAATTTGCTGCTGCCACCAACTTTCCTATCGCAATCCGCGGAAGCTCTCTTACGGCGATTGATGCTGTGAAAACCATTTCCAGGCTAAACGGAAAGTATGAGGTAAAGCAGGACGGACAATTGAAATACACCGTGAACAGTGATGCGCAGGATTTCAGAATTGACCTTTTTTCAACAGGTGGATTTTTACCTGCGCTAAGATTTCATTCTGAGGACGCTGCCTATTCTGATGAATGGACGATGTCTTTGGAAGAGATTTATGAGCACAAGGAAAAATACGGATTCGTAGATCTTAATTATGTCTTTGATATCAATTTTAAACTGCCTTTAAAAAAGAAAGATCCCGAATTTTATGCTTCAATTCAGGATTTGGATCTGGAAGGTTTTGTTGATAAAATGATGAGTATCAGGAAAGAATTGGATACGTTCCAGCTCTTCAAAGCCGAATATACAGAAGCCGAAAAATCAATCAAAAGACATCAGTCTGTAAGCTGGAAAGAAGCGCTGTCGGCCTTCAGCTATGCTATGAATTATCCTGCAAAGCACTTCTCGGCAGAAGATATGCTGCGTCTCAGACAAACGCTTTTACCTTTAATTTCTATCATTATTGCCTCTCTGCCACAGTCTTCATACAAAGAGATTATTGCACTTTATGATGCCGGCATTATAGATCTGATCCAGGTAGACAAGGCAAGTTTTGTAGAACCGCATTCCGAGTCCGGAGCCGTCTATCATTATGAATCTGCTGACAAAGAAAAATTCCAGAAGCACTACCAGCTGTTTGTAGATGCAATTGGCCAACAGCCTCTTGAGGTTTCGGACCTGCCTTTTGAAGGTTTAAAATCAAATGAATTGATCAGTGGTGCCTATCTCAATTTTAAAAGTGATGTAACGGCTGCCGGACTGATCCGGAATAAAGATCTTCCTATCGTGAAAGGTCCTTCGGATAACTATTTCCTCAATGTCCACGGTCTTGAAATAAATGACCATTTCCAGTCGCTGACGAAATACGGAGAAACGGTCAACAACCTTTTCATAATGGCTGTTCCCTTTATTGGTGGTTTAAATCCGGATTATTCGGGTCTCGATTTCTGTGATACTGCAGCGGGAAGGATTGTAAAAGTGCTGTGATGAAATATGATGGTTCTACCAAAAATGATGATTCAATATTAAATCAAAATATTCTATTATGATTGATGAAAACTTACTGCTTTCCTACGGCGCTGAATTTGAACAGTTCGTTCCCCGCGATGTCATTTTTGAAGAAGGTGATACACCGAAATTCTTTTATCAGATTATTAAAGGAAGAATAAAACTGAACCACTTTGACGAGTCCGGCAAAGAATTAATTTTGGCGATTCTGGAACCTGGTCTCAGCGTCTGTGAGCTCTTGCTTTTTATTGATGAGAAATATCCTGTCAATGCCGTGGTGTTCGAGGAAGCAACAGTCTTGACGTTGCCGAAAAAGTCTTTTATCCAGATGCTGGACGATCATACGAATGTGGCAAGACAGGTCACAAAATTTATGGCAGAAAGGCTGTATCACAAATTTCTGATGCTGGAGACCAACAGCTCCTATCTGGCGGACGTCCGTATCAGAGGCATCTTAAATTATCATAAGAGCTTTACCTCAGAAACCAGTCCATACTCGTACAAAGTGCCGCTCACAAGACAGCAGCTGGCCTCGCTGACGGGTCTGCGTGTAGAAACGGTGATTCGGACAATCAAAAACCTCGAGAAAAGGAAAGTTTTGAAAATAATTGACCGTAACATTTACTATTAATTATCTTATCATTAAAAAAATTATTGTCTGCTACAAAAAATAAAACCCGCTTGATCTAGCGGGTTTATTTATATAAAAAAACAATTTTAAAGAAGCTTATCGAAATGGATAGGCAGATCGTAAATTCTTTTGCCGGTTGCATGGAAAATTGCATTGGTTACCGCGGGAGGCATTCCCACACCACCGATCTCACCAACGCCTTTTACGCCAAGATCATTTACAAACTGGTCATCTTCGTCGATGAAAAGAACCTGCAGATCTTGAACGTCGGCGTGAACCGGAATATGATACTCAGCAAGATTGGCATTCATATATTTCCCTAATTTATGATCCAGAATGGTTTCCTCGTGGAGCGCCTTGCTGAGACCCCAGATCATACCGCCCAATACCTGGCTTTCGGCAGTTTTTGGATTGATGATTTTCCCCGCAGCTACTGCCGTCAGCGCTCTCTTGACCTCGATTACGCCAAGTTCTTCATCAACTTCTACCTCTACGAAAACCGCACTGTGAACAGCTCTGGCTTTTTTACCATAAGTCAGCGGATTTGGCATCGCCGAATTGGTAGTTTTAACGGCTTTTCCGTCATTCGCAGCAAAAACCTCAGCGAGATCTACTTTTATAGCAGGATTTTCATTGACGAAGATGCTTCCATTTTTAAAGCTTACATCTTTGAATTTAATGCCGGTCAAAACAGAATCTTTGAGATCCTTTGCCTTCTTGAAAAGTTTCTTGTTCAGGGCCTTGCAAGCTGCCTGAACTGCCGGTCCAACGGTTGCCGTAGTGAACGACCCGCCCTGAATAGGCGCAAAAGGCATCTTGCTGTCGGCGTACGAAAATGTGACATTTTCCACCGGAAGACCCAACGCATCAGCAGCAATCTGTGTCATTATCGTGAAAGTACCTGTTCCAATATCTGTGACTGCACTTTTCACCTCCACTTTCCCATCGGCAGTCATGATAGCTTCCGCGCGGGCGAAAATCCTGTTGGCGTCCCAGATTCCGGTAGCCATTCCGTAGCCTACAAGCTTGTTGCCACGTTTCATACTTCTAGGCTCAGGATTTCTATTATTCCAGCCAAACTGCTCTGCTCCTTTGAGATAGCAGTTCTTCAGCTCTTTGCTGGAATACTCTTTATCACTGCTTTTATCGATGTTTGAATAATTGATAAGCCTCAATTCCAATGGATCCATTTTCAGCTGATAGGCAATTTCATCCATCGTCACTTCTATCGCGTGCATGCCGGTACTTCCGCCCGGAGCCCTCATATCCAGCGGACTATACACATCCAGCGGGACGAGTTCGTGCTCGAGTAAAGTATTTTCTGCCGGATAAAGCATATTGGCCCAGTTGACGACGATCTCCACATAATCTTCAAAACGTGAAGTTTCGCCTGTAGCCTTGTGGTAGAGCGCATTCACTTTTCCGTTTTCATCAGAACCAAATTTGGTATGCTGCAGCGTGGGCGGTCTGTGGCCAATCATATACATCTGCGCACGGCTGAGGGTTACTCGCACATTTCTTTTTAGAGCCAATGATGCCATAACTGCCATGAAAAGCTGGTGCTGCGGACGAAGACCTGATCCAAAGCCACCGCCTACAAATGGAGAAATCACCTGTACATTTTTCATTTTCAAACCGAAAACATTGGCAACGTACATTTGGGAATTGACCGTTCCCTGTGTTTTATCATATATCTTCAGTTTGTCCTTTCCTTCGTAAATGACGGTAGAAGCATACATTTCCATTGGATTATGGTGTTCTGTACCGTGGCTGAAATGGCTGTCGGTTTTCACAAAAGAATTCTCGTATTCTTTCGTAAAATCGCCTTTCGGTTTTGGCGGCGGTGGTTTTAACATCGATGCCATTCCCTTCTTTGGGTCACGCGCATTTTGGAGATTGCTTTTTAAATCTGTTTCAAAAGGATCTTCCTCGTACTCTACTTTCAGTTTTCTTGCGGCGTATCTTGCCATTTCAAAACTTTCAGCCACGACCAAAGCTATTGGCTGGCCATTGTATTTTATATCGTTGTCTTTGAGTGGCTTAAAAACAGTTCCAGGCGGCGCATCCATATCAGCGTACTGGAAATCGAACCAGGCAGTCGACGGTCTGTTTTTATGGGTGAAAACTTCTATTACACCTTCCATTTTCTTTACAGCTTCCGTATCTATTGACTTTATTTTGCCTTTGGTAATGGTGCTGTTTACAACGTATCCATACAACAGGTCCGGCGCATCATATTCGCCTGCGTATTTTGCACTTCCCGTTACTTTGAGGTGACCTTCCAGTCGGCTGATCGGTTGTCCGACAGAGCTAGTATCTTTCATCTGGATTCTTTTAGATTAATATTAAAATTATAATGAAGGTTTTGCACCGGGTCTTTGTGATGAAGGATCCAACGCCATCATACAGTTTCTTACGATAGCTTTTTTAGCCAAATCGATTTTGAAACTGTTGTGCTCAAATCCTGTTGCTCCTGCAAGAATTAAATCTGCTGCCGCAACGAAATTTTCTACATTCGGCTCTTTATCAACAAGAAAATCCTCCGCAGCAATTACTCGCCAAGGTTTGTGAGCAACTCCGCCCAAGGCAATTCTTGCTTCCTTTATCACACCGTTAGACAAATTAAGACCTGTCGCTACAGAAACAAGAGCGAAAGAATAGGACGCTCTGTCACGCAGTTTGAGATACGAATAATTATTGTGAAAGCCTTTATCCGGCAAATCTATACCAGTGATGATCTCTCCATTTTTCAGATTATTATCCAATTCTGGAGTATCGCCTGGAAGTCTGTGAAAGTCAGCGAATTCTATGGTACGCTCGCCTTCCGGCCCTGTGATTTGTACTACAGCCTCCAACGCAGCGAGGGCAACACACATATCAGAAGGAAATACTGCGATACATTTGTCACTGTGCCCTAAAATAGCGTGAATCCGACTGTAACCTTCTATCGCCGAACAGCCAGAACCGGGCTCACGCTTGTTGCACGGTGTATTGATATCATAAAAATAGTAGCATCTTGTACGTTGAAGCAGATTTCCGCCATTGGTGGCCATATTTCTGATCTGTGGCGATGCACCTGCGAGAATAGCTTTCGACAAAAGTGGATATTTTTCTTCTATTAATGGATCATAGGCTGTATCTGCGTTGGTCATCAACGCGCCGATCCGTACACCTCCATTATCAAGTTCTGTCAAATCAGTAATTCCAGGAACTTTATTTATATCAATGATTGTGTCAGCTTCTGTAATGAAGTATTTCAGAAGATCAACAATATTAGTCCCTCCAGCTATAATTTTATGGTCTTGACCCTCTCCAAGCAGAGAAACTGCAGTATTGAGATCAGTTGCTTTTTTATAGGCAAAATTATTCATGACTTGCTTGTTTTACGGCCATTACAGCATTAATAATTCCGCGATTGGCACCACATCGGCAAAGATTCCCGCTCATCATATCCTGTACTTCCTCTCTGGTATTGGCTTTATTTTCATTAATCAAACCGATCGCACTGCAAATCTGTCCTGGCGTACAATAGCCGCACTGGAAAGCATCGTGATCTATAAAAGACTGTTGGATTGGATGCAGCTCTTCGCCAGTCGCAATGCCCTCTATGGTTGTAATTTCTGCGCCCTCCTTCATCACTGCGAGGGTAAGGCAGCTCAGCGTTCTTTTGCCATCCACAAGAACTGTGCAAGCGCCACACTGGCCGTGGTCACATCCTTTTTTTGTGCCCGTGAGATGAAGTCTCTCACGCAGAGCATCCAGAAGAGAAACCCAGGGCAGGATCTCCAGACGATGATCTTCACCGTTGACAGTGAGGTTTACAGATTGTATTTTGTTATTTGTCATAGTATGTCATTTGGTAATGACTGTTCTACAAAAAAAGAACCGTTATGATCTCATAACGGTTCTTTCGGCATCATTAACTGCTAATTTATAACCAAAACAATTTAGCAGTCATATTTGTTTATTGTTGATTTAAAGCCATTAATATCTTGTCGGGAGTAATCGGTAAATCTCTCATCCGCAGACCTATCGCATTATAGATTGCATTGGCTATTGCAGGAGCAGTCCCGATAATACCAACTTCGCCCAAGCCTTTTGCGCCTGAAGGATTGATATTCGGATCAGGCTTGTTGATAAAAGCAACTTCGATGACCGGTGCATCTGCATTCACAGCGAAATGATATCCTGCAAGATCATTGGCAATCAAAGTTCCTGATTTTGAATCGATCTGCATCTCTTCCATTAGTGTCATTCCGATTCCGCCAACTGCAGCACCGGACATCTGATTGGCTGCTGCCTGATCATTAATAATCTTCCCGCCATCTCCTACGACGACCAGTTTTTCTACTTTAATTTTTCCGGTGAGTCTATTCACTTTTACTTTACAAAAGTGCGCAGCGGAAGAACAGAAGGCATATTTCTGACGCTCGGTTCCCGGTTTCGATGACACTTCCAGTTTCACCTCGGTCAAGTTGTTTTTTTCGAATAAATCTGAATAACTAATAGAAACAGCCGGGTTATTTTTCAAACTGATTTTATCGTCCGAAAGCTTAATATTCTCTAAATCAGCATTTTTAAAATTAGCATTGACTGCACCTGCATATTCTGCGAGTTTCAGCTTCAGCTGATTGCTGGCGTCGTACACGGCACCACTTACAGATGAAAGTCCTGTACTGCCTCCCTGGCTCGGTGCCGGAGGAAGCCTGGAATTTCCCAATTCTATATTGATCTTATTTTTTGAAATTCCCGTAATCTCGTGGGCAATATTCTGCATTCCGGTGCCGGTTCCGGTACCGATATCAGTCATTGCAGTCTGCACGGTAATACTGCCGTCTTTGTGCATGATGACAGAGGCTTTTGCTTCCTGTCGTCCTGCATTCCACATGCCCACTGCCATTCCGTAACCGGTATACCAGTCGCCTTCAAGAATGCTTTTAGGATTTGGTTTTCGGGATTCCCAGCCAATCATTTTTGCGCCTGTTCTTACGCCTTCATCCAGAAAATGTGTGGACCACGGTAATCCGGAATCGGGGTGGTTTTGCAGAGAAATATTTTTTAACCTTAGTTCAACCGGATCCATTTTCAACTTATAACTCAGCTCATCAACCGCGGACTCGAGCGCGAAAACGCCTGTACAATCTCCTGGTCCGCGCATCCATGTGGGCGTGCTGAGGTTGAGCGGTACCACTGCTGCCTCTGCTTTCAAATTGGGCAACTTGTATATAAGTCGGCTCACTCTTGTAATTCCGTCATTGAAATTTTCATACGCAGAAGTTCCGTTTTTTGCCTGATGCAAAATACCCATAAGCTGGCCGGAAGAATCTGCACCCAGCCTGATTTTCTGCCAGGAAGCAGGTCTGTATCCAGTGCTGTAAAACATCTGAGGACGCGTCAGCATCAGTTTTACGGGACGATTAACCTGTTTGGAAGCCATTATTGAGGCCAAGACGTGTGGCCAGACGCGCAATCCGGAACCAAACCCGCCACCTACAAATTCACTGAATACTTCTACATTTTCTTCAGGAAGGGAAAATAATTTCGCAAAGGTCTTCTGCACATTATTGACGCCTTGATTTTTGTCGTAAAGCCGCAAGGTATCGTTGCCGGTCCAGTGTGCAATCGTGGCATGCATCTCCATCGGATTGTGCACATCAGCTTTGATATTATACTGCTGATCTACCACGTATGGTGACCCTTGCCAGCTGTCAAAACTTCCTCTTTCCTTGCCTTCTGGCTTCATTTGAACTGAATCTTTTTCGGAATCAAAATCGACTTTAAAATCCTCTTTCTGATATTCTGTTTCTATCAGTGAGGCCGCAAAGGTCGCATCTTCCAATGTCTCCGCTATCACCATGGCTATTGGCTGCCCCTTGAAATAGATTTTATCTGTATGAAAAACCGGAAGCCCAATCTTAGCTTCTTTAATTTTTTCCGGCGTGGCAAGACCCGGAACGACAGGTTTGTTAAGATGCGTGATGACATCCAAAACACCCTCAACTGCTTTTGCCTTGTCAACAGAAATGGATTTTATGATGCCCGACGGAACATTACTGCCTACTAGTACAGCATAGCTCATATTTTTAACGTCATATTCGGCGGCATACTTTCCGTTTCCGGTTACTTTTTCAACGCCTTCTACTCTGCCTTCCGGTTTTTTAAATTTATCTTTTATCAAATCAATTAATCCCATAACATTTTTCTTTTTTTATATTAAAATTATTGACTGATACAATTTTTTAATGCTGTGACTATAGCTCCTTGCAGCATCGGTATCTTATACGCATTGTCTGATAAGGGTCTCAAATCACCGACTGCCAGTTTTGCAGCTTCCTCGAAAACAGCTTCTGTTGCCTGTTTTCCCCGCAGAAACTCTTCGGCCATATGCCATCGCCACGGCTTGTGGGCAACACCTCCGGATGATAGCCGGACGTCCTTGATATTTTTACCTTCAAGATCAATTGCTGCAGCAACGGAAACAAGCGCAAATGCGTAGGAAGTACGGTCTCTTATCTTTACGTAGGCAAAATGTTTGCTAAAGGCATTTTCAGGAATTTCAATATTTGTAATGACGGCATCCTGCGGCAGATTATTATCCAGCCACGGTGTATTTTCCGGTAATTTGTGAAAATCGCTGAACGGAATTTTAATCTCTGTCTTTTCCTTAGTAACCGCTGTTACCGTTGCATCCAAAGCAGATAATCCGACGCAGAAATCAGAAGGGTGCACCGCCACACACTGGTTGTTGTATCCGGCAACGGCGCTCATCCTGTTTTCACCCTCAATGGCGCTGCAGCCACTGTTTGGTTTTCTTTTGTTGCAGGGCATCGTTACATCATAGAAATACGGACATCTTGTACGTTGCAGCAAATTACCTGCAGAACTTGCCATATTTCGGATTTGCGGCGAGGCTCCTGCCAGAATAGCTTTGGCTAAAAGTGGAAAATCTCTGATGATTTTTTTATCTGTTGCCACTTTGGTATTACTCGCCATAGCACCAATGGTCACGCCTTTATTTTGATGCTCAATAGTGTTTGAAAGTGCTTTTGTAACATCAATCAGAATATCTGGCTGGGTGATATTTTTCTTCATCAGGTCTACCAGATTGGTACCGCCCGCGACGAATTGCTTATTCTGAGATTTTGCAGCCGAAGCTTCAGCGCCCGAATTTACTTTTTCAAAATTAAATGGTCTCATTGTGCTGCTACTTTTTGGATGGATTGAACAATACCGTTATACGCTCCGCACCGGCAGAGATTTCCGCTCATATATTCTTTAATTTCTTCTACAGAACCAGCGTGGCCTTCCTTTACACAGGCGACGGCAGACATAATCTGTCCCGGAGTACAGTAGCCGCACTGGAAACCGTCACATTCTACAAATGCTTTTTGCATAGGATGAAGTTCGTTCCCTTTTGCGAGGCCTTCGATAGTTGTAATCTCCTTTTCCTGAGCCATAGCGGCCAATGTAAGACAACTCAAAGCACGCTCACCGTCGATATGTATCGTGCACGCACCGCACTGCCCGTGGTCGCAGCCTTTCTTTGAACCGGTCAGATTCAGCTGTTCTCGCAACAAATCCAGCAAAGTAGTTCTGGTATCTACATATAGCGTATGACTTTTTTTGTTGACAGATAATGTAAGTCTGGAAACGTTTTTCTTCGGGACAAGATATTGTTTTACATCCTGATAGAAGGCTTTTACAGAAGTCGGGATTGCAGCAAAAGCAGCCAGCAAACCGGAAACTTTGAGGAAGCCCCTCCTGTTATATTGTCCGTTTAATGCCATAAATGATTTTTTTTCAGTTTATAAAATGACTCAGTTGATAATCAAGTTTATCAAAGATCATAAAATTAAAACAAATTCAGACTATATCAGTCGAATTACTTGTAATTGGTACAGATTTTAACATTAAGGAACAAAAAGCGGATTATTTGCTTAAATTTGGGAGGATGGAAATCAGGTTTAAATCTCGACCCACAACTATATTTCAATAATGAAAGAGATCAATGATATTATTAAAGCTTATCAAAAAGCCAGAACTGAAGGATTAAAAACCGCTCTGGCAACCGTTGTAAAAGTCGAAGGATCCTCTTACAGAAAGGAAGGCGCGCGAATGCTGGTGACGGAAAACGGACAACTTACCGGTGCCATCAGTGGCGGATGTCTGGAAGGTGATGCGCTGAGAAAAGCAGTTTTGGCCATTCATCAGAAAAGTAACAAGCTGATCACTTATGACACCAGCAACCCGGACGATGTAGAATTGGGCGTCCAATTGGGATGCAATGGGATTGTCCATATTTTATTTGAATACATCGATGAAAATGCGACTCAAAATCCAATTAATATCTTAGAAAAAACAACGGAAAACAGAGGCGAATCCATCATCGCTACTTTATTTTCTCTGGAAAACAGAAATGTACAGACGGGAACCGTAGGATCGGTGATCAATCAGAAAACAACGCTGATAACTTCCAATTTTCTTTCCGAAAGTGAGTTGGCCGATTTTGCATCAATTGTTTTAGAAAAAAAACAAAATGTTTTGGGGAAAGTTTCTTCCGACGAAATACTGCTGCAATATCTTCCGCCCCAGACAACACTGGTGATTGCCGGAGCGGGAAATGACGTAAAGCCGTTGGTGGAAATGGCATTTATTTTAGGCTGGAACACGGTGATTGCAGACGGACGCGCCACTCATGCGCTGACGAAAAGATTTCCCAATGCCGATGATGTTTTGCTTGCCAGTCCGGCAGACCTTATTAATAAAATAGAAATCGATGAAGCAACAGTTTTCGTTTTGATGACGCATAATTACAACTACGATTTGGCTTTATTGAAACTAATCATTCATCTGCCCGTAAAATATATCGGAATACTGGGTCCGAAAACAAGACTCAACAGAATGCTGGAAGATCTCAAAAATTCAGGAGTTACTGTCGGAGAAAATGAAATAAATAAGCTTTACGGACCTGTTGGAATGGATATTGGTGCCGAAACGTCGGAAGAAATCGCCATCTCTGTCGCAGCAGAAATTAAAGCGGTTCTGAGTGGAAAAAACGGTTTATCGTTAAGAGATAGACAGGAAAAAATACATACTGATATTCTCGGTATTTAAAAAGAAAAACTATGCTGACAGACCAATTTGGAAGAACACACAATTATCTGCGGATATCGCTGACAGACAACTGTAACCTGCGTTGCTTCTACTGTATGCCCGAAGAAAACTATGACTTCACACCCCATTCAAAACTGATGCAGGTGGAGGAAATTGATAATTTGGCAAAGCTGTTTGTCCAGAATGGCATCAACAAAATCAGGCTGACAGGCGGTGAACCTTTTGTAAGAAAAGATGCCGCAAAAATCATCAGTAATCTGGGAAAATTGCCGGTTCAGCTGGCTTGTACAACCAACGGAATCCGAATTGACGATCTACTTCCTGAAATCATCAATGCTAATTTTCACAGCATGAACATCAGCCTTGATACGCTTCAAAAAGACCGCTTCCTCAAAATCACACGACGCGATTATTTTGACCGTGTGATGGGAAATATAAATCTGCTGTTGGAAAACAAGATCAAAACAAAAATCAACGTCGTTTTGATGAAAGGCATCAATGACGATGAGATCAATGATTTTATAGCTTTTACCAAAAATCAGCCTGTGGAAGTGCGGTTTATTGAATTTATGCCCTTTAGCGGAAACCGATGGAGCAGCAACCAGGTGATGACACAAAGTGAAATTTTAGAAATCATAGGTGCAAAATACGGTTTCACACAAATGCCAATGGGAATCCACGATACGGCAAAAACTTTCAGCATCAATGGCCATCTGGGAAGTTTCGCCATTATCAGTACGATGAGCGAGCCCTTCTGCAGCGGATGCAACAGAATACGGCTGACAGCTGACGGAAAACTGAAAAACTGTCTGTTTTCAAAAAAAGAAACGGATCTATTAACACCGCTGCGAGCAGGCAAAGATATTCTGCCAATTATAGAAGAGACGATCTGGTCTAAAGCTAAAACGCAAGGCGGACAACTGAATGAAGAGTTTAAAAAAATCGATGCTTCAATGATTCAGAACAGAAGCATGATCAACATTGGCGGATAATGAGAAGCACAGGCATAATATTACTGGCTGCCGGAAATTCCACAAGACTGGGTGCGCCGAAGCAATTGCTAATCTATCAAGGCAAAACTCTGCTGGAAAGAATTGTCGATAAATCCATACAAGTATTTGACAAGGATAAAATTGTGATCGTTTTGGGCGCAAATCATGCAAAAATAGCCTCGCATATTAAAGATAAAAATATACAGATTGTAATCAATGAAGATTGGGAATCAGGAATGGCTTCATCTCTGCAGGCAGGATTAAAATCACTACTGAATTCTTTTCCGGATATGGAGCGGTGCGTGATTTCAGTCTGTGATCAGCCTTATCTTTCAAGCGAAATTCTTCTGGAAATGCTGACCATCGCGGACTCGTCCTCAAAAGAAATTGTTGCTGCAGAATATGCCGGTACGATAGGCGTTCCCGCTATTTTTTCTAAAAAATATTTTGAACAATTAAAAAATTTAACCGGCGAGCAAGGTGCAAAAAAAATCATTCAGCAGAACATGAATGATGTCGTCACTTTTAAATTTAATGACGGCGCAATTGATATTGATACACCTTCAGATTACGAAAACTTAAAAACTATAGAATGATCAGCGTACAGGAAGCTCAGGAAATCATCAGGCAAAATATTCCGGAAAAAAAACATCAGATTCTGCCATTAAAAGAAGCATTTGGACACACAACTTCCACGGCTGTTTATTCACAATACAATATCCCGAATTTTGCTCAGTCTTCGATGGATGGCTATGCAATCAAATTTGAGGATAAAGATCTGAAACTAAAAATTGTTGGCGAGATTCCTGCAGGATTTACAGAGCATTTCAAACTTGACAATGGTACGGCATGCCGCATTTTTACGGGAGCACCGCTTCCCGAGGGTGCAGATACAGTTGTGATGCAGGAGAAAATCAGAATTACAGATTCAGAATATGTGATCATCGAAGACAAAGATCTTGCAAAAGGCCTCAATGTAAGACCAATCGGTAGTGACGCCAAAAAAGATACGGTTGCCGTCAGCGCTGACAGTTATCTTTCTGCTGCTGCCATCGGATATCTGGCCGGAATTGGCTGTACTGAAGTTGAGGTCTTTGCGTCGCCTTCTGTTTCATTAATTTTAACAGGAAATGAGCTGGTAAAACCGGGAGATATTTTAGGTTTCGGGCAGGTTTTCGAATCCAATTCTTACCAGCTGGAAAGTGTTTTGAGGCAATCCGGCGCCAAGAATATTGAAACTTTTTGGGTAAAAGATAATCCTTCAGAAGTTGAAAAAACCTTGAATTCGGCGCTATCAAAAACAGATATCGTGATTTTGGTGGGCGGCGTGAGTGTCGGCGATTACGATTATGTTATCGATGCGACCAAAAAATGCGGAATCGAACAGCAATTTCATAAAATCAGACAAAAGCCGGGAAAACCATTTTATTTTGGAACCAAAGCTGAAAAGCTGATCTTCGGATTGCCGGGAAATCCTTCTTCTGCGCTGACTTGTTTTTACTTGTACATCGCACCGTTGCTGGCATCGTTAACAAAAATTCCTGGCATTACAACGAAGACAAAAGCAGTTACAGCCGCTGCCTATAAGAAAAAAACCGGTCTCACGCATTTTCTTAAAGCGACTTACCTCGACGGAAAAGTAACGCCGCTGCATGCGCAGGAATCCTATCGTTTGCAGTCTTTTGCAGAAGCCAACTGCCTGATGATTCTAGAGGAAAACTCTGAAGGTTGTGCGAAAGATGAGGTGGTTGACATTATTTTATTAAAATAGAGATTCAAAAAAAAATGAACGTCGAGTTTTTTTACTTAATTTTATTTGTGATTGCGGCACTTTATGCAGCAGTAGGACACGGCGGCGCCAGCGGTTATCTGGCTTTGATGGCTTTGTACGGCGTGGCTCCGAAAGAGATGAAACCTACAGCACTCGTCCTGAATCTGTTTGTTTCGCTCACCTCTTTTATCCAGTATTACAGAGGCGGACACTTCAAACTTAGGATATTTATTCCCATTGCAGCTGCGTCGATTCCGCTGGCATTTATTGGCGGAATGATTCATATCGAAGATAACTTGTACAAAAGGATTTTGGGTATTTTACTTCTTTTTCCTGTTTTCCGTTTTTTCTTTTTTAAAAGTCCTGATGACAGCGAGCTGAAAGATCCTAAAATACATCTATCATTGATTTTCGGAGGCGTGATAGGCCTTTTGTCCGGAATGATCGGTATTGGTGGCGGAATTTTGCTTTCTCCTGTTCTTATTCTGTTGAAATGGACCAATCAAAAACAGACAGCAGCAATCAGTGCAGCGTTTATTTTTGTCAACTCTGTAGCGGGCTTAGGCGGAATGTTTACCAAAGAAATTGCATTTACGAGCGATATGTTGATGTATATTGTCTTCGCATTTTCGGGAGGACTGCTCGGCGCTTACCTGGCCTCAAAAAAACTCAATCAAAACGGACTCAAATATGTGTTGGCAGTAGTGTTGTTGATGGCTTCCTATAAATTAATCTCAAGCACAATTTAAAATTCAAAATGAAACATTTTCTTTTACTAATTACATTATTTTTCACAACACTTATATTTGCACAGTCGAAAAGCATTACGATCATCGCTCCCGATAATGATACTACAATTGTTACCGCTGCAGAATTGCTCAGACTTCCGAAACATGCACTTGACAGTATTCAGATTACCAACCATTTGAAAGAATACAAGTCTACCATCAAGAATGTAAAAGGTGTATTGCTGAGAGATGTGCTTTCAAAAATTTCATTTAAAGAAAAATCACCAAAGGTCTTGAGTGAATATTACATTGTGTGCATTGCAGAAGATGGCTATAAAGTAGTTTTCTCGTGGAATGAGATTTTCAATACCCGTGTTGGCGACAGTGTGTTAATTATTCCGGAAAATGCAGGAAGACCTAAAGACGGCATTTCTACCTTATCTCCAGCCGATTTTGCCACGGGAAGACGGTATGTAAAAATGCTGAAAACAATACAGCTTAAAAAAGTAGATTAATGAGCACAGTAAAAATAATCACCTTTGGTAAACTGAAAGAGATTTTAGGTTCAGATTTTGAAGAAACGTCTTACAATACCGATGAATTACAGCAAAAGTTGTCCAGCAAATTTCCTGCTCTGCAGACATTAAAACTGAGAATTGCTGTGAATCAGAAAATCATCTCAGAAAATACACAACTGAATAATAACGACGTGGTAGCCTTGATGCCACCTTACTCCGGAGGATAAACATGTTGAATTTGGAACGCTACGACCGACAGATCAAATTACAGGATTTCGGAATAGAAGCTCAGGGAAAACTTGCAGCAGCAAAGGTTCTGGTAATCGGAGCCGGAGGTTTGGGCTGCCCTGTTCTGCAATATCTTGCCGCTGCCGGAATCGGGACCATTGGTATTGTTGATGATGATCAAGTATCGCTGAGTAATTTACACAGACAGATTCTTTACACCTCCAATGACATCGGAAAGCTCAAAACTGAAGCCGCTTTTGAACGACTCAACGCGATGAATCCGGAGATAAAAATCAATATTATTTCTGAGCCAGTGACGGTGAAAAATGCCTTTGATATCATCTCAAATTATGAGCTGGTAATAGATTGCACCGATAATTTTCCTACCCGATATTTATTGGATGATATCTGCAGACTGATGAAAAAACCACTGATCTTTGGTGCCATTTATCAATATGAAGGTCAGGTTGCTGTATTCAATGTTACAGATAAGGAAGGCATCAGCACCAATTACAGGCATCTTTTTCCCGAGCCGCCAAAACCCGGCGAAGTTGCTGATTGTAATGATGCGGGCGTTTTGGGCGTTTTACCCGGAATTATAGGAACAATACAGGCTGCAGAAGCTATAAAATTGGTTACAGGGATTGGAGAGCCACTGATCAATAAAATAATGACCTTCAATGTCCTCGATTATCAAAATGCCATTTTTGATATTCCTGCAGATAATTTGATTAATGAAAAAATTCCTGTGACTTTAGATGAATTTGAACAGATGAATTACGAACTGCATTGCGGAATCGAGCCTTTTGAAATTACAAATATTACTGCTTCGGAATTCAGAGAACGTGCAAAACTTCCTGACACTGCAGTCATCGATGTTCGCGAGGCTGACGAATTCCCTAAGCTGGATCTGCCTTATTTATCTATACCTTTATCTCAATTAAGGGCGAGCTCGAACCAGATTAACGCGCAAAATATTATTGTTGTTTGCCAGTCTGGCAAGAGAAGTGCTGTTGGTGCTAGGATTTTAAATGAAATTTTGGGACCGGATTATAATATCAGCCATCTGGAAGGTGGTATGAATGAATTAAATAAAAAAATCGATGAGTACAATTAAAAACATATTTCAACACAGTCCCATTTCGCCGTCATTCATCGCCGAAAGCATCGCAGGTCATTCTGCGAAGACGGAAATCGGTGCACATCAGATTTTTTTGGGGCAGATTCGCGCTGATGAAATTGAAGGTAAAATGGTAAAAGCCATAGAATATACAGCTTACGAAGAATTGGCCTTGAACCAAATGACCGCAATCAGAGAAGATATTTTTGGAAAATATGACATCAGCTGTATGCATATCCACCATAGTCTGGGCGTTGTAAATGCGGGAGAAATCTGCCTCTTTGTATTTACATCTTCCAAACATCGAAATGAAGCAACCAAAGCCTGTAACGAGGTGGTAGAAAGAATAAAAAACGAACTCCCAATCTGGGGCAAAGAGATTTTTGAGGACGAAACACATCAATGGAAAATAAACCAATAAGCGATGGTAGATATCACTTTTAAAACTTTTACTCTGCGAAAAGCGATCGCATCGGCAACCGTCAAAGCGTCGCACACTGCAACAATTGAAGCTGTAAAAAACGGAACTGTTCCCAAAGGCAGTGTGCTGGAGTTTGCAAGAGCTTCTGCGCTACTGGCCATCAAAAAAACCAGCAACGTGATTCCGGACTGTCATCCTTTGCCTGTAGAATTTGCGTCCATTAATTATGATATGGATGATCTTAATATCAATATCACCGTTGAAGTCCATACAATCTACAAAACCGGAGTTGAGGTAGAAGCGATGCACGGCGCATCTGTAGCGGCTTTGGTCATCTATGATATGCTGAAACCAATTGACAAAAATGTAGAAATCGCCAATATCAGACTTTTGGAGAAGCAAGGCGGAAAGAGCAGTCATGCCACTATCGAAACTGAGAATCTTGCCGCAGCCGTCGTAGTCTGCAGTGATTCTGTCTCTCAAGGTGTTAAGAATGATACTTCAGGGAAATTATTGGTGGAAGCACTTCAAAAGCAAGGCATTACAGATATTGATTATTCAGTTGCTACGGATGATATTTCAGCAATTCGCCAACAGATTGAACGGTTTAAAAAAAAGGGTTGCAATCTCCTTCTTTTTACGGGCGGAACAGGTCTGTCTGATCGCGATGTCACTCCGGAAGCCGTTCAGCCATTCATTACTAAAGAGATTCCAGGAATCATGGAAACGGCTAGAAATTACGGACAGGACAGGGTAAAGACATCGATGCTTTCCCGTGGAATTGCAGGTTTTTCCGATGATATGCTGATCATTACACTTCCAGGTTCTTCGGGCGCTGTCAAAGAATATGTTCAGGCATTATTTCCGCAGGTTCTGCATGTTTTTTCAGTAAAAAAAGGCGAAGGACATTAGTCAGAATTACGCAACTGCAGTACTATTTTTTCAATTTTATGTACTGCCGTTTCAATTTCTGCTTTGGTGGTAAATTTTCCCAGGCTAAATCTTATCGAGGACAATGCATCTAGATCATCCATTCCCATTGCTTTCAGTACGTGGGAAGGCTTGGACGTTGCAGCATTACACGCAGAACCGCTTGATACCGAGATATTTCCTAAGGACAGAATCATCTGCTCGGAATTGACACCTGAAAAGCAGATATTGGAGGTATTAAAAATCCGTTGATTTTGGTCGCCGTTGATGTATGTATCCGGAATCTTTAACAATGAATTTTCGAGTTCGTCCCTTAATTGTTCAACAGACTGAATGTTTTCGTGCATTTCTTCGCCTGCAATTTTCGCTGCTTTTCCCATCCCGATAATTCCAGGGACATTCAGTGTACCACTTCTCAGACCGAATTGCTGACCGCCACCGTGAATCTGCGAAGAGATATTTTTTTTGATTTCAGAAGAGATGTACAACGATCCTACTCCTTTGGGTCCATAAAATTTGTGTCCCGAAAATGCCATCAGGTCAATCCCTAAATCCTTAACGTTGACAGGAATTTTTCCCACCGCCTGTGTTGCGTCACAAAAAATAAAACATCCTTTCCCGTGGGCAATTTCGGAGATTTCTTTAATGGGTTGAATGACACCTGTTTCGTTATTGACAAGCATCACACATACCAGCAGGGTTTTTTCGCTGATGGCACTTTCCAATTCTTTAAGATCAATTAATCCATCTTGTTTGACGTCGAGATAAGTGATGTCAAAACCTTTTTGATCCAAGTATGAGCAGGTATCTAAAACGGCTTTATGCTCGGTTCGTAAGGTGATAATCTGGTTTCTGCCGTCTTTTTTCTCAATTCCTTTCAGTGCTAAATTGACTGCTTCTGTGGCGCCTGATGTGTAGATGATCTCTTTTGGATGGGACGAAATCAGCTTGGCAATTTGTTCAGTGGACTGCTCAACAGCTTCTTTTATACTAAGTCCGAAAAGGTGGGAACTTCCGGAATTGGCATAAAGTTCAGAAAAGTAAGGTATCATCACTTCCAACACTCGGGGATCTACCGGCGTGGTGGCGTTGTAATCCAAATAAATAAAAGCGTCCATATTGCTCATTAATAAGACGACAAGGTAGTAAAATGTGGTGAATTTCGGCTGGAAGAGTTGATTAAAATTAGCTCAAGAAAGATCTGATTCGTCAAAGAATTTAATGCAGATCAGTAATATCATTTTTGGCAGCTCAATGTTAAAAAGTATAAAATCTTTTCTACGAGTTAAGATTGACGATTTTCATTTAATGCCTTATAAAAAGCCATAAAAGGAATGACAACTAGGTGACAAAAGGACATTTACAGCAAATAATATTCCAATCTAAGTCCTGATTTACAGACTGTTGCGTTGTTAAATTTGGAATGAATCTAAATAACTGATTTTTTTACGTGAAAACCGCCTGTAGTCGTTATTTCCTGAATTTAATCAATCTATAAATACTTATAAATGTTAAATAGATAAAAATAGTATTAATTAATTGTTAATTTTTGGTACTGTAATTGTTCACAATTAACAAACATTAAATACATCGTTATGAAAAAGATTTTTACATTAGTGGGACTTGTTTCCTCGTTTGCATTGTCTAATGCACAGATTGTTATTAATGAAATTTATACCGGAGGCGGCATTTTAGGCGCTACTTTGACCAATGATTTCATTGAATTGAAGAATATCGGATCATCTCCTGCCTCTCTTATTGGAGCGAGTATTCAGTACGGGCCGGCCACCGGAGCATTTACTCAGTATCACACAATTCCCAACATCACACTTGGCGCAGGGCAGACTTACCTGATTCAGGAAGGCTCAGATGGCGGGGGAATTATCAACCTTCTCAACCCAAATCTGATTGTCAATGTGGTGCTGAATTTTAACGGTGGAAATCCTACGGTAGGCGCCGGAATCAGCATTGGCTTTACTTCAGGAAAAGTAGCGCTGGCCAGCAATACCACGCAGGTCACGGGACCGACAGCTTCCAACGTACTGGATTTTGTAGGTTACGGTCTGGCAAATCAGTTTGAAGGTAATGGTGCGGCTCCTTCGCCTACTATACTGAACTCAATTACAAGGATTTCAGGAGATACCAATCGCAATAATATCGACTTCACCATCGCTCTCGCCTCACCACAAGCCGGTACTGTAACACTGGCCGTCAATGAGAACAACTCCGCGAAAAACAGTTTTATTAAAAATTCTGTGGTCAGAAATAAAATTATGTTTGCCGCCGATGTTCAGGATATAAAGATATATTCCATTTCCGGGCAATTGGTAAAAACCTCTTCTGTGAAAGCAAATGAAACATTAGATGTTGCAGAATTGCAAAGAGGTACCTACATTGTTACCGGTACCGTGAACAATACTAAAGTTACGGAAAGAATTTTGAAGGATTAACCATCTGCTTCTAAAATTTATAATACGGAGAATTGTCAATGGCAATTCTCCTTTTTTTTGTACCTTAAACTATTGACGTGAATACCAAAATAACATCCATAATTGAAAATAAAAACATAATTTTATCCTCCAAATAACAATCTGGGTGCTAAAACTGTTTTCTGCTTTTTTTCTGATCATTTCTATACCCTTTTTATGCAAAACGGTCGATCCGGAAGTGAATCAGCTTTTTAGGAAAGCAAGCTATGAAATGATAATGACACCGGACAAAGCGATGGACGTGATCGACTTTCTGGAAAAAAATTTTCTTTTAAATGATGATGAAAAAGAGAAGTTGGAATACCTGAAGATAAAATCTCTTTTTTTTCAGAATCGTCTTACGGAAGCCTTAAAAAAAATAGCGAAAGATGATGATGAACTTCCGGAAAATATCCTGATTCTCAAACAGAGTATTTTATATTCCCTCAAAATAAAAGCTGACGAAAACGACAGGATCAGCTACAACAACAAGGATTATATTCTTTCCGCGAAAACAATGCAGCTCCTTAGGTTTGTTGAGGATAATAAAATAAAAAATCCAGCGCCGCAACTAGCTGAAATCCTGAAAATTGCACGGTCCAGCAATCTTTTTATTGCCAGAGAAAATCTCTTGTATCTCTGCTATTTATTCGTCAATAACGATTCAAATTCATCTGCGGGCTTCTTTCTCGAAGAGCTGATGACCCTTTACAAAAATGATCCCGACTTCACCATCGTATACGCCAACTATCTTATCAAACACAACAGGACAAATGATGCAGTTCAAATTATCAATAGTTTGCCAACCGAAGATTTGGAACAAATGACAAATGTCTACCTTAAGCATAATTTCTATGAACTGCTGGTGAATTATTATTCCAAAATAAATGATTTTGACCGTTACAATGAAAACCTGCTCAAAAAAGATCAGACTTTTCAGATCATCGATAAAACGCAATTATCAGCTAAAAATAAATGGTTTAACATTTTTGAGGAAAATCTAAAAAATGAAAATATTTCCCAATCAGAAAAGCTCGGTAATGTTTTATGGATCATCATTTTAGGAGGAAGTCTGATTATAGTTTTGGTTTTGCTAAGATCACGTCAAACGAACATTCAGATCAAAATGTACGAAGATTTTATTTCGAAAATAGATCTCATAAAAGACAAAAAGCCTCAGCAGATCCAACAGGGAATACCGGAAAAGACAGAGAATATCCTTCTGAAAAAACTAGAGGATTTTGAGAAGACAGATGCATTTACCGATCCGGGAATGTCTTTACAAAGCCTCGCAAAAAAGCTGGAAACCAACACCAAATATCTTTCGGAAACGATTAACAATCACAAGCAGAAAAACTTCAATACTTACATTAATGAACTGAGGGTCAATTACATCATCGATAAACTAAAAGAGAAACCGCTGTACAGAAAGTATAAAATTAAATATCTGGCCGAGGAAAGCGGCTTTACAACGCACAGTGCATTTGCGGCAGTTTTCAAATCCCTCACCGGATTGTCTCCCATCAACTATATCCAACTTTTAAAAGAAAAAGACGAATGAAACAAATAGTAATACTGCTACTTTTTTTCTTTGGATTTTTGGGAAATGCCGGTACTCAGCAGATAAAAAATCCGGTGGATAAAGCTGAAAAGCTAATGCTGGTAAACCCAAAATCGGCTTTTCAAATTGCTGAAAAGGCCTATCAAAATAGTCCTGATAGAAAAACCAAACTGAGGCTGTTATTCGTGATGACCAACACTTCCAGCATGCTCCAAAACCCTCTGAACGTCATCCGGTATGGGAACGAAGCATTATCGGTAGCCAACGATAATGATGTGGTGACAAAAATTAAGATTTTGGGCATTTTGGGCAATACTTACCAAGCCATCACACTGAATGAGAAGACGAGAATCTATCTGGACAAAGCAGAACTGCTACTCTCCTCTCCAAAAATTCCCGATTCTTTAAGTTATATAAAAGGCAATATTTACTATCTGAAGGCGATGAACTATTTCAACAGTCTCGACAGTGATATCGCGTTGTCCTATTTTGATAAAGCGATCAATCAGTATTTATCTTCAAAACATCCCTATGCAGAACTGAACTTAAAATTGGCATATCTCAACAGGGCGTTTACATTAATAGAACAGAAAAATCTCAGTCAGGCTTTGGAAAGTTTGAAATTAGCGGGTATCAATACCAGAGAAACTTCGCAAATCTATCCGCCTCAATTTGTGGATCTGCAGTCGGAGTTCATAGAACTGGCGAAAGCGAAGATTTACTCTATTCAAAAAAATACAGACCTTTCCAACGGCATATTACTTAAAATGCTGGAAAGGAGGAAGAATAGTCCTGTACGCGATGATATTGAAAATGATGTCTATAAAATTCTCTCAGATAATTACCTCATCACAAAAGATATTAAAAAGCATGACTACTATCAGGAGCTTTATCTTAAAAGGCTTGCCCAAACCAATAAAGATGCCGCTGTCTGGGTCAACAAATTAATGGCACAAGAGAAGCTTCACAGTAAAATCGAAAGTGACAGAATAAGAAGCAAGTATGTTTATTCTATTGTGTTATCTCTGGTTATTTTCCTGTCACTTTTTATCTATTTGTTGATGAGACAACTCCGAATCAAGAGAAAAAGATCTTTATTGGAAAAAAAGGTTCTCGATCATCTATAAGATTGTAAATCAACAATTTAAAACAATAAACTTCCTATTGAAATCATAAATATTCTGCAATTTTAGTATTACATTATTAGATTTTAGTGAAAATCATCGATACTTTCGTAAAGTTAAAATTCAAAAAAAAAATGAAGAGACTTTACAACTTGTCCGCATTAATTATGGTATTGATGAATGCGAATTTCTCTGCACAAAGCTGCACAACTGTCAACAATTTTCCGTTCAAAGAAACTTTTGAAGAGAATAGTCCCAGCAGATCTTGCTGGAGTCAGGAGGTGATTGGAGGCAATAGTCCCGGTTATGAAGCCTGGGTATTTCAAACCGGAGCCGGTGGCGGTGCTGATTACAATATCGTAAATGCACATTCCGGACTTTTAAATGCCAGCACACAAGGGTTCAATCCGGATTCACAGATTCGTCTTATCAGTCCCGCAATGGATGTTTCTGCTCTGCAAACCCCTACAGTATCGTTTTTTATGGGTCAGGAATCATGGGGTATTTATCAAAATTTACTAAAGGTCTACTACCGTATTTCCCCAACTTCTCAATGGAAACTATTGAAAACTTATTTTGCTAATGTCCCGAACTGGAAACAGGAAGTACTTTCACTACCTGAAAAATCTGCAGAGTTACAGGTTTGTTTTGAAGGCGTTATGCAGACCGGCAGATCCAATGTGCTGGATGACATTGTCATCGGAAACAGCGACAGTGTTGAAGCCTACCCTTCTGCCTGTGCACCTTCTACGCCAAGCAACAATTTCGAAAGTGGAAGCGGTGACCTGAAGCTGCTTTACCTTGCCAATGACTTTAATGTGGCTGCACATACAAACCTTACGGTTACCAATATCGTTCTGAATACAATAGACAAGGGCGGAATTGAAAACTACGACATTTCTATAAAATCCAGTGATGACTCAGGATTGCCTAGTGAAACCATATATTCTTATGAATCTGTAGTGCCTAATTCTGTGGTAGATCTTAACGAAAGAGACGGCTTCACATTCCGAAAAAATACATTTAATCTGCCTTCCCCTGCCATTCTTGTGGGTGGATCTGTAGGAAACAGATACTGGCTGGTAGTAAAAGCGGTCAACAAAGTTGCTGAGAATGCTTCTTTTATGGAATCTACCACGATCAAAAACAGCGGAAAGGAGATCTATTTCAGTGGAGACGGGATCCAATGGAATGCCGTTAACAATAACGTAGACGGTGTATTTACTTTGATCGGCAGCTGCTCGGAAACCAATCCTACAGAAGCCTTTTGCACACCAAAATTCAATTTCCTGATGTCTATAGACAAGGTAAAAATTGGGACTATCGACAATGCCTCTACCAACGAGGTTCCTTACGAGGATTTTTCATCCGTAAAATCTGATGTAGAAAGAGGAAAAACATATCCTTTGCAAATTAATGCCCAGACTTTTGCTGCAACATCATCTCAGGCAATCACCGTATTTGTAGACTGGAACCAAAACGGATTTTTGGGCGATGAAGGTGAGATTTATAACATCGGTAATGTAACCGAAGCTGACGGCAACACCATCACTTACCAACTTCCGATTCCTGTGTCTGCAGCTCTGGGTAATGCCAGAATGAGGATTATCTCGGACGTTAACGACTTTGCCACTTTTGCCTGCAATGTATTTGACCAGGGTCAGGCAGAAGACTACACGCTGAACATCCTTAAAGAAAACCTTGCAGTATCCGAAACAGGGAACAAGATCAAAACTGCTATCTACCCAAATCCTGCAAAAGATATGGTTACAATCAAGACTGATTCTGATCTGATGACTGCCGAGATCTTCGATATGAATGGTAGAATAATACTTTCTACTTCTTCAAAACAGATTGATATCTCAAAAATTTCTACCGGTCAGTATCTGATTAAATCTACTTTCAAGGACGGAAGCAGTGATACACAAAAACTCATAAAAGAGTAAAAATCTTTATTATTAATTAGTTTACTACTTAATATACTTTGTCCGAGTAACTTCTACGGACTCCGATGATGCCCGACAAACTGTACGGGCATCATTTTTATATTAGTAGAGGTGCTAAATCCATTTATTTATCACTATTTGGTAATCTTTTTTTGCAATTATGTTAGAGAATAAAGCCTCTCAAAACGGTGATCCTGCAACTATTTACTTCCGGAATTTTTCAAAAACGGAAGGCGCTTTTAATTATAAGGTAACACGAATAATCTTTGCTCGGCAAATTTTTCTTTAAAAAAAAAAGCACCCACATTGCTGTAAGTGCTTGATAATTAAATTGGTCCCAGCTAGAGTAATTTTATTTTTAACTAATTTTTATTTACTTTTACTACTAATTATCAGACAGTTATAAATATGCTTTAACAGATTTTAATATGTATTAATTGAATCCTATTAAAAACTTAGCCCCCATTTCAGCACCCTATTAAAAAGTAATTAAAATGAGATATTATTTTGAATTAAGAAAAGATAAAATCAATCTAAATGGATTAATTCCAATGCGTTTAGTAGTTGCTAATAGCAAAAGCAGGATTAAAAAATTTAGGCACTAAAACATTACTTGATGATTGGAATAATGAACTCCAAATGATTACCAATTATAAAGGAAATCAGTTCTACGATCATTATGAAATGTTCAATGAAATTCTTGCCAGAGAAAAAAAGAAGATTAACAAAACATTTTCCTTTTTCCAGTACAACGAAATTTCATTTACTGAAGCATTATTCAATGAAAAGTATGAGGGCAATAATGTTAAAGTGGCTATAGGACTTTTCGTTGCGTTTGATGAATATATCAGAGTTTCCAAATTGACAAAGACAAAAGGAACAATAAGCAAATATGGCTCTGTCAAAAATTTTCTACTCGCATTTGAAAAGTTTACAAAATTCGAATTAAGATTAGACAATACTGATTATCAATTTGAGGAGATTTTTATAGATTACTGTTTCTCTCAGTTTGCAAACCCAGTCCATATTCGATGTTTTTTCCAGAGTTTAACACGGTGTTCTTTTGCATTGTATTATAAAACGCACGGTTTCCCTGTATAGGATTTTGAAAATTAGCGGCCCATTTGCACAGATCATCCAGCGTAGCATAAATATTGGATGAGCCACTCACCATCTGCCCGATGGGAAGCTTTACGTATGTTGTGCCTTTTGGCTGATAGGATTCTGCCTTATTTGGAATAATCTTATCCGGATCATCTATGGCAAAGGTGTTGTTCAAATGCAAGGGATTAAAAACATATTCCTTTGCTATTTGGCTGAAATCCTTTTTATAAATCCTGCGAAGAATTTCAGCAAGCAATGTAAAACCAGTGTTATTATATTGATATTGCTCTCCCGGAGGAATATTTACATTTTTAATTTGCAAAAGGGTATGTACTGCTTCAGTATTCGTTACTTTAAATTCATCACCAAAGCCCTGCAATTTCTTAATTTCACTAAAATTCGGTAATCCATTAGTATGATTGGCTAATTGCCGAATTGTAATTTTATACGGAAGATGGCTCAGTTCCGGTAGATAAACCCTGATATCGTCATCTAAGGATAACTTTCCTTCCTGTTCTGCCAAAAGGGCAATAAATGCGGTAAACTGTTTGGAAACAGATGCAATATTAAAAGCCGTAGAATCTGTTATCGGGGTTTTACTTTCGAGGTTGGCCAATCCATAAGTTCTCTTATAAATTACTTTTCCTTCTTTTATGACCGCAACAGCCATACCCGGAGTATTCACTTGTTTATAAATACTCCATAAAGAATCTGCCCTACTAATTGGATCTTTTTGATTGGACTGTCCGAAACATAGTCCGAAACTTAATACGGAAAAAAGGAACGAGATCCATTTGATTTTTAGCTTCATTTTATTAATTTTTAATGATGAAGCAAATCTGGAGTTTTGTACTGATAAAAATATCCGGGCATCGGAAATCGGACTGTTTTTATTATGTAAAATCAGTCCTAATTAAAGTCGGACACTATTAAAGCATTGATTTTCTGTAGTCTATAGGGGTAACATTGGTCTCCTTTTTAAACGCTGTATAAAATGAAGATTTTGAATTGAAGCCGACTTCATACAATACTTCCAGTACGGTTAACTGAGACTTCTCTTTTAAAAGAATTTTCGCATCATTAATTCTAAACGCATTAATAAAGTCGAAAAAATTTTTCCCTGTATGCTGATCGGAACTTGCAATATAAAATAATCAACCATAGATGATGATTACTTGTTATCGTAATTTTTAGTAATGTAATCTACTAATCTTTCAAAAGTTTATCAACTCCTTCGTAGAAGGACTCTCTACTATAATCCGCCATACCTTCGTGGCGCATTCTTATTTCACCTAGATAGTAGAAATCATTTTCAAAATCGTTTCTCACTTCTTTTTCTTTCAAATAAAACTCGTCTCTTAACCTAGAAAGCAAAGAAAGTCAACTATTTTTAAATTTTGATAAAGTCGAACTTTGGTTTAATCAGAAAAATTGTGATCAATAACACCTCAATACAAATCTGGCAATGAGTTTTTTTTAAAGATTGAAATAGGAAGAGAATTCAAATTCATTTATATTTACCAGACAAAACAATCAACTTAGACATGGAATGGATAATTTATTAAATATTGTTACCGTCATTTCTTTATTCACTTCCTTCTTTCTCGCGTTTTTTCTCCTAACCGTCAAGACTCACCATAAACTCAGTAACCGACTTTTTGCTCTTTTTCTTATCATCACAGCAATAGATATCAGTGAGCCGTTAATCAGCCAATTTTCAGATCATCCGTCTAATCTTGGGATGCTGCGTAACACGATTGCTTTTTTGCAAATCCCACTTTTTTACCTTTATGTTTTGTCGGTTTGCTATTCAGATTTTAAGCTGAAAATCCAACACCTCATCCATCTCCTCCCTTTTGTAATTGTAAATCTAGCATTATTACCACACTTTTATTCAGTAGATATCGAAGCTAAATTAGATTTTATCATTAACCGTCAGAACATGATCGAGTTGCAGTTTAACCACTGGCTTTTTCACTTTCAAATTTTCGGCTACTTCACAGCTGTTATTTTGATTTTAAGGAAAGCTAAAAAATTATATCTTGAAAATAACTCTGCAACCAATCTCAATTCCTACAATTGGCTGTTTCAGTTTACAGGCATTTTACTGATTCTTTATCTCATCGTAATCCTTAAAAATATATTCAAATTTTCTGAATATCCAGAAATATCTGAATATATAAAGATCGGAATTTTGGTACTGCAGTTAATCATTACATGCTGGTATCTTTATAAGGCGTTGAACAATCCAGAGCTCTTCAGAAACATCAATTCGAAGCTGAAACTTGTTTCGGATATTATTTCTCAAGAGAAAAAAATTGAGCCGGAAATTCTGAATGAAGATCTTGTACAATTAAAAAATTATATGATGGATGAAAAGCCATTTCTAAATCCTACTTTGACTATTCAGGATATTGCACGGGAGATCAACGTTCCTGTCAGAGAATTATCTGTTTTAATTAATCATCAGTTAGGACAACACTTTTATGATTTTGTAAATACTTATCGAATCGAACAAGCAAAGAAAATCCTGAAAGATGCGTCAAAATCAAAACTGACAATCCTGGAAATCCTGTATGAAGTTGGTTTTAATTCTAAATCTTCTTTCAATACGGCTTTTAGAAAACACATCGGTAAAACGCCGACTGAATTTCGTAAGTCATTGTAAAATAATACTTTGTAATTACTCGTACTTTATGATTTAATTAATCCTACCAATTCTTTTTTAGAATTGTGGATGAATGCGCTTATTCGGTCGCACAAAGTTTTCCTGTTACACATCTTTGTATCGAAATATTGATTAACCCTTAGATAACGATACAATGAAAACAATTAAATTTTTAGCCGCAATGCTCTTTATCAGCACATTTACTTTTGGACAAAACTATTCCCAAAAAATCGATTCTATTGTCAGAGCCAATTATGAAAAAAACCCCGACGTCGGCATTAGTGTTGGTTTCATTCACAACAATGAGAATTTTATTACATCTTACGGCAAACTCAGCAAGGATAGTAAAAGGAATATTGATAAAAATTCAATTTTCGAAATCGCTTCTGTCACTAAAATTCTTACCGGAAATATGATTGCGCAGGCAGCCAACGAAAATAAATTGAAACTGAATGATTTTATAGACGACTATCTTCCAAAGCAATATGTTTTACAGAAAAACCTTCAGTATCGAGTAAGAATTTCCGATCTCGCTTCTCATCAGTCCGGCTTGCCCGATTTCGACTTTATCAAGCTAATGGAACAGTCTCCGCAGCAGCCGATGATGATAATAAAAGAAGAATCTACAGCAGCTATGATCAACAGCTGTACAAATCTTACTGATTATGGAAAATTTAAATATTCTAACATCAACTATACATTATTAGGGCAGATTTTAGAAAAAATATACGGTAAAACTTACGATGAGATTGTCAGAGAAA
>Ga0308164_10000409_pt1 | contig 78819 bp, 76 predicted proteins | sample PhyTR2_FD_201031 | JGI IMG/M metagenome (GOLD analysis project Ga0308164, IMG submission 201031) | Phyllosphere microbial communities from UC Gill Tract Community Farm, Albany, California, United States - DLSLT.R2 | ecosystem: Host-associated > Plants > Phyllosphere > Unclassified | place: USA... | reverse complement strand
ATGGTAAGTTTGCAATACAATAAATAGATTAATAACTTGGTTGAAAAAATTAACCACAAGAGTAAAAGCAGCAGGATAAAGACAGACGTTGCATTGATACCGAGATATCGCCCCTGATATTATTCCCCTGCTGCTGTTTTCTTCCAAATCCGGATAGAACATTGTTGGTAAAACTTTTACCATGGTGGATCAGAAGAAAACCTCTTTAATAAAAGAATTTGTTATGTCAAAATTATCAAAAAAAGTGATTGGTGTGGATGTCGGATCAAAGTTTTTAACGGTAAGTTTCAATGATGACCAGAATCAGGATCAGATTTATAATATTGGAAACAATCAACGCTCGATTTTATCTTTTTTAAAGAAAATCTGTGCTGAGGAATATTGTTTCGTTATTGAATCAACTGGCAATTACAGCAGTCGGCTGCTTCATCTTTCTTTGAGTAGTGGTTTTGAAGCAAGCTTGATTAACTGTATGTCTGTCAAACATTTTTCGAGGATGAAAAACATCATTACCAAGACCGATGCGGAAGATGCCAAATTGATCAGACTCTACGGCGAGATGTTCCGTCCGGAAATTTATAAAGCTAAAAGTATTGAGATCGAATATCTGGATCAGGAAATCAAACTTCTGAATGACCTTGAGGAAGAAAAGCGCCGTTATGGTGTAAAGCTCAAAGCGCTTCGCTACAATCCACAGCTCAATCCTGATACTGAGAAGCATTATGAAAGGAGATTAAAACAATTGGACAAAGAAATACGGGAAGTAGAGTTACGCCTTCCACAGCTTCAGGATGAAGAATTCAAAGAAGTCAAAGGTTTGCTGCAAAGCGTGTCGGGGATTGGCGAGAAGACCTCGCTTCAATTGATGACTGCCACCTCGGGCTTCAGGAATTTTGATTCGGCCGGATCACTTGTGAAATATTTTGGACTGGCACCGCGGATTTACCAATCGGGAAAGAAATCCTACTCTCCGGGCAAGTGCCGAACGTCCAAAACTCATATCCGAAGTTTGCTCTATGTATGTTCCTGGACGGCGATGAAACACAATACCCAATGCAAAGCACTTTACGAGCGTCTTTTGGAGAAGGGTAAAGCTAAAAAGCTTGCTTTGATAGCAGTCTGTAACAAACTGCTGAGAATTTGTTTTGGTGTCGTGAAAAATAAAACAGCATATCAACAGGATTATCAGAAAAACTTTAAAATTTTAACCTGAATAATTTGCAAAATTAACATAGAACATCGGGGCTATTCACCAGCTTGGTCATCATTACAATTTCGCAGTTCGTTTAGAATTTAAGGGTTTTAACACAAATGATCACCCATCAAAACGATTTATCAAAAAAACAATATATTTGATCACAATTAAATATAAAAACTATACCAACTAATGGCAAAACAAAAAGTATCAAACGCATTCGTGGCTGCATCTTGGGTCGCTCTGGGAGCAGGAATGATAGGCTTCGTCGTAGGACTGGCTCGCGCAGAAATGGAACTGAACGAGAAAGGCTACTATTTTACCATCCTGCTCTACGGCTTATTCGCAGTCGTTTCCTTACAGAAAGCCGTCCGCGACAGGATGGAAAACATCAAAGTCACCGACATCTATTACGGGCTTTGTTGGTTTGCCACACTCTCAGCCATCGTTTTGCTGGTTATCGGACTTTGGAACGCGACAATCTTACCAAGTGAAAAGGGTTTTTATGCCTTTGCATTCTTGCTTGCACTCTTCGGAGCCATTGCCGTTCAGAAAAATACACGTGATAATATGATGGAAGATTAATATTTAAATTTAATTCATAAAAAAAAAGCCTTCAAATATTGAAGGCTTTCTATTTGTAATGTGGTGAATATGTCCTAATCCTTAATAATTTTGACAGTTTTAGCACCTTCTTTTGTAGCCGCTCTCATCATATAAACGCCTTTTGCTAGTTTAGAAACATCCAATTTCACATTCTTCGAATTAGCATCCTGTTTCAAAACTACTTTTCCTGCAAGATCATAGATGGTGACATTAGTGAGTTCTTGAGAATTTTCTACCGTCAGACTATTTTTCGCCGGATTTGGATAGTAGGAAATCGCGGAAGACTTTACCTCGCCCGTTGCTAAGATCGCTTTTGTAAACCGTATATTATCAAGACTCAAATAAAATTGATCAGGATCAGAAAACGCACGGAAAGCGACATAATAAATACCATCTGCGGCTACATTAAAGTTCACAGAAGCGGTCTCATAAGGGTAGTTTACGATCTCTTCATCAATCCAGATCTGCTGCGTCATCGCAGCTACATTCGGCGAATTGCCAATCAGAACCTCCATCTTTTCCGGAAAGAATTCGGCAGTTCCCATATAATCGAATTTCAGATTAACCGTTTCTCCCGCTTTCAGATTGAGTCCTCGGGAAAAAAGATAAGAATTAGCGGCTGCATCATCGAAATAGTAAAGCATATAATTGTCGCCCTCAGAAGGATCCGGAGTCTGTGAGGACGCCTGGGCCACTTCCCAATTGTTGCCCTGCCCGGCGTTGGTCACACTCCATCCGTCCAGATCCGACGTTTCAAAACCGTAAGAATAAGGCAGATTTGCAGCATTTTGAGCCATGCCGAAAGACATTCCAAATAACGAAATGCTAAAAAGTAAAAGTTTCTTCATTTTCTAAAAATTTTCTATTCTGTACAAGATAAACAAAAATAAACTTGCACAAAATTCAAACCCATCTAATTTCTGTAAACCACAATACTTTCATTAAATTTGTCTCATAATTTATACAATTCAACAATGGAATATTCTCAACTGGAACCTAAAGTGATCTGGAAAAACTTTGCAGCGCTTAATTCTGTTCCAAGACCTTCAAAAAAAGAAGAAAAAGTCATTAGATTTATAAAAGAATTCGGAGAACAGCTTGGATTGCCAACTACTGTGGATGAAGCCGGGAATGTGATCATCACAAAACCTGCCACGCCAGGAATGGAAAATAGACAGCCGATCGTGATGCAGTCCCACCTGGATATGGTGTGCCAAAAAAACAACGATGTCGAATTTGATTTCGAGACGCAAGGCATCCAGATGTTTGTAGACGGCGATTGGGTAAAGGCCAAAGGAACCACTTTGGGCGCAGACAACGGTTTGGGCGTCGCAACAATCATGTCGATTTTGGAAAGCAAAAACATTGAGCATCCTGATCTGGAAGCCCTTTTCACCATAGATGAGGAAACCGGGATGACGGGAGCACTTGCTTTGAAACCGGGACAGTTGAAAGGCGAAATTTTATTAAATCTTGATACCGAAGAAGACGACGAGATCGATATCGGATGCGCCGGCGGAGTGGATGTAACGGCATCTGCGACCTTTAATTTAACAGATTCTAACGCTGAAACTGTCAAAATCGAAATCAAAGGTTTGCAGGGTGGACATTCCGGAATGGATATCCACAAAGGTTTTGGAAACTCGAACAAATTAGTCGGCAGATTCTTATTCTTAGGATTGGAAAATAAAATCGAGCTAATCTCTATTGACGGCGGAAGCTTGAGAAATGCCATTCCAAGAGAAGCAGTTGCTGTTTTTTCAGTTGAAAATTCAGCTGAATTCCTGAAAAATGCAGAGCAGTTGAAAGCTGAAATTTTGGAGGAATTTGCTTCGATTGAAAAAGATTTAACGGTTAATATCGAAAAAACAGAATCATCCGAAAAGGCAATTTCAACAGACGATTCCAAAAAAGTAATCTTTGCAATCAATGCAGCTAACAACGGCGTTTTCAGAATGAGTCCGGACGTGGAAGGATTGGTAGAAGCCTCCAATAATGTAGCGAGAGTTGAACTGAAAAACGGAGCAATTAAAATCCTCAATCTTACCAGATCATCCGTAGAATCTACAAAGTGGGAAGTGGCCAATCAACTAAAATCTGCTTTTGAAAGCAACAGTCTGACAACTGAATTTGGTGGTTCATACCCAGGCTGGAAACCAAAGCCGGATGCAGAAATCATTCAGGTAATGACAGATCTTTATGAAAATAACTTCGGTGACAAGCCAATGGTCGTAGCCTGCCACGCCGGTTTGGAATGCGGCATTATCGGCGCCAATTATCCAAAAATGGAGATGGTAAGCTTTGGTCCCACCATCAAAGGTGCACACTCACCAGACGAAAGGGCAAATATTGCCTCGGTTCAGAAGTTCTGGACTTATACGCAGGAAGTGTTGAAAAATATTCCGCTCAAAAAATAAAAACATCAAATCAAATCCGGTAGAAATGCCGGATTTGTTGTTTAAAAGCTGTTTGTGTTTTATTATTAATAAAAAATCAGGTTTATAATTTAATATTATTTAAATAATCATTATTTTAGCCATCAAATTAATATTAAATATAAATGAAAAAACAACTACTCTGTATCGGTATTTTGGGTTTAGTATTAGGATCAGCCACTGATCTGAGCGCTCAGAACTACATCGATAAAAAAATTAAAGACGAACAAGGACATATCAATCTTGTAACTTTCAAAGACAACAGCAATCTAACTTCATCTTCTACCAACACGCTTTTTGCAGAAGTTTTGAAGCTGGCTCCAAATGTAGAACTTAGACTGAGCCAAAACCTTGCAGATGGCAGATTCTCTGATGAGAAGTACAAAATGTTTTTTAATAATATCCCGGTAGAATTCGGCGGTTACAATCTTCATTACAAAGACGGAAAACTGACCAGTATGAATGGCGAAATCTTCGCTACCGACAATGCTAAAACAAGCCCGCAAATATCTGCTGAAAGCGCATTTCAGAAAGCGTTAATCAGCATCAATGCAAAAAAATATATGTGGGAAGATGCTGCCTACGTGGCAGAAAATAAATATAAAAAACCTGAAGGCCAGCTGGTACTTTTGCCGGTAATGACCGCTGCGGGCGAGACCACGCTTTATCTGGCTTATAAATTTGACATCTATGCGGCAGAGCCTATCAGCAGAGCCATCGTGTATGTGGATGCCGTAGACGGGAGAATTATTTTCTCAAATGCTGTGCTGAAACATCAGAGTCAGGATCTGATCTCTGCAGTCAGCAAAAAAGATGCTCCGATTGCTATCAAAACAGCGTACAAAAACCCCCTGATTCTGGAAGCAGGCAATGCAGACACCAGATACAGCGGTGCAAAACAGATCGAAACCACACTGTCTGGCGACAATTATATTCTGCAGGACGCCACTAGAGGAAACGGTGTCAAAACATATAATCTCAAGAAATCATCAACAATCAGTACGGCTGTTGATTTCAAAGATGCGGATAACAACTGGACTACTTCGGAGCACAACAATTCTACCTTTGATAATGCTGCACTGGATGCGCACTGGGGTGTAGAGAAAACTTACGATTATTTCAAAACGACCTTCAACAGAAACAGTTATGACAATGCCGGCGCAGTTCTGAAAAGCTACGTACACTATGGCAACAGCTACGAAAACGCAGGCTGGTCCGGTACAGAAATGATCTACGGCGACGGTGCTTCTACGTTCCGCCCTCTGACTGCCTTTGATGTTACCGCACACGAGCTGGGTCACGCTGTTTGCGAATACACTGCTGATCTTGCATACCAAAGAGAATCCGGTGCTATGAATGAAGGTTTTTCTGACATCTGGGGCGCTGTTGTAGAACACAAGTACGCACCGGAAAAGCAGAATTTCCTCATTGGGGAAGATATCACGATTGCATCACCAGGACATCTCAGATCTATGAGCAATCCAAAAGTAGCCCTATCACCACAGCCGGACACTTACCGTGGCATCAACTGGAAAGCTGCAACTGTAGAGGAAGGCTGCACAACGCCGGTTGGCGGATCATTTGGGAACGATTACTGCGGCGTCCACACCAACAGCGGTGTTCTGAACCATTGGTTTTACATCCTTGTAATGGGAAAAACCGGAACCAACGATCTTGGAAAATCTTACAGCGTAACCGGCATTGGCTGGGACAAAGCTGAGAAAATCGTTTATAAATTAGAATCCACTTATCTCACTGCCAACTCAACATACAAAAACGCCAGAGATTTCGGGATCCAGGTTGCTAAGGAGTTGTTTGGTGACAAAACACCGGAGGCTATTGCCACGCAGGACGCTTTTTATGCTGTAGGTATTGGTGTGAAATATCTGGCAATTCCGGACACAACGCCTCCAACTGTTCCTACCAATCTTGTTGCAAGCAATACCAAAGGAACCAGTACCAATCTGAATTGGAATGCATCTACAGACAATGAAGATCTGGACGGCTACATCATCTACAAAGACGGGACAGAAATAGCAAGGACAGCTGCCCGGACTTATAAAGTAACGGGATTGACTAGACAAACTACTTATAACTTTACCATCAAAGCGAAAGATGTTTACGATAATATATCATCAGTCAGCAATACTGCTACCGTGACAACTACCAATCAGGTAGAATATTGTGCATCACAAGGAAACAATACTACCGATGAAAAGATAAAACGGGTAGTTTTCGGAACGATTGACAATACCAGTACCGGCACGGCAGGCTATGAAGATTTCACCAATCTGTCGACAGACGTTATGGCTACCAAATCTTACCCTATCAGCATTACACCAGTTTGGGGATCAACATCTTACAGCGAAGCATACACCGTCTTTATAGACTGGAATGCCGATGGAGATTTTGATGATGCCAATGAAAAAGCGTTCAGTCAGACCGCTACAAAAACCACACCTGTGACCGGAACAATTACCGTCCCGGCCGGTGTCACAACGGATATGCCAATTCTAATGCGAGTTTCTATGAAGTTCAATTCTTCTCCTACGGCATGTGAGACATTCAGTTACGGACAGGTAGAGGATTATACACTTGTAGGGAAGCAGTTTCTTTCTGTATCAGATGTATCAAAAGGCGATGCCGTCAAAGTCTATCCTAATCCTGTGAAAGATCTGATTAATATCCAATCAAAAGATTCTGCTGAGATGGACTATCAGATTTATAATACGGCAGGACAAATCGTTCTGAAAGGGAAAACTATGGACAAAAAGATCAATGCTCAGAAGTTGTCCTCCGGAAATTACATCATAGAACTGGCAGATAAAAATGGTGTGAAAACCACGCAGAAAGTGATTAAACAATAATATCCGGATAAGATTCAGCCTTCCGAATTTGGAAGCTGTCAATTATTCAACCAAAAAAAAGTACTCAATCAGATTGAGTACTTTTTTTATATGAGTCAAAAACTATATTAATGACCGGAATGTCCGTCTTCACCGTGTGCGTGGCCGTGTTCCAGCTCTTCTTCTGTTGCCGGACGTGCGTTCAGGATTTCTACATCGAAGAATAAACTTCTTCCCGCCATAGGGTGATTCAGGTCTACAACAACAGCATCTGCAGTGACTTCCAAAACCATTGCCTGGAAATTATTACCTGTATTGTCAGAAAGCGGCAAAACTGCTCCTACAGGCGGCAGCTCCTGACCTTCAAACATATCCAAAGGCAATTGTGTCACTGCTTCCGGATCTCTTTCACCATAACCTTCGCCTGGTGCAATCTCGAAAGAAGCGGTATCGCCCACATTCAGATTCTGGATTTCTTCTTCAAATTTAGGAATCATCATTCCTACGCCATAAAGGAAAGTCAAAGCGTTTTCTGCGGTGGTTTCCTCTACAAAAACATTCTCTCCGTTTTCATCATTAGTATGCAGAACGTATTTCAGGGTTACTACATGATTTTTGTCTAATGCCATTTTAAAATATTTAGATATTACAATTTTCGATGATACCATTAATAATGTATCAGATTACAAATTTAAGCTTTTGAAATTAAGTGGTGATAATTCAAAATAAACTTCTTTTTACTCTTTTTCTTTTCCAAAATTTTGATGAACTTCGCAGAATGGCAAAACTTAAACCACAAATTATTCTTTTTTTAGCTTTAGCTTTTTCAACAAGTATTAGGTGTCAGGAAAATAAAAAGCCTAATATTATTGAAACAAAACCGACGTCATCAATGAAGCCGCTTCAAGAAAACTGGGCGAAAAAAAATATCTCTCAAAAATGGATTGAAATAAAGAAAGATGCAAAAGGTTATCTTATTTATCAACCTTGCGATGGAAATACTACTACTATTGATTTTAAAAAGAAAATCAATTTAGCAGAAATTAGAAATCAAATCGAAACACAGAATATTGAATATGACATAAGAGAAGATATTAATGCTAATAATAAATTTTTTATCTCCTTTTTCAAAAATAAAAACCAGGTTCTACAAATCGAGGGAACTGAGTATGATGCAAAAAATCAAATTGTTTTATTCAAAATAGAAAAACAATATTACTTAATGACTCCTTTTGAAAATAGAAATTCTTTCAGAAAAATTAAGAATCAATGTAATAAAGCAAAAGTTTCAGAACTAGAATTCTTACCTATCAACTAATATGGCAAAACTGAAAACCCTATATTTCTGTCAGAACTGCGGCGCACAATATTCCCAATGGCACGGACAGTGCAAAACCTGTGGTGAGTGGAACACTTTGGTAGAAGAAATTGTCGAAAAATCAACTAAATCTACGGCTACAAAATCAAAGTCTTCGATCATTAATATCATTGAAGTTGAAGCTGTAGAAGAACCAAGAATTATCACCCCATCTGAAGAGCTAAACCGCGTTTTGGGAGGCGGGATTGTGCTTGGATCCGTCACGCTGATCGGCGGCGAGCCTGGTATTGGCAAGTCTACCCTGCTGCTTCAGCTGGCTTTGAAAATGAAGAAAAAAATTCTGTATGTCTCCGGCGAGGAGAGTGCATCACAGATCAAAATGCGGGCAGACAGGCTGGCAGAAGTCAAAAACCCCAACTGTTTTCTGTTCACCGAAACTTCGCTTGAAAAGATTCTTCACGAGGCCAAAAAACTGGAACCAGATTTTGTCATCATCGACTCTATTCAGACGCTTCAGTCGCAATTGATAGAAAGTTCACCGGGAACAGTTTCGCAGATCCGTGAATGCTCCAACGAGATCATCAAATTTGCCAAGGAAAACAACATTCCTGTGTTCCTGGTAGGTCACATTACAAAAGACGGCCAAATCGCGGGTCCCAAGGTTTTGGAGCATATGGTAGATGTAGTTCTTAATTTCGACGGCGACAGAAATCATCTTTTCCGACTGCTGCGAGCCAACAAAAACCGTTTTGGCTCTACTTCTGAAATTGGGATTTACGAAATGATTTCCACAGGTCTCAAGGAAATTAAAAACCCTTCCGAAATTCTGATCACCAAAAAATTTGAGGAGCTTTCCGGGAATTCCGTTGCCGTCACTTTGGAAGGCAACCGTCCGATGCTGCTGGAAATCCAGGCACTTGTGAGTACCGCGGTCTACGGAACGCCACAGCGGAGTTCTACAGGTTTCGACTCCAAAAGACTGAATATGCTGCTGGCAGTTCTGGAAAAACGCGCCGGTTTTCAACTTGGATCCAAGGATGTTTTTCTTAACATTACAGGAGGTATTAAAACGGATGATCCTGCTTTGGATCTGGCTGTTGTAGCCTCTATCCTCTCGAGCAACGAGGATATTGCCATTTCTGAACATTACTGTTTTGCCGGAGAAATAGGTCTGAGCGGCGAGATCCGTCCTGTAGCGCAAGTAGAACAGCGTATTACAGAAGCGGAGAAACTGGGTTATGAAAAAATATTCATTTCCAATCTCAACAAACTTCCGAAGAAAAAATTTGGTATTAAAGTAGAAGAGATCAGCAAGATTGAAGATTTTGTAGAGTCATTATTCTAATTAATTCTGTACATTTATAGAACAAATTTCTTTTCGGCATTGAACTATCTCGCACATTCTATTCTCTCATTTACAGAAGGACAACTCGTCGGCAATATGATTGCGGATTTCATAAAAAACAATGAGCGGGAAAACTTTCCGCCAGATATTCAGGAAGGTATAAAACTGCACCGTGCGATAGACACTTTTACGGATACGCATCCTGCAGTTTCGGAAGCAAAAAAAATATTCAGTCCGCTGGTAAGGCTTTATTCAGGCGCTTTTGTAGATGTGGCATTCGATTATTACGTGGCTCATCTGTCTACAGAAACGGCGCTCGCATCTCATTCTGCAAAAACATACAGTGTACTCTGGAAGCACGAAGAATGGCTCCCCGAAAATTACCGAAAAATGCTGATAAGGATGGAAGAAGACGACTGGCTCACGAAGTACAGAGATGATCAGGGCATCAGATTCAGTATGCAGAATGTCCTTAATAAAGCTAAATATCTGGATAAGAACCTAGCAGTGTTCGATTTGTTCCTTCACAATAAAGAAGAACTGCAGATTCACTTTGATGAATTTTTTCCTGAGCTTTTAAGTTATTGCAAGTCAAAATTCGGAACCGAATAGGCTTCTTTCCAATATTTTAACAATTACAAAAATTCAATATTCATAAGGTTTTATATATGAATTTTTAATATTTTTGCCGCTACATTAAAATTGTGGATTTATATAAAAGGTTAATATTGGTCGTTTTATTCTCGTGCCTATCGCAAATGAAAGCACAGGACTATTCGCATCAAAAAATAGACAGCCTTATCTCCCGCACATTCCTGCTGGCTGATCGCAACAACGCCTTGAAAATCAGCTTAGAAACATACAAAGCTTCCGAAAAATCAGGTTATTACCTTGGTAAAGCAAAATCACTAAAAGCGACAATCAATTCCTATCTGGGACTTGGCGAGCAGCAGAAAGCTCTTGAAACGGCGGACAAGCTGCTGGATCTTGCGGACAATGAAAACGACGATTACCACACCGTGCAGGCACTTATTGCAAAAGCCCTCGCCTATTCCTACCTCGGATTCTTCGAAAAAGCTCTTGAAACGAGCAAAAACGCTGAATTACTCTGCAAGAAAGTAACAGATAATGATGCGTTTTACAGCTCTATGGGACAAATTTATGCCGGCAGAGCAGAGATTCTCAACCTTCAGTATGAGTCGCCGGAGAAAACGATTAAAAATGATCTTAAAAGTATAGAATTTTATAGGAAAATCAAAGATGTCAAGAAAAGAAACGGCTGGCTGGCCATACAATATTCCAGCGTTGGATACACCTACATAGACCTCAACCGATACAAGGAAGCCATTCACTACAGCAGAAAAGCCTATCAGCTTGCCGCCGCAGAGAAAGATTCTATCAATCAGGCTTTTGGTCTGTATGGGATCGGGAACGCTTATCTGGAGATGAATCAGACGGACAGCTCTATTTATTACTACAAAAAAGCACTTCCTATTTTCGAAAAAGCCCAGGATATCTACAGGTTGCAGTATATCTACGATGATCTTTCTACCATCTATGAGAGGATGGATGATGATAAACTGTACGGCTATTATGCTAAAAAATCGAAGGAACTATACGATGTCATCAGGAAGAAGGAAAAGTCTGAGACCGATACCATTTCGAAAGACATCATTGATAACGAGAAGACAAGCTGGTTCAAAAATCTGTATATGATTATTGGCGGAATCACTATTTTCTTCATCATCAAAATGTACTTTACCGTTAAGTTTTTCAAACGTTACAAAAGAGAGAAAAGAAACAGAGAACGTACAAAAATAAATCTTATAGAACAGGAGAAAGTGCTTACCAACCTGGAGCAACAGGTCAATACTTCATTTGCAGAACTTCTGGAACTGGCTAAATCTAATGACTCTTCTTTCGTAAGCCGTTTCAAAGAAGTATATCCGGATTTCTACAGTAAAATAACATCACACTATCCTGAGATGACCAGCGGACAGCTGAAATTTTGCGCGCTTCTGAAGCTCAATTTTTCGACCAAAGAAATAGCGCAATTCAGTCATATCTCAGTTCGGAGTGTCGAGATGAAGAAGAGCAGACTGCGCAAACAACTGCAAATCCCTTCTGATATTGACCTCAACTATTGGATGATGAATTTCTAGAAACCAGAACAATATCACAATAAAACATCTGAAAATCAATAACATATCGTTGTGTTGTAGATTTGTTGTACCCTATTTTTTGGAGAGTTCTCATTAAATATCAATCTTTGCATACGATTGTAACACGACAATCAGAAAAAAAATTTATTCTTATTTAGCACTTTCGTTAAAGATTCTAGAAACACAAAGATCAAAAAATCTGTAGGGCTTTATTATGTTAATTTCTACGGATTTTTATCAGCTTAATTTTTCAGCACTGAAAAAACTCATATCAAAAAGCTGATAAAAAACAAACTCCAGATTCTGAAATCCGGAGTTTTTCTTTTTTAGTAACTGTGACTTCTCAGCGGCTTCTGCTTAAAACTGCTGGTAGAGATAGCGGTCCGGATAGTTCAGTTTTTCGCTTTTCCGCTCGCCATTGATAACTATGTGAATGATGTTGAGCTGGTCATCAAAAAGATTATACAGCAGACTTACTGCAGCTTCCACCTTTTTTGGAACTGTCAGAGCTTCTGACTCCAGGTAGATATTCACGCTTTCGTGATCTTCTTCGTAGCCTACATAATTAATTTTGAGGAACCGATTGTCGGCTTTTAATTTGAGGTATTCTGCGGCGTACTTTTCCAGTTCTCTGTTGATTTCCGCTTTGTATTTCGGATCTAGGAATCGGATAGATTTCCCATATTTTTTGTTGAGTGCATTTTCCAGATCATCCATAAAAAAACGGCCGGTGACTTCAAAAGTTTTGGACTTGGAATTAAAATTAAATTCAACAGAACCTACGTGGTACGGATGAATGCTGAAAGAATAGAGACAAACTGCTAATGTGCAAATAATAGTGGCTGCAAAGGACTTTTTCATCATCAAAAAATTATTAAAGTCAAAATTAATCATTATTTTCGTAGCGTTTTCAGAAATTGATTGATGAAGGATTTTCTATTTTACCTGCAGCTGGGCTGGGACCACATTATTTCTCTGGACGCTCTGGATCATCAGCTGTTCATTCTGGCTTTGATTGCGGCGTATAGTTTTAAGGATTTCAAGAGACTGCTGATCCTTGTAACTGCCTTTACAATTGGCCATTGCATCACTCTTGTGCTGTCCAGCTTTGATATTATCCGGGTAAAAACTGACTGGATAGAATTTTTGATTCCCTGTACCATTGTCATCACGGCTCTTGACAACATACTCTTCAAGGGAAAACATTCCTACCACTATTATTTTGCCCTGTTTTTCGGACTGATACACGGGATGGGATTTGCCAATACAGCGCGAATGATGCTGGCAAAAGAGCAGAGCATTGCAATTCCCTTACTCGGTTTTAATATCGGACTGGAACTGGGTCAGATTGCGCTGGTTCTCATTATTTTATTAATCTTTGCCGTACTTGGTAAGTTTACAAAACTAAACCAGAGAGACTGGCTCCTCATCACCTCATCTGCTGCCGGAGCACTGGCACTTCAGATGGCGCTGGAAAGAATGCCTTTTTAGTGGATTAACATTGATGTTAAAAAAACTTTCACCGATTAAGAATCTCAATGCAAATGGCCGATATTCTACTTAAGTTCATTCCATCTTGGGATAATAGCCAGCAATCCGAGCCCGATGTAGAGAAACAGAACGGTGACATCCGAATATAAAAACGTGCTGAGGTAATAGTTGTGCAGCGCAAAATGAATGGCTACAAATAGCGGGAAAAGGATGATCCCGACTTTCCTGAAAAACAAAATGAGCACCCAGCTGACAAGTACCAAAAAATCTACCCCAAAAGTATAATAGAAAAAATTAGACGGAATATTGATCGTTTTGTGAAGCGTATATTCTATATAATCTGTATTGATGCTGAGAAAAAACACGAGGATTATCAATCCGAAAAACAGATAATAATCTTTGTTATTTTTGAAACTGTGGTCTGCTGATTTCATCTTATAAAAATATAAAAAAAGAGCTTAATAAATAAGCTCTTTCCAATAGAATTTTCTATTAACTGACTATATACTAACCGCGTTTATAAGACGGTTTTTATCACTGATATATTCCTCCATAGAGATCATACTTTCTGTTCTCATCACGTCCTGAATATCGTCTATCTGATAGATGATTTTCTTCGCATCTTCTGTGTTTTTTGCTTTCATTTTGCAGAAGATATTATATTTTCCGGATGTTACGCTGGCTTCTACAACATTAGGAATAAGAGCCAACTGCTTCAACACCTCTTGTGTGTGATTTGATTTTGTAAGAAGGATTCCGATAAATGCGGTGAAGTTGTAATCCAACTTGCTGTAATCTATACTAAGGGAAGATCCCAAAATGATTCCTGCATCTTCCATTTTCTTTACTCTTACGTGGATAGTTCCCGCAGAAACGTCCATTTGTTTAGCAATTTCCGTAAAAGGCATTCTTGTGTTTTCAACTAAAAAATCTAAGATTTTTTTATCGATATCGTCTAATTGATAGTTCATTATAATATTGTTATTTATTTAAAATATAGCTAATTTTTTTGCAAATTTAAAAAAAATTAATTTAACTAAAAACAAATATCAAAACATTAACAGCTTTTAACAAAATAGACGAAATTGCTGATAATTATCATTTTATCGGCTTGTTTTTTACAGAATCTTCTTTATTTGGTTCTGCTACTGCCGAGTCTCTTTTTATTCTTTCACGCCTTTTGAAGATATATTTGAAAGAATTAAAACTTTTACTGTACACAACCCCAACACCATAAGTCTGGTTGTTATTGGCACTTGCAGTACCAAATCCCAGATTGGACGGCTTGGAATATGCTCGCAACAATCTGCTGCCATTGTTGGCACGGCTCCAGTCATACTCTATCGTTCCCTCGCCAGAGAAAAAATTGGCATTGGGATTATTATCGATTTTGGAAACAGGAACGCCCAGACCCGTTTTAATATTTACCCGTGGCGAAAGCGCAAAACTTACACTGGTATTTGCCCTGTCTCCCGTATTGGAGTTGGGATCGCCGCTGATGTAATCCAGATTCACCTGGAAAGCACTGCTGATCGTATTAAGTACAGATCCCAACTGTTTGAAGAGCATATTATAACCTGTATTAATAGCCGTATTGCCAAGATTAAATTGCAAGCCATTGCTGTTCACCACATTGAAACTATTGAGAACCAAGACAGAACCAAACTGAATGGTCCGCTCATCCTGACTGGTCATTTTGTCGGCAAGCGTTTCACGAACCTGAGACGATACGTCGGGCGCAGAAACACCAAACTGGATTTCCGGTTTCGTGAGTGTATTGGTAATCTTGGTGGTCAGCACCACATTGATGGGCTGCGTGAGAGACATTCCAAGGTATTCGCCGGCATTGGTTACCGTTCTCGTATAGTTGGCGGTAATATCCAGATCCGGCGCCATCGGACTGCCGCTCCACTGGATACTGCTGTTTCTGGCAATCTGGAAAGTTCTGTCCAGGATCGCTTTGGACACATACGTACCGTTATCCACGGTGTAGGTACCGTTCATAATGATGTTGCCACTTCTTTCCATCCGGAATTTGAGGTGTCTGGAATCGCCTTTTACCGCAATACTTCCCACATCGTCACCTACAAGTACATTCACCAGCGTTCCTTTGTCCACCGTGATATCAAAATCCATCAGCATATTGGCGCCGGATTTTTTCTTTTCCTCCACCGATATTCCGCCTGCTTCGTCTCTTTTGAGGAAGCGAAGTATTTTAAACTCGTCCACATTTGCTTTTGAAGCACTGTTGAACGTAAATGTACTGTTGCTGAGAATTTTGAGACCGTCATTTGGCGTACTGATTTCCAGCCCGGATACCGGACCACTGACGTAGATATCGCCCTGTCCGTAAACCCTGCCCCAGAACAGATCATTGTCATCCTGTGTATTGTTGATGACCAAGAGATTATCGGCCCGCATAATTAAGTTGATCCCAAGAGACGCCAATGTCTCAAACTGGATAGATCCGGAGATATTACCCTTGGAATTGGCTCTGCCGTCTCGCATCCCGATGTTATTCAGCAGCGCCAGACCTCTTGAAAGATTGATCACTGTATCATCAAAAGAGTAATCTACACCTGTGAACAGCAATTTCAGACCAAAACCTTTTAACGCAATATCGCCACTGTAATCGATGTCGTTCAGCGGTCCTGAAATCTTGAGATCACCCGTTGCTTTTCCGCGGAAATTACCGAAGATTTCTTTTACGAACTGCTGCGCAAATCCAAGGTCGAACTCATTCATATTCGCATTTACGTCTACGACCGGCGATGAAGGGTTGTTGTCAATCGTGCCCGTAACGTCCAGCGTATTCTGCCCCAAAAGCTCGGATGACAATGCTTTTACACTTACATCAAAGACATTCGGTTTTTCGCTTTTCGTGATGTTGGCATCCAGATTCCCCATCGCCTTACCATTCATAAAAATATCATTGATCGATAAATCTACCAAAGGCTCCAGATTGGTTCCGGATTTTCTGATCTGAATTGTTCCGTTTGCCGTTCCCTTGATATCAATCGGATTTTTACCTGTATTCCCGAAAGCCAGTAATTTTGAAATATCCAGATTTGCAACTTCTGCATCTGCTGTAAAATCTTTTCCGGATTTGAAGTCGGCACTCTTCACAAGCAGTTCACTTTCATCCGAATAAATCCGCAGATTCTGAATTACAAAATCCTTTTCTTTTTTCCTGTAAGTAATCGAATGATTAAGTTCCGGACTGGTATCAATGCTCCACGCCACGTCATTCAGTTTCACCGTCGTAGGCTCGAAGCGGAGCACATAATCGCCGGCCGTATTGGTAGTCTGATTGATATTGACGGCATATTCTTTCATTTGTTTTGAGGACTCATCTTCCACACTTCCCAGCTTGAACACTGTTCCTATATGCAGCACCTGAGAGTTCTCACTGTTAGCCGTCAGTTTGACATCCTGCAACACATTATTGCCATACTGCGCTCTTTTGACGTTGGCGAGCACCTGCTGGCTGAGATCAGCCGTATTCACTTTGATGCTTATGCTGTCTACCAACGCACTGTCGCTCACTTTATTAAGATCCGGCTGATAGGATGCATCCGTCTCTGCCAGGAATTTTTCTGCCTCACTCAGTTCCTTTTTGTTTGTCAGCACATATTTGATAGATGCTGCATCTGCGTTCAGGATAAGATCATTGGTAGCTCCGGTGTAATTTCCGGCCACTTTAGCACCGTTTTTTAGCTGCAGATCCGGCACAAAGAAAGCCACCAAACCTTGTCTTACGTCGAAATCAAAATCAAAACCCTGTCCGTTGTAAGTTTTCTTCGGAGGATTGCCTACCAGTATTTTATTAATACTGTTGGTTACCATATTCCCGATGTCTTCCAGATTGAAACGTCCCGAAATCCTTCCCGTAATAGCTCCGGGCGCGTCTACAGAGACGATTCTGTTTCCGTTTTCAAAAAAAGCTTTGAGTTTTGAATCCGGAATATGTAGTTTTTGCTTGGTTGAATTCAGAGTAAGACCTTTAATATCTGCATCCAGATTGAGATCGTTAAGATCCGTCATCGATACTTTTCCACTTACGAGTCCGCTGACCGAATTGGTATCTGCGGCTGTAATTCCGAAATATTTCAGATTCACATATTGTACATTGGCCACAAAATCGGCGAAAAGCCTTTTGGTCGAGAAGTCTACCAGGCCTTTAAAGCTTCCTTTTGCATTCGGATCATTTGCTACAACATCACCTGTGAAACGTTTTTTATTAAGGACACCTTCTATTGCAATATTATTCAGGTTTTTTCCCATCAGCTCTATGCGGGCGACATCGGATTTGGTTTTGATGTACATCGTATTGACATCGAAACCTTCACCCTGAACATTGAATTTTCCTGAAATTAATCCAACTTGTTTATTCTTGGTAAGCGCGGTAACATTAAGATCTTTAACGTCTACATAGCCTCTGTATTTCGGGCGCTTGGTGCTGTAATCTACAAGGTTGAAATCTTTCATCCTGGCCTGTCCGATGCCCGTAATCACTTCTCCGGAGGCAAAGATCTGCTTGGGATTTACTTTTACGGAACCATTATACTTCATCCTTCCAAAGTCATCTGCAATGTTGCCGAGCTTTTTGGAAATGAAATTGGGAAGAGAGGCTTTCAGCGCTTTATAAGTGAAATCAGCCGAAACATTTTTACTTTCTATGAAGAACTTTTTGTCAATAACACCTGTTATCTTAAGATTTTTGGTAATAAGATTGACATCCTGGGAACGGATCAGAAAATTGTTGAGTGTGAATTCGTTCAGCGGGCCTTTCATCGTTCCGGAGATGTTGATAGGCTTATAATTGTCCCAGTCAGTTACGAAATAGCTGAGATCATAACCGCTGATCTGGCTTCCGGGGTTGATCTTCAGATCCCAATTTACCCTACGTCCGAAATCCGCAAATCTGGTCTTCGGATCCAAATTGAGAACCGCCTCGCCCTGCAGCAGAGAATGTTCTGTATTGATCGTCATATTCCCAAATTTCAGATGTTTTTTTGTGATCTCAAAATTGGTAGAAAACGTATCGACGATATGCTCTTTTCCGTAGCGTTTGGTAATGAGACTGAAGTTTCTGATATCTGCAAAGACGTCCGCACCTTCCACTTTGAGCGAGGTGACATTCATATTGACATTCCTCGCATCCAGCCATCTGCCGGCTTCGCCCGGACTGTTTTCGTTTACGATGCTCGCGATCCCATTAATCAAATCGATCTTCATATTCATCTTGAATTTCGGTTTGTTGGGATCAGTCGGCGTGTCGGACCGGAAATTATCAACGTATCTGATAAAATTACTGATGCTGTCGCCCTTATAAGTAATCACCCGAATCACAGGATCTATAATCGTAGCCTGATTGAATTTAAGATCTCTTGTATTGAAAGCCAGCGCAAACCAGTCAGAACTGGCACGCAGCTCCCGGGCTTTTACAAAATTATAATCTTTATAATCCTTTAGCGTAAGACCTTTGATCGTCACATCTCCAAAGAAATTGACCTCCACAGACTGTACAGACATTCTCATTTTGAAGTCACTGTTCAGCAGCTTTATAGCCTCGTCTGCTATGTAGCGCTTGGTAACGGGAAGGTTGATGATGATGAAAAGCAAGACCACCAGTCCGATGATCCCAAAAAATAAAGTGTTGACGATCCGCCAGAAAAGTGGTGTTTTTTCCTTTCCGGGCTTTTGCTCCGGAGTTGGATCTTGGGTGGTTGTGTTTTTATTTTCTAAATTTGCCATCTATTATGAGTGCATCTATTATTCTGGGTATCGAGTCTTCCTGTGACGACACTTCTGCTGCTATTCTCAGTGGCAGCACTATTCTTTCCAACATTGCCGCCAGCCAGGCCATCCATAACGAATATGGCGGTGTGGTGCCGGAACTGGCGTCAAGAGCGCATCAGCAAAACATCATCCCTGTGGTGGAGAAAGCTTTTTCCAAAGCAAATATACAACAAAATGATATTTGCGCGATTGGATTTACGCGCGGCCCGGGACTTTTGGGCTCTCTGCTTGTGGGAACCTCTTTTGCCAAATCTCTGGCGATGAGTCTGGACGTTCCTCTGATAGAGGTCAATCACCTGCAGGCGCATATTCTGGCGCATTTCATTGATGATGCCAATCCAAAACCGCCTACTTTTCCGTTTTTATGCCTTACGGTTTCCGGAGGCCACACGATGATCGTTTTGGTGAAGGATTATTTTGACATGGAGATCATCGGAAAAACCATAGACGATGCAGCCGGCGAAGCATTCGACAAGATCGGAAAGATCTTTGACCTCGATTATCCGGCTGGGCCAATTATCGACAAACTGGCGAAAGAAGGAAATCCTGATGCGTTTCAGTTTAACAAACCAAGGATGGAGAATTATGATTATTCATTCAGTGGGATTAAAACTTCGGTACTTTATTTTATTCAGAAGGAAGTGCGCAAGAATCCGGATTTTATTAAGGAAAATCTGAATGACCTTTGTGCTTCCGTTCAAAAATCCATTATTGAGATATTGATGAACAAACTGGAGAAGGCTTCTGTAGACCTTAATATAAAAGACGTGGCAATCGCCGGTGGTGTTTCTGCCAATTCTGCTTTGAGAAAAGCGATGGAACTTAATCAGGAAAAACTCGGCTGGAATATCTTCATCCCAAAATTTGAATATACGACAGACAATGCAGCGATGATTGCAATGGTGGCCAAACTGAAATATGAACGCGGCGAGTTTACGGATATCAGAACTACAGCGACAGCGAAGTATGATTTGTAGCATTTTAACTAAATTTTCATTGTGATGAACTGGGTTATTAGAAATTCTAGAAAGATCAGGTATCAAACTGATTTGGAGGAAATTTTGAAACCAATTTGGAATGATTTATTAAATTATCGTTGGATAATTACTGATGTTGATTTTATAACCGATTCTCAAATTCCATTAAACTTCGAAAACGAATTCTTTTCTCTTGATAGAAACGAATTCGAAAAAATAATGAAAAGCGATACTCAGATTATTTGGGGAATTATATCTGCTGTAAAAAATGATTACAAAATTGATCCTAATAATATTTTAAATCTATCTTGTGAAAGTAATGAAGTATGGGAAGAAAATGTTTTTCTTATTCCAGATTCAATTATTGAAATTGTTGCATTTGATAGTGGTTATACTATTCTAAAATTTAAAGAAGAAAAGCTTTCTGAACAATTTAAAAATTACTTTGAAGAAGACGCAATTGAATTAAAAAAAATTAATCAATAAACTAAAGCCAAAATAAAATCTATGAAAATATTACTAGAAGAAAAACAACTCGGGACACAGTCCAAAAAGAATTCAAAATATTACTGGATTTTAGAAACCATCACAGGCAAAAATGAAAATGCAGAAGAATCCGACGATTATGAACTGACAAGCTCCGAGACCGGTTATATTCAAAACATTAAAGAAGAAATCCTGGAAACAATCAATGCCGACAATGTGTTCAGCTTCGATTATGAGCCAAAAGAAGGCGACTATCTCTCCATCAAAAACAACCTTAGAAAACAGGAATATCTGAATCTGATTTTCCTGAACGGCAGCTGGAAAGAGGAAGTTTATATGTGCTCCCTGCGCGAGTGCGATACGGACGTCTACACCACGATGAAGACCGGCGTTGCATTCATCAGTGAAAACGAAATTGCTTTTTAAGAAAAATTGCTTACAAAACCCGGACGCTTGACTACAACGGCCGCGCGAACCATTACAAAGCCTCATCGATCCGTTCCGGTGAGGCTTTGATTTGGTACAACAATCCAATGATTCGTTCCGTCGAACCGTTGATTCACTCCGTCAAGCCTTTGATTTACTCCGTCGAGCCGTTGATTCACTTCGTTGAGCCGTTGATTCACTCCGTTGAGCCATTGATTCACTCCGTTAAGTCATTGATTCACTCCGTTGAGCCAGATGCATCGATTTTACTGCAAATCAACAAGTTACAGAACCATCGGAATTTGCGAATTAAGAAATCGGAAGCAATAATGATTGAAAAACAGAAAATACACTTTATGGAATACAAAATCTAGTCTGTATCCACTTTAACCATTGAATTTTAAAGTATAAAACTTATTTTTGTATCAAAATAAAAAGTTATGGCTTCAGGATTCTTCGCAATCTTAGATGATATCGGCGCATTGATGGATGACATCGCAGTGACCAGCAAACTCGCAACCAAGAAAACAGCAGGCATCCTGGGCGACGATCTTGCGGTGAATGCAGAGAAGGCAACAGGCTTCCTGTCTTCCCGCGAAATCCCCGTTCTGTGGGCAATTACCAAAGGATCCTTCATCAACAAACTGATTATCCTTCCGCTCATCTTTATCCTGAAATGGCTGTACGAGCCGGCCATCAACTACATTTTGATTCTGGGCGGCGTTTATCTGGCCTACGAAGGGATGGAAAAGATTGTAGAATTCCTGTTCCACCGTGAGAAAACCAGCGAAGAAGTGATCGCAGAAAGCACTTTGGAAGAGGAGGAAGTCAATTCTGAAAAGTCAAAAATCAACTCTGCCATCAAGACCGATTTTATCCTTTCTCTGGAGATCGTCATTATAGCATTGGGAACTGCACTGGAAAAACAACACCCTTTGATCACCCAAATTATCAGTGTTTCCCTTGTCGCAATCATTGCAACAATAGGCGTTTACGGACTTGTCGCATTGATTGTAAGAATGGACGATGCCGGATATTTTCTACAGAAAAAATCCCACAACAAAGGGTTTTTCAACGGCCTTGGACAGGTTTTGATTAAAGGCCTGCCCATTGTCATCAAAGTTTTAGGCGTTGTAGGAACTATTGCATTGCTGATGGTTTCCGGCGGGATTTTCCATCATTATATAGATGTTGTACACCACTGGGTTTCGGAAAATATTCCGGCTAATATTCCTGAGGAGGTGCCACAATTCGGACTCGGAATTGTGTTCGGAACTGTTGCCGTCCTGCTGATGTTCATTTTCAAAAAAATTGTGGCTTTCGTAAAGCCAGTTAAAAAATAAAACCACAAAAAGCGATACTAAATGAAACTTTTCTTTGGACAGATATTCCCCGAAATAACAATTGATAATGATGAGCAACAGCACATCGCAAAAGTCCTGAGAATGCGTGAGGGCGAAGAAATCTATCTGACCGACGGGAAAGGAAATCTAGCCAAAGGCACTTTGCTTTTTGAAGGCAAGAAGGTAACGCTCAACGTGGCCGAGGTTCAGGAAAATCTACCTGATTTTTCGCCAAAACTGCACATCGCCATTGCGCCGACGAAAAATATTGACCGCATCGAATTTTTCCTGGAAAAAGCAGTAGAAATGGGCATTTCCGAAATTAGTTTTATACTAACGGAACAAACAGAGCGCAAAAATATCAGCATCGAAAAATTGAGAAAGCAGGCCATTGGTGCTTCTAAGCAAAGTCTGAGATCTCACTTTCCTAAGATTAATGATCTTCAAAAATTCTCTGAGTTTATGAAAACCCTTGATCCTGAAACTACTTTTGTGGCGCATTGCAATGATAATCTCGAACGAATTTCCTTAAATGATCTTCCTAAAATTGAGAACTTGACTTTTTTAATTGGCCCAGAAGGGGATTTTTCTGACCGCGAAATTCAGCTTTTGGCAGACAGAGGCATCAAAGCTGTTTCACTTGGTAATCAGAGACTGAGAACGGAAACTGCGGGGATTTTTGTTGCAGCCTGGAATTATGACAAGATGTTTTGATCCCGATTTTCTCTCTCGAATCTCTCCAAAATCTCCTTTCCGCTTTTGATAGAATTCACTGCCCAACGGATTTTTAACTGAAGTAATTTTTCTTCAGAAAGTTTATAATCGATGTCAGATTTCAATAGTTTTTGTTTGAGTTCGTACATACAGATTGCCGCTGCAACGGAAACGTTGAAGCTCCTTGTGAATCCGAACATTGGGATTGCCAAAGTCTCATCGGCAAAATCTAACAGTTCATCTGTGGTTCCCTCCCACTCTGTTCCGAAGACCAATGCTATGGGCTCCGTGATCTCGTATTCGGGGAGCATTTTTGCATTTTTTTCTGCAGAAACGGCGACAATTTTGTAGCCTCGGTTTTTTATTTGTTGGAGTGACTCTATCGTTCTGGGCATTTTCTCGACCTCAACCCACGTGTCTGCTCCTTTTGTAACTTTCAGGTTTGGTTCGAAGAGATTTTCTTTTTCCATCGCCACGACTTTGTGGAAACCACAGGCTTCTACACTTCTTACAATTGCTGCGGCATTCCGGAATTGGTAAATGTCTTCCATCACAGGCAAAACGAAATCTGAACTTTCCTTGGCGTAATGCTCAATTTTCTGAAGACGTTCTTCGGTGAGGAATTTTTGAAGATATTCGTAAGTGGCGTTTGGGTTCAAGGTTTTGGGTTTAAATTTGAGTGTGTAAATTTCGGGAATTTTATTTTTTAAAAATGTAAATTTTAAACGTAATGTTCGCAAAGATTTTTTGACAATATGGAAAATATTATTAAGGCTAGAAAAGGTACTTCGACAGGCTCAGTATAAACTTCAAACTCAGCAAAAAATCAAAAACTACATTTATAGGATAAGCGACATTTGGAAAACGTGACCCCTAGCCCCGATGGGAACGGCATCCTTTTTTGTCTTGTGGCAAACGATGTCTTTGAGGACAAAAATTCTGGGACAAAAAAGATATAGTGGACAGCGGGATCAGCTCATAAAAAAGACAAATCTGAGTTTGAAAATCAGTTCATAAAAAAAGCGGTAAATGATTACCGCTTTTAAAATTTTATTTCTTTTTTGTTCTCTGTTCCTGAACTTTCTGCTGTTCCTGCGCTTTCTCCATCATCTCTCTCATCTTCTTCTGGAAACCGCCTTCTTTCTTCGGTTCCTTCTGCTTGTTGGCCTGAATCTGGGCGTGGATCTTCTTCTCGTCCAGAATGAAATATTTGATGACCAGGATGATCACAATATTAATGGCATTGGACACGAAATAATACCAGGAAAGACCGGAAGCTGAACTGTTCAAAAAGAACAGGAATGTAATTGGGAAGATGTACATCAACACTTTCATATTCGGCATTCCTTCCTGCTGTGGCTGCTGGATATTCCCGGAAGTCATCACCGTGTAAATTAGGATGACAATGGTACAGGCCAGTGCAAAAATACTTAAATGCTCGCCCAACAAAGGTACTTTGAATCCGAACTTGATGACGTCGTCATAAGCGGTAAGATCCGGTGCGAACCAGAAGCTTTTGCCCCGCAAATCTATCATATTTGGGAAGAATCGGAACAGTGCGTAGAACAACGGGATCTGAACCAGCGCCGGCAGACATCCTGCCATCTGGTTTACGCCTGCTTTTCTGTAGACAGCCATTGTTTCCTGTTGTTTTTTCATTGGATCTGCATCCTTGAATTTGGCATTTACCTCATCGATTTCCGGACGGATCACCTTCATCATTGCACTCAGTTTGTGCTGCTTGAACATCACCGGAGACAAAATCAACTTGATGATAATCGTCATCCAGAAAATAGCCCAACCTGCGGCAACGCCCCAAGAAGAGATCAGGTTGTACATCGGCATAAACACATATCTGTTCAATGATCCGATGAATGACCAGCCTAGAGGCAGAATCTCGTCGAAGTTTTTGTCAAAAGATTTTAGCAGATCCATATCCAATGGCATAAAATACCATGTGAAGTCCTGATTCAGCTCATTCCCTGCCAGATTGACCTGACCGTCGTAGTTGAATTTTTTAAGAAATTCGCCTTCTTCGATGATCTCCTGATTTCCTTTGGATTTTGTAAAGCCGTTTTTTGCTTCTATTACTGCGGAGAAAAACTGCTGCTTCACGCCAATCCAATTGAGGGTTTCATCTGGCTCATCCATTTCTGTACGGGCATCGTAATCGTAATCTTTATAGTTGTTGAAAGAGTAGGCAAACTCGGTGTGAGTCTCTTCCTGCGATCTTCCTTTTTCGGCACCTTTTACGGTATAATTCCAGACAAAATTAGCTTTGCCATCGTTGACCAATGTTGCAAGACCTTGCGTTTTTACTTGGAAATCTACTGTATATTTTGCTTTTAAAGTATAAATAAACTGAATGACAGCACTTCCCATTTTAGAAGTCAGCGTTACAGAATTGCCTGCAACGGAAGGTGCAAAAACAAGATCTTTGGTATTGAACACTTTACCGGCTTTGTCTGTAAACTGGAAGCCGTAGCTCGCATTGTTGTTACTGAAAAGATAAAGTGGTTTGCCTCCAAAAGCCTGATATTTATTCAGTTTTACAGAGCTCAATTGCCCACCGACACTGGAGAATTCCAGAGCTAGCTCGTCATTCTGAAGGTTCACTTTCTGTACAGAAGCGGCAGTCACATTGGCTGCGTTCAGGTTTGTAGCCACCGGTTTTGCTTTGGTGATCTGCTCTGTTTTTTTGGCGTTGGCTGCCAGTTGCTCTTGGTCGGTCTGTGCATTTTTGTTTTGGAAATAAAACATAAAACCGATAAGAATCATAGAAAAAACGCCGAAGCTGATCAGCTGGCTTTTGTCTAATCCGTTGTTTTGCTGCATTATAGAATTAAGTTTAAAGTTTAAGCTTCTAAATTGAAAGTCTTCGAGAGCCTCAGACTGACCGTTCAAAACCTACATCATTTTGGTCTGCAAAAATAGGATTTATTTTTCAGATTCTGTTATAAAGACGATTAAGGAAAGGAATTTACTTTCCGAAACTGCCTGATTTTGTAAGACCCATCAAATAAGTCTGTTTCCACAGCATTGGCTTCTGCCAACACTTTCATTCAAAAACAGCTGTGAATATCCATCCACAGCTGTTTTTTATTTTAATTTAATATTATTTCCCTTTCACCGCAGCGCTTATAAACGCTTTGAATAATGGATGCGGCGTGGCCACTGTACTTTTATATTCCGGGTGATATTGGACGCCTACATAAAAAGGATGGTCTTTCATTTCCAAAGTCTCTACGAGTTCCGTTTCCGGATTGAAACCTGTTGGGACCAATCCTTTGTCTTCGAAGTCTTTTTTATAGTCACTATTGAATTCATATCTGTGACGGTGGCGTTCTGAGATGGTTTTTGCACCATAAACTTCGGCTAATTTCGAGCCCTGTTTCAAAACACATTTCCACGCACCGAGACGCATTGTACCACCTTTGTCTACCACGTTTTTCTGCTCTTCCATCAATGAGATCACAGGATCCGGTGTAGAGGTATCGAACTCCATACTGTTGGCTTTGCTTAGATCCAGGACATTTCTTGCAAACTCAATTGTCATAATCTGCATTCCCAGACAGATGCCCAACATTGGCGTTTTGCTTTCTCTGGCAAATTTTGCTGCCTGGATTTTACCTTCTATACCGCGGTCTCCAAAACCGGGTGCGATTAAAATACCATCGACGTCTTTTAATAATGTTTCAGCACCTTCAATCTCGATGTCGCCGCTATACACCCATTTGATCTTCACTTCGGTTTCCATATCGGAACCTGCGTGGATAAAGGCTTCTGCAATAGATTTGTAGGAATCCTGGAGGGAAACATATTTACCTACCAATGCAATTTCTACCGTTCTTTTCGGGTTTTTATATTTTTTGAGGAAAGTTTTCCAGTCTTTAAGATTGGGTTCTTTGCCTACAGGAAGATTTAATTCTTTTAAAACAACTTCGTCGAAATCCTGTTTCTGAAGGTACAATGGCACTTCATAAATGGTATCCATATCGATACATTCGATCACATTTCCTAAGCCTACGTTGCAGAACTGCGCAAGTTTAGCTTTTTGTTCTTTCGGGATGGGATGCTCTGTTCTGCAGACCAAAACATCTGCCTGGATGCCGCTTTCCATCAATTGACGGACAGAATGCTGGGAAGGCTTTGTTTTCAGTTCGCCACTTGATGCTAAATAGGGCAATAATGTCAAATGGATCACCATCGAATTATTTTTGCCTAATTCCCATTGTAACTGACGGACACTTTCTATGTAAGGAAGAGATTCTATATCGCCGACCGTTCCGCCGATCTCTGTGATAATGATGTCATAATCCTTTTTGGAAAGCATCTTGATCCTGCGTTTGATCTCATTGGTGATATGCGGAATCACCTGTACGGTTTTCCCGAGGAAATCACCTTTACGTTCTTTTTCTATAACGGTCTGGTAGATTTTGCCGGTGGTTACATTATTATTTTGTGAAGTGGGAGAGTCCAGAAATCTTTCGTAATGTCCGAGGTCGAGGTCTGTTTCTGCGCCGTCTTCGGTCACATAACACTCGCCGTGCTCATAAGGATTAAGCGTTCCCGGATCGATATTGATATAAGGGTCAAGTTTTTGGATAGTTACTTTAAAACCTCTCGATTTTAATAAAAGTCCCAAAGAAGCGGAGACAATTCCTTTACCCAGTGAAGACGTTACACCGCCTGTGACGAAGATGTATTTCGTTTCTTTTTTACTCATTAGATTAGGTTTGTGCAAAGTTAAACTATCTAAGGTGAAAAAGCAATTCTGAACTTAAAAATAAAAAAAGCAGATGGAAAACCACCTGCTTTTTCAGATTGAAAACTGCAAACAAATTGCTTATTCTTTGATGAATTTGAAAGATTTTACCACACCATCCACATTGGCTCTGATGATATAGGTGCCGCTTGTCAAATTAGATAATTCGATCTTCTGATCAGATAATTTTTCAACAGATTTGATTTTCTGTCCTGCCACATTGTAAACCTCTACTCTGGAAACATCTTTGGCTCCGTTAAAGTTGAGAACGCTCTTCACAGGATTCGGATAGATAGAAACATTGGATCTGTTGCTGTCGGCAGTCGCCAGAGACTCTTTCACATCCAGCATATAGTCCTCTGACTGACCGAAGAATGACTGCGCATTATCGCAAGGATCTGTTGTGGAAACATCCCAGTTGAGAACGACTCTCATTCTCGTTTTGCCGGCCAAAGCACTTGCCGGAACCGCGATTTCTCCTATAATCTGTGCGCCGTCTGCACCGTCGGAAGTTACTGCTCCCACTTCATAAAGCTCGCCTGCGTCTGTAAAGATTCCGTTTTGATTCCAGTCTATGAAAACTGAAGCATAATCATAACCACCGTTTGTATTGGCTTCCAAAACAACAGGATATTGGCTTCCTTTGTAAACCTCGCCCACTTTGTCTAAAAAGTATTCGTTTGGTGCTGCAGCGTATGGGTCAGAAGAATTATCAATCCCTGCAAACTGGACTTTCGAAATAGCGTCTGTACCCCACTGCGGCGTACCTGCACAATATAAATCGTTTACCACCACCTGGAAAGAGCATACATAAAGTACTTTTCCACTGGCATCTACCAGATTATGAACCACATCTGTAGTGCCGATCGGAAATTGGGAACCGGACTCGAATCCAGACACAAGAACCGTAGTCAATCCTGTGGAAGACGAAGAACCGCAAACAATTGGAAGCGTATAACTTACTGCTGCAGATGTCTGGTTGACGGATGCAATTGTCGCTTCGATATTTTGAGGACATGTGATTGCACAGTCATTGGTGCCAAGTAGCAGATTATTAAGATTGACAACCCAACCACCAGCAAATAGTGGCGGAATCGTATTATCAAAGCCACAAATAAAATTCCCGTTCGGAGAAATATTCATTCCTGTACCCAGTTTACCGTCCAGCGTATTAATTGTAAGGCCATTTCTCGTTAAGATATCTTTCAGAAAAACCGGACCGGAGCCTAGTGACGGATGGTAAATAATCACCTCTCTGTTCCCTGCTTCGCCTGCATATCCCACTGCAATCCCATTTTCTGACACGGACGTGAAGACCGCGCGGCTAAAACCTGCCGGCGGATTAAAAGATTTATATATACCAGTGTTGATGTTATAAGTAAATGGCTTGCCACCTTTGTAGCCTACGATTAAACCCGCATTATTGATATCTGCCGCTTCGCCATTTTCAAGTGTTCCCATATCGATATAATGGATGGTTCCATTGGCTTCAAAATAGGCGGGAAGCCACATTGTACCTGTTGTCACAAGATCCTCTCTGTCTGCAAAACCTGCTACAATCCCGTTGTCATTCACCGCTTCTCCTCTACCGTTGATATAAGTATTGTCGCCGGAAAGTTTGGTCAGCGTGTTGGTTTCTGTATTATAAATGAAAGGCCAGCTTGTAAAGCCTGTCGCACCAATCTGTCCTGTGACATATTTAGCATTCTGGGAGATATCATTGGCATTTGCGAATGAGCTGCTGCTTGGCGTCTCTCCCGGAAAATAACCAATCGTACTCCAGGTGCCGTTTTTTCTGTAAGCTGCCATTGCAATAGATTCCTCTTCAGAAATGACAAGCGTACTGGCTCCTGCCACATCGCCGGCATTGTTGATCCGTATGGTTGCCTGGCCGCCCTCTGTAGGTGTTGTCGTATTTGCTGTATAATCATAATAAGCACCTGCGTGGATGGCGAAACCACTGTCGTTGATGTCATAAAGACGGGCGCCCATATCGTCTATAAGGCGGAACTCCATTTGTTGCGCTTTCACTCCGGTAGCCATTGTGATTCCCAGTAAGAATAGATAGAATTTTTTCATAAAAGTAGATGTAAGTAATTAGTAAAATTTTGGTCTAAATAATGATTTGACTTTCGATATCAAAAATCATTATCAAATATTTTGCTTACTACAATTTTAGGTGTTAATAATTTGTATTCCTAATATTTATCTTGCAGAATTCACGAATTCAGAAAGGATCAAATTATTAAATTGCTCAAAGTCAGTATCTTAACTCAATGCGATGAATTCATCTTTTTCTCTCATCTGAATTGCAAACACTTAGTTTTAATAAATAAAAACGCTATTTTTGTATCATGCGCAGGCTATTTTTTTTGTGGATTTTGATCTTTTCCGGAGTCATAATGACTTCGGCACAAAGCAGCCCGGAGACATTACAGCTGCTGGACAAAGCTTACAAAAGTCTTTATGAAAATCCGGACAAGTCCTTTCAGATCCTGCAGAATATTGATGAAAACAAAGAGTCTCCGGTTATCCGGCAAAGGCTTCAGATTATCCTGGCCAGAGCTTATAATTTGAAAGGTGACTATTCCAAATCTATAGAACAGGCTTTGGACAAAAATCTGAATTCTGAAAGCCGCAAAGACAACAGCTACTTCTACGCCGACTTCGCATTGTCCCAGCAGTATCAAACGCTGAGACTCTACAGCCAATCTGCAAGAATCTCCCGCAATCTTGTTGAGAAATCCGGTACAATAAAAAAGCAGCAGTATCCGGAAAATCTACTGGCGCAGATCTATCAGCTGAATGCGTCGAATTTTTTAATTCAGAAAAAGTGGAAAGATGCCCAGGAAGATCTGATTGTGAGCAATTCTTACCTGAAGAATCCCGACGACTTTATCATCTCTGTCGAGAATATGATTTATCAGACTTTGATCTATATTTCCCAGAATCAAATTGATAAGGCTGAAAAAAATTGCACCGAAATTACCTTAAAACTCTCCAATACGCCGCAATACATCTTTCTACGTGCCTTCAATCTGGATAATCTTGGCAGAATTTATTTCCTCAAAAAAAACTATCCGAAATCTGCACAAAATCTTAACCAGGCTTTGGAGTTGCTCCGGAACAGCAGTTTTGATCCTCTGAAAAACAAAATATACGAAGATCTTTCAAAAAATTATCTGGCTCTGAAAAATGAAGAACAGTACCAAAAATATTATGCGCTTTACAAGGCCGAAACGGACAGACTGGATCAAAATAAAAAAGATGCAATCCGCAATCTGATCCGCCTGAACGAGCAGTATGAGAACAAAAGAATGGAGGCTGCAGATCGTAATTTCAAGCAATCTCTCCTTATCATTTCCGGGATCTGTGCCGCTGTTTTGCTAATTGTCATTTTATTAAGTTTTTCTGAACACAGAAAGGGAAAATCGATCCAAAAGCAGATCAGTTTTTACAAGCAGCAACAGACTTATGTTCAAAAATTTGAGACCCAACACACTGAAAAAACTGAGAAAAAAGAGACCGAAAGCTTAAAAAAACCACTTTTAATCTCCAAAGAAAAAGAAAACGATATTCTCACCAGGCTGGAGGAATTTGAAAAATCTGAAAAATTTCTAAACCGCGAAATGTCTCTCGCCGTACTCGCGGGCCAGATGGAAACGAACACCAAATATCTGTCTGAGATTATTAATAAATACAAGGAAAAAAACTACAACAACTACATCAATGAACTGAGGATCAACTACATCGCCTACCTCCTGAAGACCGATCCTTCCTACCTCAATTATAAAGTCAGCTATCTGGCAGAAAAAGCAGGATTCTCCTCTCACAGTGCCTTTACCACGGTTTTTAAAGCGGTGACGGGTATTTCGCCCAACACCTACATCCAGCAACTGACAAAGAAATGAAACGCCTGATTTTCATATTAACCCTGTTTTCTTTTACTGGATTTTTCAAATCGCAGTATAATGAGGTACTTTATAAAAAGGCACTTTCGGATGTTTATCAAAATCCGGACAACGCCTTGAAATCTGCGCAGGAAATGCTGAAAATGGAAAAAGATCCGGATCATCTTATCAAGCTTTACAAATTGATCTCGCACGCTTACATCTCCAAACGTGACTTCGATAAATCTCTGGATTGGGTTCTGAAAATGCAGGAATTAAGCAAAACCATCACGGATCCCGAACAGAAAATCCGAATTATGAATGCCGTTGCCATCCAATACCAACAGATGGGACTTTACAGTAAAACATTAGAAATCCTGGATGACACGTTCAAAATATGTAGTCAGTTGCCGGACAACAAATTCAAGCAATATTATCTGGGTCTCAATTATGCAATCCGCGGTCTGGTTTATAAAAATCAGAACAACAATGAGTTGGCGTTGGAAAAGCTCAGCCTTGGCCTCCAGTATCTCACCAAAGTCGGCAATTATGAAAATGCAGTGGCCAACAGCAGCGTTTTTCTCTACAACATCGGCTACTGCTACTTTTATCTGAACAGATATGCCGAGGCGGAACGCTATTTTCAGAGATCCGCAGCCGTTGCAAAATCTGTAGACGCCGAGAGCCTGGAGGCATTTGCCTACAAAGGACTATCGGAAAACTACACAGTTCTCGGAAAACATAATTTGGCCATACAACTTTTGCAAAAAGCGGTCAATCTGTCCAAAAAAGTGGGCGACCTGGTTTTGAGCGAAGGTATTTTTAAGGGTTTTGCTGACAATTATCTCGCACTTCAGGATTGGAACAATTATGAAGTGTACAACAAATTATATATCGAAGCCAAATTTGCAAGAGAACAAAGCGAACTGGCTTCCCTCAATAAAAGCATCGATATACTGAATAAAGATAATAATGGAAAAATAGAAGCAGAGAAAAATAAATTGAGAATTGCGTCAGCGCTGATTATCGCTGTTTCCATCATTCTTTTTATTGGGTTCCTGCTTAGATTTATCAGATACAGAAAACACAACAAAGCAGCCGCACAAGAGCTCAACAGGATAAATAAAATCACCAGCTAACAATGAAAAATATTTTTGAACACGACGGATCCACTCATTTTATCAAGAGAATCAATGCCCTTACCGAAGATTCTTTCCCAAAATGGGGATTGATGTCTGTAGACAAGATGCTAGCCCACTGCAACGTCACATACGAGTTGATCTACGAATCAGAAAAACATAAAAAACCCAACTTTCTTGCAAAGTGGATTATGAAAAGTTTTGTAAAGCGAATTGTGGTCAACGAAACACCGTACAAGCACAATACACAGACTGCTGCGATGTTTGTGATCTCGGACGACAAGATCTTTGAAGAAGAAAGGAAACGCATCATCGGATTTATCCAAAAAACACAGCAGCTGGGAGCCGGCGCTTTTGAAGGCAAAGAAAGCTTCAACTTTGGCAGACTCACAGCCCGCGAATGGAACAATATGATGGCCAAACACCTGGATCACCATTTGACACAATTTGGCGTCTGATTATTTTTTGGGCAGCTTTTCCGTCTTCCACTCCCGCTATTTTTTGCCAGCAACTATCCCGACCGAAAAAATGAGCTCCGTTCAAGCCGGGCTGCGGCGATGGCATTTCTGTTCGGGTAAGTATGTAGTTCGAGAAAAACTTTCCTTTGATTACTTCTAATTTTTAGCTTTCATTATTAGATGCTCAGAATACTGATATAGAATCAGTTAACAATACAGATAAGTTTACTGAAGCAGGAAAACAAGTTTAAGAAGGAGAATTCAGCATCAGCAAAATACAACAAAAAATGACCAAAATTTGAAGGCAATGGATCCAGCTGCAACAAAATTCTGGAAATTCCCTTTTAATTTAATATTAAATCAATACCAAAATGAAATTATTTGAACCAATCAAATTCAGAAATATAGAACTGAAAAACCGAGTCGTCATGTCGCCAATGTGTATGTATTCCGCAGAAGACGGTATGGCAAACGAGTTCCATTACGTCCACTACGGCAGCCGTGCACAAGGCGGAGTCGGACTGATCATCACCGAAGCAACGGCAGTAGAACCACGCGGAAGAATCACCAACAAATGCCTTGGCATCTGGAATGATGAGCAGGCGCTGGCCTTGAAAAAAATAGTCGATTTTGTGCATCATAATTCAGAAAGCAAAATCGGAATCCAGCTGGCACACGCCGGCAGAAAAGGATCAACCTGGGAAAACCGACAAATCAGCATTGAGGAAGGCTGGGAAACTATTGCGCCAAGTCCAATTCCTTTCCACCATTCAGAAAGAATTCCGCACGTGCTGACCGTGGAGGAAATCAAAGAGTTGGTAGAAGATTTCCGAAAAGCTGCGAAACGCTCTGCAGAAGCAGGTTTTGATGTCATCGAAATCCACGCTGCACACGGCTACCTCATCCATCAGTTTCTCTCGCCACTTTCCAATACCAGAACAGATGACTATGGCGGAACTGCTGAAAACAGAGCGAGATTCTTAATGGAAATTGTAGAAGCTGTCAATTCTCAGATTACAGAAAACATTGCACTGTTTGTAAGAATTTCGGGAACTGAATATGCAGAAAATGGATGGGATATTAGTGACAGCGTAGAACTATCCAAAGTTTTAAAAACTAAAAATGTAGATTTGATAGATGTTTCCAGCGGCGGCAACATTAGCGGCGCGGTCATTCCGTTAAAACCCGGCTACCAGGTTCCGCTAGCAGAAGAAGTGAGAAAAAATGCTGACATCAGAACCGGCGCAGTCGGATTGATTACTTCTGCAGCGCACGCTGAGGAGATTCTGGAAAACGGTCAGGGTGATTTGATTTTCCTTGCCCGAGAGATTCTGCGCAATCCTTATTTTGCAGTTCAGGCAGCGTGGGAAAATGATGCGGAGAATTTCTATCCGCACCAGTATCTGAGAGCAAAACCGACGAAGTAATGATTATTGCGCAAATCTTACATTCTTTCCTCTTTACATTTGTGAGCTACATTTTATACTTGAAATATAATAATGGAAGCGTAAAACCAATTGATGTTTATTTAATTGTAATTTTGAGTTTGTTGCTTCTAATCTATAACTCTTTTTTTAACGGATTATCGAACAAGCTATTTTTCGTCTTGCTGATATTTTCTTTTTCAATTTTAATAATTCAGTTTATGAGAAACCTCGTGAACGTGTTTGAAACCAACAAAGAATTGGAGAGACGAAAACAATTAAAAGAAAACGTTTTATATATTCAAGATTTCGTATTCAAAAAATTATTTATCGTACTAATATGTATTTATCAATTATTGCTCATATGGATTCCCGGAATTTTTGAAAAAATGACAGAAAATCAATAAACAAAAAAGCCGTTCCCCGGAAAGGAACGGCTTATAACGAAAATTAGCTCTTCATTTAGAACTGCTAATATACAAATATTTTAATACTAATCATAAATTATATTTAATTATAATAATTTATTATAACAAATTTGACATCAATAAGTAAATTTTCTTACAGCCTCCAAAGTCTTGTCAATTTCTGAATCACCAATTGCTGCTGAAATAAACCAGGTTTCATAACCACTTGGCGGAAGATAAATCCCCTGTTCCAAAAGCTGGTGGAAGAAATTGTTGAACAGCCCAATCCCGGACTCATTTGCTTCCTTAAAATTACTGATAGATGTTGCATCAAAAAAGACAGACATCATACTTCCCTGTCGGTTGATTCTGTGTTTGATTCCTTTCTCGTTCAGAATTTTCCCGATTTCAAAATCCAGGGTTTCCGTGGTTTTTGCCAGTTTGTTATAGAATTCCGGATCAGATTTTATGATCTGCAAAGTTTTAAGTCCCGCCCGCATTGCTAGAGGGTTTCCACTCAAAGTCCCTGCTTGGTATACGTTTCCTCTTGGCGAGAGGTAATTCATAATTTCGTTGCGTCCGGCAAAAGCACCTACCGGCAATCCGCCGCCAATCACTTTTCCGAAAGTTACCAGATCGGCTTTCACATTCAGAAGTTCCTGTGCGCCGCCAAACGCCAGTCGGAAACCAGTCATCACCTCATCAAAAATCAGTAATGCACCATTTTCGTCACAGATTTTTCTAAGGTTTTGAAGGAAATTATTTTCAGGCAAAACACAACCCATATTTCCCGCCACAGGTTCCACGATAATTGCGGCAATCTGCTCAGGATTATTTCTGAAAAGTTCTTCAACCTGCTCAAAATTGTTGTATTCGGCAAGCAATGTATCTTTCGCCGTACCTTGCGTTACACCCGGAGAATTTGGACTTCCAAAAGTTGCCATTCCACTTCCCGCCTGGATCAGAAATGAATCCGAATGTCCGTGGTAGCAGCCTTCAAACTTGATAATCTTTTCTCTGTCTGTATAGCCTCTTGCCAGACGGATCGCACTCATACATGCTTCTGTGCCTGAAGAAACCATTCGAATCTGGTCTATATTCGGGACATTTTCTACAATATATTTGGCAATTTCGGTTTCCAGTTCCGTAGGTGCTCCGAAAGAAAATCCTTTCTCAGCCTGGATTTTCAAAGCTTCCAAAACTTCGGGATGTGTGTGTCCCAAAATGGCTGGTCCCCAGGAATTGATATAATCGATATAGTTTCTGTCATCTTCGTCTGTCAGGTACGCACCTTTCGCAGACTTCATAAACAATGGAACGCCGCCCACAGATTTAAAGGCACGGACCGGCGAATTTACGCCGCCCGGAATATACTTGTACGCTTCTTCAAAAAGCGCTGAACTTCTTTGGTATAACATTTTTTGTTTTTGTATTTGGTATTTAGTGTTTTGTATTTGGATAGTCTAAAAACAAAACACCATAAACTATAAACTAATTATCCTCTCGGCTTTTTACTTTGCAAGTAAATCAATTGTCCTACTCTTGGCTGCTCGCCCTGATTCATCCTGTTTTTGCTGTAAAGTTTTTTCTCTTTGATGGCAAATTTCTGAGCAATATCGTGCATGGTTTCACCCGTTCCGGCTTTGTAAGTCGCTTTGTTTCCGGACGAATTTTTACCTTCGAGGAAGATGATATCATTTTTCGCCAGCTTAGAATTTTCCAGTTCGTTGTATTTCATCAGGCGTTTTTCACTGATTCCGAATTTCTTAGCAATCTCCGAAACATCGGCATCTACCGGCATCACGAAGAATTTCAAACCGTCGTTCGGATGGTTCTTAACAAGGATATTTTTAAGAAGCGCCGCTTTGGTTTTAGCATCGATGATTTCAGAAAGCTGACTCTGCTGCTTAGCATAAGAACCCTGAGAGTAATCCACTTTCACCGTTGGCGGCGTCACGCGGTCGTTCTGCTTTTCCTGGCTCAGCTGCGCCATAAAAACGGCGTCATTATTCAGCGCAGGATACAGTTTCAGGATTGCAAAGTAGACCTCATCTTTGCTCGTCTGATCAAATTCATAAAGTTTGTAACGTTCTATTTTATCAATCAGAATATTGGCATATCTAGGATTGGTCGCGTAGCCCGCTTTTTTTAGGCCGTGCGCCCAGGCTCTGTAATCTTTGGGATCCAGTTTGAAAAGGCCGACATAATATTTCCTGGTCGCCAGGAAAACCGAGTGGTCTTCATAAGACTGTTTCGGATCGTCGTATACGCGGAAACACTCATTGGGAGCATCATCCGTATGGCTCATTGTCTTCCCCGTCCAGTCCTCTTTGCATTTGATTCCGAAGTGGTTTTTCCCCTGTTGCGCCAGCCGGCTCTGTCCGCCGCCGGTCTCCAGAAGTCCCTGCGCCAGAGTGATGCTCGCCGGAATCTTGTATTTCTCCATTTCTTCCACCGCGTACGGCGCAAATTTTTGGATGTATTGGTCTTCCGTTTTCCAGGTTTGCGCTTTTACCACGCCCAAAACACTCACAAAACCAATCACTAATAACTTTCTCATATTTATCTTTTACAAATACATTTACTTTTTCAGAAGCTTAATCCCGCTTGCAGTTTATCCTGAGCTTGTCGAAGGGCTATATCTTTTTTGTCTTCGAGGTTTTGTTATCAATATAACTTTTACAGAAAGCTAAAAAAGGATGCCGCTGCAATCGGGGCTATGGTTTCTACTTTTTGTCAACATTTCCATATCAAACAGGTTTTTGTCATTCCGGAGAAATCCCAACATAGTCGTTCGACACATTCAATCTCACAATTTAGATTCCTACGGAATGACAATATTATGGATGTTCAAGAATCAGATCTCTCCCTTTATTTTTCAAAAACAGATTGGCGCCTTTGATGCCCTGCAATCCGCCGGTATGAAAGGCCAGTATCTTCGCACCTTTTGGGAAAAATCCTTTTTCCGCCAATTCAAAAATGGTCTGCATCAGCTTCCCTGTGTAAATCGGATCCAGCGGAATCTGATATTCCCGATAGAACCAGTTTATAAAACGGACATTTGCATCCGTTATTTTGCCATAGCGGCTTTCATCCGCATTTACCAGCTCAAAATTATTCTTTCCGCTCCATTGCGCAATTGTTTTTTCCAGAGAATCATCTCTTACAACCTTGATTCCCAATACCTTTTGACCGCCTTCCGCAAACCGTGAAATCCCGGCAATTGTGCCGCCGGTTCCAACTGCGGTGCAAAGATAATCAAAATCTTTGGTGTCGTTTCCCAGCATACAGCGGATGCCTTCTACCGCCGAATCATTGCTCCCACCTTCCGGAATTATCAAGGCATTTGGATAGTGATTTGAAAATTTTTCCGTGAGTTTTTCTTTATCCTGATAATCTTCGCGTGAGACAAAATGGAATTCCATTCCGTTTTGCGAAGCTTGGGAAAGTGTCGGATTTTCCTGCCAGTTATCTTCGAGTTCGTTTCCACGGATGGTTCCGATGGTTTTGATTCCAAACACTTTTCCGAAAGCGGAAACCGATGCAATATGATTGGAAAATGCACCGCCGAAAGTAATTAAGAGCGGATTATGGGGTTTAGATTCAAGATATTGATTGACGTTGAAGAAAAGTTTCCAGAATTTGTTTCCGGAAATTGTGGGATGGATAAGGTCTTCTCTTTTGATAAAAATCCGGACGTCAAAATTGGTTTTCAATTCTGTGATGGGGATTTTATGTTCCGGCATTTGAAGCATCTTCAAAAGTAATAAAATTAAAACATATTATTTGTCCTTCCGCAGGAATCTTGATGGTTTAGATTCCTGCGGAAGGACGAAGTATTTATTATATTTTCTCTAAAATTTTTATGAAAAAATTCTAAATTATGAGAGAAGCCACAATTGAATGACAAAGCCCATAGCCCCGATTGCAGTGGAAATCCTTTTTTTTGTGTACTTCCGTGAATCGATCAGGACTAAACCTGATGAAAAAAAAGATTGCAGCGGAAAGCGGGAAATAGCTCCTGATAAAATACTAAATAACTGTTGGATCTCGGCAAAGAGCATAAAAAAATCCACCGAAAATGGTGGATTTGGTCTGATATAATTGTTCAGAATTATTTTGTTCTCGCGATGATTTTTTTGACTGCTTTGACGACAGCTTCTGCATCGATTTCGTACTTTTTCATCAGCTGTGCAGGCGTTCCGGATTCCCCGAAAGTATCGTTCACGGCTACGAATTCCTGTGGTGTAGGTCTTCTTCTCGCCAAAACGCCAGCGATAGATTCTCCCAATCCGCCGAGGAAGTTGTGCTCTTCTGCGGAAACCAATTTTCCTGTTTTTTCTACAGACTTCAGAATAATTTCTTCGTCCAACGGTTTGATTGTGTGGATATTGATGATTTCGCAAGAGATCCCTTCTTTTTCCAGCTCCTCTGCTGCCAGCAAAGATTCCCAAACCAAATGGCCGGTTGCTACGATGGTAACGTCTGTCCCTTCCTGCAGAAGAATGCCTTTTCCGATCTCGAAAGGCATATCTTCCGGGATGAAAACGGGAACTACAGGACGACCGAATCTGAGATAAACAGGGCCTTCGTGCGCTGCTGCGGCTAAAGTTGCTGCTTTGGTCTGGTTGTAATCGCAAGGGTTGATGACGGTCATACCGGGAAGCATTTTCATCATTCCGATGTCTTCCAAAACCTGATGCGTTGCGCCATCTTCGCCCAAAGTAACGCCGGCGTGGGAAGCGGCAATTTTTACATTCTTGTTTGAATAAGCGATCGACTGACGGATCTGATCATAAACTCTGGACGTTGCAAAATTGGCGAAAGTACCGGCGAAAGGAATCTTCCCGTTGATTGTAAGACCTGCTGCCAAGCCCATCATATTGGCCTCTGCAATTCCTGTCTGGAAGAATCTTTCCGGTGCTTTTTCTATGAATTTCTCCATCTTGAGAGAGCCGATCAAATCTGCGCAAAGTGCGACCACATTTGGGTTGGTATCAGCTAATTCTGCCAAACCAGCTCCGAAGCCTGAGCGTGTATCTTTTTTTTCTGTGTATGTGTATTTCATTTTTATTTAATTGATGGTTGATATATTACAACTGATAAATGATAGTTGATAAATGATTTTCTGCGATCTTTTAAATTAAGAAGGAACAAGAGGTCATCATCATTAATAATTTATCATTGATAATTAATAGTCAGCTGGTGCTTCAAGATATAATTGTTTGAAGGCTGTGTCCAACTGCTCATCATTTGGCGCTTTTCCGTGCCAGGAGTGGCTTCCCATCATATAATCTATGCCGCTTCCCATCTCTGTATGAAGTAGGATTGCGACTGGTTTTCCGTTTCCGGTTTCGGATTTGGCTTTATTAAGGATTCCAATGACAGCTTCCAGATCGTTGCCATTTTTCTCTTCCAAAACCAACCATCCGAAGGCTTCTAACTTCCCTCTAAGGTCACCAAGGGAAAGTACATCGTCTGTATCACCGTCAATCTGTCTTCTGTTGTAATCCACCGTTGCGATGATATTATCTACTTTTTTGGCTGCGCCATACATAAGAGCTTCCCAATTTTGACCTTCCTGCAGCTCGCCGTCACCGTGAAGTGTGTAAACCAAAGAGTGGTCTCCATTTAACTTTTTGCCCTGTGCTGCGCCTAATGCGACGGATAGACCCTGGCCTAAAGAACCGGATGCTACTCTGACTCCCGGCAGACCTTCGTGGGTCGTCGGGTGACCCTGCAATCTGGAATTCAGTTTTCTGAAAGTTGCTAATTCTGCGACCGGAAAGAATCCGAATCTTGCCAAAGTACTGTAAAACACAGGCGAAATATGACCATTGGAAAGGAAGAATAAATCCTCATCCTGACCTTCCATCGTGAAAGGTAATTTGTAGTTCAAAACATTCCCATAAAGTGCTACGAAATATTCTGTGCAGCCAAGAGATCCTCCCGGATGACCGCTGTTGACAGCGTGAACCATTCTAAGAATGTCCCTTCTGATCTGCGTTGAAAGGCTTTTCAACTCTTCAATAGATTTACTCATTATTTTAGATTTACTTTGGTTGCGAAATTACAATTTTTAAATGAGTTGAGAAAAGCCGTCCCAATAAAAAAGACTGCCGAAAGACAGTCTTTATGTTCTGATTATTTTGAAAAATAAATGGCCAAATGTGAAGTCAGCTCAAACCAGCAGAATTTTATTAATTTTATTAATCAGAATCAAATCTTGTTTTCTGACTTGGAAGCTAATCTCCACAGCAAAAAACTCCGATGATAACACCGGAGTTTTGTATATTTTTTATTAGTAACAGACTAGTTAAGATAAAAATTATAGCCTACTATCACTGCACCTACAGATTCTTTGCCTGGTACAGGACGGTCGTTGTAATAGCCTCTGTCATATTTACCGGAGATACTTTGGTAACCTACGTACAATTCGCCTGTTGGCATGTTGTACATAAATTTCGGAAGTGCATAAAGACCACCATTCACGTACTCATTAGTAGAGATTGCATAACCAAGGTCTAAACCTACAGCAATGGGAGCACCACTGAAAGAATATTTTCCTGATACTGCTACCGGTATAAATCCGAAATCATCACCTTTGATACTTCCACCTGGGTAGTCGTAGCTTTTACCGATAAAATGCGAATATCCCGTTGCAACTCCTAAGTCAAAGCTTTTTGCGATATTCCATCTGTAAGCGGCATCTAAACCTAAAGTAAAAGGAGAGTTACCAGTTGTAGGTGCACCAATGTGCGCTCCTAATTTGAAACCTTCCTGCGCCTGGGTAAACCCAAAAACTGCAATGGCTGCAGCTACTAAAATCTTTTTCATAGTTTAAAATTTTATTCAGACAGTACTTACCAATTTCTGTACCAAACAAATTTATTTTCGTTCTATGCTGTTATACGCCATAATAATTTTCTTCACTACAGGGTGCCGTACAACATCTTCTTCCGTCAAATGCACAAAACCGATTTCTTCCACGTCTTTGAGAATTGTCATAGATTCTTTGAGGCCCGACTGTTGATTTTTTGGCAAATCTATCTGGCTGGGATCTCCTGTGATGATAAATTTGGCGTTCATTCCCATTCTTGTGAGGAACATTTTCATCTGAGAATGTGTTGTATTCTGAGCTTCGTCCAGAATTACAAAAGCTTCGTCCAGTGTTCTTCCTCTCATAAAAGCCAGTGGTGCTACTTCTATAATTCTTTTTTCCATGTAACCTTCCAGTTTTTCGTGAGGGATCATATCCCGCAAAGCGTCATATAAAGGCTGCATATACGGATCCAGTTTTTCCTTGAGATCACCGGGAAGGAAACCGAGACTTTCTCCGGCTTCTACAGCCGGTCTTGTTAAAATGATTCTCTTGACTTCCTTATCGCGGAGTGCTCTGACGGCGAGTGCGACGCTGGTGTAGGTTTTCCCTGTGCCCGCAGGACCTATGGCGAAAACCATATCTTTTTTCTCAGACACCTTTACCAATTTTTTAAGGTTGGTTGTTTTGGCCTTAATCACTTTTCCGTTGACGCCTTTTACAATGATATCCTGGTCGAAGATCAGTTGTTTCTCGGCATCATCTTTTAGCTTGAGTAGCGACTCCAGCTGTTTTATTTCTAAGGAATTGTGTTTGGAAATATAATCGGAGACATCATCGAGTTTCTTTTTCAGAAGATCCAGAGTTTCTCTGTTTCCCATTGCAAATACGACGTTATCTCTGCCGGTAATTTTAAGTGTAGGAAAGCTGGATTTTATCAGATTGAAATTTTGATTCTGAACACCATAAAACGTTTTGGTGTTTATGCCTTCAAGTTCATAATTGATTTCGAACATAAATAATATAAGTAGTTAGTATAACAAATATATGAATAGATTTGACATGTTATGACCCTTTAAAAATTGAATTATATTAAATTTGCAATAAATAAAAGAATTATGTCAGCCATCACTCTCACTTCAGATTACGGACTTGTAGACCATCGCGTCGCAAGTATGAAAGGTAAAATATTAAGCTGGAGCGAGGACGTAAAGGTAGTTGACATCACTCATAACATCACACCCTACAACCTGTTGCAGACCGCTTACATCGTGCGCAATGCCTACAATTTTTTCCCGGAAGGCAGCATCCACATCATTGCTGTTGACAGTTTCTACCATAAATCCAGGAAGAATATCATTACCAAAATTAATGGTCACTATTTCATTTCTGCCGACAATGGAATCACCAATCTGATGTTTTTCGACATCAAACCTGAAGCCATTTATGAAATTACGCTCAATAACCGTTTTGATGACAAAGTGATCTTTCCTGCAACGGAGATTTTTGTTCCCGCAGCAATGCATCTTTACAAAGGTGGTTTGCCGGAAGTTATAGGCAGGAAAATCAAAACCATAAAAGACGTCTCTTTTCCTCGAGCTATCTATAATGAAGCTGAAAAAATGATCATCGGCGAAGTGATGTACATTGATAATTTCGGGAATGTAGTGTCTAATATTGGGAGAAAATTCTTTGAAAAACACGCTTCTGTGTCAGAGAACTTTACAGTTAAATTCAGGAATATTGTGTTGTCAAAAATATATGATCAATATACTGATGTTGTGACAGACTGGGAGAGAGAACAGGAATTCCACGGGAAATCTTCTGTGATCTTCAATGATTCTGACCTTTTGGAAATTGCCATTTACAAAGGTAATGTTTCCAACGGTGCCTCTTCTCTTTTCGGGATGAGTACCGGTGAAAAAATCTATGTAGAATTTGATTAAAAAAAAGATCCGGCTACAAACCGGATCTCTAATTATTTATATAAAACTGATTATTGTTTTATCAGATTCTTGCTGAAAGTGTCATTCGCCGTTTTTACTTTCACGATATAATTTCCTGTTTTAAGTCTGGAAACGTCGAAGGTATTTTTAGATAGACTCTCTGTATCGTACTGTTTTACAAGCTTCCCGGAAAGATCATAGACCTCAACAGAACCGATTTTCGAAACGCCTTTCAAAGTAAATTGATTTTTCGCAGGGTTTGGAGATAATGCAACGTCTTTAGAATTCACCACATCATCTACGGCCAGTACCGTACAGCTGAAGTTGGCTTTGAAGCCGGCATTGGTTCCGGAATTATCAGATCTGAAAGTGATCGTAATTGCTCCAGAATCGTGCGTAGACTCATAAGAAGCAGGAATCGTGGTTCCTGTCAACTTGGCTGCTCCGGAGAATACAGGAGAGTTTGCAAGTCCATTTCTGATGGTGATGTAATCTGTACCATTTTCCAAATCAAATGCCGCAAAATTGATCTTTAATTTTTGATTCGGAGAATCGGGATAGAATGTTTTTGTCCAGTTTTCGTCATTAGAATAGGTATTATTTTCTCCGCCTGAATCTGTTATATTTTTTCCACACCATGAGCCATCGGTAATGAATAACTGAGAAAGCTGATAAGTTGCGGCACACTCAGTTCCTACTTCTAACTTGTAAAAAGAGTTGGAATCCAGGCCGGTAAAATTTAAAACCTTATTAGCAGTAGAACCTGAGTAAACTACGGAGCCGTCTGTGGTTTTTACCAATCTGTATTTCCAAGAAGAAGCGGTATTATCGACTATCGTTCCAGTCGCAGTATTTGAAGTCAATCCTGTTACAGTCAGTCCTGTCACAGTTATATTGCAGGAGTTGATGCAATCTGACCCAAGACAAGGCTTAGAATCAATGGTCTGTCTTATAAGATCGCCTGGCTGCTGCCCAAAACCGTTTGCAAAACTGATCCCGACAGATCCAACTAAATGACAATAACTCATTATAGTTCCTTTCGTAGTGGTAGGCAAAGGACCGTCACAGCCTTCATCATTACCTGAGGCTGGCCCGCAACCGTCAATTGCTGTATTGTTGCCATTCCATGCACATGCGTGGGTGTGCGGAGAGCCAAGATTGTGACCTAGTTCGTGGGTCATCGCTTCAATATTCCATGAGTAAGTGGGCACTGCAATATTCTGATTATTGACGCCACAGTACGAATATTTATAAATTCCACATAATGCATTTACATATGCTACGCTGGTAGTAGCTGGATTTCTGATGAGTTGCGCCAAATCTCCGTTGAAAGTAGTTCTTGTGGTCCGGAATTGATTAAGTATTGCTCCCGGCTGACCGGAATAAGGATCTACCGTAGTCCAGACAAACGTAGAACTTAGAGCAATGTTTACACTCTCATTATCGTACAGCGTTTTTATATTGTTGAACAAGGCCGTCAGCCAATTGGTAGCAGAAGCCACGTTGGATCCGTTCTGGGTGTACGGTCCATATCCGATTTCAAAATAAATCCTGACACAGCTGGCTGTTAGTTTGGATTGTTTTTTACTGGGGTCAAACGTAATTTTCTTTCCTGCGTTCTCAGGAAGTTCCTCGGCACCGCAAGTGAAGGGATTTTTTTCTTTTAATTTCTGATCATTATAGGAAACGAAATCAGAAGAGTTTTTTGTTTTTCCGAGTACGACATTTCCTATATTAAGAGATGACGCAACGCCCACCACATCATTATCAAAGAAACTAAATGCAACGACGGAGCTATTATCTCCTTTTACGATGCCCTGATAATAGACACCAGGCGTATACGCTTTTACTCCCTTATCTGTATCTACCTGAAAATCTGGAGTTAGAATATTATTCCTCACCAGTTCAACAGTCAATTCTCTGCCTTCAAATGGGAATGTAAGTTCCATAGCCTCAGGCTTTTGAGTTACAATCGTCTGTAATTCCTGAGTTTTAAGCTGCATCACCGTCACGTCTGCTGCTTCACTTTGATAAATTCGGGCATTTTTTGAAGCCACATCTTTTGTGAAGGGGCTAAATTTGACAAAACTTCTGTTTTTAGATTTCTGATCCGCTATTTTCTGAGCGACTGGCTTCAAATCCTGGGAAAATCCAAAACAAAAGATCCCAGCCGAAAAAAGCAGTGGTAAAATTTTCTTCATAATCATATCATTAAATATATAATACAAAAAAAGCGTTTTTTTTCCATATCAGACTCAATATATCACACTTTAACATTTAAATGATAATTAATTTTTTTCGTCAGAAATGAATCATCATTAAGTATTTACAAATAATTTACTTTCATAATTAAAAAAAGCTGATTATTATAGCAAATAAATAACCCCAGAAATATTTTGACTCTCGTATTATCATTATATTATTTTTATTGATTAACTAAAACCATAATTATTTTCCTGCAGGCATTTTAATGAATATTAAGTAATTTCCTTCTATTCTGAAGAATAGAGCTTTATACGGTAAATCTATGGTATACACCAAAAAAAACATCACCCGACAGTGTGCTTCTACTTCTGCCAATAAAAAGTATCTTTGCAAAAAAATTCCCCGATGCTATATACGGTTGTCAAAGCGATTCACATTATTTTTATGGTCAGTTATTTTGCCGGAATTTTCTATTTGGTAAGGCTTTTTGTATATTATAAGGATACAGACGAATTTGATGAAGTGAAACAGCAGATTCTCCGCAATCAATATACTTTTATGGCCGTAAGACTATGGAATATTATAACAGTTCCTGCAGGTGTTCTGATGCTGCTTTCGGGGCTTACAATGATTTTCCTGAACTCCGGACTGATGAAAATGCCTTGGTTTCACCTGAAACTGACATTCCTCATTGGCTTGGGAATCTATCACTTCTGGTGCTGGAAAAAGGTGAAAGAACTGAAAACCCTGAACGGCCGGATCTTAGCAACCAGCAATATCAAACTGAGACAGTTCAACGAGATTGCGACCTTCATTTTATTTGCCGTCGTCTTTACCGTAATTCTCAAATATTACGTTATAGAATACTGGTGGCAGCTGCTTTTAGGATTTTTCGGAATCATCATTCTTATAAGTTCAATTGTAAAATTGGTGAATCGGAATAAGACTAAAGGTTCACAGAAAAAGAATCAAGAATAAAAACGGCGTCGAGAGCCTCAGCCTGATAAATCTTCTACCACATTAATGTGAAAACATTGTCATCCTGAGACTCTCGAAGAACATAAAAAAAACAAAAACCATCAACTATAAACCATCAACTGACAACTAATATATGACAGCAATATTCAAAAAAGAACTTTGGAATTTTTTCGGAAACTGGAGCGCGTGGCTTATTATTGCGGCTTTCAGCATCATTTCAGCACTATTCCTCTTCTTCTTCGAGAATGATTTTAATATTTTCGATATCGGAAGTGCTACAATACAGAGTTTTTTCGTGCTTTCGCCGTGGCTTTTTATGTTTATTATTCCGGCAATCAGTATGAGAACGTTGGCAGAGGAGCAGCAGTCCGGAACTTTATTCTGGCTTTTTTCCCAGCCTGTCAAAATCACTGAAATCGTTGGCGGGAAGTTCCTGTCTGTCTGGCTCGTCGGGATTCTGTGCCTTTTGCCATCGTTGGTTTATTACTATACTGTTTACGTTTTAGGCGTTCCGGAAGGTAATATAGATGGCAGTATGACCTTCGGAAGTTACATCGGCCTGATCATTTTGATTGCTGCATTTTCAGCGGTCGGAATTTTGGCCTCTTCGCTATCATCCAACCAGATTACAGCGTATCTGTTAGGCGTTTTCATCTGTTTCATTTCCTATTTCGGCATCGAGCAATTGGCGAGTTATAAGTTATTGGGAAATGCAGATTATATTTTGCAGAATATCGGCTTTTATCAGCATTTTTTGGCTTTTACGCGCGGACAAATTGATACGAGAGACGTTTTCTATTTCCTGTTTGTCATATTTGCAGGATTAGGATTGGCGAGCTGGTCTGTCTGGAGAAAAAAATAAAATTAAGAGACAGAACAAGGTGATATTCAAGTTTTCCGGGATGTTGAAACTATAGCCCGACTCGATTAGAAATCTTTTTTGTAGCTTAAAAAGCAAAGGCCAAAAGATAGACTTCATCCAACTACTGCATTAGGTTTGTGCACAGAAAGTCGGAAAAGCGGTCCAAATTAAAAAATATAAAAAATTCATTATCATTAAGATGAATAAAAAAAATAAGATCACAATTATCATAATAGCCGTTCTACTCATCATCGGGATGAGCGGATTGGTTTACAAACGTTTTGACCTCACGGCGGAAAAACGGTACACACTTTCGGATTCTACCATTAAAGTTCTGGAAAATGTAGATAAGCCAATGACGATAGAAGTCTATCTGGAAGGCGATTTCCCGGCTTCTTTCAAACAGCTTCAGAATGAAACCAAATTTATGCTGGACGAATTCCGAAAGATCAACCCAAAAATAGATTACAAATTCCGCGATCCTATTGCAGAAAAAATCCCACAGGACACACTGGCCGCGATGGGAATGCAACCCTCAATCCTTCCCGATATGAAGGAAGGGAAAATCTCCGAAATTGTAATGTTTCCGTACGCTGCCATCAAGTATAACGGTTTTGGGACCTCGGTGCCGCTCATTATTCAGCAGTCCGGAATAGATGCTGCGACTCAGCTCAGCAAATCGATTGAAAATCTGGAATATAACTTTGCCTCCACCATCAAAGGAATGAGCGAAGAAAGAGCGAAGAATGTAGGATTTCTTATCAACCAGCAGGAATTGGGTCCGGATGAATTCCGGGGCTTTATGGACGTAGCAATGGAAAACTACAACGTGGGACCCGTAATCCCGGAAAACAAAACTGAACTTTCTCTCGCCGACGTTCCAAAACTGAAACAGATGGATGCTCTTGTGATCGCAAAACCAAGAAAAGCTTTTACTGATAATGAGAAAGTAATCCTCGACCAATATATTATGAATGGCGGAAAAACGCTTTGGATGATAGATGCCGTCAATGCTGAAATGGACACACTTTTCCAGGCCAAAAAAATAATGGCTTATCCGTTGGATCTTAATCTGACCGATTTTATGTTCAATTACGGACTTAGAATCAATCCGGCTTTGACCAAGGATATGAAAAAGTCGGCTTTGATAAGAATCGTTTCCGGTGAAGTGGCTGGAAATCCGCAGTACAGCAGTTTTCTGTGGCCATATTTTCCGCTGGGAATTGCTGAAACCAAGAATCCAATTACGAAAAACATCAATCCTGTAAAATTCGAATTTCCGACTTCCATTGATACTTTGGGAAGACCCAATATCAAGACAAAAGTACTTTTCGAATCCAGTGAAAGGACGATGAGCAAAACGGTTCCAAATTATGTAGCACTTTCAGAAATAGTGCGCGCAGACAGCATCGGAGAGATGGAACGCCCCTCTGCACCCAAGATTTTTGCTGTCGCACTGGAAGGGAAATTCACCTCCGCCTACTCTACCAGAAGCGAAAAAAACAGCTATCCCGGTTTCAAAGCCTCGAGTCCTGAAAATAAAATGCTGGTGATTGCCGATGGTGATATTGCGAGAAATCAAATCTGGAAAGGGAAACCTCTTCCTCTGGGTCAGGATCTTCTTACCAAAGAAAATTATGGCAATGCGCAGTTCCTCAGAAACGCTTTGGACTATCTTTTGGATGACAGCAATATGATGGAACTCCGCAACAGAACTATCGAAATCCGCCTGCTGGACAGGGAACGCGTGGATGCCGAGCGTTCTAAATGGCAATGGATCAATTTACTGTTGCCGCTGGGGATTTTGGGAATTTTGGGTGCTGGATTTTATTTTATCAGGAAGAAAAGATTTTCTTAGTTTAATCAATTGACTACCAAAGTATTATGTTGTGCAATTGAGATTCCCCGGCCTTAAAGGGAGCTAGTGATTACTTCGCTCTATTTAGCAGTGGGGAAACGACGTAAATCGTTGACGTATTTTAATAAAATTATTGAATTTAATAATAATGAAAAACCTTTTTTTAGCTTTAATTTCCGGAGTTCTGCTCGCCATTTCCTGGCCGACTTATGGGATTCCGTTTTTCATATTTTTCGCTTTTGTTCCTTTATTAATGATGGAACACAACATAGAGAAGTTCAGTTCTATAAAGAAGAAAAGTCTGGTTGTTTTTGGTTTATCCTATCTCACCTTTGTCATTTGGAATGCCGTTACGACCGGTTGGCTTTACAATTCCAAACTCCCGGATGGCAGCAATTCGCTCCTTGCGGTTTTGTTTCCGGTGTTGACCAATGCCTTTTTTATGTCGATCATTTTCCACTTTTATCGACTTTACAAAAGAAGTCAGGGAACTTATTTCGGATTGGTATTTTTTGTGGTGATCTGGATGGCTTTTGAAAAGCTGCACCTGGTTTGGCAGTTCACCTGGCCTTGGCTGAATCTCGGAAATGTTTTTGCAGATTATCATCAATTCATCCAATGGTACGACACTTTGGGGTCTACAGGTGGCAGTTTCTGGATTTTGATTTGCAACGTGCTCGCATTTTATACTATAAGGATTTGGGAAGCGGGAAGAGTCAGAAAATCGTTAATTGTGAATGCATCAATTCTCGCAGGTTTTATTGTCTTGCCGATGCTGATTTCATTAATTAAATACTATAATTATTCGCCCAAATCTGTCGGAACACTGAATGTGACAATGCTGCAGCCGGCTTTGGATCCTTACTTGGAGAAATATCAAAAAGACAGCTTGACGATTGAGAGTGATCTGCTTTCTATTGCCGCAAACAATTCCAAATTCATTTACCCGTCTTCTCCTACAACAGAGACGGTAAAACCTGAAAACATCGACCTTTACCTTGCGCCGGAAACATCTCTTCCTGGGCCAGGGTCAATCAGTGAGAGAGGACTTCACAATAGTTTGCTCATTAACAATATAAAAGCGTTTCTGTCGCAACATCCCAAATCGGTTTTCGCAGGCGGAATTTCCAGCCATTACGTTTACAGTGAAAATGATGAAAAGCCTGTTACAGCAAGTTATTTTGAAAGACAGGGCATTTGGGTGGATGAGTACAATTCGGCGATACAGGTGCTCCCGAATGGTCAGCCGGAAGTCTATCACAAAGCAATGTTGGTTCCCGGTGTTGAGATTTTCCCTTACATCAATTTTTTCAAACCAATTTTAGGCGATGTAATGCTGAATTTGGGTGGTACAACACGTTCTCTCGGCATTTCTGAGGAAAGAAAAGTATTTGCCAATCCTTACAACAAATCCGTGATTGCACCCATCATCTGCTACGAAAGTGTCTATGGCGAATATGTGACCGATTACGTAAAAAAGGGCGCAAACCTTCTAACCATCGTCACCAACGATTCCTGGTGGGGATTTTCGCAAGGCCATAAACAATTGTTGGCTTACGCAAAACTCCGCGCGATAGAAACCAGAAGAGAAATCGCAAGGGCGGCAAACAGCGGAACAAGCGCGCACATCAATTCCAGAGGCGATGTTGTGGATGATTTACCTTACGGCGCAAAAGGCGCTCTGATAGCGAAAGTGAATCTGATAGACCACGAAACCTTCTATACAAAAAGTGGCGATTTTCTTTCCCGACTTTCACTGTTTGTGATCGGGGCTTTGTTGCTTTTTATTCCGGGGAGAAAGTATTTGACGAGGAAGAAATAAGTTGGAGTGTTTTAGAGTCGGAGCTTTGAGTGTTTGAGAATTTTGTAAAGATTAAATCCTCAAACTCTAAAACTCTAGAACCCTCCAACTCAGAGATTCGGAAGATATCTTTCCTTAATAATATTCAAATGATGAATGTTGTGGCCAACCGTTAGTTTTCCAATAGTTTCCACTTTTATTTCATTTCCGTTTACGATTCCGATTAATTGTAAAGCTTCTGCTGGAAGCGTTTTAAAGAATTTGATCGATGATTTTCTGGTCAGTTTATATTCCTTGATCAAACTTTTCAGAGTTCGGGTATCAGCATAAGAATTATTGGCCCAAGATTCTTCATCAAATCCAGAAACCAAAGATTGGTCTTTTCTGGAAAATCGCATTGCGCGATAAGCAAAGACTTTTTCTGTATCTATCAGATGTTGCAAAAGGGTTTTCAGCGTCCATTTTCCTTCAGCATAAGCAAAGTTGCCTTGCTCTTCGGAAAGTGATTCGTAAATTTCCAGGGTTTCTGCGCATACAGTTTTCATTTCCTCGATCCAATTTTCTGATGGAACAAGGTCGAGATAACGCTGGATGTATTTTTCGAAATCGGTCATGAGTTGGTGATTCAGTTAGATAGTTTTTTAGTAAATAGTTGTCAGACTGAGCTTTTTTAAGCCCTTTTTATGATGATGAAATCATTCATCGTTTATGATTCCACTTCCCACTCATAGAAATTGACGTCATCGTATTTTTTGAAACCTGTGCTTGGATACAATTGGTTTCCAATCATATTTTCCTTCCCTGTTTCCAGATACATTCCGCAGGAATCTGATGTTCTGCAAAGTTCTTTTGCAGCCTCAATGAGTGCTTTGGAATAACCATTCTCACGGAAATCCGGATTGATATATAAGTCGTTCAACAGCCAGTAACATTTCATTCTCGTAGACGAAAACAAAGGATAAAGCTGTACAAATCCACCTAATTTCCCTTCCTCATCCACCACAAAAATTTCGGAATCTTTTTTTTCCAATCTTTCGGATAGGAATTGTTCTGCGCCGGGAATATCAGAAGGTTTGTGGTAGAACATTCTGTATTCGTCAAATAGTTGTGCTAATTGCGAAAGGTCGTCAATTGTTGCTTTTCTAGTATTATTCTTCATTTTCATCTAAATTTTCATCGTCGTCCTGGTATTGCTCAAGATAATAGCTGAAGGTGAAATCTTCTACTTCCTCCTCCACATCTTCCAAAGTTGTCAAAAGATCCTCAAAAGTTTCCAGTTGTTCTACGCCCATATTTACAAATTCTATGCTCATAGGAAGTTCCAGACCGCCAGAAATTACATCTGAAAGCGCATCCAGATTGTCTCCGAAATGCTCCGGTAATTCAACTTTTGATTTTAACTGTTCATAAAAATCCTCGTAGTCGCCAATGTTTGTAAAATCGATTATTATCTCTTTCATTTTTATTTTTATTGATTATTTAATTAATATATCCTTCGAGAGCTTCAGTATGACTATCGGTCTGAGGCGAAGTTTATCCTGATCTTGACGAGGGAAGCCTTCTCTATTAGAAATACTCTACTTCCGACTATTGCTTATCAAAACTTTTATAATGATTCTTCGTCAGCCAAACGTCTCCGTTTTTAGTAAATACAATTCTGTCTGCGCCACGGTTTCCGCAATTGTAATTGACGTCGGCTTCGTAATATTGTTCGCCTTTCGGAAGTTGCTTTTCACGGTTGCTGAATTTGTCGCCACCAATTGCTTTTCCAGGTAGAACATCGCAAAGATTTCCTTTTGATGCTATCCAACCTTGCTTTTTACCTTCAGATTTTGTAATGTAATAATCAGGCAGCTTTTGATGGGTTTTAACAAAGGCAATGACAGTTTCTGCATCCGTCAATTCTTTAATATTGGTCTCAGATCCGCCATTATCGTAAGGTTTATCAACTGAATGCTCATTATTTAAAGATGCATTATTTTCGGATGCTGTTGTCTGGGAAGTTTCCTGATGGCGTTGATCTTTCTTCTCAATCCTGTAATTCGTGATGAGATACATCATCAATATTCCTGCAAAAGCACCAACGAGGAAGAATAAAAGGGTTTTTATTTTTGGATTCATTGTGAAAAAATTCTAGGCTAAAATAATGAAAACCTCGATTTTTAAAGAATAAAAATCAAATAATAAAAATTATTTATCCTTATCCTAAATTTTCTATATTTGGCGACAAAGATAAAATATGGAAACTGCCATTATGGACAACCTAAAAATGATAGCCGAAACGGCAAAAGATTTCGCTGAAAAAAATATCCGCCCAAATATTATGGATTGGGACGAGAGCCAGACTTTCCCGAAAGAACTCTTTCACCAGTTGGGCGAATTAGGATTTATGGGAATCGTAATCCCTGAAGAATACGGAGGTTCCGGCCTTGGATATCAGGAATATGTGACCATTCTGGATGAGATCTCGCAAGTAGATCCATCTATCGGGCTGTCATTAGCTGCTCATAACTCATTGTGTACCAATCATATTTATGAATTCGGGAACGAGGAACAAAGACAAAGATGGATTCCACAATTGGCTTCCGGAAAAGTGATTGGCGCCTGGGGACTTACGGAGCACAACACAGGTTCTGACTCCGGCGGAATGTCTACCACAGCAGTAAAAGATGGCGACGACTGGATCATCAGCGGTGCAAAAAACTTCATCACGCACGCAATTTCCGGTGATATTGCAGTTGTAATGACAAGAACTGGAGAGATTGGTGCAAAAAATAATTCCACAGCTTTTGTTTTGGAAAAAGGAATGGCTGGATTCTCATCTGGAAAAAAAGAAAATAAACTGGGAATGCGTGCCTCAGAAACTGCAGAACTCATTATGGACAGCGTCCGCGTTCCGGATGCCAACAGATTGGGCGAAGTGGGAAGCGGATTCAAACAGGCGATGAAAATCCTTGATGGTGGCCGTATCTCTATTGCTGCACTGAGTTTGGGAATTGCAAGAGGCGCATACAGAGCCGCTCTTAAATATGCTCAGGAGAGACATCAGTTTGGTAAAGCCATCTCTGGCTTTCAGGCTGTCAATTTTATGCTGGCTGATATGGCGACAGAAATCGACGCTTCCGAATTGTTGATCAGAAGAGCATCGGATCTCAAAAATGCAAAACAGAAAATGACCCGCGAAGGTGCAATGGCAAAACTATTTGCTTCCGAAGCTTGCGTAAGAATTTCTAACAATGCGCTGCAGATTTTCGGCGGATATGGTTATACAAAAGATTTCCCGGCGGAGAAATTCTACAGGGATTCAAAATTGTGTACGATTGGCGAAGGAACTTCTGAAATCCAGAGATTGGTGATTGGAAGAGACATTACTTCTTAAGATTAAGCAATCTAAAAATTAAAACATTAAGCCCTTTCAAAAATTAATAACTTTGAAAGGGTTTTAAATTATAGCCGATGAATCCAGATATTATTTCTTACAATCAAAAATTAGAATCGGACGACGAGAAAATCGCCACTGTTCTTTCCGGTGCAATTTGCAGACATCTTCCCGAAGCCGAGAACAAAATCTGGCATGCGCATCCGGTTTGGTTTATTGATGGAAATCCGATTGTGGGTTACAGCAAACAGAAAAAAGGAATTCGACTGATGTTTTGGAGCGGAAAATCTTTCGATGAAGAAAAACTTAATGTGGATGGCGAAAAATTCCAGGATGCTTCTGTTTTTTATAATGATCTGAATGAAATTGATGACGAGAATTTGAAACGCTGGCTGGAGAAATCGAAAGAAATCCAATGGGATTATAAAAATATTGTGAAACGCAAAGGGGTTTTGGAAAGGTTGAAGTGAAGTGGAAAATTATAAAGAAATAGTATTACAACTAAAATCCAGTTTGTCAATCCGGATCTAACGTACTTTTATCAATTCTGGTTGGGATTTCTCCGGAATGACAAAATCCTGTTTATTAGTTAAAATTCTTTTGTGACTTTTGTGGTTAATAAAAAATAAATGCTGTCTTTAAGGATGGCATTTTTTATATTTGTTACAAGTTAAAATACAATATGATTCAAATTGAAAATCGAGAACTTTCAGAAAATCAAAGCGAAATTAAAATTTCATCAAAACCGCCTTATTTATTAGGTTTCTTAGGTTTTATTCCATTAGTGGGATTTTTTGTTGGAATTGCTCTTGTACTTTACGGATTGATTAAATATAAAAGTAAAAAACTAATCTTAATTGGTTTTTTATGTATGACTTTTACAATTTTAGCATATTCTGCACTTTTTTACATTGGTTTTGTTTCTGACTTCGGAAAAAAAGGTTGGAATGAACATTCACAAATGGAATTAACTACACTTGTAAAACACGTTGAGTTTTATAAAATTGAAAATGGTAAATATCCTGACAGCATACAACAACTTGAAACCAAAAATGAATTTATTTTTTTAGCCGATCCAACACAAATGCAAAAACAAAAAGCAGGAAAAACCATATATTTTAATTATAAAAATCTGGGAAATAGATATTTACTGTTCTCATCAGGTAATGATGGCATTCCCAATACAAAAGATGACATTTATCCGAAAGTTAAAATAAATAAAAATATTGGTTGGGTTAAGAATCAATAATTATTTAGAAATCCCACTCAAAAAAACATTTTAATTTTATAAATGCTGTCTTTAAGGATGGCATTTTTTATATTTGTTCAAATTTTAGAAATACCTATGGAAAAGATAGACAGCCTGAACCAAGTTGCCGAATTTCACAAAACCTTCAATGCGCCCATTCTAGACAAACCACAAATTCCGTCAAAAGAGCGTGCTGCATTGAGAGTAAGCCTACTACAGGAGGAACTGGACGAACTCAAAAAAGCGATTGAAGACAACGATTTGACAGAAGTTGCCGATGCACTTTGCGACCTTCAGTATGTTTTGAGCGGTGCAGTTTTGGAGTTTGGACTGGGCGAAAAATTCGTGGAATTATTCAATGAAGTTCAGCGTTCTAATATGTCCAAAGCTTGTGAAAACGAAGTTCAGGCACAGGAAACAGTAGAATTTTATAAAGACAAAGGCACGGATGCCTATTATGAGAAGTCCGGCGACAAATACAACGTTCACCGCGTTGCCGACAACAAGGTTCTTAAGAACAAATACTACTCTGCTGCCGATTTAGAAAAAATTATAAATGAAAATTAAAATTGTTAACTAATACAATTGGTTTCTGATTGCTTTGCTTAGTTTTACGACTTTGCGTACTTTAAATATTTTCTATAAAGGTCATAAAAATCTTTGCGCTCTTTGCGCTAAAATTTTTCAATAAAAAAAAACAAAATGAAAAAAATCTCAATTTTATTAGGAATCATTGCCCTCATTACACTTAGCTCCTGCACACAACGTGTGATCGTAAACCGACAGGTGGAATCCAAGAACGACGGCAAAATGCTTCTGGGAACACAGACGCTTGCACAGTTCCGCGAAGACCCGTACAAAACCTGGTTTGATGAGGAGTATAACCGCTATCAGATAGACCAGCCCAGCCTGGCCGAACTAAAAAAAGAGAAACTGAACACCTACACGCTGGTTGTTTTCGTAGGAACCTGGTGCGAAGACAGCCACCGCGAATTTCCAAGACTGATCAAAATCCTGGAAACTCTGAAATACAACACAGACAAAATGCAGATCATCGCCGTAAACCGCAAAAAGGAATCTCCGGCTGGTGAAGAAGGGCTTTACAACGTTACAAGAGTGCCTACAATCATCGTCAAAAAATACGGAAAAGAGATCGGAAGAATTACAGAAATGCCGGAAACCGGATTTTTGGAGAAGGATTTGCTTAACATTCTGAAAAAAGACAACTCCAGCTTATTTAAGTAGTTGTCATCATTCTAAACCATTATCAATGACTAAATTTACAGGTCTGCTTTCTTTCATATTCGGAATTATTCTGACGGTTTTTCTATTTCTATCGTGGAGATCCTGCAACAAAAAAGAAGACGCTGCACTCATCAATCAGGATTACTATCTCATTACCAATCAGATTCAGAAAATGAATAAAATGGTAGTTTTGGAACAGGATTTTTCCAGCTTTCAGACGCACAAAAGTTCTGCCGCAAGCATTGCCGGTTATGACATTTTGCCGAGGGAAATGGTCCTTTACACCACAGCCAAAGCACAAGTCACCTATGATTTGAAAAAGATGAAAATAGATGTCGATACCGTCAACAAAAGACTCATTCTTCAGGAGATTCCACAGCCGGAAATCAAGATCTTCCCCGATGTGAAAATCCATTTTATGGATGACTATGCAATCAACCGATTTACCCAAAAAGATATCAACGGTGTGATGGAATCTGCCAAAAAAAATATGGCAAAAAGCGTGATCCAGGCAAATTTGAAAAAGCAAAGTGAGAAACAACTGAAAGATAATCTGAATGATATTTTCGTTTTGGCAAAAGCATTGCATTACTCCATTGTGGACAAGACCAATACTTTTCCTGCCACCGAATTATAAAATCAATTGTTATGGAACCAGATAAAAAAACAGAAAACAACAATTCTGCAGAAAACAAAAAACAGAATGAGGATTTTCGGGATATTCCCGCAGCATCAGACAAGCAAAACCCGCCAGATATAGATAAATCCGACGTCGAAAAAAGCTCAAAAATCAACAAAGACGGAAAAACAGATAATACAGAAAAATAATTATCCTTACGAATATCACAACAAGCCTTTCAATTTATTTTGAAAGGCTTGTTTATTTAACAGAATTAACATATATTTAATATTCGAAATCAGACTGTGATAATTCTGGTTCAGAAGTGTTCTTTTAAATTCGTCTCATCAAAACATTACAGCTATGTCTTATATTGTTGTAGGGCTTTTTCCCACTCAGCTAGAGGCTGATAAGGTCCTTTTAAAATTGGAAAACGCTGGTTACAATGACTACAATCTGTCTCATTCCCATCAGGAAATCGTACAAAAAGTAGACATTGACAAGAAAAATGGTTTTTGGAACTGGTTATTCGATGATAATCACATAGACAAAGCCCGTTTTACATACGCAAGTATAGACCACAACACAATCACCGTGCATCTGCAGACCGAGCAGGACGCGCACATCGTGAAAGATATCCTGGACAGCAATGGCGCCGTAAATGTAGAAGAGAAAACCCAGGATTATATCGCCGAAAATTATGCAGAACATGACTATGTGATTTCAGAGAGCAAAAACGCAAAAATCATCGCAAAAGCCAGAAACAATCTATTTTTTACCAACGACAGAAAGGCGCATCACCACCACGAGAAAAGAATTGCCGATGAGATAGATGGCCTGGGAATCACAAAATTTAAGTAATATTTTTAAAATTTGGGCAGCTTTATCCGTCCTCCACTCCCACTCTTTTTTTGCACACATTTCGCCAGTAAGGCAGAGGTTTGGTCATACAAAAAAAGGAGTTCCGTTCAGGCCGGGCTGCAAAGATTCCACGGTTATATCCGGCTAGCAGTCAGATTCACAATCAAAGAAACCTTGCAGAAGACTGGAAGGTTTTTGTTTGGCATAAAAATCCAAAATATTAAAATATTGTTAAAAAATGATCAAATCGTAATTGTGTCATGATTTTTGTTTGGTTGAACGCAGATAAGTTTAACCAGCAAAAAAATATTATTATGTCTTACACCATTATTGGGATCTTCCCAAATCAATCAGAAAGCAGAGACGTCATTACAAAACTGGAGGAAGCAGGATTATACGAATACTCTCTGGCCAACTCCGAAATAGAAGCTCTGGACAACGTAGATACAGTAGAAAAAGTAGATACCAACAAAAAAGCAAGCTTCTTCGACTGGCTGTTTGACAGAGATGTTGTAGAAACAGACCGCTACGAATACGCCAGCATAGACAGCCGCACCATCACCGTCTACGCAGAAACTGAAGATGACGCCAATGCTGCCAAGAAAATTCTGGACGAAAATGGTGCTATCGACGTAGAAGAAAAAACAAGAGGCTATCTTGCAGAAAAATATCCAGATACCCACAACGAATATCCAATCTCAGAGTCCACAAGAGCAAGAATCATCGCCAAAGCGAAAAACGATTTATACTTTACAGACAACAGAGGATCCGCCTACACCCCAGAAAAAGGAATGTCAGACGAGATGGATTCCCAAGGCAGAAAAGACTAATCCGAATGAATTTTAATTTTATATTTTACGTGACAAGAGCCGAATAATTTCGGCTCTTGTTTTTTTATGATAAAGCAAAGCACTCAATTATAAAATACAAAGTTGCGGTATGGCTGAAAATTCGTAAATTTGCACACATTATTTTTCAACCATTATGCTAAAAATTACACTTCCTGATGGCAGCATCAGAGAATACGAAGGAGCAGTTACGCCGCTTCAAGTTGCACTAAGTATCAGTGACGGTTTGGCAAGAAACACGATTTCTGCCGTCGTAAACGGAAAACAGACAGAAGTAGAAACCCCGATCACGGAGGATTCTACCTTGCAGCTACTGACGTGGAATGACGATATGGGGAAAAAAGCATTCTGGCACTCTTCTGCCCACTTGCTGGCGCAGGCTATTATGGAGTTTTATCCGGAAGCCAAGCTGACAATCGGGCCTGCAATAGCGAACGGATTCTACTATGATGTCGATTTCGGCGGAGAGCCTTTGTCTGAAAAAGACTTCGAAAAGCTGGAAAAGAAAATCCTGGAAAATGCTAAGAAAAATTCGACGTTCAACCTGCGTGAAGTTTCCAAAGCTGACGCATTAAAAGAATATGCAGACAATCCTTTCAAAACAGAATTGATTGAAAATCTGCCTGATGGCGAAATCACTTTTGTGACGCACGACAATTTCACAGACCTTTGTAGAGGTGGTCACATCCCTTCAACAGGCATTGTAAAAGCTGTGAAAATATTAAACGCAGCCGGCGCATACTGGAGAGGCGACGAGAAAAACCCACAACTTACAAGAGTTTACGGCGTTTCTTTCCCTAAACAAAAAGAGCTGACAGAATATCTTGAAAGACTTGAAGAAGCAAAAAGAAGAGACCACAGAAAACTGGGGAAAGAATTGGGAATCTTTGCATTCTCAGAAAAAGTTGGCGCAGGTCTTCCACTTTGGTTGCCAAAAGGTGCCGCACTTAGAAAAAAATTAGAAGAATTTCTTTCGAAAGCTCAGAAAAAACAAGGTTACGAATTCGTGATTTCTCCACACATTGGAGCGAAAGAATTGTACGTCACTTCCGGACATTGGGACAAATATGGCGCTGACAGTTTTCAGCCCATCAAAACACCAAATGAAGGTGAAGAATTTTTATTAAAACCAATGAACTGCCCGCACCACTGCGAGATTTATAAGGCTCAACAATGGTCTTACAAAGATTTGCCGAAGCGTTATGCAGAGTTCGGAACGGTTTACAGATACGAGCAGTCGGGAGAATTGCACGGCTTGACAAGAGTTCGTGGATTTACTCAGGATGATGCGCACCTTTTCTGTACACCAGACCAGTTGTTGCAGGAATTTGAAAAAGTGATTGACCTTGTACTTTATGTTTTCGGTTCACTTGGATTTGCTGATTTTACGGCTCAAATTTCATTAAGAGACAAAGAAAACAGAGACAAATACATCGGTTCTGATGAGAATTGGGAAAAAGCTGAAAACGCAATCGTAACCGCTGCAAAAGCAAAAGGCCTGAAAACCGTAACTGAATATGGCGAAGCCGCTTTCTACGGTCCGAAGCTTGACTTTATGGTGAAAGATGCCTTGGGAAGAAGCTGGCAGTTGGGAACAATCCAGGTGGATTACAATTTACCGGAAAGATTTGACCTTTGGTACAACGGAAGCGACAATGAGAAACACAGACCAGTAATGATTCACAGAGCGCCGTTTGGCTCTATGGAACGATTCATTGCAATATTAATTGAGAATACAGCGGGCGATTTCCCACTTTGGTTGAGTCCGGAACAGTTTACTATTTTGCCAATCAGCGAAAAATATTCAGATTATGCAAAAAAAGTTTCAGAATCATTGGAAATTCACGATATTTGCGGATTGATAGACGACAGAAACGAGAAAACGGGTAAGAAAATCCGTGATGCCGAATTGAAAAAGTTACCATTTATGTTGATTGTAGGTGAGAACGAGGAAAATAACGGTACGATTTCTGTAAGAAGAAGAGGCGAAGGCGATTTGGGAGAAATGACAGTAGATGCATTCATCTCTTATTTCAAAGAGCAGGCAAAACCCGCATTTGAACTGGGAGCAAACCAATAAGCTGACAACAAATTATTAATTTTAAAATTTAAAACCATAGCACTAAAAAGAAACAACAGCAGAGGCCCGATGAGACGTCCCGTACAGGAGGATCTCCATCAGATCAACGGAAAAATCCGTGCAAACGAAGTACGTCTTGTAGGCGACAACGTAGAGCCGGGCGTTTATCAGTTATCACGAGCTTTAGAAATTGCAAGAGAACAAGAGTTGGATCTTGTTGTAATTTCTGATAAAGCTGAGCCTTACATTTCTCGTATACTTGATTATAAAAAATTCTTGTACGAGCAAAAGAAGAAAACCAAAGAGCTAAAAGCGAAGCAGATAAAAGTAGTTGTAAAAGAGATCAGATTTGGTCCTCAGACTGATGATCACGATTATGACTTCAAGAAAAAGCACGCTGAAAAATTTCTGGAAGAAGGTTCAAAACTGAAAACTTATGTTTTTTTCAAAGGCCGTTCTATTATCTTCAAAGATCAGGGAGAGATTCTTCTTTTGAAACTTGCCCAGGATCTGGAGCACGTTGGGAAAGTAGATCAGCTTCCTAAGCTTGAAGGGAAAAGGATGATTATGATGATGAGCCCCAAGAAGCCTGCAAAATAATTTATACCATTAAATTGAAATAAAAAAACCTCAAAATACTTTTTGAGGTTTTTACATTTTGCATTAATGAAAAATCATAGATCTATTTTAGAGCGGCAGTTTCAGAATTTTTTTGTAATTTTGCAAACTATTATTCGTGTATAGATTCATTAATAATAAAAACAGATATTGATAACAAAACATAAAAAGCAAAACAATGCCAAAATTAAAAACAAAATCAGGTGCTAAAAAGCGTTTTGCTCTTACCGGAACCGGAAAGATCAAAAGAAAAGGTGCTTTCAAAAGCCACATCTTGACAAAGAAAGAAACTAAGCAAAAGAGAAATCTGACGCAAACTTCTTACGTTGCAGAAGTGGACAAGAAAAGTGTTCTACGTCAATTAGCGTTAAGATAGTTTTTATAAATCCAATTCGGTTTATAGGAATTAAACAATTCAACAATTAACCCTGAAACGGTGCCCCAAAGAGTTCTATTTATTTAGTTCCGCCCTTTTCAAAAAAACAATTTAAATTATGCCAAGATCAGTAAATTCTGTAGCGTCTAGAGCGCGTAGAAAAAGAGTATTAAAAAAGGCTAAAGGTTTTTTCGGTAGAAGAAAGAACGTTTGGACAGTAGCAAAAAATGCGGTAGAAAAAGCAATGTCTTATGCTTACCGTGGTAGAAAGGAGAAAAAAAGAAGTTTCAGAAGTCTTTGGGTAATGCGTATCAACGCCGGAGCCAGAGAGCACGGATTGACTTACTCTCAGTTTATGGGAGCTCTTAAGAAAAACAACATCGAGCTAAACAGAAAAGTTCTTGCAGATCTTGCAATGAATCATCCTGAAGCTTTCAAAGCTGTTGTAGATCAAGTAAAATAATTACAAATCTTTGTTATCAATATAAAATCCTGAGAAATTCTCAGGATTTTTCTATTTTTGCTGAAAATTAACTTAATAATGTTGAAAAAATATATTATTTCAGTATTTCTGTTGTCAACCTTTTATTTTACCAAGGCACAGACTTTTATCCAAACTTATCAGGACAGAGCCAATCTGGTTTCACAGAGCAATGTCAACACTTATCTTCAGGAGTTCGAAGCGTTAGGCGTCAAGAGAACCGGAACAGTACAAAATACAAATGCTTTCAACTGGATCAAAAATAAATATACCGCTCTCGGCTACAAGACCATAGATTTTCAGGAACATTCCTGGACAGCCAGCGGATTTTCTTCCAAAAACCTAATCGTCACCAAAACAGGAACGCTTTATCCAAATAAGTTTGTGATCGTTTGCGGCCACTTCGACTCTATCAACGGGCCGGGAACCAATGACAATGGCAGCGGAACATCCATTATTTTGGAAATTGCAAGGATTTTAAAAAATGTGCCCACAGAATATTCTATCAAATTTATCCATTTTTCGGGTGAAGAGCAGGGACTTTTGGGAAGCTCGAGGTACGTCTCTCAGATCGTCAACGGAACAAGTCCCAAAATGGACATCAAAGTGGTGGTAAACCTGGATCAGGTGGGCGGATTGGCCACTAAAGCTAATACGAAAATCTACTGCGACAAAGATCTCAGCAGCCCAACTTCCAACAATGCTGCCGCGGCAACAGCAGTTCAGGAACTGGCAAACTGCACCACACTTTATTCTCCGCTAGGCGTAGATTTTGATCCGGCGGAGAGTACAGATTATGTTCCTTTTCAGCAAAATGGAGAAATCATCACCGGCTATTGGGAATATGAAGGCGGTTACAACAATCCGTATGTGCACACGGCCAATGATCTTTATATCAATATGGATCCTGTTTATGTTTATAATGTCGGCAAAGCGGCTGTAGGTGCAATCCAGCATTTTTCCGTCGCTTCCACCACCATTTTGGCGACAGAAGATAATTCGAAACTACTGGAATCTGTAGAGTTTTATCCCAATCCTGCCAAGAACGTTCTGAATCTTAGAATACCAGATCATTTTTCCAAAAATTTCGCTTTTGAAATCACAGATATGAGCGGCCGTCAGATTTTAATTAATAAAACCAATTCAAAGCAAATTGACATCTCAAGACTCAAAGCAGGCATTTATCTCGGAACAGTCACAGTGGACAACAAAACAATTACCAAAAAGCTGATCATCGATTAAAATGTAAGAATCACGACATTTACAACTCTCGAATATTTCGAAAAGTGAGGTTGATCCGCGGTTTCATAGGTCTGGTAGATTTGGCAATCCGGTGTTCCCAATTGGTCTGCAGACCGCCTTTCATAATGAGCAATGAACCGTGCTGAAGCGGCAGACTATATTTGTTCTGATGATTGTCCTTCTTTCGAAAATCAAAATGCCGTACCTGCCCAAAACTGACCGAGGCAATCACAGGGCGATTTCCCAGCTCACTCTCTTTGTCACGATGCCAGGCTACAGAATCGTTCCCATCTCTGTAAAAATTGAGTAACACAGAATTAAACTGATGACCCGTCAGTTTCTGAATTTTATATTTCAATCCCAGAAGTTCCGGCGTCCAGGCATTCACGCTGAATTCATTTCCGCCCAGATGGTAGGACTTTTCATCGTCGCCATACCAGGCTGTCAACCGCGGTGTGAGCACTTCTTTATCAAACATTTTCTGCACATTCTGTTTCCAGGGAACGGTTTGGATGAGATTTTTTTCAATTTCCGTGGCTCTTTCCTCAGACAAAAAATGTTCTGTGTAATCCAATAATTCGGTCGGAAATTGGTAATATTCACCTGCATCGAATAAACTAAGCTGCATTTCTGTACTGTACATTTTAAAATTATTTGGAATTTGAAACTTTACTGTCCAACTCTTTTATGTCTTTTCTGATTTCCAAAAACATCTCTTTCAGATTATAATTATCAAAATTATCGGGCTCAAAATCTTCAGGGAAAATTCCCGATGCGTACTGCCAAATCTCTACAATATCGCCCAGTGGAATCTCATAAGGTTTGTAAAAAGAATTATCCGCTGCAACCTCGATAGATTTTTTATTTTGACCTTTGAACCGTTTATAAGAAATCCCGTCATTCAGCGTCACGAAAATGTAACTTTTGTTGGCTTTCAAATCCCCAATATCTTCCACATACTTTCCGATGATGAAAGAACCGTCTTTGAAAGGCGGCATAGAATCGCCTTGCGCCGGGAAAGCTCTGTACTTCCCATTCGTCAAAAATGGCAGTGAAATCCTCTGAAGACTTTCGATATATTCCGGGTCGCTGTATCCGGACAGATAGCCCATAGAAGCTTTTTGAGGGATGATCTCGATGCTGTTGTTGCCTAGCTTATCTACGATGATTGGCAGTACAATTCTGTTGTCTGGCAGATTCATCATTTCTTCCAAAGGATATTTCCGGATATCCACTGTCAAAAGTAAATCAATGCTGGTATGAAAGAACTTTGATATGGTGATGAGAATCTCGTAAGGTGGCTCAGAACGTCCGTCTTCATACTTGGAATACCGGACTCTGCTCATCCCGAGACTTTCTGCAAAGCTTTGCTGGGATAAGTTTTTTTTAGTTCTTAAAAACCTGATGTTATCTGAAAATATTGACATTGATACAAATTGTATCTGCAAATATAATAAAAATGATACAAAATGCATCTAATTTTGTCACGTGAATCGAGCAATTGTACATATGGACATGGACACCTTTTTTGTGTCCTGTGAAAGACTGAACCACTCCGAACTCAATGGAATCCCTTTGATAATCGGCGGTGGCGACCGTGGCGTGGTAGCATCATGCTCGTATGAAGCACGAAAATTCGGTGTGCGTTCTGCAATGCCGATAAGGATGGCGCTACGACTTTGTCCTGATGCAAAAGTGGTGAAAGGCGATTATGAACTTTATTCAAAACTATCACATTTGGTGACCGAAGTGATTCAGGACAAAGTACCGCTAATGGAAAAAGCAAGTATTGATGAGTTTTATCTGGATCTTTCCGGTATGGACAAATTTTTCGGCTGTTACCAATGGAGTCAGGAAATTGCAGCTTCTGTGACCAAAGAAACCGGCTTGCCGATCAGTTTTGCTTTATCTAATAATAAAACGGTGTCAAAAATCGGAACCGGCGAGGCAAAACCTAAAGGAAAACTTCAAATCGTAGAAACAGAAATAAAGCCCTTCCTGAATCCGCTTTCCGTCAAAAAAATCCCGATGGTTGGCGACAAAACTTTCCAGCTTCTCTCTAGAATTGGAGTTCGAACGATTCACACGCTTTCCGAAATGCCGGTTTTGGTTCTCCAGCAAATGATTGGCGCTAACGGAAAGGAACTTTGGAAAAAAGCGAACGGAATTGACGAAAATCCCGTCGTTCCTTACTCCGAAAAGAAATCGATTTCCTCAGAACGGACTTTTGCGACAGATTCCATTGATATTTTAGAAATAAAAAGGATTATTTCGGGAATGGCAGAAAAGTTAGCCTATCAATTGAGACAGGAAAAATGGCTGACTTCCACAGTCGTCATCAAAATCCGATATTCCAATTTCGATACGGAAACCAAGCAACACAGGATTGCTTACACGGCTGCAGACCATACTTTGTCCAGAGTCGCGCTGGAACTTTTCAACAAAGTTTATACAAGGAGAATGCGCATCAGACTGGTTGGTTTACGTTTTACAGACCTGGTGCACGGCAATCATCAGATGAATCTGTTTGAAGATACGGAGGAGCAGATGAATCTCTATCAGACGATGGATTATCTCAAAAACAGATTTGGAAAAGATGCACTTGGACGCGCTTCCGGATACGATTTCGGCAAATAATTTTTTAAAATTTTTAATTAAATGTATCTCAACTGTCATTCTTATCACAGCCTTCGCTACGGCACTTTATCGGTTCAAAATCTGGTAGATCAAGCCGTCGAACTTGGAATTAAAGCATTGGTTTTAACCGATATCAATACGGTGACGGCGATTTATGATTTTAAAAAAGAATGTGAAAAAGCAGGAATTAAACCGATTGCGGGCATTGAGGTGAGAAAAGAAAATAAACTCTTATATATTGCCATTGCGAAGGAATTCAGCGGGATTGGAGAAGTGAATCAGGTTTTGACTGCGCATAATTGCGACGGCGTAGAATTTTATGAAACGGCTCCGAATTACAATCAGGTATTCGTCATTTATCCAATTCAAAATATTCCTGAAACTATAAAAGAAAATGAATTCATTGGAATCCGTGAAGAGGAATTGAATCTGTTGATTCGGCCTGAGTTCAAAGATAAAATCAATAAAATGGTGATTCTTCATCCTGTCACTTTCAGTACTAAAAAGGAATATAATCTTCATAAAATACTGAGAGCAATTGATAAAAACAATTTAATTTCTAAACTTTCTGAAGCTGAAATCTGTAGAAAATCGGAACATTTCAAACCGGAAATTGATTTAATAAAATCATTCGAACAATATCCAGAAATCATTAATAACACAAAAAAAATCCTTGCTGAATGCAGCTTTGATTTTACCTACAAAGAGCGCGGAAGTACCGAAAATAAGAACAAAAAATGTTTTACAAAATCTTTTGAAGAGGATATGAAGCTTCTGACAGATCTGGCCTATGAAGGTCTGGAAAAAAGATATGAAAAAAATAATGAAGCCGCCAGAAAGAGAGTAGAAAAAGAGCTGAAAGTGATTGGTGATTTGAAATTTTCGGCGTATTTTCTGATAACATGGGACATCGTCCGTCACAGCAATGAGATGGGTTTTATGCACGTCGGACGCGGAAGCGGAGCCAATTCTATCGTAAGTTATTGCCTTGGAATCACTGATATTTGTCCGATAGAACTCGACCTTTATTTTGAACGGTTTCTGAATCTCAACCGGACTTCTCCACCGGATTTTGACATCGACTGGAGCTGGCAGAACCGGGACGCTATCATCCAATATATTTTTACTAAATATGGGAAAAACCACGTCGCTTTTTGCGGAACCAACGTGGAATTCAAATATAAATCGATTTTTCGGGAAGTGGGAAAAGCATTTGGTTTGCCCAAAGAAGAGCTGGACAATTTGGCTGGTAAACCGATGGAAAACCACGACCAAAACTATATTGTAAAGTTGGTTCAGGAATATGGACAATTAATGGAAAAATTTCCGAATCAACGAAGTATGCACGCTTGTGGAATTTTGATTTCGGAAGAACCTATCACCAATTATACCGCTTTGGAAATGCCGCCAAAAGGCTTTCCTATTGTTCAGTTTGATATGAATGTAGCAGAAGACATTGGCCTGGAAAAGTTTGATATCCTTTCGCAGCGAGGACTTGGAACCATCAATGACACGGTAGAATTAATCAAAAAAAACAGAGGAATTGAGGTTGATATTCGGGACACTTCTATCTCAAAAAACGAATCTGTTTGCAATGAATATTTAGCGATTGGCAAAACAATCGGCTGTTTTTATATCGAAAGTCCAGCAATGCGTGGTTTATTGCGACGATTGAAATGTGACAATTACAGAACTTTGGTCGCCGCTTCCTCCATCATTCGTCCTGGCGTTGCGCAAAGTGGAATGATGCGGGAATATATTTTCCGCCACAATCATCCGAATCAGTTTGAATATTTTCATCCTGTGTTTGAGGAAAATCTGAAGGAAACTTACGGGATTATGGTCTATCAGGAAGATGTGATAAAAATTGCCCAATATTTTGGTGGACTTTCTCACGCTGATGGTGACATTTTGAGACGAGCGATGAGTGGAAAGGAACGCTCAATTCAAAAATTGAATGAAGTTAAAGTCAACTTTTTTGAATCTTGTAAGAAAGAGGGACATTCGGAGCAAATGACAACGGAAGCTTTTCGGCAAATCGAGTCTTTTGCGGGCTATTCTTTTTGTAAAGCGCACTCGGCTTCTTATGCGGTGGAAAGTTATCAGAGTTTGTATTTGAAGGTTTATTATCCGTTGGAATTTATGGTTTCTGTCATCAATAATCAGGGTGGTTTTTACCGGACGGAAGTTTACATCCACGAAGCGAGAATGTCTGGTGCTGATGTCCAGAATCCTTGTGTGAACAACAGCGAATACCAAACGATTTTGAAAGGAAAAGAAATCTATTTGGGTTTTATGCTTTTGCAATCTCTGGAAATCAGAATCGCTCAAATGATTTCCGAAGAACGGGACAAAAACGGCCAATATCAATCTTTGGAGAACTTCATAAAACGCATTCCGATTGGGATTGAGACCATTCAGACCTTGATTTTCATTGGCGCTTTCAGATTTACGGGAAAAGCGAAGAATGAACTTTTGGTCGAAGCGCGATTGTTATTAATCAATTATAAAGTTGAGAACAGAAATATTGCACTTTTTGAAGAACCAGCAACTGATTTTAAACTTCCTGAACTGAAAAGAGAGCAGTTCGAAGATGCTTTTGACGAAGTTGAAATTATAGGTTTTCCGGTTTCCTGCAGTCCGTTTGATTTGTTGCAGACCAAATTCCGAGGCCGTGTTTTTGTGAAAAACTTGCTGAAGTTTCATAAAAGCCAGGTGAAAATGTTGGCTTATCTGATTTCCAGAAAACACGTTCCGACAAAAAAAGGCGCTATGTTTTTCGGAACCTGGGTTGATGTGAACGGCGATTACTTTGATACCGCCCATTTCCCGGACACTCTGAAGCAATATGATTTTCAGGGTGGCGGTTGTTATCTTCTGCTGGGAACGGTGGAAGTGGATTATCATTTTCCGACCATCACTATTCATAAAATGGCGAAGATGCCGATGATTCCGGATCCTCGATATGCTTATGATAAAGAAAAGCAATACGATATCCACAAGCAAATCAGGGAAGATGTGAGTATGACTTCCCGACAACCTTATCCGCAGGCACATGAGATTAATCTGCCGAGGCAGAAGTTTAATTAATTAAATTTTATATCTTACCCTAAAATTGATTTTATGAAGAATATTTGGCAGATTATATTTTGTATTGCTGTTTCACTATGCCTTTCCTGCAAAGAAAATACAGCGTATAAAGATAATTCTGAACTTCAGACCAAATTACTGGCATTCACAAAAGTGTGTAATAAAGAAGCGAAAGCTAATGTGAAATCTCCTGAGAAAATCAAGGAAATCAAAGCTAAATATAAAAAGAAAGTAGATTCTATAAATATGGTCGAAAACTGGACCGGCAGAATTACAATGCTGGATCTGGATGAGCACGACGCCTATTCCAAAGACACTGTAATTATGAGAATTGGTATTGAAAACATTTATGACACAGGCGATCAGGATTACTTTTCATTTGCGCAAGTCAAAGCTATTTCCAAGAAAAGTGATCTGTTCAAAAAACTGTGTAAGATAGAAAACGGTTCAGAAGTCAAGTTCAGCGGAAGACTGCTTTCAGCTAATCTGCATGATATGACAGCCGGCTATGAATTCAGCAACTTCAATATCGAAACTGATTTTACGGATATTACCACTAAATAAAAAACTAAACGATCTCGGAACTCAATCCTTTGTCCAGCAAGGCCTGATGCATTGGTTTGAGTTTTTCTAATGCACCTGTTTTCACAGTACATTTACCTTTGTAGTGGATTAGCATTGTGCACTGCTCGGCTTGTTCAGGCGTATGCTCGCAGATATCAATCAGGCACATAATTACGAAATCAAAAGTGTTGACATCGTCATTGTGAACCACCAGTTTGTACACTTCATCTTCCAGCTCCATCACCAATACTTCCTCTTCGTACTGGCGTTTTGGCTCGTCATAAGACTTATTATTATAGATTTTCATCTTAATAAAATTTAATTATTCCGTGATTTCGTCGGCGATATCTTCCAAAAACGGTTTGTTATATAAAAGCTCTACCAATTCTACACTTTTGTTCTGCATTTTCAGGATCTTGAAGTGGTAATAGCCATAATCGAACTCCTGATTCTCTTCCGGAATATCCTGCAATTCATTCAGAATAAATCCTGCAAGCGTGTTGTATTCGCCTTCTTCAGACGGCGGAATATTCTTAGGAAGCTGCTCATTGATCTCGTCCAAAGGTTGAGTCGCTTTTACCCAATAGATATTTTCGCCTACTTTATCTACAATTTTTTCTTCTTCATCCTCCTCATCCTGGATCTCTCCTACGAGTTCCTCAAGAATATCTTCGAGGGTGATGATCCCTTCCGTTCCTCCAAACTCATCAATAACGATGGCTAAATGCTGTTTCTTCAGCTGGAAAACTTTCAGAAGATCTGATATTTTTTTACTTCCAACCACAAAGAATGCTTCTCTCATAAAGCCCCGCAGACTGTCGTGCGTCACGTGTCCTTTACTTTTGATGTATTCTCTGATGATCTCTTTCGTGTAGAAAATACCGATAATATTATCAATAGAACCTTCGTAAACCGGGATACGGGAATAGCCGCTATCCATAATCTGGTTGATGATATCTTCAGGATCATCATTGATATCGATAGACGAGATATTCTGACGCGTGATCATAATCTGCTTGGCATTGTGATCTGTAAAATCAAAAGCATTTTTGATGATCTCGTAGTTTTCCTCTTCAATTTCTCCGCTGTCTGCCGATTGTTTTACCAATAACTGCAACTCTTCTGTGGAGTGAATATCGTGTTCCGAAGCCGGAAATATTTTGATTAATTTAAGGAATGCGTTGGATAATGAGTTCATCAACCAGATAAACGGTCTGAAGACATTATAAAACACATGTAAAGGATAAGCGATGAAAAGTGTCGTCGCTTCTGACTTTCTGATAGCAATTGACTTTGGAACCAATTCTCCAAAGACGATGTGCATTATCGTAATTAATAAGAAACTACAAACTACAGAAATCGTGGTAACCGTTGCGGCGGCCAATTCTATATTCAGCGTGTGGAACGTGGCTTCTATGATGTGATGCAGTGCGCTCTCTCCTACCCAACCTAAAGCCAGAGAAGCGAGTGTGATCCCCAACTGCGTTGCAGAGAGATAAGCATCAAGATTTTTGATGATGTTTTCGGCTTTTTTGGCCATTGTGTTTCCCTCAGCGGCTTTCACCTGGATTTGGGAATAACGTACTTTTACTATTGAGAATTCGGCGGCCACAAAGAAGCCATTCAGAAGAACTAGAAATAATGCAATGAGAAGTTTGACTAAACTATCGGGGTCCATTTAATGTTGTTATATACAATCTGTGCAAAGATAGATATTTTTTTTAACTTCGATTTATGATGCCAGTCAGTAGATGATTGAAAAGATAGTACGATATTATGAACGGTTCTAAAGGCCTTTTCTAATGAGAATATTTCCGACGGTCTGCGGGGGCGGTCTGGTGGAATGACGGGGGCGGTTGCGCGTGATATCATATAAGGATGCGTGCAGAAGCCTTAGGAATATAAGAAATTAGCACTTCTCTAGAACGCTGAAAATTGATATTGACAGACCTTCTGAGAATCATTCTTAAAAAGTTGACATGTTATCCCAAACTTGGAATCTGCAGTCCGACCTGAGTGGAGCTCATTTTTTGCGGATGGACCAACTTGATTCGAAAACCGAAAGGTCTGGCAAAAAATAGCGGGAACGGAGGACGGAGAAAGCTGCCCAAATCTTTAAACTTTAATGGCCGTAAATAATAAAAAGCACTGAAGTTTGACCCTCAATGCTTTTTATAACTAACTACTAACTTTAACTTTATCTTTATTAACTGTTTTTGAGCGCCTCGGCTCCGGAAACAATTTCCAATATCTCGTTGGTGATGGCTGCCTGTCTTGCTTTGTTGTAGAAGATCCTAAGATCTGTTCTAAGGGCATCTGCATTGTCGGTCGCCTTGTGCATTGCTGTCATCCTTGCGCCGTGTTCTGATGCTACGGAATCTAGAATGGCTTTGAAGATTTGAGTCTTGATGGATTTTGGAATCAAAACGTCCAGAATTTCTTTTCTGCCAGGTTCGAAGATGTAATCTACATTGATCTCTGAAACGGCAGTTGTGTCCTGTGATACAGAAGAGATCGGCAAAACCTGCTCTGTCACTACTTCCTGCGTTGCTGCATTGATGAATCTGTTGTACACAACATAGACTTTATCAAATTTGCCTGCTTTGAAGTCTGACATTACTTTCTCTGTCATATTGGAAACGTGATCGAAAGAAAGATTGTCGAAAAGTGAACTGTGATTTTCGTAAACTGTCTTGCTTCTTCGTACTGCGTCGAAGGCTTTTTTACCTACTGTCAAAACTTCGATTTCCGTATTTTCGTTTGCAGAAAACTGGATATTAAGTTCTTTGATCACAGATGAGTTGAAAGCACCAGCCAAACCTCTGTTGGAAGTTACGGTGATGAAAAGCACTTTTTTCACCTCTCTTTCTAATGCAAATTCTGAAATATTTTCTGCATCAGACGCTGCACTTACATTCTGTATGATCTCCTGAAGTTTTTCAGAATAAGGTCTCAGCATTACGATTGCATCCTGCGCTTTCTTCAGTTTCGCTGCAGAAACCATTTTCATAGCGCTAGTAATCTGCATCGTAGAAGATATAGATGTAATCCTGCCTCGTATTTCTTTTAAGTTTGCCATTTTATTTAAACAGTTTTTAGTGTCTGGTATTTGGTGTTTAGTTTCAGAAATATCTAAAAACCAAACACTAAATACTAAAAACGAATCTTAATTATATTTCGCAGAAAGTTCTGTCGCTACTTGCTTCAAAACGCCGGTCAACTGGTCATCAATTTTTCCGGATTTAAGCGCTGCCATTACTTCTGGATGTTTGTTTCTTAAGAAATCTACATATTCTACCTGGAATTCTTTTACCTTCTTGATAGGAATATTTCTCAACAGATTTTCTGTACCTGCATAGATCATCGCTACTTGTGTTTCCACAGGAAGCGGAGAATTTACCGGTTGTTTCAGAAGTTCTACGTTTCTTTCTCCTTTTGAGATCACCGCCATCGTAGCAGCATCCAAATCAGAACCGAATTTTGCAAACGCTTCCAATTCTTTATATTGAGCCTGGTCTAACTTAAGTGTACCAGAAACTTTTTTCATTGATTTGATCTGTGCATTACCACCAACTCTGGATACAGAGATACCAACGTTGATCGCCGGACGAACTCCTGAGTTGAAAAGGTCTGTCTCCAAGAAGATCTGACCATCTGTAATCGAAATTACGTTGGTCGGGATATATGCAGAAACGTCACCAGCCTGAGTTTCGATAATTGGAAGTGCTGTCAAAGATCCGCCACCTTTTACCAAAGGTCTTAGAGATTCCGGCAAGTCATTCATCTGAGCTGCAATCGTATCATCTTTGATGATTTTTGCTGCTCTTTCCAATAATCTTGAGTGAAGATAGAAAACGTCTCCTGGATAAGCCTCACGTCCCGGTGGTCTTCTCAATAGTAGAGAAAGCTCACGGTAAGCAACCGCTTGTTTTGAAAGATCATCATAAACGATCAAAGCGGCACGACCAGAGTCTCTGAAGAATTCTCCGATAGATGCACCAGCCATTGCAGAATAAACCTGCATTGGAACCGGGTCAGAAGCGTTAGCCGCAACAATTACTGTATAAGCAAGCGCCCCTTTGTCCTCTAATGTTTTAACGATCTGTGCTACAGTTGAAGCTTTTTGCCCAATTGCAACATATATACAATATACTGGTTGCCCAGCATCATAAAATTCTCTTTGATTGATAATGGTATCGATAGCCACAACTGTTTTACCAGTTTGTCTGTCACCAATGATCAACTCTCTTTGTCCTCTTCCTACAGGAATCATTGAGTCGATAGCAACGATACCAGTTTGAAGTGGTTCTGTTACCGGCTGACGGAAGATAACTCCCGGCGCTTTTCTTTCCAATGGCATTTCGTAAAGTTCTCCTTGGATAGGTCCTTTACCGTCGATAGGATTACCAAGAGTATCTACAACTCTACCTAGCATTCCTTCACCCACTTTGATAGAAGAGATTCTGTTTGTTCTTTTTACAGTATCGCCTTCTTTTACCAATTTGGATTCACCAAGAAGTGCAACCCCAACATTATCTTCTTCAAGGTTAAGAACGATACCTTCAACTCCAGCCTGGAATCTTACCAATTCTCCGTACTGTACGTTTTCTAAACCGTAAACACGAGCAATACCATCCCCTATCGTAAGAACAGTACCAACTTCTTCTACGTTAGATTGAGTATCGAAATTTGCTAATTGCTGCTTCAGTATCGCTGATACTTCTGCCGGATTTATTTCTGCCATTATATGGTTGTTTTTTCTTAATTAAGTTGAAATTCTTTTTTGATATTGCCCAGTTTGGTTCTTACTGATGCATCGATCTGCTGATCTCCCACTCTCAGGATATAACCTCCCAAGATCTCTGGTTTTACGGTAGTTACTAAATCATAATTAGAAACATTTACCATTTTGGAATCCGTAATGATCTTCTGAATATTTTCTTGCGATAAAGGCGAAGCTGTAACCAAGGAAATACGCTGTGTACCCTTGATATCTTCTACTTTATTGATGAATTCCTGAGCGATATTTCTAAGCTGAGATTCTCTGCCTTGTTTGATGACCAATCTGATGATGTTTTTAGAAACCTGAGAGAAATCTTTGAAGATCTCCAAAGCGATTGCTTCTTTCTTTTTTGCATCGATGATTGGCGTGTTCACAAACTGATTCAGTTCTTTGGAAGAAGACATTATTTTTACAATATCCTTCATCTCAGCGAAAACAGCATCTGTGTTACCAGACTCCTGAGTGAAATCCAATAGACCCTGAGCGTATCTTTTAGCTACTTTAGATGTTAACATCTTTATTAGTTAAGGTTAGATTTGTTAAGAATATTTTCTACCAAAGCGTTTTGCGCGCCATCGTTGTCTAATTTCTCTTTAAGGATATTTTCAGCGATGCTTACAGACAACGTTCCAATTTGAGTTTTGATGTCTGCCATTGCAGCATTTTTCTCAGTCTGGATAGATTGCCTAGCGGCTTCGATCATTTTTTCGCCTTCAACTTTAGCACTGTCTTTAGCTTGATTTACGATTTTATCTTTCATATCTCTAGCTTCTTTCAAGATACCATCTCTCTCAGCTCTGGCTTCGCGAAGGATTCTTTCGTTATCCTCTTTCAACTGCGCCATTTCCTGCTTAGCCAATTTAGCTTGATTAAGAGCATCTATGATAGATGTTTCTCTCTCGTCTATTGATTTAAGAATTGGTTTCCAGGCAAACTTTCCTAGTAAGAAAAGCAAAGCTAAAAAAATGATGGACTGGATGATAAACAATCCTGATGAAAACTGATGAAGTAATTCCATTATATCGTTAGATTAATTTTTTTTGAAAATTTTTAAATATAAAACATTGCTACAGCCAACCGCTGTAACAATGTTTGTTTTTTGGCTTATGATGCGAACAACGCAGCGAAAGCAACACCTTCTACAAGTGCAGCAGCAATAAGCATAGCAGTTTGGATCTTTCCAGATTGCTCTGGTTGTCTAGCGATCGCTTCAAGAGCAGCAGCACCAATTTTTCCAAGACCGATACCTACACCTAGTACAATAAGACCTGCACCAATAATTCTAGGAATTTCCATAATGTATATAATTTAAAAATTGTTTTATTCTAATTTAATTAATGAGCGTGATTATGATCGTGCTCATGTTCTTCTACCGCCATTCCGATAAACAAAGCGGAAAGCATCGTGAAAATATAAGCCTGCAAAAATGCCACTAGTACTTCCAGTAAATAAATAACCAATGTCAGGAACGGGAATGCAACACCTGCGATCCAGTTTTCGAAAATATAAATAGATCCGATCAATGTCATTACAACGATGTGACCAGCCGTCATATTCGCAAAAAGACGAATCATTAATGCAAATGGTTTTGTCAAAGTCCCCAACAATTCGATTGGCATCATAATAAACTTCATTGGTACAGGCACGCCCGGCATCCAGAAGATATGTTTCCAGTAATCTTTCGATCCTGAGAAAGTGGTGATCAAATAAGTTAAGATTGCTAAGAAGAATGTAATTGCAATATTACCTGTTACGTTGATCCCGAAAGGCATCAAACCTAAAACGTTTAGGAACAAGATGAAGAAAAATACAGTTAACAAATAACCCATAAATCTCTTGTACTTATGACCTATGTTTGGAATAGCAATGTCGTCTCTGATGAAAATAATAAGCGGTTCAAGGAATTTTGCAGCACCTGATGGCACTAAAGATTTCTTGTAAGATCTCGCCATTCCTCCGAATAACACCAGCATCAAAACTGCTACTAAGAAGATCACCAAAACACTTTTTGTAATGGATAAATCCAGAACTCTTTTCTCAGTCGGATGATGATCTTTATCTAAAGTCAAAGTCCCTTTAGCATCTGTTCTGTAGATTTTTTCGTGGTGAAGCGTATAGAATTTACCATCACTTTCTACCGGAGAACCGTGGATGAATTCGTGACCGTCTACACCTTCTGTATTACTCATGAAGGTATGAAAACCTTCGTCGTAAATAATAACAGGCAATGGGAAACCGATGTGGTGACCGTCTTTTACCATCAATGCGACATCATGAGCATCCAAAATGTGATGATCTACAAATTCCTTAACTACATTTGCTCTCTCATCTTTTTCAGAAAGTGCAGGCGTTTCAGTTACAGATTTACCATGCTGATTTTCAACAGTTTCGTGTTGAGCGAAAGCCGTTGTAAATAAGAATAAACTGTAAAATAAAATTGCTGTTTTCTTTAGCATCGATAGATTTTTTTTTCGTTTTGCAAAAATAGACTATTTTTTCTCTTTTGAAGAATTAATTTACTGTTTTTTGTCATAATTAATTAACTGTATTGCATAATAGGTAAGCAGTGCAGTGAGAACAAAATACGGAATGATAAAATGAAATTTAAAATTCGGAACTGCCTCAAAATGAAGCTTATTCCTGATCATATACATCAATCCGAATTTCACCAAAATCAGTCCTATCACAGACATTCCTACAAATTGGGGAAAAGTTCTGTGGATGATCAAAAGCAGCGTTATCATCATCATAAAAATCACACTCAGGAATAGATAAAACTTGATAATCATCACTTCATCCAGATGGAAAACGAACTTCCAAACTGCGAAATGAATAATGAATGTCAGGAAAAAAAGGACACTGATGACGATATTAGTTTTGTTCTTCATTTTCTTCTTTATTTAAAACTTCGAGTCTTTTCAAAGTGGTGTATAACGACAGGCAAAGTCCGCTGAGCCCAATGACCAAAACCAAAACATTGGAGCCGGTTTCGAAATACAGATCCAACTGGTGTCCGCCCCAAAAGGAAATCCCAATAATGAACAGCAT
>Ga0308164_10000408_pt1 | contig 79169 bp, 91 predicted proteins | sample PhyTR2_FD_201031 | JGI IMG/M metagenome (GOLD analysis project Ga0308164, IMG submission 201031) | Phyllosphere microbial communities from UC Gill Tract Community Farm, Albany, California, United States - DLSLT.R2 | ecosystem: Host-associated > Plants > Phyllosphere > Unclassified | place: USA... | reverse complement strand
TGTTTTCCAGCCAGCGGATAGTGTTGATGTCCAGGTGGTTGGTCGGTTCGTCGAGCAGCAGCACTTCAGGATCGGAGAACAATGCCTGGGCCAGCAGCACGCGCAGTTTCCAGCCAGGGGACACTTCGCTCATCGGGCCGAAATGCTGCTCCAGGGGAATACCCAGGCCCAGCAGCAGCTCACCGGCGCGGGATTCGGCGGTGTAGCCGTCCATCTCGGCGAATTCGGTTTCCAGCTCGGCCACGGCCATGCCGTCTTCTTCGCTCATTTCAGGCAGCGAGTAGATACGGTCGCGTTCGGCCTTGACCTTCCACAGCTCCTCGTGGCCCATGATCACGGTGTCGAGCACGGTGAATTCTTCGTAGGCGAACTGGTCCTGGCGCAATTTACCCAAACGTACGTTCGGCTCCAGCATGACCTGGCCACCGGACGGGTCGAGATCGCCGCCGAGGATTTTCATGAAGGTCGACTTGCCGCACCCGTTCGCACCGATCAGACCATAACGGTTGCCGGCGCCGAACTTGACCGAGACGTTCTCAAAGAGCGGCTTGGCGCCGAACTGCATGGTGATGTTAGCTGTGGAGATCAATTACTTTACCTATCAATGGGTTGCGCGCGTGGCAGCGGATGCCGCCAGGCATGCGTCAACAGCGACATCAAGGCGCGAAACCCGGTCGCTGAGCAGAAAATGGGGGATGTGTGTTGGAATTTGGCGCGCATTGTCGCATATGTCAGGCGACAGTTGTATGGCGCTCGAACGATGGTTTTTCCAGAGTCTCGGGCATCGCCAGCCATAACAGCGCCAGCGCGACGGCCGCCACGCCCGCCAGGGTCAGAAACGCTGCGTTGTAGCCGGCCTGTTGCACGACGAAACCGGCCAGGCTATTGCTTAGCGCCGCGCCCAGGCCAAATACGGTAGACAGCGCGCCCAGGCTCACATTGAAGCGCCCGGTGCCTTGGGTGAGGTCTTTGACGATAACCGGGAACAGCGCACCGAAAATCCCCGCGCCAATGCCGTCGAGCATTTGCACCGCCACCAGCCAATAGGGGTCGTTGGACAGGGTATACAGCACACCGCGCAGCGGCAGGATCACAAAACCCAGGATCAACAACGGTTTGCGTCCCCATACATCGGCCTTGCTACCTACCAGCCAGGCCATCGGCACCATCACCACCTGCGCGGCGACGATACAGGCCGAGGTCAGCGGTGTGGCCATGTGCAGATTGATCTGTGAGAGCTTCTGGCTGACCAGTGGCAGCATCGCGGCATTGGCCAGGTGGAAGAGGGCGCAGCAAATGGCGAACAGCAGCAGCGGCCGATTGCTCAGCAACACCTTGATGCCGGACGGCTGCTCGTGATCGTGGTGATGGGCGGGGTCGAAGCCACGGGCGACCTCATGATCGATGGCCGCAGCCGACACGCAACTGACCGCGACGATACTGGCCAGCGCCATAAACGCCATAAGGTAGAACACCACCACTGGCCCGAACAGGTAAGCCAGGCCCCCGGCCAACAGCGCGGCCACGGCGTTGCCGGCATGATTAAAGGTTTCGTTGCGCCCGGTACGGCGGGTGAAGGCGCGGGGGCCGGTGATTCCCAAGGAAATCGCCGAGATCCCTGGTGCAAATACCGAGGCCGCGACCGCGCTGGCAGCCTGAGTCAACGCCACCAGGCTGAACGAACTGACGAAGGGCAATAGCACGCAACTGCCGGTCACCAACAGCGCGGCCACGGCGATTACCGCGCGCTTGCTGCGGGTGCGATCGATCAGCGCCCCCGCCGGGCCTTGAGTGAGCAGGGCGGCGATGCCGGCGAGGGTCATCACCACACCGATGCTGGCCGGGTCCCATTTGTGCACCGCCAGCAGATAAATCGCCAGGTAGGGACCAAGGCCGTCACGCACATCCGCGAGGAAGAAGTTCAGGCTGTCCAGGCTCAGGGTATTACGCAAGTCGGAATGATCAGCCACGGCAGTTTCTTCGGGAGGGGGCACTCAACGACTGAGGGCTCATCGCGTTAATGACCTGCGGCCCCGGCGATTAGTTTCGCGTTGAACAGGGACGATGCCGCTGCTTCAAAGGGCAGGCTAAGGGATTCACTGGCGTTGGCAGGTTTCACCCTATAGACCATCCAACCACGCCACGTTAAGAATGGCGCCGCACGAAGGTACGCATGGTCTGTCCAGGCCCCGTCTTGAACACGGTGGGCCTGGGCATATGTTCGTCGGCTGCAATAAACACAAAGGTGTCTCCTTCAAGGCGATAGCTGGCAGGCAGTGCCTTGCCGGCATCCTCACCGATGGAGTCGATCCAGGTAATGCTCTTGGGCTCGGTGCGACTGTCCAGGAAAAACCGGCCAGCCAGCAAAACATTGCCCTCGGTGGTCCTCACTTCAAAACCGTTGCCGGCAATCGTGGTGATGGCACCTGGCGCAGTGTGTGCATCGACAGGGTCAAGCACACCGTTGTCTTCCAGCGAGATTTGTTCCCAGGCCCCTTGCAGGGCGTGAAGATCCGGGTCAGCGGCATATTGCATCGATAAGTCCTTTTAAGTGAGGTACTAGAAGAGGGTGCTGGTATGTAGGACGTTCCGCGCTCAAGACGCGCAGCAAAGAATTTTTCTCGCGATAGCAGCTATTTAACGTTCTTTTGACTACTCTTGTGACAACAATGTGGCAGTTGGCTGTATCGGTTGAGCGAATGTTCATTTAGTTGAAACGGAAATGAAATTATATAGCGCGGGATTTTTCCCCAAACTGAGTGGTCAGATCGCCATTGGTGGGCCTGTTCTCCAGGTTTCAGGGCGTTGTCCCTGATGCGCTGCCGGGTTATCCGGAACTTCGGTGATGGCTTTTTAGTGTCAATTTTAAGGTGGCTTGCATTTTGAATCGAACTTCCCCGCTTAACGCGTCTCCCTCTTCTGACGAAATTGACCTGTTTGAACTGTTTCACTCGATTTGGCGGCAAAAAAAGCTGGTAGTGGGTTGCACGATTCTGGCGGGTGTATTGGGAGCAGGGTATGCGTTTCTGGCGCCCAAGACCTATGAAGTGAGCAGCGTACTGCGCCCGGCGGCCATCAACGAGCTGGATGCACTCAACCGCTCCGAAGTCTATAAGCTGCCACCGGCCGATGCGTTGTCCAAGGTGGGGGCTCAACTGGACTCTTACGAGGCGCGGCTGGGGTTCTTCAAATCTCATGAACAACTGTTCGCGGCGTTCCAAAAGCCGGGGCAAAGCCTTGAGCAGAGTTTTGAAGACTTCAACCGCAACTCGGTCAACCTGATTCTGCCGGACCCGAAAAAATCTGACTCGTTAAGCAGTTACATCCGCCTGGAACTCCAATACCCGGCCGACATCGACGGCGTAGCGATCCTCAACGGTTTCGTGGACTACGCCATCGCCGCTGAGCGTGATCAGGTGGGCGCTGACCTCAAAGTGATCGTCAATAACCGCCTCAACGAACTCAAAGGCAAGATTGACGCGGCGCGCGCCAATTACGAAACCGATAAAGAGTCCAAGATTGCCAAGCTGCTGGAAGCCGACCGGCTCAAGCGCGCGCAATTGCAGGATGAGCTCAGTGCTTTACGCCTGCAGATGAAAATGGAGCGCACCAACCGCCTGGCCGAACTGGCCGAGGCGATTGCCATCGCTAAATCGATGGGCATTCGTACCCCGACCACGCCTTCCTCGATGGCCGATGCCGGCCGAGGTGGCTCAGGCCAGGTAATGCGCACCGAGGTCAACAACCAGAAAATTCCGCTGTATTTCCTCGGCACCGAAGCCCTTGAGGCCGAACGCGTGGCCTTGCAGCAACGCACCAGTGACGACTTCACCAACCCACGGGTGGCCGAGATCGGTAAAGAGCTGCAGATGCTGGAAGCGAACCGCGAAGTCGAAGTGCTGCGCAAGCGTGGCAACGAGGATATCTTCCTACAGGATGTAGAGCCGCTGCGTGCGGAAGTCGCGCGGTTGCGCGGGCTGAATATCGATATGAGCAATCTCAAACTGGTTACCATCGACCGTCGCGCCCAGGAACCGCTGGCGCCGATCAAGCCGAAAAAGGCCCTGGTGATTGCCTTGAGCCTGGTAGGCGGCCTGGTACTGGGCTTGCTGATTGCGCTGTTTCGGCACTTTATGTTGGCACCGCGCCCTGCGGTGGCTTACTCGGCGCTGGACGATGGCCGCTTCGCCCGTCGTGAGCGCAAAGACGACGAACTGCCGCTGTAACGCCCACCCCGCAAGGGCTTGTCCTACGGCAAGCCCGCCCCCCTCAAAACCCGTCACTCGACAGCTTTTCACAATTCTTAGTTAACCTTTGGTTACATATTGTGGCTAAATAACGGCCGATGGGCATGAACCGGCGGAAGTTCCAGCCGGCCGTGCCGACTATGTGAATTGTGATTTCAGGTGCTGCTTATCATCCTCGGCCGTCGTGGGCCCGCAGGAGCAGCCTGTTCTCTTCTGACGTGTGACGAAATCCCTTGAAACTCATCATTGTTGTTCTTTACGTTGCCTCCATCGCGTATGTACACCTGCGTGGCCGGGTGCGACACAAGCTGAGCCGCCAGCTCAGCGACCATTCGACCTTTCTGGCGCCGATCAACTGCTTTCTGTATCTGTTCTCCAAATTGCCCGGCCGGCCTTACCTGGCGACCAGTGACTTTCCCGACCTGAGCCCCTTGCAGGAACATTGGCAGGAAATCCGTGAGGAGGCCCAGAACCTGCTGCAAGCCGGGGAAATCAAGCGCTCGGACCAATACAACGACGTTGGTTTCAACTCCTTCTTCAAGTCGGGCTGGAAGCGCTTCTACCTGAAGTGGTACGGCGACAGTCACCCTTCGGCGATGAAACTGTGCCCGCGCACCACTCAATTGGTACAAAGCATCGGTTCGATCAAAGCGGCGATGTTCGCCGAGCTGCCCCCAGGCTCCAAGCTGGTGCGCCACCGTGATCCATATGCCGGGTCTTACCGCTATCACTTGGGGCTGGACACGCCAAACGATCCGGGCTGCTACATCAATGTGGATGGCGAGGCCTATTACTGGCGCGACGGTGAGCCGGTGATGTTCGACGAGACCTATATCCATTACGCCGAGAACACCACGCAGCACAACCGCATCATCTTGTTCTGCGATATTGAACGGCCGATGAAATATCGCTGGGCGGCGGCTTTCAACCGTTGGTTCAGCCGTAATGTGATGGCGGCAGCGGGCTCGCCTAACGATGCAGGTGACAAGACCGGCGGCTTGAACCGCGCTTTCACACGGCTGTACAAGATCCGCCTACGCGGCAAAGAACTGAAAAAGCGCAACCGTACGCGTTACTACCTGGAAAAGTGGGCCATTTTCGCAGTGCTGGCGCTGATCTTCGTCCTGATCTAACCCGCCGGGCGCCCCTCACTGCGGTGGGCGGGCGCCCAACTTGTCCCACATCTTGCGGGTGATTTTCTGCCGGTTGGCATAGCCCGCCCAGGGATCAGCCTTCAACCCCTGCACCCGTTGCAACAGATTGGCGACTGTCCACTGTTGCGCGCCGCGCAAGCCTTTCAATTCCTCGCGACTGATCGGTACCGACACCGGCAGCCCTGGCCGTGCCCGCACGGAGTAGGCCGCCACGGTGCTGGCGCCTCGGGCGTTGCGCAGGTAATCGATAAAGATCTTGCCCACCCGGTTTTTCGGCCCGGAGGTGGCGGTAAAGCGTTCGGGCAGTTGCTGAGTCATGAACTGCGCCAGGGCCTTGGCAAATGCCTTGACCGTGTCCCACCCGTCGCGTCGCGCCAACGGCACCACCAGGTGCAGCCCTTTGCCACCGCTGGTTTTAACGAAGGCATCGAGTCCCAGCTCATCCAGTACGGACAACGTCAGTTGAGCCGCTTCCACCATGGTTTTCCACGGCAATGCAGGGTCCGGGTCGAGGTCGAGTACGAACAAGTCCGGGGTTTCGATTTTGTCCGAGGTGGCGCCCCAGGTATGCAACTCGATGGTTCCCATCTGCACGGCGCCTACCAGCGCCTGCACGCTGTCGATTTCCATCAGTCGCGCGTGACCTGGGTCCAGCGCCGGGTCCAGCTGCGTAATGTGGGGGATAGCCAGGCGCTCAGCGTGTTTCTGGAAGAACTGTTCGCCGTCGACGCCCTCCGGTGCCCTGAGCAGCGATACCGGGCGTCGCTGCAGAAAGGGCAGAATCCACGGGCTGATGCTCTCGTAGAACTGCGCCAGTTGTTGTTTCTGCGTGCCGCTCTGGGGGTCGATGACGCGGTCGGGATGGCTGATTTTGACCCCGACTGGGTTCTTCGCGGGTGTTGCGAATTGGGCTTTGCGCGGCACCTCATGCACGATCTGCTCGGCTGGCTTATCGGTGCGCATCCCCACAAAAGCGGCCTGACGGACCACGCCTTCGCGGGTCCATTCGGCAAACTGCACTTCACCGACCAGTGTCGGTTCCACCCAATGAACGCCGCGCGCCTGGGCGCTGGTCAACGGCTTTTGCAGCGGCGATGTGTTGCGCTCCAGGGGTTTCAACTGCCCGTAGATGGTCTTCAACGCGGCCTGATCGAACCCGGTGCCCACGCGGCCGGCATACACCAATCCGCTATCTTCGTTGACCGCCAGCAGCAACGCGCCGAACCCGCTGCGCGAGCCTTGAGGGCGGGTGTAGCCAACAATCACGAATTCCTGGCGCAAGCGGCATTTGAGTTTGACCCAATCGTTGCTGCGCCGCGATACATAGGGGCTGCCCAGGCGTTTGCCGATCACGCCTTCCAACGCCAAGTCGCAAGCACTTTCGAAGATATCCCGGTGGTTGGCAGCGAAGGCCTCGGAGAAGCGCAGCAGCTTGCTTCGGCTACCGCGCAGCGCGGCTTTGAGGGCTGCGCGGCGCTGTTCCACCGGAACTTCGCGCTGATCCTGGCCATTGAGGAAGGGCGCGTCGAACAGGTAATAGACGATATCGAGGCTGCGGCCGATATCGAAAGCGTTCTGCAAAGCCTGGAAATCCGGCAGCCCGTCACTATTGAGGCTGACGACCTCGCCATCCAACCAGCTGTCCTTGAGCTTAAGAGCTTGCAGCGCCTTGGCCTGACGCGGCAGGCGCTCGGTCCAGTCATGGCCGTTGCGGGTAAACAGGCGCACCTCGCCGTCGCGGATACGCGCCAGAATGCGGTAGCCATCGAACTTGATTTCATACTGCCAATCGCCTTCGGGCGCGCGCTCCACCAGGGTGGCCAATTGCGGGGTGAACTGCTCGGGAAGGGCGCTCGCGGAGGCCGCTTTTTTGCTACGAGCTTTGGCTTTGGGTTTCTCTGGCGGCGGTTGGCCAACTGAGGCGTCGCTGAGCACGCTGTCGGGCTGGGCCTGCACGATGTCGAACTCCGTGGCGGGGCGGGCCTGGGCGTCTTTCTCCTTGATCAGCAGCCATTGCTCTTTGTCGCCGCTGCCTTTGAGGCGGGTGCGCACCAGCGTCCAATCGCCGCTGAGTTTTTCGCCGACCAGGGTGAACTTGAGTTTGCCGGCGGCATACGCCTGATGCGGGTCATCGTGAGGTTGCCAGACGCCGCGGTCCCACACGATCACGTCCCCGGCGCCGTACTGGCCTGCCGGGATGCTGCCTTCGAAGCTGCCATAGCTCAGCGGGTGGTCTTCAACGTGCACCGCGAGGCGCTTCTGGCTCGGGTCCAGGCTCGGGCCTTTAGGCACCGCCCAGCTCTTGAGGACGCCGTCCAGCTCCAAGCGGAAATCATAGTGAAGGTGGCGTGCGTCGTGCTTCTGGATCACAAACGACAGCGCCGATGCCTTGGCTTTTTTTCCGGCCGGCGCACTGCCCGACGGTTCGGCAGTGATCTGGAAGTCACGTTTGCGGTTGTATTCACTCAAAGGTTTGGCCATGGGGGCTCCATCCTATGGCAGGTTCAAGAGGCTTTTTTCGAAGACTTTTTCGCCGCCGGTTTTTTCCCCGCAGGCTTACCGGCCAGGCTGCGTTTGAGCAGTTCGGTCAGGTCGATCACGTCTGCAGACTTGCGCTCGTCCTCGCCTTCCTGGGATTCCACGTCCTCGATCTTGCCGGCTTTGGCTTTTTTCTCCACCAGAGCCATGATCTTTTCCTGAAAGCTGTCGCGGTATTCCTCGGGCTGCCAGTCAGCGCTCATGTCTTCCACCAGGCGTTTGGCCATGTCCAGCTCGCCCTTGGCCAGGCTGGGTTTGGTCACCTCGCTGCCCAGCTCCAGCTCATCCAGGCCGCGCACCTCGGCGGGCCATCGCAGCATCACCAGCACCAGCGCCGATTCCAGGGGCATCAATGCTGCCAGGTGTTGTTTGGTGTGCAGCACTACATTGGCCAGGGCCACCTTGCCGGTTTTTTTTAGGGTTTCGCGCAGCAGGGCATAGACCTTGCCGCCGCGTTTGTCCGGCGCCAGAAAGTACGGCGTGTCGATGTTTTGCAGGGGGATCTGCTCGCTGGCAACGAAGGCGATGATCTCGATGGTCTGGGTCGACTTGGGGTGGGCCGAGCGGATCTCGTCTTCGCTGAGCACCACGTAGCGGCCTTTCTCATAGGCCACACCCTTGACGATGTTCTCTTTGGTGACTTCCTTGCCTGTGGTTTTGTTGATGCGCTTGTAGCCCACTGGGTCCATGCTGCGCTTGTCCAACCAGTCGAAGTCCACGCCCTGATGGGACGTGGCCGAGACCAGCGACACCGGGATATGAACCAAGCCGAAACTGATTGCGCCTTTCCAGATTGCCCGTGGCATAAGTGCGATTCCTTGAGAAGAAGCAGTGTTCTGGTGACTCGGCGGCGGCGCGAAAAGTTTCCCCGGGCGGATACGTGGACAGATCGTGTTACACCTCATCAGAAACAATTTACTTACCAAAGGCGAACCCAGGGCGTAGCGTGCCATCGAAAGCACGTACAGCTCGTTTCAGAGAGGTTTGCTCATGATCAGTTGCAGGCGTTATCTCGCATTGCTGGTGTTGGGCCTGGCCCTGATACCCCTGGCCCAGGCGCAAGACCTGCCCGGGCGAAGCAATAGCAACAACAGCCCGATTCACCGGGCCAACCCCAACAGCATGCAGGGCACCCAGCCCAATGCCCCGGCGACGCGCGGTATTCAGACTGTGCCGACCCCGCGTACGCCGACGCTGGAAAACGGCGGCATCGGCAACCGTTATCCGCAGCGCCAGGCCGCCCCCAGCCGCCCGGCCACTGAAACCAAAGCCCCCACGTATGATGCCAACGGCAATCGCCGGTAAGGACCTGTCTTATGTTGCTACGCAAAACCCTGCTGGCTGCGCTGTGCGCATCGACCCTGTTGCCCTCGATTGCGGCGCATGCCGCCGGGGCTCAACAGTTCCCCAGTGAACAAGGCAGTATCACGGCCACGCCGATAGCCCAAGGGCTGGATCACCCATGGGCGGTGGCATTCCTGCCGGACCAGCAAGGCTTTCTGGTAACCGAGCGGCCGGGGCACCTGCGGGTTGTCAGTGCCGACGGCAAACTGTCGGCGCCGTTAAGCGGTGTGCCGCAGGTGTGGGCCAAGGGGCAGGGCGGTCTGCTGGATGTGGTGCTGTCTCCGGACTTCAAGCAAGACCGCATGGTGTATTTGTCCTACGCCGAAGGCGGCGGCAAGGGCGGGACGGCCGGCACGGCGGTCGGGCGCGGACGTTTGGCCGCCGACCTGAGCGGCCTGACCGACTTTCAGGTGATCCTGCGCCAGGAACCCAAGCTCTCCACCGGTAACCACTTCGGTTCGCGCCTGGCGTTTGACCGTGACGGCTACCTGTTCGTGACCCTGGGCGAAAACAACGACCGACCCACCGCCCAGGATCTGGACAAATTGCAAGGCAAGGTCGTGCGCATCTATCCGGATGGCCGCGTGCCGGACGACAACCCGTTCGTCGGTCAGGAAGGTGTACGGCCGGAGATCTGGTCCTACGGCCAGCGCAACCCTCAAGGCCTGGCGCTGAATCCGTGGAGCGGCACGCTGTGGGAAAACGAGCACGGCCCCCGTGGCGGCGATGAGATCAATGTCATCGAACGCGGCAAGAACTACGGTTGGCCACTGGCAACCCATGGCATCAACTATTCGCTGACGCCGATTCCCGAAGCCAAAGGCAAGACTGTCGAAGGCACCGTCGCGCCGCGCCATGTATGGGAAAAATCACCGGGTATCAGCGGCATGGCGTTCTACGACGCCGATCGCTTCAAACCGTGGCAGCACAACGTATTTATTGGTGCACTGGCCAGTCAGGAGCTGATTCGCTTGCAGTTCGAGGGCGATAAGGTGGTGCATGAGGAGCGCTTGCTCGGCGGCTTGAAAGCGCGGATTCGCGATGTGCGGCAGGGACCGGATGGCTATCTGTACGTGCTGACGGATGAGGAAAAGGGCGTGTTGTACCGTGTGGGGCTGAAACCGGACTGACAAGGCTGAGCCGCCAGTGGGAGCGGGCTAGCCCACTCCCACTTCTTTACGCGGGTGAGGTTTACAGGCCCAGCGCCGACAGGCCCGGATGCTCATCCGGCCGGCGACCCAGCGGCCAGTGGAACTTGCGCTCGCTTTCCTTGATCGGCATGTCGTTGATGCAGGCAAACCGATGGGCCATCAAGCCATTCTCGTCGAACTCCCAGTTCTCGTTGCCATAAGAGCGGAACCAATTACCGGAATCGTCGTGCCACTCATAGGCGTAACGCACGGCGATGCGGTTATCGGTAAACGCCCATAATTCCTTGATCAGCCGATAGTCCAGTTCCTTGGCCCATTTGCGTGTCAGGAAACCTTTGGCTTCTTCGCGGTTGTGAGCGAACTCGGCGCGGTTGCGCCATTGGGTGTCCAGGGTGTAGGCCAGGGAAACGCGTTCTGCGTCCCGGGAGTTCCAGCCGTCTTCGGCCAGGCGCACTTTCTCGATCGCCGACTCGCGGGTAAACGGCGGCAGGGGCGGGCGCGGTTGTTCTGTAGATGACATGCTGCGACTCCTTTAACTCATTAAGGTTTATCGAAAGTTGCTCAGCCTGTGCGTTCACAGTCCCAATAACGTTCGCGCCATGCATTGCGCATTATCGGCAGCCGTTGAATCGCCCATTACCAGGGCAACGGTAATGGCGCCATCGATCAGGATCAGCAGGTGCGCGGCCTGCCGCTCGGGGTCGGGGGTGCCATGTGCTTGACACAGTTCGAGTACGTACTCGAACAGTTTCTGTTTATGAGCTTTGGCCAGCAGGCGTACGGGGTTGTGCGGGTCGCCAGTCTCGCCGCTGGTGTTGATAAAGGCGCAGCCGCGAAAGTCCTCAGAGCCAAACCAGGCCTTGAGCGCGCTGAACAGCGCCAGCAGGCGCTCGCCGCTGTCGGCCTGGCGCTCCACTTCGCTGCGCAGCCATTGGAGCCAGCGCGCATCGCGGCGTTGCAGCGCGGCGATCACCAATTCGTCTTTATTGGCGAAGTAGCGATAAATACTTTTTCTCGAGACGCCGGCGGTTTTTACCAGAAAGTCCATGCCGGTGGCGGCAATGCCATGGCGATAGATCAACTTCTCGGTGACGTCGAGGATAATGTCGCGGGTTTCATTACTGATGATTTCGTTCATGGGGCAAACAGTAGAACGATCATTCTCCTTGGTCAATTAATTTTTTCCATCTGTCACAGCGAGACCTGAGCATCTTCATGGTGTAAGCTCGGGACCTCTTCGGATTCGACCCTTTGCGAGCCTTATGCCGTCGTTCTTCAAACGCTCCCTGTTGCCCAAACTGCGCGGTTTTCCACTCACTCCCGAGGCGATTGAGGTGCTGTCCGGCGCTGCGGCGTTTCGCCGTTGCCTGCTGGAGAAAATCCCCCAGGCCACGCGGCGTATCTACATCGTTGCGCTGTACTTGCAGCAGGACGAAGCAGGGCAGGAGATCTACGACGCCTTGCACGCCGCCAAAGCCGCAAGGCCGGAGCTTGAGATCGTGGTGGTGGTCGACTGGCTGCGTGCCCAGCGCGGGCTGATCGGCGCCGGCAAGCAGCCGGGCAACAGCGCCTGGTACCAGGAAATGACTCAGCGTCACAGCACTGAGGTGCCGGTATACGGTGTGCCAGTTCAGACCCGCGAGCTGTTCGGTGTGCTGCACCTCAAGGGCTTCGTGATCGATGACACGGTGCTCTACAGCGGTGCCAGTCTGAACAACGTGTACCTGCACAAATTCGACAAATACCGCTTCGACCGCTACCACCTGATCCACAGCCAAGCGCTGGCCGATTCCATGCAGCATCTGGTGGAACATGGACTGGTGGCGTCCAAAGCCGTGCATCGCCTCGACCTGCCGAACCCGCCGACTACCCGCAGCCTGCGTAACGACATCGGCGACCTGCGCAGCCGCCTCAAGCACGCCACCTACGACACCACGGCGGGGCAGTTGCCCAATGGCCAGTTGTCGGTCAGCCCGTTGCTGGGCGTCGGCAAGAACAACCCGTTGAGCCGGGTGATCCTGGAACTGATCGCCAGCGCCCAGCAGCAACTGACTATCTGCACGCCGTACTTCAACCTGCCACTGCCCGTCACCCGGGAAATCAACCGTGCCCTGGCCCGTGGGGTGAAGATCGACATCATTGTTGGCGACAAGACCGCCAACGATTTCTACATTCCGCCCAGCGAGCCATTCAAGGTGATCGCGGCGCTGCCATACCTGTATGAAATCAGCCTGCGCCGCTTTGCCAAGCGCCATCAGCGCAACATCGACAGCGGCCAGTTAAATCTGCACCTGTGGCGCGACGGCGACAACACCTACCACCTCAAAGGTATGTGGATCGACGAGCGTTACACCTTGCTGACGGGCAACAACCTCAACCCCCGGGCGTTCCGGCTCGACTTGGAAAACGCGCTGCTGATCGACGATCCCCAGGGCCAATGGCTCGCGCCGCGCCAGGCTGAACTGGAGCAGATTTTTCAGCACACCACGCGGATCGAGGCTTACACGCAATTGCAGACGCTGCCGGATTATCCGGCAGCGGTCGGCAAATTCCTGCGCCGTGTGAGCCGGGTGCGGATTGAGCGTCTGCTGTATCGGATTTTGTAAGTCGCCTGAAACTAACGGAAATGCTCCATCGGGCGGTCGTCGGATCAGGCTTACATCCAGGCGCCCGACGCTGTTCTTACATAGCCCCTCACTGTTTTCAGAGCGAGCGTGGATATGTCGAAGATCGCCTCAGGTACTTTTTATGAGGTGCCCAGTAGCGTTGTTCCCATGGCGGATCGTCCATCCGCTTCAACGCCTTCCCCCACGCTGTCGCGGGCTCGACGCTCAACCACTGATTCAAGCGCCGCACTCAGTTATCCCTGGACCCGCAAACCGGTCCCCAGCAGTAACGGCGTGGCGGCTGCCGACACGCTGCTGGAACAACGCCTCACGTCAGCCACGCAAAGCGGCCACGGCATGGTCGAGGTGCCTGAGGGCAGCACGCTGACCCCTTTGCTGGCGTTGTACCGGCACCTGCTGAACCAACCGCCGTTGCAAACCTGGCTCAACGACCAGGGGCTAGAAACCGCCACGCTGACCCTGCATCACGACTTTATCGAAGGCTTCGTCACCCGCGAGGGTGTGCGCAGTGCCGTCAGGTTTACCTACACCGACGCGTCGGGGTGGTTAGAGGCCTCGGCCAGCCTGCGCCCGCTGTTGCACCTGCTGGACCCCGGCGATAAAGGCCTGACCTTTATGGGTGAGGACGACGAGTGGGTGCCGTTGGCGGTGGTCGAGCAAGCGAAGACCCGCCATGGCTTTCACGTCGGCGATGTGGACAGCGCTTGGCGGGTGATCGGTCAGATCGAGCAGCGTCGCTACTTGGCGGACACACTGGAGGCGGCCCTGGGAGATTGGCCCGACGCCACGCCCATGAATTGGTCCGAACACCCCTGCGAAGTGAGCCCGGCGTTAACCTTGGGCGAAGCCAGCCAGGCCGCGCGCGAGCGTTTGCAGCGCCTGGTGGCGCAACCGAGTATGACGGCGCTGCTCGAACGCGAAGGCTTTGACTGGCCCGGCAAGCCGTTTCGGATAACCGAGGGCAGGCTGGAGCGTCTGAGCCCAGTGGGCGGCTGGGTCGATCTCACCCGTTATGTCGAACAGCACCCCGCCCTGGAGGCAGAGCGCCAGGCGCTGGTCGGGCTCAGCGAGCCCTTGGGCGGTGCGGTTTATTCCACTCCCCGCTATGACGTGCGCCAACTGGTCGAATACCTGGGGCTGGGCTCGATGGCAACCGCCGGCGAAACCCGCAATGTCATCCAGTGGTTGCGTACGTACTTGCCGCCGGCACCGCCACTGGGCGATTACAACGGTCTGACTCGCCGCGAGTGGGCCCCCGGCACCCTGACGCCCGAAGATCGCCTCACCCTGACCGATCTGGCGCAAGCCCGCTTGGGCGGCAGCAGCGCCAGAGGCTTCAGTGCACTGGCGCACAGCACTCCACAGGCACTGCACACCGACCCCCAGGCCCATTTGACCGCGCTGCTTGAAAGCCCCGAGGCATTGGCGTTTGGCGCGCAATTGGCCAGAGCGCTGAATTGGTTTGGCGCGAGCGGCGCAGGCTACGAATTGCCCAAAACGGTGTGCCAACAGTTGGTGGTGGCGGCGATCAAGTTGCACGCCGGTATCGACGCTACGGACAAGCCTGGGCATGTGGCCGGGTATTCGGTGTACCAGCCGGCGAACATGGGGCGCACATTCAGTGCCGTGCGCCGCGACATCGAACAGCATCTGATCGCGCACAAGGGTGTGGACCCGAAGTTGGCCGTACTGGCGGCACACCTGGGCTTGGCCCAGGCAGCACCGGAATTTCTGGTCAAAGATGTGCCGGGCACGGTGCACATCGGTACGCCGGCCTGGATGGAGTTGCGTCTGGGCTGTGCGATGGCCGATCAACATGCACCCGGCACGTCCCGGGCGATGAATGAAGAGCAGGTCACCCACCTCACCACGCTGGGCCCCACCAGCGATGCCCAGGCCGAGTTGATGCAATTGTCAGCGTTGAAAATCATGGCCGATTGGGGCGTGCTCAATGGGGTCGTCCGTTTGCGCAGCGATGGAGAATATTCTCGTACGGATATCCAGACCGCCTCCGAAGCGTTCTTCAAACAGCGCGAAGAGGCCAGCCTTGCCTTCACCGACGCGAGCGCCGAGCTGCCTACCCGCAGGACGCTGGCCATTAAAGAGCTGCTGCGAGTCTTTCCGGACACTACCCCGGCGGGTCTGGAGGCCATGACCGTACACATCGCCGAGGCTTCGGAGCGTCGCAACATGGCCTCGGGCGAACCCAGGACGCGTTCGATCATCGAGGCGTACATGACCGGCGATCTGACACCGGGCAAGTGGGCGCTGGGCAGCGATTTACGTGGTACTTACCGTAGCGGCAGCACCCCTTATCAGCAGGGCCAGGCCCCGCAGGCTTCCTCTGAGGCGCGCGCTCAGTTGGATCAACGTATTCTGCGCTTGCCCGCATTGGATGGGCTGCTCAAGAGCGCGGTCGACCGGCATCGGCACGCGTTGCAGAACGCCTATGCCACCCGCTTGAAGTTGATGCTTGCCGAGTTGCCGCTGGCGGATCGACAAGCGCTGGAACTCGGCACTGTCGAGCTGTTCACCTTACGCGGGGAAACCGGCACCACCCAGGCCCGCGAAACGGCGAGCAGCAGGCTGGCACAGCGCGGTCGCCAAGGCACGGTGATGCGCCTGGAGCACAACAACCAAGTCACGTATTACGAGCTGTTTGCCAACGGCAATGTCGTGCGACGCACCGACTTGCCGCAGGATCTGATACTGGGGGGGCTGATCAAGCACGAGCGCTTTCCCGCCCCGCACGGTCATGTGTACTTGCCAGTCAACCGTGGCACGCCGGTCCCGTTCGATGCCGACGCCTATACCTTAGGGACGGCACCGAGGTCGGACGTCGCTTCGCCGGCCATGATCATCGAGCAACTGGGCACGCCGTTCGCCGCCAGCGCTTTACCAGCCAGCTACACCCCGCAGAACTATGTGCCGAATACTTACGGTTCGCGCAAAACCGCGCGCATCGTGGAGGCGATCGCGCAGGGGAATTTCTACGAGTCTCCAGAGGCCTTGCTGCAAAGGGCGACCGAACAAGTGCCGTTGGAACGCCGTCGCGAAGCACGCACCCGTGCGCACAATTTTTTGCTGGGTTTCGTGCCCTTTGTCGGTGCCTATCAGGAATTCAAAGCAGGCAATATCGGCAGCGGCTTGGCCAACCTGGCCGTGGACACCGTCGGGGTGGCCATTGGTGCAGCGGGCCCGGCGCGGGGGTTGATTCGCTCAGCCAAAGCCCTGGCATTCAAGCCTTTGAAGGGGATTGCCAGGCGTTTGACGGCCTCGGTAAGCCCCATGATGTCGACATCAGCCAGGGTCAAACCGGCGGCCACCTTCAGTGATCGCGCATTTGATTTTCTCAAGCATTCGGGGCTGTTCGCCAATGCCGCGCTGAATCCGCTGGATGGCTACCCGCAGATGATCCGGGCGGCGACCAAAGGCTTATTTAACGTGCCCAAGCTGATCCTGCAAGGAACGATGAATTCGGGCAAAGTCGCTCCGCACTTGCTGACGGCCGAAGAAAAACTGCGCAGTTACTTGATTATCGCGGCCGGGCAGGTCGACCGGCAGGAACCCGGCGGTCAGTCACCCGTGGGGAGTCGCACAGGCGTCTACCGAGGGGCCGAGGTTCAAAGCGTGCGCTACGGTGGTCACTGGTACGCCTTGGACCCGCTCAACGGGCGGCCGGTTGGCACGCCCCTGAGCGAGTTTGTCGCCGATGCCACCCCGTGAGTGCTGATCCTCAGTTCAGGCCCAGCTTGCCGCGCAGCATGGACAGGTCTTCAGCGAGGGTGTTGACCGGACCCACCAGCGCTTTACGGTCGCTGTCCTTGACCTTGTCGTAGGTCTCGAAGCCGCCGTCTTTGGTTTTGTACTTGGCCAGCACCTTGTCCACGGTGGCGAAGTTTTTATCGACTTTGGCCAGGAAGGCCTTGTCCTGTTTCTCGATCTGGCCGCGGAACAGGTCGACGATTTTTTTCGCGCCGTCGATATTGCCCTGGAAGTCATACAGGTCGGTGTGGCTGTAGCGATCTTCTTCGCCGGAGATCTTGGTGGCGGCGACTTCCTCCAACAGCGCGGCGGCACCGCCGACGACTTTTTCCGGCGGGAAGGTCAGGCCGTCCACGCGGGTCTTGAGGTCATTTACGTCGGTGTTGAGCTTGGCGGTCAGCGTCTCCAGGCCCTGAGTCGAGTTCTGCGAGAATAACGCGTACTCGATGCGGTGGAAGCCGGTGAAGTCTTCGGCGGTTACGCCTTTTTCGTGGTCGTCGACGCGGGAGTCGATGGAGGCGTCGAGGTCGCTGAACAACTCGGCAATCGGCTCGATGGACTCGTAGTGCACGCGGGTAGGCGCATAGAGCTTCTTGGCGGTAGCCAGGTCGCCTTTGTTGATCGCGTCGGTAAAGGCCTGGGTTTGGGTCACCAGTTCACCGATCTCTTCGGTGACATAAATCTTGTAGTCCGACACCGGCCCGACCAGGTCCAGCGGTGCGGTGGCGGCGAAGGCGGCCAGGGGCGAGAGGGTCAGCAACAACGACAACGCGAGAGTCGACTTCTTCATGGGACAGTTTCCGCTGTGGGGGTGGGTTTCAGGTATTGGCAGAGGTGTGTGGGTGCGTGGCGGCCAGCAGCGTGCGGCCGAGGAAATCCTGGGGCCCGCTGACCCCCGGCAAGGTGAAGAAATACCCGCCGCCGACCGGCTTGAGGTATTCCTCCAGGGGTTCGCCGTTGAGTCGGGTCTGTACGCTGATAAAGCCTTTTTCCAGGTCGGCCTGATAGCAGATGAACAGCAGCCCCATGTCCAACTGACCGTTCTTATTGACGCCGTTGGAATAGTTGAAGGGCCGGCGCAGGATCAGGTTGGCCTGGGTCTGCGGGGTGCGCGGATTGGCCAGGCGGATATGGGCATCGAGCTTGGTCAGCTTGCCTTCCGGGTCTTTGCTGTAGTCGGGCACCTGGGTTTCTTTGTGGCCGTCCATGGGGGCGCCGGTGGTTTTGATGCGGCCGATGATGCTTTCTTGTTCCTGCAGGGGCGTGCGGTCCCAGCGTTCGACGAAGTTGCGGATGATGCGCACCGCCTGGTAACTGCCATGGGCGGCCCAGGCCGGTTCATCGCTACCGGGCTGCACCCACACGATCTGGTTCATGGCTTGGTCGTTGTTGGAGTCGGGGTTGGCCGAACCATCCCGGAAACCCAGGAAGTTACGCGCGCTTTGCGCCGGCTCGCCGGGGCGGGCAGGGGCCTGAGGCGGCACGCTGCCTTCCTGTTTCCAGCGCACCAGCAGCAAGTCCGGCAAGTTCTTCACGATGTCGCGCAGGGCGTGGATATTGGTGTCCGGCGTGTTGGAGCTGAATTGCAGGCTGAGGTCGCCATGGCACTGCGCCGGCTCCAACGCATCGTTGGGAAACCCCACCATACGGATCAGACGTTTGGGCTTGGCGGCGGCGAGGCCGAAGCGTTCGTCGAACAGCGATTCACCCACCGACACAGTGATGGTCAGGTTATCCGGCGTCACCACCGGGCCCAGAATTCCTGAATCGGTGGGTGGCAATTTCGGGTCGACTTGGGCCACCGGGCCACCGGTCATCAGGAAATGGATACGCTCGTTCAGGGTGCGGAACAGGCGCTCCAGGTCCTGGCGATCGCTGGCCAATACATCGAAGGCCACCAGCATGCCGCAGGCCGGGCGCGGGGTGACGATGCCTGTCTGATGCTGGCCGTAAAAATCGTGGTGGTCCTGGGTCTTGTCACTGCGCGGCGCGGTGGTGACTTGTTCCGCAGCGGCGGCCATGGCCGGGCAGGTCAAGCTGCTGCCGGCAATCGCCGCGCCAGTGGCGGCCATGCCCAGCAGGACACGGCGACGCTGAAGGTTAAGCTGTTCTGAATCACTCATGGGGCGGTTGTCTTCACTGCAGGCCGGAAAGGCCGAGGGCGGGGTCGATTCCATCGAGTACGGCGGCCAGAGCCTTGGCCTTGTCAGCGATCTGCTTGCGCTGACCGTCGGTGACGCTGTCGTAGCGGCGGTACTGGCCGTCGACTTTCAAACTGTCCAACTGGCTGTCGAATGCGCCGAGGGCGTTATCGACCTTGGGCAGCAGGTCGGCGGCGGATTTTTCCAGCAGTGGACGCATCAGCTCGACCACCTTGTGAGCGGCGGCCAGGTTGGCGGCGAAGCCATTCAGGTCCAAATGGCTGTAGCGTTCCTCCTCACCGCTGAGCGCACGTACATCCGCCAGGCTGTTGAGGTTGCGCACCACGATGCCGACCAATTGCTCGGGCGGCAGCGACTGGGCCAGCAATTGCTGCTTGAGGGTGGTGACGTCACTGAGCAGGCGCTGCGCGACCGGCGCCAGGCCGTCGAGGCTGCGTTGCTGGAACAGGCTGTACTCAATGCGGTGGAAGCCGCTGAAGGCCGGGTCTTGTTCGCGTTTTTCGAAATAATCGGCCCGCGCATTGATTGCGTTGTCGAGTTCAGCCAGGCGTTGTGCGGCCGGGGCCAAACCCTGATAGGCCACGCGAGCGGTGGCATACAACGCCTGTGCCTGCGTCAGGTCGCCGGCGTCGATGGCCTGTTGCAGTGCGGTTACGGCCTTGATCAGCGCGCTGCCCTGGCTACTCAAGTACACCCGGAACTCCGACAGCGGGCCGATAAAGGCCACCATCGACGGCTTGGCTTTGGCCTGGGCTTCGGATTCGGCGGTTGGCGTTACATGCAGAGTGCCGCGTGGATTGCTCAGCAGGCCGCAGGTAATCGCGTAGTCACCGGGTTGCAGGTTGGCATTGATCACCTGGCTCAAGCCGGGGGCGATGTTCTCGCGCTCCTCGACCACCAGCACGCCGTCGAGGATTTCCCATTCCACCGCCCGGTCGGAACGGTTGATGATCCGAAAACTCGCTGGCCCGGCGGGCACGGTCAGCGCATTGGGTTCGCAGGCGTGGGCATGGATGGTCACCGCAATTTCATTGCTGTGGGTCTGGCGCTTGGCGGCGGCCAGTTGCGAAGCGTAGTAGAACAGGCCGCCGGCGGCGATCATCACGACCACCGAGCCGGCCACCGCCCAGCGCAGGGCTCGGGGTGGCGAGGCGGGTTGAGGCGTTGGGTTGGTCAAGAGACGGTCCTTACTGGCTGGAAACGGAAGAGGGCGCGGCGACCGGTTTGGCCGCGGCGGCGGGCAGGAAGAACATCACCAGCGCCACCACCAGGTAAATCAGATAGGCACCCAGGGTGCTCACGGTCGGTGCTTCCTGATAACCGAACATGCCGGCGAGCACCGAGCCCAGCGGGCTGTCCATCGGCAAGGCAGTGCTGAAATCGAACAGCACGGTTTGCAGGTGATTCCACACCCCGGCTTCGTGCAGGGCCTGCACCGAGTTGGCGAGGATGCCAGCGGCGACCACCAGGATAAACAGCCCGGTCCAGCGGAAAAACGCCGCCAGGTTCAAGCGCATGCTCCCGGTGTAAATCAGGAAACCCACAATGATCGCCAGCACCAGCCCGAGCAGTGCACCGATCGGCGCGCCCGGGCCTTCGCTCTGCTGGAACACCGCCAGCAGGAAAAACACCGTCTCCAAACCTTCACGGGCCACGGCGAAAAACACCATGAGGATCAGCGCGGTGACCTGGTGTTTCGAGCCGGTCAGCGCCTGATCGAGGGAGGCATGCAAAGAATGCTTGATGGAGCGCGCCACCTTGCGCATCCAGAACACCATGGAGCTGAGAATGCCCACGGCGACCAGGCCGACGATGCCTTCAAACAGCTCCTGTTGTTTCTGCGGAAACTCGGCGCTCATCAATTCCAGACCACCGCCCACCAGCAGTGCCAGGGCCGCAGCGAGGAAAACCCCGATCCACACCGCCGGCATCCATTGACCCCGACCGGTCTGCTGCAGGTAACTGGCGATGATGCCAACGATCAACGCTGCTTCGATGCCTTCGCGCAGCATGATGAGAAAAGGGACAAGCATCGCGCACCAGAGGGTAACTAGATAGGAAGCTAAGTTGTAACATAATGATACTCATTGCTAAACAGCAAATATTGACATTAGCTGAACGCTCGCTGAACGGTGGTGACGAATCCTCGCGACCCTTATGATGCAGGCCACCTCAACAGCTGTCGGATCGCCTGAAGCCCCATGTCCGAAAAAGACACCATCTCCCTGCACCTTGTGCGCGAAGCGCTGCTGCAAAGCTGCCCCCCCGGAGCGGCCAGTGCACAGGTGCTGACCAAGGTTGGCATCGACCCAGCGCTGCTGGCGCAGCCCGATGCACGGGTGTCGGCCACCACCTATGCACGGCTGTGGCGGCTGCTGGCCAGGCGCTCGGACGACGAGTTCTTCGGTATGGACCCGCGCAAGCTCAAGTCAGGCAGCCTGGCGTTTTTGTGCCGCGCCTGCATGGCGCAACCCACATTGGCTGCCGGCCTGGAAACCGGCCTGGGGTTTCTCTCGTTGATGCTGGAGCATCTACCCGCGCAGCTGGTGCGCCAACAAAGCCTGGCGGAAATTGTCCTGCTGGAGCCCGAGGCTGAGCCGCGTCGGGCGTTCACCTATTTCACCTACTGGATGATCGTGCACGGCGTCGCCTGTTGGCTGGCCGGGCGCCGCATTCCGATCTTGGCCATCGAACTGCGTTGCCCGCCGCCGGATTTCTGCGACGACTACCGCGTGATGTTCTCCGACAACCTGCGCTTCGATCGGCCACGCACGCGCATAATCTTCTCCGCCGACTGCCTGGACCTGCCGATCAAACGCAGCCCCCAGGAGCTTCAGCGCTTCCTCGCCCACGCTCCCGCGAACATCCTGGTCAAATACCGCGACCCCGAGAGCCTGGCCACCCGTATCAAACACGACCTGCGCCAACTGCCCCCCGACACCTGGCCGGAAACCGAAGGCCTGGCCGCCAGTCTGTGCATCTCCGCATCCACCTTGCGTCGTCGCCTGGCCGAGGAGGGGCAGACATACCAGGGCCTCAAAGACAGCGTGCGCAAGGAGTTGGCAATTGTCTGGCTGGCCGAACCACAAATCAGCTTTGCCGAAATTGCCGTGCGGCTGGGCTTTGCGGATGTGAGTTCTTTTTATAAGGCGTTTCGTAAGTGGTCTGGGTCGAATCCGGGGCATTATCGGAGTTTGATTCTTAACGATATTGGCTGAACTTCAGGCGTACAAGGAGATAGGTAATGCGCACGTCATGGTTATGGTTGATTTGCTGCGCGCTTTTCCCGTTGAACAGTTGGGCGCAGTTGGGGATCGGTGATTTCACGCTGGGCATGCCGCGCCAGCAGGTCATGGACATCCTGCATCGCCACTTCCCCTCGGTGGAGTTGGAACACAACCTCTCCTATCCGGTGCCTATGCCTTACTACCGCGCGCGAACCGTCCCGTCCGTATCTTTTAAAGGATGTACCGATCCATACCGTAGCGGCCTATTTCGACGAGGCTGACCGGCTCAAGCAACTGAGCATCAATTTCGATATCACCGACCCCGAACGAATCAAGGCGCTGATACCGCTTATGCACGAGGCACGGCTGGCGCCCGACACCCAAGGACGTCATGAACTCTTCAACAGTGATGGCGAGTTGACCTATTACGTGTCGCAACCCTATGGGTGGACAGTCGTGGAGATCGCCGACAGGGCCGCGTCGAAGGTTAATATTCCGATGCGTGCCCACGTAGACCAACAGATCAGGGCATTCAAGTAGCAAAGATGGGGGCGGACGTAGAGAAACGTTTAAAACTACATGTCCCCGCTTGCCTGCATCACTGTTAAATATTGTCTGGTAAGTTTCTGGAATATAAAGCTCAAGCTTCTTGCTTTATTGACGGCTTTTTTGTGCGCGCTAATAGTAGCGTCGTGATAACACCCGATAAGCCAATAAGGCAGAAGACTGCAACAATAACCAAAGTCGACGAAAAGCCATATCTATCAACTAATCCTCCGAAGGCAGTGTAGGAGGCGCCGATAATAACCGAATTGACTAGATTTGCAGCGGACAGGCATGAGGCTCGGATGCGGGAATCGACATTGTCGTGAATATATGTTTCATATGACGTCTCATAGATGGCGGGGAGCGACATTATCAGGAGGAAACTTGCTGCTGAGGTATTCACGCCAATGTCCATTGATAAGATTAAAAGAAGTAGGGTGATAATAAATGTTGTGGTGAATGCAACAATGCCGAGAGAAAATCTTGAGCAAACATAACCCGCAACTATAAACACTACAGCCGATATGGCTTCTACTGCAGCATATATTCCAGCAATCAAAGTGACATCTAAGCCTTGCAGCGAGAAAAAAGGTTGGCCGTAGATAAATAAAGGTACGGTTGAAAGCTCAAATAAAGCGAACCCAATGAACAAGGGTATAAGGAAAGCGCCGTTTTTTGAGCAGAAAAAGCATACCAGTGAATTGAAAACGCCTTCTGCTTCCCTATTGGGCACCCTACTTTTTGCACTGGGATTGAGGGAGGTGGAAAGAGGATTTTTTTCGGTCATGAATGAAACCATGATGGCTCCAATAAGTTTGGATATCGCAAAAAATATATAAACGCTGTTCCACGACATAGCCTCTTGTAAGGCGCCGCCAAGAAGCATGGATAAGCCTAATGAAACTGCACCGATAGCACGGGCGCGGGATATTATCCTTGGGTATTCCTCTGTTCTATTTTCGGCCAGTAGGTTGTCATATAACAACGCTCTGTCCGCACCGGAGCCCATAGCAATACTGGCGCCGAAGAGGCAAAAGATAAACGCGAAAGGAATAAAATCGGAGAACAATAAAAATCCAATGCCGCTTATAAATAATCCCAAAAAACCAAGTATTAGAGAGTGTCTACGTCCGTAGCGATCTGCAAGTAGACCGGATGGTATTTCCAAGGCTACACAAGAAAAGAATAAAAAAGACTGAAGAATGCCTATTTGTCCTTGGGTTATACCGAGTTGCAAAAGATAGAGTACAAATAAGCCTCTCTGGACATCCAGATTCATAAATATTGACAGCGTGTAATATGGGTTGTTGTTTTTCAAGGCGTTCCATGCTCTTTTTTATTTTAATGCTGATGTTTCGTAATTTTAAAAAAACAGGCGGCTTTGGCTGTCCGGATAGAATGATGAGCGTTCACGAGGTCTTCCTGCGGCAGGAGTTTACCGATGCGATCTCTTTCCAGCAGCAGTTTAGTAAGTGGTCAGCATCAAAATCTTGAGGAAAGCGAGTCACGATTTTGTATGAAATAGTGCATGGAATGTAGTAATGGCCAGGCACTAGGAATTAACTCACAACATCTTTCTCCTGAGTATTACAGAACCTTCCTTAATGTTTTTAGGACGCGGCTGGCATACGCGCAGTAAAAAATCGTGCATGGTTTTAACCGTGATCCTACTTGGGCGTCGGGTTAAGCAAGCCAGACGCTGGATCTGTAAAGGATCGCTCACTTAACTGCGAAGGTTTGCTGCGGAGGATTGAAAGCGTGGCGTGATTGCCTTCATACGTTAAGTCTCCAATCAATACTCTGACGGTGAACTTATGAAAAATTTCATTGCGTTACCTTTTGCGGCGTTGATGCTGGTGTCGGTTCAGGCGTCTGCACTGTGCCTGAATGTTTCTGAGAGTTTTGGCGGGATTGTGGAACCAAAGGAGGAAATTACCGTTAAAGGTCCGTTCACAATAACGGGCAGTAACGGGTGCTCCAGTGCAAATATTGAAGCAATGATTTCAGTTGGCGGTGTGGGGAGAGTTCCGCAAATTTCTATTGAGCAAGAAGTGGGTTCTTCCTGGAGAACGGTAGCGGCCAACCCACTGTCGCCTCGTGCGTCTTGGCTCGGCCCTTTAGGTACCTATCGAGTGAGGGTATATAATCCTGACGAGCAATCCAAGGCCTACTCGGGGACTGTCAGATATGGACGCTGATTAGATTTGGACGCAGTGTGCCAGGGAACTCTGGCACACCGCTACCTTGCTGATGGTCAGACTCGTTCCTCCACCGATAAATCACTTTTTGATGAGTTTGCAAAATACGCGAGCGCATTAATTGCTCGATTGGCGTCTACCATGCCTCGTATGTACTCGGGAATACCTTGTGAACGTGCAACATCAGGCCTGCTATCCACAAAAGCAAGATAGTCCTCCAGTTTTTCGTCGAACAGCGCAATTGCGTTGAACTTGACGTGCGTGTTCGTTTGCCGGCCGTTAGCATCAGACGCACCATCTCCCGATATAAACATCCGAAAAGCCTGATCATCTATTATTTTACTGTTGAATAATCGACTACCCACCTGCTTAAGCTCATCGGTACTGATAGACGTCATATCATATTTCTTCAAGAAGTCCTTTAAGTCCGCTAACTCGTCTTGACGCCACATTCTCAGTTCATCAACGGCTTTCGATTCATCAGTGATAGTGAACGCGTTCGTCACCTTGTCCGGGTTCTTGATTACGATCGCATTCGTCTGCATGGAACGTACATTAGGTATAGTCACTCTCATGTCCATATCCGTCTCCTTATTGGATAAAGGTTACGTCCCGTTATCGACTTCGCATAAACGATATTTAGGCTGTTGGAAAATTTGGGAAGTGTCTGACAGATGCGATTACCAATAGGAAAGTGTTATTCATTACTATCAGCGCAAAAAAAGCCCCATGACCGAATGGACCATGGGGCTAAAAATTGGCTGGATGCGACCAACCAAAGGAGCTCTTTAAATTACTTGGCCGTCGCTACGACTGTCTCCGGCTGCCAGCCGCCACCGAGGGCTTTGTAGATCGCGACAATCCCGCGGTACAAATCCACTTCGGCCTGGGCCTGGGCGTCTTCGGCGGCCAAACGCTCACGCTGGGCATCGAGCAGGACGAGGAAGTCCACGGTGCCTTCGCGGTAGCGGATGGCGGCGAGGTCGGCGGCGGCGCGGCTGGATTCGCTTTGGCGGATCAGCGAGACCAGGCGTTGCTGGCGTTTGCCGTAGTCGCTGAAGGCGTTTTCGGATTCTTCCAGGGCCAGCAACACTTGCTGTTCGTAGGTGGCCAGGGCGCCGTCGGCTTCGGCGTCGGCGCCGCGCAGGCGGGCGCGTACGCTGCCCAGGTCGAATGCGGCCCAGGTGATGCTCGGGCCAAGGGCCCAGGCGTTGGCGGCGGACGATCCTATCTGCGAGCCACGCCCGGCGGTAAAGCCGAGGAAGCCACTGAGGCTCACTCTTGGGAACAGGTCAGCCTTGGCCACACCTATGCGCGCGGTGGCGGCGGCCAATTTGCGCTCGGCGCTGAGGATGTCCGGGCGCCGTTGCAGCAGTTGGCCTGGGTCGCCGATCGGCAAGGCTTTGGCAATCGCCGGCAGGTCTTTCGGGCTCAGGTCCACGGTCAGCTTGTCCGGACGCTGGCCGAGGAGCGTGGCGATGCGGTTACGCTCGCGCACTTGTTCGGCCTGCAGTTGCGGCACGCTGGCTTCCACCGAAGCCAGGCGCGCGTCGGCCCGTTCTACATCAAGCTGATCCCCCACCCCGGCATCCCGCAGGCTGACGGTGATGGTGCGCGACTCCTGCTGATTCTTCAGGTTGTCCAGGGCGATGCGTTCACGCAGTTGCGCGCCGCGCAGTTGGCCGTAGGCGTCCACCAGTTCGGCAATCAAGGTGACTTGCAACTGGTACAGGTCCGCTTCGGCCGCCTGCTGATCGGCGTCGCTGGCTTCCAGGTTGCGCTGGATGCGGCCGAACAGGTCCAGCTCCCAGGCCATGTCCAGGCCCAAGTCGTAGCGCTCGCTGTTGACCCGTTTGGTGGTCTGGCCGGGGATCTGCCCCTTGCCCAGGTCGCTGCTGGCGCGGCTGGTGATGGTCGGCATTGCGTCATTGCTGGCGTCGTCGCGGATCGCCCGGGCTGCCCGCAGACGGGCGAAGGCCACGCGCAGGTCGCGGTTGCCTTGCAACGATTGAGTCACCAACTGGTTGAGGGTCGGGTCGTCGAACTGCTGCCACCAGATGCCTTCGAACTTGGCGTGGTCATATTGCTTGGCGTCCGCGGCGGCGGCGATGTTCGCCGCCTCCGGGGTCTGGGTCTTGTAGTCCGGGCCCACGGCACAGGCGGCGAGCGCCAGTACCAGCAAGCTCGGCAGGAATACTTTTACACTCATTGCTGTGTCTCCAGCTTCAAAGCCTTGGCTGCTTTGCGCGCTTCGCTGCGCTCCACATAGCGACGGATCAGGACGTAGAACACCGGGGTCAGCAACAGTCCGAAGAAGGTCACACCGATCATCCCCGAGAACACCGCCACACCCATGGCATGGCGCATCTCGGCACCGGCACCGCTGGACAACACCAGAGGCACCACACCCATGATGAAGGCGAACGAGGTCATCAGGATCGGCCGCAGACGCAGACGGCAAGCTTCCAGCACCGCCGCCAGCGGATCGAGGCCTTCCTGCTGTTTGTCCTTGGCGAATTCGACGATCAGGATCGCGTTCTTGCACGCCAGGCCCACCAGTACGATCAGCCCGATCTGGGTGAAGATGTTGTTGTCGCTACCCGAGATGATCACCCCGGTGATGGCCGACAGCAGCGTCATCGGTACGATCAGGATCACCGCCAGTGGCAGGCTCCAGCTTTCGTATTGGGCGGCCAGTACCAGGAACGCCAGCAGTACGCAGAGCGGGAACACGAACAGCGCGGTATTGCCCGAGAGGATCTGCTGGTAGGTCAGGTCGGTCCACTCGTAGGTCATGCCGTTGGGCAGTTCCTCCTTCAGCAGTTTTTCAATCGCGGCCTGGGCCTGGCCGGAGCTGTAGCCCGGTGCGGCGTTGCCGTTGATTTCTGCGGTGATAAAGCCGTTGTAGTGCATCACGCGGTCTGGGCCCGAGGTGTCGCTGACTTTGATAAAGGTCGCGAGCGGGATCATCTCGCCTTTGTTGTTACGCACTTTCAGCTGGCCGATCTGGTCGGCGTCCTGGCGGAACTGCTGCTCGGCCTGCACGTTGACCTGGTAGGTGCGCCCGAAGCGGTTGAAGTCGTTGGCGTACAACGAACCCAGGTAGACCTGCAGGGTGTCGAAGATGTCGCTGATCGCCACGCCGTGGGTCTTGGCCTTTTCGCGGTCGATGGCGGCATCAACCTGGGGCACGTTGACCGTGTAGCTGGTGAACAGGCCGAACAGCTCCGGCACGCTGCGGCTCTTGGCGATCACGTTCTGCACTTCTTTGTACAGCTCGTCATAACCCAGGTTGCCACGGTCTTCGATCTGCAGGCGGAACCCACCGATGGTGCCCAGGCCCTGGACCGGCGGCGGCGGGAAGATCGCCATATAGGCTTCTTCAATGCCGCTGTATTGGCCATTCAACGCCCCGGCAATGGCACCGGCGGACATGCTCGGGTCTTTGCGCTCATCGAAAGGTTTCAAGGTCACAAACACGATGCCGCTGTTCGGGCTGTTGGTGAAGCCATTGATGGACAGGCCCGGGAAGGCAATCGCGGCTTCCACGCCAGGCTGTTTCAGGGCGATCTCCGACATGCGCTTCATCACGTTTTCGGTGCGGTCCAGGCTCGCGGCGTCAGGCAATTGCGCGAAGGCCACCAGGTATTGCTTATCCTGGGCCGGGACGAAACCGGTCGGGGTGTGGGCGAAGCCGAAGAAGGTCAGCACCATCAAGCCGGCGTACACGAACAGGGCAATGCCACTGCCGCGGATCACTCGGCGCACAGTGCCGACGTAACCATGGCTGGCCTTTTCGAAAAAGCGGTTGAACGGGCGGAACAACCAGCCACCAAACAGCTTGTCGAGGAACTTGGAAAAGCGGTCCTTCGGCGCATCATGGCCGCGCAGCAACACGGCCGCCAGGGCAGGGGACAGGGTCAGCGAGTTGAACGCCGAGATCACCGTCGAGATCGCAATGGTCAAAGCGAACTGCTTATAGAACTGCCCGGTCAAGCCGCTGATAAAGGCAGCCGGAATGAACACCGCACACAGCACCAGCGCCGTGGCGATGATCGGCCCGGTCACTTCACTCATGGCTTTTTCGGTTGCCGGGAACGGCTCCAAGCCCAGCTCGATATTACGTTCGACGTTCTCCACCACCACAATGGCGTCGTCCACCACGATGCCGATGGCCAGTACCAATCCGAACAGCGACAGCGCATTGAGGGAGAACCCAAACAGGTGCATCACCGCAAACGTACCGATCAACGATACGGGCACCGCCACCAACGGAATGATCGAGGCGCGCCAGGTCTGCAGGAACAGAATCACCACCAGCACCACGAGGATCAGGGCTTCGAACAGGGTGTGCACCACTGCCTCGATGGAGCCGCGAACGAAGATCGTCGGGTCATAGGCGATGCGGTAATCCATGCCCGCCGGGAAGCTCTTTTTCAGCTCGGCCATCTTGCTGCGCACATCGTTGGAGATGTCGATGGCATTGGAGCCGGGGCGCTGGAAGATTGGGATCGCCACCGCCGGTTGGTTATCGATCAGCGAGCGCAGCGCGTATTGGCTGGACCCCAGTTCGACCCGGGCAATGTCTTTGAGGCGCGTGATTTCACCGTTGGCACCGGAGCGAATCACGATGTTCTCGAACTCTTCTTCGGTAACCAGGCGGCCCTGGGTATTGACCGACAACTGGAAGCTGGTATCGGACGGCGCGGGCTGGGCACCCAGGGCACCGGCGGCCACCTGACGGTTCTGCTCGCGAATCGCGGTGACCACATCGGTGGCGGTCAGGTTGCGCGAGGCGGTCTTGTTCGGATCCAGCCAGACGCGCAGGGAGTAGTCGCCCATGCCGAACAACTGCACATCGCCGACGCCACCCAGGCGCGCCAGCTCATCCTTGATATTGAGGATCGCGTAGTTGGACAGGTACAGCATGTCGTAGCGCTGATCCGGGGAGGTCAAGTGCACCACCATGGTCAGGTCGGGGGAGGCCTTGTCCACGGTGATACCGATGCGCGTTACTTCTTCCGGCAGCTTGGGCTGGGTCCGGGTCACTCGGTTCTGCACCTGCACCTGCGCGTTGTCCAGGTCGGTGCCCAGGGCGAAGGTGATGGTCAGGGTTAGCTTGCCGTCGGCGGTGGACTGCGAAGACATGTACAACATGTTCTCGACGCCGGTGATCGCCTGCTCCAGCGGCGCGGCTACGGTTTCGCCGATGACCTTGGGGTTGGCGCCGGGGAAGTTGGCGCGTACCACCACGGTAGGCGGCACTACTTCCGGGTATTCGCTGATCAGGATCAGCAGCGACAGCACCGCTGCGAAGATCGGCCGCGAAATGAAGAACTTGGAAAAATTCATCTTGAGTCGTATCCCTTAACCGCGTGGAGTCGCAACACTGGCGAGCTTGGGCGCGGTTTTTTCCGGCGCCACTTGCTCAAGGTTGCTGGCTTCAAGCGCTTGTCGTTGTTGGGCCAAGGCGGCGAGGGTTTCTTTGCTGGCCATCGGAATGGTTTCCGGGGTGACCGGTGCACCGGGGCGCGCGCGCTGCAGGCCCTTGACGATAATGGTGTCGTCCTTGTTCAGGCCGTTGCGCACGATGCGTAACCCTTCGATCTTTGGCCCCAGTTCCACTGCGCGGTAGGCCGGCTTGTCGCCTTCCATCACCAGCACGAACTTCTTGCCCAGGTCGGTGCCGACCGCTTCGTCATTGATCAGCACGGCGGAGTAGGTGCCGCTGCCTACCAGCTTCAAGCGCGCATACAGGCCAGGGGTGTATTCGCCTTTGCTGTTATCGAACACCGCGCGCCCACGAATGGTGCCGGTGGCCGGGTTGACCTGGTTGTCGATGAAGTTCATCTGGCCCAGGTGCGGGTTGCCGGCTTCATTGGACAGGCCCAGGTACACCGGGGTGGTTGCGCCGCGACGGCCCTGGCGCGCCAGTTCGGTGTATTTGAGGTACACGCGTTCGTCGGCGTCGAAGTAGGCATAGACCTTATCGGTGGAGACCACGCTGGTCAGCGCGGTGACGTCGGCGGTGACCAGGTTGCCGGCGGTGATTTCGGCACGGCTGACGCGGCCGCTGATCGGCGAGGTCACGCGGGTAAAACTCAGGTTCAGCTTGGCCAGGTCCAACTGCGCCTGGATCCCGGCGACGGCGGCGCGGGCTTCCTGAGCGGCGGTAGTGCGCGAGTCGGCGAGTTCGGCGGAGATCGCATTGCTCTGGCGCAGGCGCTCGCCCCGCTGGGCTTCGTTTTCGCTGCGGGTGGCGGCGGCCTTGGTTTGTTGCAGTTGCGCTTCAAGGCGGCGCACTTCGGCTTGGAATGGGCGTGGGTCGATCTGGAACAGCAGGTCGCCTTTCTTGACCAAAGCGCCTTCGGTGAAAGCGACTTGGTCAATCTGGCCAGACACCCGTGGACGAATCTGTACGGTTTCCGGCGCTTCGAGACGGCCGGTGAATTCGTCCCACTCGTTGACCGGTTGCTCCAGCACCTTGGCGACGCTGACTTTCGGCGCCGGCATGGCGGCCGCTTGTTCCGGGGTTTTGCCGCACGCGCTCATCACCACCATGGCCAAAATCGCCAGGGGCACGCGCAAAGGTTTGAGTGACTGTTCCATAGGGTGCATCCGCCAATGTATTTGAGATGGGCGGATCATGCGCGGGGACGCGGTATGTCACGAATCGAATGAAGCAAAGGTAACTATCATTCGGAATGATATAAGCGCCGATTAAGCCCTCTAGCATGGGGCTTTCGTTAGGGAGCTATCAATGCCCTTGATGGCAAGAGTGTTTTGCGTGGCGTGCAAGGAAGCGATTTCTCAACTCGCACTGTCGGCGGTTAGCCGCGCTGCGATACGTTCCATCAACAGGCTGACCCGGCGCGGCTGGGCCCGACTGGCCGGGTAGACGATGTTCAGCGCGGTGCGCCCGAGGTCGTAATCCTTGAACAGCTCCACCAGCCGTCCGGCGTGCAGGTCGTCGCGCACGTCCCACACCGATTTCAAGCACAGGCCATGGCCGTCCAGGCACCACTGGCGCACCAGCGCACCGTCGTTCGCCACACGCCGGCCGCGTACCAGAATGCGCTGGGTATGCCCGTGCTGGCTGAAGGTCCACTCCCGCGCCAGATTGATGCCGAAGCGCATTACCAGGCATTCATGTTCGGCCAGGTCCGCAGGCTGCAACGGCATGCCGTGGCGTTCCAGGTAAGCGGGGGCGGCGCACACCACGCGGCGGTTCTCGCCCAAGGGTTTGGCGTGCAAGCTGCTGTCGACCAGGGCGCCGTAGCGCACGGCGAAATCGATACCCTGGCCGACCGGGTCGACATAACCGTCGCTGAGGTGCAGGTCGATGCTGACCTGCGGATGCTCCTCCATGAATTGCTCCAGGATCGGTTCGAGGTACTGACGCCCCAGATCCTGCGGCGCACTCAAGCGAATCAACCCGGAAACCGTCTGGGTACCCAGGCGAATGCTGCTGTGCAACGCCTCGGCCTGATCCAGCAGGCGCCGCGCGCCTTCAGCCAACACGCGCCCTTCGTCGGTCAGGTGAATAGCGCGGGTGGTGCGGTTGAGCAGGCTGGCGCCGTAGAAGCTCTCCAATTGCGCCAGCCGTTCGGACACCGAGGCCGGTGACAACCCCAACTCGCGCCCGGCGGCGGACAGCCCACCTTTCTCGATGATCAACAAAAACAGCTCAAGATTTTTCAGCGGCATTGTTCGGAGTTTCCGAAAGGGGTTTTTGAAAATGGCTCAATTATCAAAATAATCCAAAAGTCTTAGGGTTGCATCGTGCTTATCCAACGGAGTCATGCGATGTCATTGATCAACACGCAACGGCGTACCTTTCTCGCCCAGGCCAGCGCAGGCGCAGCGGTGCTGGCGGCGGGTTCGATACTCAACCCGGCCGGCGCCGCAGCCGCGCCAACGGGCCAGGCAACTCGCGCCACGACGGCGTCCAGTCAGCGCAGCGGACGGTTCTGGCCCGGCGACACGCGGCTGGTGGTGTCGATTTCCATGCAGTTCGAAGCGGGTGGGCAGCCGCTCAAGGGCACTGATAGCCCGTTCCCCAAGGTGGATTTCCCCGACAGCGTGCCGGCGGATGTGGCCACCAACACCTGGTTCGCCTACGGCTACCGCGAGGGCATCCCGCGCATGCTCGACCTGTGGGACCGGCACGGCGTGAAGGTCACCAGCCACATGATCGGCGACGCAGTGCAGCGTCACCCCGAGTTGGCCCGCGAGATCGTCGCCCGTGGCCACGAAGCGGCGGGCCACGGCCCGCGCTGGAGTTCCCAGTTCGCCATGAGCCGCGATCAGGAGCGCACCTTTTTGCGCCAGGCCGCAAGCATGCTACAGGCGGTCACCGGCCAGGCCGTCACGGGCTACAACTGCAACTGGCTGCGGCGCGGCCCCAACACCTTGTCGCTGCTGCAAGAGCTGGGCTACGTCTACCACATCGATGACGTGAGCCGCGATGAGCCCTTTATCGAGCAGGTCAACGGCAAGGATTTCGTGGTGGTGCCCTACACCCTGCGCAATAACGACATTGTGCTGATTGAAGGCCGCAACTATTCGCCGTCCCAGTTCCTGGAGCAGGTCAAGCTGGACTTCGATCAACTCTACGAAGAGGCCGGCACCCGGCGCCGCATGATGTCCATCAGCGCCCACGACCGCATCAGCGGCACGCCGCAAATGGTCAAGGTGTGGGATGAATTCCTGCGCTACGCCAACCGCCATCCCGGCGTTGCTTTTATGCGCAAGGACGCGATTGCTCAATACACCCTCAATAGCCCGCAGAGCCTTCGGGAAACCGAGACGATCTAAGGCGCCAACCCCTTCATTCAAGGACATAACCGATGAAACCTTTTGCCCGTTCGCGTTGCGCCATCGCCGTTACCGCGTTGCTACTCTCGGGAGCGGCTGCGGCTGCCACGACCGAGTTGGTCGAACCCTCTGTGTTGGTGGTGGATAAGAGCCTTACGCCGAAGCAACAGGCGATGATGGAAACCGTGGCGCGCCGTTACGACACCTTCTGGCACACCGGTGAGGAACGCCTGGCACGCGAGGCGTTGGCGGATAACTTTGTCGACAAAACACCCCCCGAGGGGCGCAAACAGGGCCCGGAAGGTCCGCTGCTGGCGTCGCGGGCCTTCCGCGCGGCGGTGCCGGACCTGAGTTGCGCAATCGAACAACTGATCATCGCCGGCGACCGCGCGGTGGTACATCTGCATTTTCGCGGGCACTTCACCGGCACTTTTGGTCAGCGCCAGGGCAGTGGCCAGGCGGTGGATTTTATTGCCACCGATATCTATCAGATCGACAACGGCAAAATCGCCGCCAACTGGCATATCGAAGATAACCTGACCTTGATGAAGCAGTTGGGCGCGCTCTAGCGCTGGGCGGGATCGACGCGGATATACGTGCGGAATACGTGATCCCATAACGGCGAAGAGACCCCGAAGTTCTTCTCGATGCCCTGGCGGTGGTGCAGGTCGTGATTGGCCACCAGCCCGCGCATCCATCCATAAGCCCAATGCTGCGGGCGGTGCATCACGTAATGCACCGAGATATAGAAGAAGTAGCCGGTCACCGCGCCGATAAACACCGAGACCAGGCCGGTGTACCAGGCCAACAGCAAGAGTGCGGCAAAGGTCGAGCTGGTTTTCCAGCTCGACACGCCGATATAGGCCAGCACATCCACATGGTGGGTCCAGTGTTCGCGCCGGTACAGCGAGTGAAACAGGAAACGGTGCGCTGAATACTCCACCAGTGTCCAGGCCAGCAGGCCCACGAGGGCGAGCCCTGGCTCGAAGGGCGCCAGGCATAGCGCAAAGATCACGAAAGCGGGAACGGTGAAAAAATCGAGGTAGTACGCGAGCGAAGACATCAACCATTTATTCGAAACGGCCATGTGCGGAATATCCCTGTAGTGCGCGATGGAAAGGCAAGCGATGGGGGCGTGGGGCTACCACGCGCGCCATCATGCAGGTGCGCTGGCGCTAAGTCACCATGGCTCCCGCGTATATCGGCGGCATTTGTGGGGTGTGACACATCCACACAATGGCGCCGCCGCCGCTGCTCAAAAATCCAGCGTCACGCCGCTGTACACCGCACGTCCGTCACCGGGGGAGTGCAAAGCGGCGCGGGCACCGTCCGGGTCGTACCAGGCGTACTCGTAGTAGCGATTGGTAAGGTTTTTGAGCTGCAGGTCGACACTCACGGACTCGCTCACTCGGTAGGTGGCACCCAGGTTCATCAATACATAGCCGCCGTAGGTGCCCTGGGTGTTTTCCCGTTCCAGATAGTAGTGGGTCTGACCGTTCATCCACGCGCTCAACTGCAAGGCCGGGGTGGCCTGGTAGCTGACGCCGGCGTTGTACAGGTGATGGGGGACGTGGTCGATTTCCCGGCCCTTGCTATTGGGCAAGGTGGCACTGGGTTTGAGAATTTTGGAGTACTGCCAGGCGTAGGTCAGCCACATTTCGGTGCGGTCGTTCGGGTGCAGATTCAGCTGCGCGTCATAGCCCCAGCGTCGGGTTTCGCCGACATTGTCCGACTCACCGCTGGGGTCGTTCAAACGGCGGCTGACTTCGCCGCTGGCTTCCTGTTGCCAATAGGCAATACGCCCGTCCATCCAGGCGGTGGGGGTGAACTTGATGCCGGTTTCCCAACCGTCGTTGATGGACGGCGCCAGGTCGCTGTCCCGTGGCGGGATCTTATACGCCGCCGCCCCGGTGCCCACCTGGAAGGTGCGACCCCAGTTGGCGTACAGGCTGGCGACTGACCAGGGCGAGTAGACCACGCTGAGCTTGGGCTGCTTGATCAACCCATAGTCATTGATGGCGTAGTCCAGGCCGGTCATTTCGTTAGTGAAGCTGCCGCGGATTTTGTCGACGCGATACGCCGGGATGATTTTCAGCGATTCGAACGGCTTGATCTCGGCCTGCAGGTAAGCGCCATAGGTGTCGAAGTCGAACTGCTGGTCGCGGGTCTGGGCCAGGCGCGCGCGGTCCCGGGTGCGATAACGCTCGCTGGTGTTGCGTTGCTGTTGGAAGTCGCTGCCGCCTTCAAGGGCGAAGTCATACAGCCAGCTGACATCGGGCCGCCAGGTCAGCGAGGTGAGGGCGCCGTACTGGGTTTCGTAGGCGTCGCGTTCCTGTTGGGGGCTGGTGCGCCAGTATTGGGTCCAGCGGCGGTCGTCGAAGGTGTTGAGGTAGGTTTTCGCCGACCAGGCCAGGGTTTCGCTCAGCTCCGTATCCAGATGCACGCTCAGTTGATTCATGCGCCGCGTACCTTTGTCGCTGGCGTTGTAGGGGTTGGTCATGGACGGGTGATGGTGCGCGTCCTGTTCGCTCAAATAGCCGGGCTCCTGGGCCTCGGTTTCATAGTGACGGGCGATCAGGCCGAGGCGGTAGCGGTCGTCGTCCGGGGTGTAGAACCACTTGCCGGACAGCGAAAACTTGTCCGCCTTGGCGTGATCGCGAAAGCCGTCGGTTTTCTGGTAAGCGAAGAAATAGTTCTGGGTCCAGTTGCTGCCCTCGATGCCTTTGGCCAGTTGGGTTTCCTGGGTGTTGTAGCTGCCGTAGCGCAGACGCGCCTTGGTGTAGTCACCGCCGGTGCGGGTGAACATATTGACGTTGCCGGCAATGTTGTTCAGGCCATAGCGCGCATCGCTGGTGCCGCGCACCACTTCGATACTGTCCAGTTCCAGGGGGAAAATCATGTCCATAAACGGCATGTTGCCGTCGTTGCTGTTGCTGGGGATGCCGTCGATCAGCAGCTTGACCGCATTGACTTCGCCTTCGCCGTTGAAGCCGCGAAAGGAGATTTTCCCCGAGGTGGTGCCTTGGTTGAACGGCGTCAGCAGCACCCCCGGGGCGCGGTTGAACAGTTCCCAGCTGTAGTTGACCGGCATTTTTTCAAGTATGTCGCCACCCAGGATATCCACCGAACTGAGCACGCTGCTGGTGCTCAGGGGACCGCTGGCAACGCTGTCGCCTTGCACGGTAACGGTGCCCAGGGTCAGGGCTGAGGTTTCGCTGGCATCGGCCAGCGGGTTGAAGGCGAACAGGCCGATGCAGAGCAATGGCCAGGACGGGCGCGGTAAAGCCCTGCGTTTGGCGCGCAGCAGCATGAATGGAGCAGGCATAGGGCAAGCTTCCTGATAACCGGAAAATTCTCAAAGACGTGGAGCCGCGCGCGCAGGCGCGACTGAGTACAGGGAGTAGGACGGCGATCAGGCGACAGGGGAGGCGCGCGGGCTCAGGCTCGGCCAGCGCACCCTGGGGTGCAGCGAAGGTAACAGCGGCGCGTCGAAGGCGATATCCGGCGCGAAGCGTGGCAGGTAGTGGCGGTAGTAGTCCGACGGCAACGCGGCCAGGCCCGCGTGCCCGCAGCAGCAGTCGGCGTGGTGCATGGGGCTGGTCGCGGGGCCAGACTTGAGCGGAGCGAGCAGTTTGTCGATGCCGGACGGCAAGGTGTTCGCGGTGCCGCCGGAGCAGAATCCGCCCCACAGCATCAGGCGCATGTCCGGCGGCTGCATGGCGCGACTCAGCGGCATGGCCAGCAGGTTCAGCAGCAAGGCCAGGCAGGCGATCCAGGGGCTGAGGCGTCGGAACGTGGCCATCACAGCAGTCGCACAAAGGGGGCGGATATTTAGCCGCAGTCTGGCGACGAAGTAAAAGCGCTTCGCCGTGCCATTTTGCCGCATGGGCTCGCGCGCCAGAAAACCGCAGCGTTACTGATAAAGGTCAAGGTGTCCCCGCTGGGAACGCGCACCCTTGGACTATCACTCACCCACTGGCCGCGTGCCGAGGTGCTTTATGTCTGCGTCCGCCCGTTTACTGTTGATCGCCCCCCAAACCATGACGCGCACACCTGCGTTCGAGCGTGCCGCGGCGCTGGCGAAGGCAATGCAATTACCGCTGCATATCGTCGCGTTCGATTACCTGCAGGCCTTGGCCTTTGCCGGGCTGTTCGCTCCCGAGCAGGTTCGCCAGGCGCGCGAAGGCTATCTGCACACCCATCGCCAATGGCTGGCAGCCCAGGCGCAGGCGCTGAGTGAACAGGGCCTGACAGTCACCAGCGAAGTGGTGTGGGTGCAGCATCCCTATGAAGAGATCCTGCATTTCGTCAAAGAGCTGTCGCTGGCGTTGATTATCAAAGACGCCGAGGACGATTCCGGGCTGAAGCGGGTGTTCTTCACCCCGCTGGATTGGCAATTGCTGCGCGATTGCCCGGTGCCGGTGCATTTGGTCACCGGGGATGCGCGACCACGACCTCGCCAAGTCTTGGCAATTGTCGACGTGCTGCGCAGTGAAGAGCAGGACATCGTGTTCAACGACCAGATTGTCGCCGCCGCGCGAAAACTGGCGACCGAATGTGCGGCCACCCTTGAACTGGTGCATGTGTATGACTGGACAGCCGCCTATGCCATGGACATGGGCGTTGGTGTACTGCCCCTGGCCACCGGGATCTACGAAGCACTGGGTTCGGCCCAGGAGGAAGCGTTCGCGGCCTTGGCCGAACGCCACGGTGTGCCGCCGCAACATCGCCACTTCCTGGAAGGCACCCCCGTACCGCGCATCTGTGAATTCGCCGAGGCCCATCGCACCGATGTGATTGTGATGGGCACCGTGCAGCATGGCGGCCTGGACAAACTGCTGGGCACCACCGCCGAATTGCTCTTGCAGCGGGCGCCGTGCAGCGTGTTGGCGATCAAACCGGGCAAAACGTTGTAGCGCAGCGCAGGTGGGTTCAGAACGTCGGTGGACGATGACAACCGGCAACGAGCTGCGTGAGCCCGCACAGATCGTGGACCTCGACATTGCGGCTGTTGATCGTGACGAGCCGCGAGTCGCGCAGGTGGGCGATGCTGCGGCACACGGTTTCCAGGCGCAGACCCAGGTAGGAGCCGATCTCCTCGCGGCGCATCTTCAACACGAAGCGTGTGCCGGAATAACCGCGCGCACTCAGGCGTTGCGACAAGTTCAGCAAAAAAGCGGCCAGACGTTCGTCGGCATTCATGTTGCCCAACAGCATGAGCATGCTGTGGTCGCGCACGATTTCCCGGCTCAACAACCGATTGAGGTTGTGCTGCAGGGAGGGCAGGGTTTGTGCGAGCTTTTCCAACTGCGCGAAGTGCATGGGGCAGACTTCGCTGTCTTCGAGGGCGACGGCACTGCATGCGTGTTCGTCGGCGCTGATGGCGTCCAGGCCCAGCATCTCTCCAGGGATCTGGAAACCGGTAACCTGCTCACGGCCGTCCACTGAAACAATACTGGTCTTGAATGAGCCGATGCGGATCGCGTAAAGCGAGCGCAAGGGGTCGCCGGCGCGGTACAAGGCCGTGCCTTTTTTGACTCTGAAGCGTTGCACGATGAGCTCGTCCAGGCGATCGACTTCCTGGCTGGAGAGGCTGATCGGCAGGCACAGCTCAACGACGCTGCATTGGGAGCAGGCTGACTTGAGGTGCTGAACGCTGATGGGCTGAGTATCCGGCAAGTGGCGTGCCTCCCCAATGATCACCGATCAAGTCTAGGTACTGCGTCATGCCTTACCAGCCTATTGCTGTCATTCCTGAGATAAACCGACGAGCGGAAAAGAAGTCCGGCCGAATGGATTGAGGAGAAGCTATCGGCGAATTCGCTCGAGTGGCTGGGTTAACTCCTATGCACCCGTCCAGTCAGTTCGGTGGGTTTACTTGATAAAAATCAGCACCTGCGCGAACGAGCACTCGATACTGAGGTTGGCGCTTTGCCGGATACACCTGTTCAACGGCAGAGCGAGCCCACCACACGCACTGCTCAGGTCTTGGTTTGCCGGAGTATGGGATGCTCACGCTTAGTCGAGTTCTGTTGCTTGCATCGACCGACACGGCCCACACACCTGCCTTTTTACGCGCCCATTCGCTGGCCCATGCCACCCATGCCACGTTGCAGATCCTGAGGTTGGAGGGTGTTGACGCGTTCAAGCATGACGTGGGCAGCGCCGCAGATGCGGCGCGGGTCGTTGAATATGTGAACTGCTTCCAAGCCGATCTGGTACTTACCGACTGCCTGTATGTGCCCGCACTGGACCGTGCGTTTCATCGCCCGTTGGATAGCTGGCTGCTGCGCAGGGGTTCGGCGCCGTTGTATCTGGTCACCCAGGCCACGCCACCTAAACCTCTGAAGGTGCTGGCGAGTGTCGACCTGTCCCATCTCGAAGACATGACCTGGGGCCTGAACGAACGCATCCTCGAATTGGCCCAGGCCGTGGCGGCGCCATGTGGTGCTGCGTTGCACCTGTGCAATGTCAGCGGTTGGACCGTTCTGGGCGACAGTCCCATGAGCGTACCGACCCGTAGCCTGGACACGCACTTCAAAAAAGCCGTGCGGGACGCCCAGCACGAAGCGCTGGAAGGGCTGACCGAGCGTTACGGCATCGAGCGTGAGCGTCAACATGACCTCAACGGTGTGCCGCACCAGGAGATCACTCGGTTCGCCCGTTGCAATGCTTTCGACACACTGGTACTGGGCGCGGCGGCGCTCGGCACCGACGGTGTGCTGGGCTCCACCGCCGAACGCGTGCTTAACCGTACGCCGTGCAACCTGCTGTTGGTCCAACCGCCGTCACGGTGCCGCTGATCGAGCCTGTAACCGTGCAAAAAAAAAGCCCCTTGGCGAGAGATCGGCAAGGGGCACCGTGGCTAAACCTCAGTTGTTTTTGATCGGCACCACTTTATCGGCCTTCATGGCTTCGGCTTTTTTCGGCAACGAAATGCTCAGCACGCCTTTGCTGAAGCGTGCGTCGATCTTGTCGGCGTCGATCCCTTTGGGCAGGTTGAACGCCCGTTCGAAGGCGCCGTAGTGACGTTCGCTGAGGTGGTAGCCTTGGGTTTTTTCTTCCTTGACCGCCTGCTTTTCACCCCGGATGATCAGGCTGCCGTTGGACAGTTTGATCTCGATGTCCTTCTGATCCATGCCGGGCAGTTCGGCGGTGATTTCGTAGCTTTTGTCTTTCTCGGTGATATCCACGGCAGGCGTGCCGTGACCGATCAGCTCGCGGCGCCAGAACGGTTCGACATCGAACAGCCCGCGCCCAAAGGGGGACGGCATGGGGCTACGGTTGAAGTCGTCGAACAAGTGGTCCACCTGCTGGCGCAGTTTCTCCAGCGGGCGCCAAAGGTCGGCGGACAACGGATGCTGGGTGCCTTTCTTTTCGGTAGTTACCGGCATTTTCTTCGCGGAATTGCTCATTGCGGTACTCCTCTTCGAATGAACGGTAAGCGGCGGGCAACCTGCCCACGGCTTACCAAGACAGAACACAAGCGGCTATAAGCTCAGCGCTCCGGACCACAGCATCCAGCCCGCATACGCAGCGGCCGCCCAGATGATGATCAGCAGCCCGGTTTCGGGGCCGTTGAGCGGTTGGCCTTGGCGCGCTTTCATAGTGCCCAGGTAGATCAACGAACCCGGGGCGTACAGCAACGCGCTGAGCAACATGTACTTGGGCCCGGCCGCGTACAGCAGCCACAGGCAATACAGCGTGGCCACGGCCGCGATGGCCATGTCGCGCAGTTGCAGGGCGCGGTGCCCGGCATAGGTCTGGCCTTGCCAGGCCATCTTCAGGGCATACAGACCACTGAACAGATACGGCAGCAGGATCATCGAGGTGGCCAGGGAAATCAGCGCCAGGTAACTCGCGCTTGAGTAGAGCGTCAGTAGCAGGAACAGCTGGATGCAACCGTTGGTGATCCACAACGCATGGGCTGGCACGCCTTGGTTGTTTTCCACCGCCAGCGCACCCGGCATGACCTTTTCCTTGGCTGGGGTGAAGATCGATTCCGCTGCCAGCAGCGTCCAGGCGAGCAGGGCGCCACCCACCGAAATAATCAAACCGACACTGATCAGCACCGCGCCCCAGGGCCCAGCCGCAGCCTCAAGCACACCGGCCATCGATGGGTTTTTCAGGGTCGCCAACTCAGGCTGCTTCAGAACGCCCAGCGACAGCAGCGACACGGCAATCAACAGAACCAGAGTGATCAGAAACCCCAAGACCGTGGCGCGACCGACATTCGCTCGCTCCGCCGCGCGGGCAGAGAACACGTTGGCCCCCTCAATGCCAATAAACACCCACACCGTGACCAGCATGGTGCTCTTGACTTGGTCGAGGGTACTGCCCAGCGCTGGCGCGCCCCAGAAATCGACACTGAATGTCTCGCGCTGAAAGGCGGCGATCACCAGGCCGATAAACAGCAGCAACGGCACAATCTTGGCCACCGTTGTCAGCGCATTGGCCCGCGCGGCGGTGCGCATGCCGCGCAGGATCATCCAATGCAAGGCCCACAGCACTACCGAGGCGCCAAGGATCGCCGCTTTATTATTGCCTTCGCCGAACAACGGGAAGAAGTAGCTCAGCGCAGCGAACAGAATCACCAGATAACTAACGTTACCGATCCAGGCACTGATCCAGTAGCCCCACGCGGAATTGAAGCTCAGGTATTCACCGCCCAGTGCGCGGGCGTAGGCGAACACGCCATTGTCCAGCGCCGGTTGGCGGTTGGATAACGTCTGGTAGACCAGCGCCAATGACAGCATGCCGATGCCAGTAATCAGCCAACCAATCAGAATCGCCGCGGCCCCGGCACTGGCGGCCATGTTCTGCGGCAAGCTGAATATGCCGCTGCCGATCATTGACCCGACCACCAGAGCGATCAACAGGCTCAGGGATAAGCGCTTTGGCTCGACCTTTTGCAAAGCCCCCGCAAGCGGTTGTGGGGCAGTCGTCGGCGCGATGGGTTGAGTGTCTTGCAGGTGCGTAGCCATGGAAGCCTCCACAAAAACCAACGTTTCTGCAGCCATCGAGGGCGATGGCGCGACTGCTGGCTCTAATGTGTGAGTGAATGACCAGGGCCTGCTTGATATATATCAAGAACAACGCAAACGCAGATTGAACTACCGCTGTGGACGTGCCTGGGGGAGGGTGTAGATCACTGATCTGTCAGGTTTTTTCATTCGGGGTTTGTTTCATAAAGCCGCCACTCGACCTTGCATCGACGCGCTCGGGTCTATATATTCCGAACCCTGCTGCACCGCGCTACCGCCCGAATGGCGAAACTGGTAGACGCATGGGACTTAAAATCCCCCGCTCGTAAGGGCGTGCCGGTTCGATTCCGGCTTCGGGCACCATCTAGAATCAAGGGTTTGCGGGCGAAAGCTGATGCAAGCCCTTGTTTGTTTCCGGTCCGCAATAATATAACTGGTCCGCAATTCACTTCGTTGGTGAGACTTTCTTGCCTTTCCGGTTGCGGATGTACTGCTCAGTCATGACTACGGTGGTATGCCCAAGTTGATCCTTGGCCTGCATGATATCGCCACTGGATTCGGCCTTGTCCGTACCGGCTTTGGCGCGCAGATCCCGCATTTGAAACTCAGGCTTAGCCACCCCAGCAGCTTCCCTCGCTATATCAAATCTCCTACGCAACATTGCCACCGTCATCGGTGTGCCATCTTCTGCAACGATCAGCCGCGTCGAGCGGACTTTATGCCCTGACTTTCGGGACATTATTCGATCAATCAAAACCTTCAGTTCGCCGGTGACCTCGATTCGACGTTTTGCCTTTGTTTTGCCCTGAAGGACCCAGATCTGCCCATCCCTTACGTCTCTTTCGTCCATCAGCCGTGTGTCCGTGACTCGTTGACCAGTCAAGTAGGCGAGGTCCATTGCATCACGCAACCCGGCATCAGCCTTGTCGTGAACTCGCTTGAACAGTTCGTCCTCAACATAGGTGTCCCTTCCAGTCTCCTTGTTGCCTTTGATTCCGGCGCAAGGGTTCGCAAGTGATGTATAGCCCTTGTCCCTGGCGTAGTTCCATATCGCGCTGAGCAGGGCTTTTTCTCGATTGGCTCTTACCGGCGCTGACTTTCGCCAGGTCAGATACTGGCGAACATGAAGGGGCTCGATCGTCTCAAGTGGTGCGGGCGGATCATCGAAGAACGCCATTAAGTTTTTCAGTTCGCGCTGATTGTCGAGCTGAGTCGCTGCGCCCTTGGTGGGCACAACTTCTACCAGGTACTTTTCTGCCACGTACCGAAAGGTGATCACCCTGGTGACCAATTCGCTTGAAGTGCGATCACGCTCCAGTTTTGCGTACGCCATGATGGCCAAGCCGTAGTCACTGCCCAGGGGTATTTCCTTGCGGTCCTTTCCGCCGGTGTCGTAATAGTAAAAAACCCGGCCGCTGGCTTTCTTGCGCTCTCTTAGCCGGGCGATGGAGCCCGGCTTACTTGGTCTTCTTCCCATTTCAGCTTGCCTTGCGTGGTTTCCATACGAGTTTTTCTGGCTCGGACATGCCGACAGCAGTAACTGCCATGGCTGTCACGCTCGGCCAACCGTTCATTTTGATGGTGTGCCTGATGCCGTTCCTTTTGAGGTTCAGGATCTGGCCAGCCTTTGTCCGAGCGCCGGTCAGCTCGCAAACCTCTTCATGTGATAGAAATTGAACTCCGCTCATGGATCGCTCCGTGCGCCCGTAGTGGGCCGCGCTGTCTTGATGATGTGAACGATGAATCCGAAAGTGATCAGCAGCCAGCCGCAGGTGCCGGCGAAGGCGTAGAGGATGTCGGCTGTTTCGCCGTCCGCCAGAAGGCGTGGGCCGAGCCAAAAGAACCAGCAGCCGCTGCCGACCAGGTACAGCAAAGCGCCCAGCAGGATCAGGGTGAGTTTGATTGCGAACATGTGGTGTCCTTGCCGCGCTGGGCGGCAGAAGGTGGCCCGCCGCTTACCGGCAGGCATGTAGGGGGATTGGGGTTAGGCTGCTGGGTGTTGCGCGGTGTCTCGAAAGACATCCATCTGTGCCGCGCCGTCGAGCCAGGCTGCTGCGATCCGGCGTTCTGCCATTGCGGCATATTCCGGGTTCAATTCGCACAAGATCGATTTGCGACCTTCCTGCATGGCGACCACCGCCGTAGTGCCGGCACCGCCGAAAGGGTCAAGCACGACGCCACCGAGTGGCGCGCCGGTTAGGACGCAAGGCCTGATCAGGTCCGGAGGGAAGGTCGCGAAGTGCGCACCCTTAAAACCCTGCGTCGGCACCGTCCAAACGCTGCGCTTGTTACGAGTGTCCAATGGCCAGGCACTTTCCGCTCGATCTGGCCGGTGCGTTCCCAGTGACTGCCCTGGGATAGGTTGCTCTCGCTTTGAATCATCGCGCTTGAAACTGTCCCGCTTGCTGCGCACCGCTTTCATTGGGCCGTTTGACTTTCCGGGCACTCGATCACTGCCGCGCTGTTGCTCGAGATCCTGAGCCATTCGTGTGATCGAACTCAGCGCTACAGGCTCCTTGATCGCATCCTGGTCGTAGTAATAGCGCGGTGACTTGCTCAAGAGAAACAGGTACTCGTGCGATTTTGTACACCGGTCCCTGGTGGATTCAGGCATGGGGTTCGGCTTGTGCCAAATGATGTCTTGGCGCAGGTACCAGCCATCATCTTGAAGGGCAAATGCGAGGCGCCAGGGGATACCCATCAAGTCTTTCTGTTTGAGCCCTACGGGCGGTGATCGTCGCGTGCCACGCAGCACCGCGCCGCGCGTAGCCTGAGAAACCATGTCGTGCTTACCTGCTGAACCACCAGGTGCGTATCCGCCCGCGATTGATGCGTATGTGTCTCCCATGTTCACCCAAACCGTCCCGTCATTGCGCAGCACCCGGCGCACTTCGCGGAACACTTCTACCAGGCGCTCGATAAATTCAGCGGGTGTTTCTTCCAGGCCGATCTGGCCGGCCATGCCGTAGTCCCGCAGCCCGTAGTAGGGCGGTGACGTGACACAGGTGTTTACTGACTGGTCCTGCAGCGTCCGCATCGACTCAATGCAGTCACCGATCAATACGCGATGCTGTTTCATGGCCTGGGCCCCTTGTAGATGAAGACGTAGGCGAACCAGAGGGTGGCGATCATAGTAGGTGCGCTCCTGCTTCGAGCAAGCCGTCCCGGTCTTCGCGCAGGCGGTCACGCTCATGCCTGAGTTCGTCGCGCTCCCTGACCAGAGCCTTTATGGCGGTCGAGATATTCCGGTGGCCGAGGGTGATGGTGATGGCCTGGGCTTCGTCGAACATCTTGACCTTCTGGTCTCGGTCGTCCGCTGCTCGCGCGGCCAGCTCTTTTTCGTGGATCTTGAGGCAGCGCTTGCAGGTGACGTACCGCCAGTCATTAGTGAGCTGTTCGTCGGCCATGTTGCCGTCTGTGCCGCAGTAGACGTGGTCCGGCGGATCCTGATCTGCCTCGGTGCCGCCATCCCATGGGTATAGGTGAACCGCACGCCCGCTCATCAGCACTCGCTCCAGTTCATGGCCTGGATGTATTCGCACGGGACCACCAGCACGTCAGGCGGTACGGTGTTTTCGATCCTGGCATCACCGAAATAGCCTATGGCTGCCTTAGCTCGCTCAAGGGATAGCTGGGCATGGCGTATCTGCCAGGACTTGCGCTGCTTGTATGACCGCAGCGCCAGGGCCTTATCGGTGTACGCGAATCGCCGGCCGTGCTCCCCGCCGTCCTTCAGGACGCGCTTGCGGTACTGCTTCAGCAGAGACTCGCGCTGCGAGCCACCGAAGAGGTTGTCGTGGAATTCATCCACGATGTACCAGCACTGCTCGGTTTCGCCGATAACCACGAACTTTTTGCAGGTGACTTCCAGGCCTTTCGGGTCGAGCTCGTCGACGTAGCGATAATGGTCCGGGCCGAGTTTTATCTTTTCCATGGGCGAGTTCGTCCTTGCCGCTATAGCGGCTGACTTTGAAGGGGGAGGGGTTACTGTCAGGTAGCGCTTCGGACGCGCTATGATTCGGTTTTCAACGAAGCGAGGAACACGGATGTCTAGCTCGTCTCAGGCCTTCGGGTTTATTTTTCTTGCGTCTGGTGCAAGCCTTCTTCATCTATCGCTTATCTGCAGATTGATGGTTAGCAGCATCGGCGGATTGAAGAGAGCACTGTTACTTGCGGTACTTTTACTTGCTCCGATATCTGCTCTTACGGCCGGGCACGGCTGGTATGGAAAGCTCATCTTTCCAGAAGATATCGAGATCAGCTCGGACTAGGGGCTGCCCGCGCGCATGCAGATGGTCATGGCGTGGAAGGCGGCGAAGTTGAGACCGGGCAGGCCGGTCATGGGCCCGCTGGGGTAGATGCGATTCATGCTGCCTCCTTTTGCTCTTCCGGCTTTCGGATCAAGCCCCGGCGCACGCCCTCATCGCGAACAATCAAGATGTCGTCGCCGTAGCCCCATGGGTCTCGAAGCCGTTATCCATCAGTGGCTGGAAATACCCGTAGCGCATCATCTTCCCGCTGAGCACGAAAGAACCGATAGACCCGACCAGACTCTTTAGGGTGCCCCCATGCGAGAAGCCATCCCACGGGCCTTCCCTCGTAACGTTGATGCGGGCCCCGGTGTAGTCATCGAACAGCCAGACGATGTTGCGGCGGCCATTGAGAGCGAGGTATGCATCGTGCCCGGCGCCTTTGTTACGAAAGAAGCACCGGCCGCAGTTGGCTATCACCCTGAGGAATTCATTTGCAGCGATGATCCGGTCCAGGCGATGCTGGCCGATGGTTTTGTTTTCTGTAGGCATGGGGAGTCCTCGAAGCCCGTTCGTTGTAAGCTCAGGCGTTATTTGACGGTAAAAGGGTTGGTTATGGGGCGGGTGCTGGCAGCAATCGGGATTGTTCTAACGTTGGGGTACGCGCTTTTCGCTTGGTGGTTGGTCGGGGATAGAATCCAGACTCTACGATGCATGGATTTAAACGAGGTCGGGGACTTTCTCGCCGGGGCCTTTGGTCCCGTAGCAATTCTCTGGCTAGTCTTGGGTTTCTTTCAGCAGGGTTTAGAGCTTCGACAAGGCACCGATGCGCTTAGGCTTCAAGCCAAAGAGCTTAGTAACTCTGTCGAGCAGCAGACTGAGCTTGTAGCAGCCCAGAAGGCTAGCTTGGTTAACTACGAGCGTTCACTAGAGCCTTTGCTACAAATGAACGTTGTAGATGCAGGTATGGACGACGGTGGGTTCTACGTTAGTCTGAACATCGGTAATACTGGTGATTACTGTGACTGTGTTGAAATAGAGCTGAGTGCTTCTAACGGTGACAAAAGAGTCCGTGATGGGGATCCTTTATTTAGCGGGAGTTCTTGTATTGTCCGCTTTGGAGAACTCCATGAGTGGGAGGGGTTTGAGGTGGTTGTTAAATACAAAACAAGAAGTGGTAGAGCCAATTTCCAGACTTTTACAGCTCAGCATTATCAGGATCAGAAGGGTGATAGTTACATCGTTCGGAAGCAATCTCTTCCTACTTGAGATCCCTGCCGAACATGCGTATTTCTCAAGCTGCTAGCCGCTGGTAAAGCTCAATGATATCGGCGGCGTTGGCTCGTACCAGCGCCTCTGCTTCGTCGGGACAGACGCTGTTGCCGATCAGCCGGACCTGATTGGTCTTGTTTATCGGCAACCACTGCTCGGCACCGGTCACCGGATCGACGAACAGGCCGCGGTCAATGATGTAGTCCTGGTCGAAGCCCTGTGCGGCCTTCAGCTCTGGCGGCTGCAGCATGCGCAAGGTGATGTCTACCAGCACGTAGCCGCCGATCATGATCATCTCGGCCTGCTCCTTGAAATGCTCCGGCAGGTGCTCATGCATGAATGCGGCGCAGCGGCGGGCACCTTCCATTTGCTCAGGCGTCAGCGTATCCGGCACCTGCACCACTTCGACGAGGGCAACGCGGTCTTTTGTGGGCAGCGTGTGCATCGGCTCCGTCAGCGAAACGCCGCCCTTGTCGCACCCGTAGTACTTCACCAGGTACGCAGTGGCCAGTCGCTGGTTGGCCCCTGACTGGCAGATCGTCGACGTAGGCTGGTATGCCGATCGGCCGTCGCCTTTGTAAAAGCCGCCGTTGGCCTGCTCGAAGAATGCCGCCGTCACCGCGTGGTGTCCGGTGCTGGTGGCGACCACTGCAAGCGGGCCGTCAACGTCAGCCCCTACCGATCCTTTGCGGAGTGTCACCATCGAAGCGGCGACGAGCGCCTGCTCGCCGCGATTGGCTCCGGTGACTGTGCGGGCCGACTCCTCCGGCGAGTAGCCGCTGCGCTCGCCGTGGTGCGTGAGGTGGGTCAGGTGACACGCTGCCATCGCGAAATGACCACCTTTCACCTGGGCAACCTGAGTGCGCAGTGCTTCCTGCACGTCGAAGTTACGCTGCGATGACCCATTGGCGCATTCGGTGAGGAACGGCGCCGCCACGGGCTGCACCAGGCCGTGATGGGTGCCGCCGGCGCTGATGGTTGAAATCGAGTCATTCACGCTGTGTGTGCTGGTGTGCGCTTCCGACGTCCCGCGCATCGGCACAATGAATGGCTTCTCACTGGTGATGACGTGGCGCCACATGCCCTTGGCCACCCGGCGGCGCGTATTCAGTGCCATGGGCTTGTCCCGGAAGATCGTCTTACCCAGGTTGCTCCAGTCAATGCACTCGGCTGCCGTGCGCCACGGCTGCTGTTTCGCCGTCGGATTCTTGTGGCGAACGGGCTCCGGCCAAACGATCGGTAGACCGTCGCTGCGCGCCACCAGGTACAGGCGCTTGCGGATGGTTGGGGCGCCGGCGTTTGCCGCGATACGTTCGCGCCACTCGGCGTTGTAGCCCAGGCCCCGCACCAGTGCTTCCATCGGTACGAACTCGCCGATGGCTGCCACGATCTCCGGCATGTCGGGGTGGTCGGCTGGCAGCCCTGTGCTGATCGCGGCAATGAAAGCCTTGAACGTGCGACCGCGCTCTGCCTTGATTGGCTGCCCTTCCTCGTCGATCGGGCCCCAGTCGCAGAACTCTTCGACGTTTTCAAGGAAGAGCAGTCGCGATTTGGTGACGAACAGCCAACGAATGACGACCCACGCCAGCCCGCGAACGCCCCGATCGCGAGGCGCGCCGCCCTTGGCCTTGCTGTGATGCCGGCAATCAGGCGATGCCCAGATGATTGCGACGGGCTGCCCGCCAGTGGCTTCTCGCGGATCCACTTCGTAAACGTCGGCAACGTAGTGCGCTGTTTTCGGGTGATTTGCTCGGTGAACGGCCAGGGCGATTGGATTATGGTTTACCGCTACGTCTGGCTCCCGGTACGCACGCGCAATCCCGGTACTGGCTCCACCGCCGCCGGCGAACAGGTCCACCACCAACTCTTTCTGGAATGGCAGGCCCATGCTCGGCTGTCCATGGATGAATGGGTGTTTCTTCTGTTGTGCGGACATAGGGGCTTATCTCCCGTGATTTTCGTGATAGCCGAGACTGTTTTCGAAGGATTTTCTGGCGGCCGCTGCATCAAACTTTGATGAGTAGCGGCCCAGGGTTATTTGTTTGCCTGCCAGGTATCCGAAGGATCGCCATAGGCCTCGCGAATCCCACGAGACACCGGAGATTCCGCTGGAGTTTTTGCAACTGCGCTTTTGGTTTCTGGCGTTTTCCACTGGGCTCGCCGGGCGGAGGTTGATCCATCGGTTGTCAGTCTTTTGGCCGTTGATGTGATCTACGAACTCTGGCGGGTCCTGGCCGAGCATGTAGACGAATGCGAGTCGGTGCAGGTTGTGCCGCTTCCTGTCGATCATCACCGTCAGATAACCACTGGAAACCAAGCTCCCAGCTATCGAACCCGCGGGTGTTCGGCTTCTGCTCACCAACCAAGTGAACACACCAGTCTCAGGGGAGTAGGCGAGGATCGACTTCAGATATTCCGGGGTAATAGGCATGGCTTCGCCTCGCCGGCTGGCGTGATTCGTTTAAGTGGGTGATATGCTTTGCTGCTTATCAAACAAGGAGGTGGTAATGGCCGGTAAAAAGCTTGAAGCGTTCCGCGAGTGGTTCACGCCGCGTAAGCGGTTATGGGCAGGCATAGGGCTGTTTGCAATTGCTATTGCCGTGCCATTTTTCAGTCCAGGAACGACCACCGCTTGGCTCATAGGGCCTGCAACTGTCTTTTTCTTGGGTCGCTTTATTCCCGATACGAACGGAAGGCGATAGGGCGCTGGCGGCTGGCGTGATTCGTTGATATGGGGTATTACGGGTGACCGGCATGGAGCCGGATCAAGGAGCGTTTAGAATGAGTGAGCCGAAATTTACGGTTGGGGACTTGCAATACCAATTGAAAAATTTGAACCCGGACGATGAGCTTGAATTCGACGGTGGTCTGACATTCAACCGGATAAAGCGCCGTGGCGATGATCTTCAGGTGCTGGAGTTCTGTGAACCACAAGCTTTTCTCGATGAGAAGTTTCGAAAGAACAATCCACACGTCCAAGTTGCATTCATCAAGGATGAAGGCTTTGAGGAAGGTGAGGTAGTACGTCCGGTTGACGTCTCGATTCGTTGAGTTGAATGCCGCGCCTGACTTCGGGCGCGACATTAATATTGCGGTCAGTCTCCCGCGCGCTTGAGCTGCTCGGTCAGTTGCGGTGGAAGGCCGCGCAACGTCAGCGTCCCGCCTTCCTCGTCAAACTTGATCTTGTCGCCCAGCAAGTGCGCCTCAAAGCTGATCGACATGCCCTCAGCCCGGCCTGTGAAGCGCCGGAATTTGTTGAGGGTCTTCTTGTCCGGCGGAAGAGATTCGGAAATCCCGTAGTCCTTCGCCTTGATGAAGTCGTAGAAGTTCTTCGGGCGGTCTTCGTCGATCAGGCCCGACAGCTCGTCCAGGGTGATCGGTTCGCCCAGCTTGGCCTGGGCCATGGAGTAGCTGACCAGGGTGTGCGTCTTCTCGCGGGCCGTATCTTCGACCATGTCCTCGCTTTCAACGAAGTCGCTGAACGCCTTCAGTAGCGTGCGCGTTTCGCTAGGCGCGTCGATCCCTTCCTGGCAGCCGATGAAATCGCGGAAATAGTCGTTGTGTTTGCGGCCCTGCTTACCCTTCAGGTACGAGATGTACTGCTTCGACTGTTTGTTGTTCTGCCATTCGCTGATGTTTATGCGCGCAGCCAGGCGGATGTGGTCCAGGTCCAGGCGCTTCATGGTCATCAGGGCCAGTTCTTCAGTCATGGTCACCGCTTCGGTTTCCTGCACCAGGGCGATGACGAGGTAATCGGTCATGCCTTGCTGATAGTGGCAGAAGAGGGCGTGCCCACCAGTGGTGAGGTTCGACTCTTCCATCAGCTTGGTCAGGTGCTCGACGGCGGTGGTGCTGAAGGTCAGGAAGTCGGTTACGCCGGCCAGGTACTTGCCGAGCCATCCGCTCAATGGGTAAGCGCCTGATTCTTGATGGAAGAAACCCCAGCCCTTACCGGCAGTGGCGTTGTAGCTTTCGTTGAGCTGGCTCATCAGATCGTCACGGGCCGGGCTCTCGACCTGCTCGGAGGCGCCCAAGAACAGCATAGCCGGGCTACCGTCGGGCTTCTTGTCGATCTTGTGGATGACGCTATGGCGTACAGGCATTTCATTTACCTCAGGTAGGCGCCGCCCTCCGATGAACGGGTGGTGGCAATTTGGTTTGGGTTGGGGTATTACGGGGAGAGCGCATTGCATCGTTAGGACATGGAGCTACATATGGACAGAGAAAGTTTTCTAAAAAAAAATCGGATCACTGAGGTCGATTGGCAATCAGCAGCAATTGACTGGAATTTGCTAATTGCTATTCATAAAGATCATATGAGTAGAGCTCGCGAACTTGAAGATACTGCAGATTTTTTTGTAAAGAGCATGCAGGGGTTCGATGGCGTTCATTCTGTTAGGTGGCGAGTAAAAAGCCCAGATCACTTGGTTGAAAAAATCATTCGCAAGAGAGTTGGTGAGGGTCGATCCTCAAAGTATATGGAAATAACTTTGAGTAATTATCATGAAATTGTCTCAGACTTAATCGGCGTAAGAGCTTTGCATTTGTTTAAGGATGGATGCTTAGAAATTCACGATCAAATAGTTGAGATGTGGGAGTCTGCCGAGTCACCCGTATCTTACATCAGAGATGGCGATCGCTCTGAGCTTATTGAATATCTTGAAGAGAGGAATATTTCGGCAAAAATTCATCCTGCAGGATATAGGTCAGTCCATTATGTATTAAAGACGAAACCTGGTTTGCGAGAGGTTTTAGTAGAGGTTCAAGTCAGAACGGTTTTTGAAGAAGCATGGAGTGAAATCGATCATAAGGTTAGATATCCTAACTTCTCGGATAATAAGCAGTTGGAGAACGTGCTGAAAATATTTAATCGTCTGGCTGGGAGCGCAGACGAGATGGGAGGTTTTATTAGGGATCTGAGCTGTGAGTTTGATGAGATTGATGGGAGAATCAGTAAATTAGATCAGGAGCGAGATGAAGCTCTTGATAAAATGCAGAAAGTTGTTTCTCAGCTAGCGTCCGCAAAACAAACTGAAGCTGGGTATGCCGAAAAAGTCGAACTCCTGCAGAAAGAGTTGGATAAAGTGAAGTCTGCAATAGATGTGGGTAATCAAACGACTGGTGATGAGAGTGGTGGCAGAATAATTTTGGTTAACGGAAAAAAATATTTTATTCCACAGGCCCCAGCGAAAAAAATTATTCATAGGCCATCCCCAAAGCAAAATTGAAATATAATCAAATTTATGTCAGTTGGGTCGCTATTGAACCGAGCTTGATAGGTTTTCATCTTACTCTTCGTCTTCCGCGTTCAACTGGAGCGATTCGGCGAAACCTGCTTGCCGTAATTTGCGCGCCACGTTTTCGGATACGTCTAAAACGTGGCGCTTAATTTTGAAGTAGCTTGCGGATTCATCGGCGCCCATTGAGTGGGCATGTGCGATCAGTCGCCAGATGGTCGCCCGGTCTTTCGTCTCGCCCAGTTCCGCGGTGAGCGCCCCCAGTCGGTCGCGCATTCCCTGGCGGAAATAGTGACGGATGATGTCGGACGGCCCTTTGACCTTCGGCGGCGCTGGCGGCAGTTCCTCGGCTCGGCCATTAAGCACCAGCAGTTGCACCGCCTCGCTGACTTCCTCGATCTCATGCCAGCGCATCAGATCATCGAGCATCTGCCGGGTACCGTACGCGACCGTGTGCCGCAATTCCTGCTCGCCCAGCTCCAGCCGCTTCTCGGCAAGCTTGGCCGTGCGTTCCTTCTGTTCGGCTGCCATGGCCTACCTCTTCTATTCCGCTGGCCGGCATTGCGAGCCAGGTTTGTCGTTTGCGTTGCTGGATGCGGGCTATGCGGCGCATGAAGCGACCTTCTGCTGATTCCATGCGCCGACCGCGTCGAAGATCCGTGCGGCGTGCGCCTCATCAAGCGAAATCGCTTCAGGGATGGCAATCCAGCCCGAAGCCACCATCTGGCTTTGATTGGCCTCATCGCGCAGCTTCTTGTAGCAATGCTCGATCACGTCCTCCAGATGGTCGGAGAGGTAAACGCCATCGGGCGCCACCTCCACCGACTTGCTGTACCGGTCGCCGCGGGCGTCGATGCAAAGCGCGCTCAGGTAGATCGTCCACCGGTGGGGGATGCCGCAGACGGCCTGGCCAATCTTCCCCGGTGCGATGTTCTTCAGCGACTTGTAATTGATCATGCCCTGGCGGCCGCTGGGGTCGATGTTCACCACGGCGACATGATTGGATGCCAGCAGCGAGCGGCACGACCGGGCAATGCGTGTCTGCAGGTTGTGCGGCTTGCGCTTGCTCATAAAGCCTCCGCGAGTTTGCGCAGCGCTTCACGCTCGGCCCGGGTGATGGGCGGCTTGCGGCGCTTGAGGATGGTTGCCGGGTCGATGAATTCCGAACGCTTCGCCGGGGCTGGATTGATCGCCGGGCTGTCGCCGATTGTGAGCCTGCCGCCGGCGGCCAGGTGCTGACGTACCTGACTGGAAAGCTCCAGCGCTTTCTCGCGCCGAAACTCGATGTCTGATTTCAGGTTGCTGATCATGATCAGGCTCCTAGGCGATGGGCTTGCGCCCGGGCTTTGTCCGCGACTTCATCAACCATCCTGCCAAGCTCCAGATTGAACTGGACCAGCTCTTGATGAAGCATCGCGATGTACTCCTCATCGCGCTCAATGGTCTCGATATACAGCCGGCAGTCTTCATCCTGACGTGGATCGAATGACAGGAAATCCCACCACTCCCGGCCCGTGACGAACATGCAGCCCTGAACCTGCGGCTTATGTTCCTCGGGCATGCCTTCGAGCCAGGTGCGGACGTGGACGGCCTCATTGAATGGGCATTTCGACTCAATACCTCCGTCCTCGCCAATCAATCCGTCCGGCGAACAGCCCAGCCAGTCGTATTTTGGATGAACTACGAAGCCCGACTTGATGACGCTGTTACCAGTCAGGATTTCGTAGAAGTCGTGGCTCGACTGCTCAACCTCGGTTCCCCAGGCCATCGACTTGCTGCTGACCGAATGTTTCGATCGGTTGGCCAGGCGCTCAAAAGCCAGCTCGCGCATGTAGGTGGTACGGGCCGCAAGCGGCTTGCGTTTGCCGTGTTTGTCACGGTCCCCCCATGCAATAACATCCTTGAATCGGCTGGCGGTGAGTCGCCCGCTGCGATCCTGGTGCCACTGCTCGGTGCGTTGAAGGTCTACAGAGGCGTTCATTGAGCATCGTCCTGACTATCGACGTCGGCAGCAGCGTCGGCGCTATCGCTGACAGTTGTGAACTCGGCGTCTATGGTCTGTGCAATGGCCTTAAGTTCGCCATGACGAGTCACGCCAATGGCGCCGCGCTGCTGTGGTTTCAGGGCTTTCCATGCTTTTTCATAGCCTTCAATGCCCTGCTCTTGAGCGATTTTTTTCAGCTGTTCGAAAAGGTCCGAGGTCGCATCTGTTGTGTCGCCCTGGGGTACTGAGGCGGCACCTACATCAGCAGGCTTTTCGCTGGTAGATCTCGGGGTAACGTCTGTTTCCGGAAGCGTATAGCCGTCGTCCAGCTCTTCGCGTGTGTACACGCCCAGGATCACGTCAGGGCAATACAGGCGAGCCCATTTTTTGAGGGCCAGGTAGGCGATCTGCTGCTTCGGATCGTCTGCCCACAGCGTCGAGTTCCGGGTTCGCGCCTGGGTCATCAAGGTGGTCAGTTCGCGCGGGGTATCCTCGCCCACGAACGTAGCCCAAACGCGGACGCCCAATCCTTTCTCGTCATTTATGTTCCAGTTTGGGACGCGATACTTTTTCGGCTGCCCGTGGTCATCCGTTTGTTTTTTGCTCTCGATCTCGCGGAAATTGCCAATGATTTTGTCCCAGTCGCCAAACCACTCGTAGTGGATTCGATCAATGGTCGGGGCTCGAGTGGTGATGACCGCGTTGACCAGCTGGGCTTCGTAGCTCAGCTGGCCTCCGTTGACAATGAAGGTCTTCTGCGCCACTTGGAATGGGTTCATTCCCCACTGCATGGACTGCATGATCACTGCCATGCAGTCAGCGGTGTTGCCGTGAAAGTGCTTCGGCAGGGTGGTTTTGCCCCCTGCCATGATGCCCGCGAGCTCAGTCATCGACTGCATGCTGTCGCGATTGAGGATCAGCCCAGTCGGGCTGGTGTCCATTGGTAAGGTAGAAATCTGGGTTTGGGCGCTCATTGCTAACTCCATAGCCGACGACTTTGGTCAGCCTCCGGGATGATTTCAGGGTTCTTTAGAACGACATGGCGCGCAGCCAGGCAGAGGCCTCGTCATTGGTGACGCAGAAGGCCATGGCTACGACCTCGACCACTTCGCTGGCACTTGGAATGTTCGAGTCAGCGAATGCGTCCGCCGCTGGGGCCGGATCAACTGCCGCTGCAATCGTTTGTGCTGGGTCAGCAATCACTGGAGCCGCAACAACAGTCACTGCTGGGGCCGGCGCAGCAGCCTGGGCACGCAGACGTGCCAGCTCTTCCTGGTCACGCTGATACTGCGCGTCACGTTCACGCTGCTGGCGCTGTTGCTCTTCCTGCCGTTCACGGTGCTGGCGTTGTTGTTCTTCCATGTCGCGGCGCTGCTGGTCCAACTCGTCCTGCTGCTTCTTCAAGCGCAGACGGTCTTCCTCGGCGCGCTGCTTGCGCAGCTCTTCAGCCTCTGCGTCGGCGAGTCGTTGCTTCTCGCGCAGCTCGTCCAGTTCTTTCTGCTGGGCCAGCAGCTTGGCAGCAGCTTCCTCTCGATCAAAGGCAGCCTTGTGTAGCGCTTCCAATTGCTCAATGGCGTTGTCGCGAGCGATGGTGCCTTCGGCTTCAAATTCGCCATATTCTTCGGGCAGGATCACCGACTCCTTAACGCTTTTCAGAATTCCGGCGACGTCGGCAGCGCTGCGGCTTGCGTATGCGGCGGCGACAGAGCTGAAGCGGGTAATCTTGGCCCGGATGGCTTCGACACGCTCAGCCTCGACACGCTCGCGCTCTGCCTTGGCATCAGCTACGCGTTTTTCTTCGGCTTTGATTGCTTCGTCAACAGGAGTCTCGATTGCCAAGACTCGATCTTTCAGCGCCTCGCCGAACTCCTTTACCTGGTTGACGCGAGCTTGGGCGTCTTTAACCGCCTGCTGGTAGGGAACCAGTGCCGTTTTGGTGGTGTTGGCTAGGGCATAACGCACCTCGCGGATATCGACGCGAACTTCCTTTGCATTCGCCAATCCTTCGCTGGTCGAGCAGTCAACGACCAGCTTCGCGTAAGTTGTTTCCAGGCGCACGATTTGTTCTTCGTGCGGCCGATATTCAGCGATGTCAGTCACCGCTGCTGCAGGGGATACAGCCTTTTGCGCATCTCCGGCTTCGCTCATTTCGAGCGATTCTTGTGCGGGGGCTTTTTTAGGATTTGTGGACATGACGATCCCTCGCCGCGCCTGGCGCAGCATTGAAAGTGTTATGGTCGGGTGGGATGGTGCCGTTAAGCGGCGGAAACGATAGAGGCGTTGTAGTTCGCGTAAATCTTGTCGATGCGTGCCCGGAAGTAGCGGTGTTCAGCGTCGTCAATGGCCCGCAGCATGAAGGCTAGGGTGACGCAGGATGTCGCTGCCGAACTTGCGTTGGGCTGGCCAAGGTCGCGGATCATGTTCTCGATCTCTGCTTCGATCCAGCTCACGGCGTTCTGATGGTCTCGCTGGGCGGTGTTCATGTATCTCCCCCAATCGGCGGACAAATGTTTTCCATTTGAGCCATAGCCAGTCCAATGCGGCGTTTGAGACTGGCACGCTCTGCGAGCCGGCGGACTTCACGCTCTGCCAAATCTTTCTCGGTGTACTCGTGAAAGAGGGCGGCGCGACTTTGTGGTGTTCGCTCCGGGAAGTCCCTGCGCCTATCTGATTCCCGGGCCTGGGCGCTATCCGCGTAGCTGGTTGGCATCGTGGGTCTCCAGGCGCCGAGCAAGGGCGCAGGCTTCGTTGTGGTTGCGGCGAAACCCTTTCACCTTGCCGGTGGCGGAATCAACGACGTGGAAGAACTCATTCCCGGCCGGGATGACCCGGTAAAGCGGCGAGGTTTTGGGTGCACTGGAGCCGACCAGGCCGAGGCAAAGGGCCAAGGCCATATTGCGGCGCTGATTCATTGCGAGCGCTACGGCATAGTAAGCGTGCTGACTTTGATTCATGGTCAACTCCATTCGTTGGTTCTCCTGTATTCGTCAACACTCATGCCTCCCGCTGGTTGCCGATGGGCGCGGGGGAGGAGTGCTGACGTAATAGAGGCGGGGAAGGGTGCCCAGGCCCGCTACTGGCGACGGCCTGAGGTTGTTGCGTCAGCGGTGTTGGCCAATTACCCGCTGCTGATTGCAGGGCTGGCCGGTCGTCTTCGGTGTGGGCTTCGAGCTTCCTACTCACAGCGTCAAACAGCATCTGTTCGCCGTGGATAACAGGTCCTTACAACATGCACGCTACAGCTCTGAATGCCCTGGCTGAGTGGGGCAGGGTGCATGAGGTCCGGCGCGCCCAGCCGAAGCTATCGGGCCCGCTAATTCATATCCTTTGGAGCTTGCCGTGACCCGCTACTGGCGTCGGTCACCGGCTTGAATCAAATGTTCTTCCAGCCGCGGGCCTTTCGGCTTGTTCTCCCGCTGGATAACTGTTCTTGGCGCTTTACGCTGCACGCCCGGGTCAGTTGCCAACCCTCTGAACCGTTGAGGCCGGTTCATCGCTGCCTTTGAATCTAGGCCGGTTGTGATCCGGCAAGGGGTGTCGCTAAAGAGCGGTGCTGCTTTCGCTGTTGGCCGGCAGTGTTCGTTGCTGGCGTGAAACGAATTTAAGCAAGCTGAAATTAATACGTCAAGCATGCTGAATAAATAAATTCAGAATGCTGAAATTCTTGGGTGATAAAAAGCCCGCTCATTGGCGGGCTCATTTAGGAATCGCAGTACTCGCGCCAGCCGATCCTGACGGCACCATCATCCAGATGCTCGATCTTTATGCCGGCAGTGTCGCCGATATCCTGGATCACCTGGCGCCAGGCTTCAGGGCTTTCGTAGTCGCGCCTGGAGACCTCAACCAACTGAATCCGCTGTACCCGGGGAGAGGCGATCAAGCGTTGCAGGCGGCGGCCCACAAGCTCGTAGGAATTTCTCGGTTTGGATGTGGGGTAAGGTGCCTGGTTCATGCTTCGCTCCTTGCGAATACTGTAGCTATGTACAGTATTGGCGCTGACATATTTTGGCAAGAGGCCGGCAGTGAGTTTCATGCATAAATGCATATTTCGGACAGCAAAGTCTTTTCAGCAGGCATGAAAAAGCCCGCGCGTAGCGGGCTGTGCTTGAATGCATAGAGCGAAACCTACTTGCCGGGATAGGCCCACCTAGCCAGCGTCCAATAGCTAAACTGACCAATCCTTGGCTCTTTTGCGTACTCTGTAGGGCGCTTCAAGCCGACCTGCATAAGATCGTCTCGCACTTGCACGACAGTCCAGCGAATATTCTTCGCCAAGTCCTTTTGGTGGAAACAATTTTCTCCCGACGTCCTGTCAGCCCAGGCGGTAAATTCTGACCGGTTATAGTGAAAGAGGGACTGATTGAAATCGGTAGCGGAAACGCAGCCAAAAGCTGAGCCGTCTAAAATCACCAGGTCGTCGGCTGATGCACGAAAAGTACCGGGCGCGGCAAAGTGTGAGTCTACATTCGCCACCGGAAGCAAACGGTACGCGATCGCACCGATAATGATTGCCACGAGACCAGAGCACAGCGCTACGAACAGCGCGTTATTGCCAGTTGCCGAAGCTGCTCGCGGAAATACTTCTACAGACCCTGTGACAGGACTCTGACTTTCTTGGTTAATGGGACCTGCGTTATCGTCAGGCGAAACATCGGCGCCGCAATGTTTGCACTTTATTGCTGCGCGCTTGATGGTCTCGGCGCACATCGGGCAAATCCTGTCAGATGAGGCGTCGATCTCAAAGGTGAGCTTTCGTTCTGTATTCGCCGAAACCGACCATACGAGCGCTGCCACCCATCCAAGTGCTGTCCACCCTAGCAACAGGTTCATCAAAAAAATCGAGTTGCCGTTGCGATGCTTGCGCTTTGCAGCCACGAAGGTGGGCGTGAAATATATGACGAAGGCAGCCATTAGAAGCACAAAGCCGGCCAGTGGACTTCCACTATCCATACCAAAAACCTAGTCCATTGAATTGAGCCAGCACTTTATCATTCGTGGCGTACAGCCACCATTGGCGGCGTACGGATTCAGGTCGGGTAGGGGAGATACAAGAAGCCCGGCGCTGGGCCGGGCTTTTGATCAGGAGCAGGTCCCGCCCTTATGGTGCGATCCTGTTCCACCTGTTGGGTGAGTGCCTTTTGGACACGCCGAGGCAGAGAAGGAAGCTATCGAAAGCAGGGCTACCAAGCCAATTACAGCGAATTTTTTCATAAAGCCTCCATGCACTGCGGAATGCAGTATCAGGGCATCGGCGTGCCGAGATATTGCTTGAGTGAAGAAACCCGGTGAATTCAGAAGGACGAAGCAATCGCCCGAGCCAGTTGCATGTCGCTCATCAAAGGCGAGCTGTAGGTCGCCCTGTAGTACCTGGAAGCCTGCTCAAACTCAGCGCCGCGAATCTCGCCATCCGAACCTATGAAGGCAAGAGCGTCGGTCTTGGCTGACTTGAAAACCTTCGGCGGCTCGGTCGTGAGCGATGTGGTCGCTCCAATTAAAATGGTTGGCGCGCAAATTGTGAGAAATATCGCGGCGGCGATAGGGTTGGCCCCATCACCTGACACAGCCTGAGCGCTGACTGACAACAGTAGGGCGGCCGCCAGGGTCTTCCATGAGTCCATTCTTCGATGCTTCCATTGCGACCAGAGGGCGCCACGATAGCAGAGTAGGGGGATCACCAGATACAAGAAGCCCTGCGCTGGGCCGGGCTCGATGATGGCTGCTTATGCTGCTACCGCCAGGGTATCGGCTCTCACAAGCACCAGGATATTCACAAGGCGGCCTTCAGAAGGACTTTGCATTCGGCGTCGTATTTTTCACGCAGCTTGGCAGTACTAGCTGGCGTCATCGGCCCTGGTGCCTCTTTGTGTAATTCCACCATTTTTTGCGCAACTTCTTCCTGGGCCTGCGGGGTGTAGCCAGCGTGCACCAATAGTACATAGGAGGCTCTTGAGGACTGACTGCGGCTTATGTCTGGCTGGTCACCAGCTACTGAAAGCACTTCGTAGTAGGCCGCACAGTGGATGTCTCTTTCTTTTTTGGTGTCGGCTTGGGCGGTTAAGGAAATGCAGGTGAAGATGGCGCAGAAGGCCAGTGGCATTGAGGATAGGCGCATGAAAACGAGTCCATTCGAGGGGGGCACAGATTTTATCAGCCCAGGGCATAGACACAAGAAGCCCGGCGCTGGGCCGGGCGTAAATCTTTAAGACGGCTTACTACAAAGCCTTCCGAGCGAAGCAGAAATCTTTGTTTGAGTTATCACTAAGAACGTCATAAACAAAATGTGTTTTAATACCAAAATGCAATGCCGCATCGGGAATCTGAATTTTATTCTTTCGGTCCGGGTTGCTTAGTTCGTGGGTGATTATTTCATACCCGTAAGCCATAGCTACAGCTATCAAAAAGGCATCTGCTATATCGCTTCTTGCAAATTCTTTTTTTGCAGCGTCTTTGAAGTGTGTGTTGCTGGCTGTCCATTGCATAACCTCCCTGTATCTTAATATCACCTTCGCATCGGTATCGTCAGGTAGGAAAAAGCTTTCAGGCAACTCATTCAACCATTCTTTAACAGGATCACCATCCTGTCCGCGGCTCAGCTCTTTTTTTACTTTCTGTATGGAGCAGAGCATCCCGTCATTATGGGCTTGCTTTATCCAGCTCCAAAAGTGACTGCAAAACTCGAACCGGTAGTGAAAGTTCTTCGCTTGCAAGAATATGTTCGAGTCAACTAGATACTTATGCATAGGCGCGAATGTTCTTCTTGTAAAGGTTCGTGACTGTGTCTGGCGTAATGTTCAGAAGCCTTGCGGCGTCACGAATCAAAATGCTTCCCTCCATGGCGCTTTTGACTAACGCATTGGTAACCTTTTTGCTATTTCTAACCGGAATGGTTGCATATGGATTTCCTCCAGAACCGCCGGACTTGTAGCTCAATGCGTAAAGCTGGGAGTAAGCGGACCTAGAAATCTTACCTAGCTCAAACGCGCGACGTCCTACGACTAGCTTGCTGACCTTGAAGTGTCTGCTTGCACGGTCAATAGCCTCAATTTCGCTTCCAGCCCATAGAGAGAGGAACTCATCTTTTGGGACGAGCATTTCTGCTGCGACGCTATTGCAAAAAGACTCGACATTTTTTCCAGGCCTGAAATCTTTTGGAGAGGGTATGTCAGAAACCCCGCTCTCACCTATCCAGAGGTGAGCAACTTCATGAGCTAAGGTAAAAATCCATGCCGCTTCAGCATCTTTACCATTAATGAACACCGCGGGTGCGTACTCATCACATATGGCAAACCCACGGAACTCGGATACGGAAAGCCCCCGCCTAGAGTTACTCTTCACAATACTGTTTTTAAAGACAAGTATTCCAATGGATTCAAAACTTTCAGATAACGCTCGGAAGTACTCGGATTGGTTTGCGCAAGATTTTTTTAAAGCGAAGTCAATACCTGCAGTTTCCGTGATGTGCTTTGCCACTAAGCAGGGGTCATCAGAAGTGCTGTATTTACCAATAAAAGGCAGCGGGTCTGCACCGATATCATGTAGATAATCAAGATACCAGTTCTGTTTCGCAATTACGTCGTCTAGAACCTCGAAGAAGTCCGGACCCAAAGGATCGGGAGAAACGACTTGTCTCATGTCGGGTAGTCGTGGCTTGGCAATGCTTGGAGGCGTGTCGAGTAGCAGGTAGCCAAAGGGGGTATGGGTGACTTTGGCAACCTTTTCTAGTTGGCGAACAGTGAGCTCTCCAACCACAAACCTATCAATTCCTTTTCCGGACACGACCAGAGAAGCAAGATCCTCAAGGGACTTGCCAATCTGGCTGGCGGCCCAATCTAGCAGGGCTGGCGAAATGTTTAGCGTGTCCATAATATCTTTATCATCGAGTGTCCATTCGAATTATGGTGTGTCTGGCATCCACTGTCAGTGGCAAAATGCGCACATTCGTCCGTTTTCGCAAATAAATTTACAAACAAGCTACTCCATTTTCCGCCTCAAAATCCTTCCCGCCTTCACCTCATTCGCTCGCGCCATAGAAGTGGTTCAGCGCTATCAGCTCAACGACAGCCACGATGGTGCAGAGCACAACGAAGCCAGGGCTGAAGACCCGCTTACGGCCTGATGAGCCCCAGCTAAGACCAGCCGCGTCGGAATAGCCGGGGATCATCGTAAGCAACGCGATACATGCAATGACCCCAACCTTGCTCCAGAAGGTCTGCTCTCGCCATGCAGTCATGGGCTCACTCCGGGCAGTAACATCAGGAAAACCGGCCATACCCAGGACACTTCATGGCTCTGAGGCGATTTCTAAGAGCTTGAGTCTCGGCATATTCCGAATCCGAGCCCATCTTGGACCGCAGTGCGTATTGCACGAAATCCTCAGCCTGCTGGCGATCTGCGGCTAGCTTGAAGGTACGGCATTGCTCTTGACGCTCAGCTTCCGTAACAGGCATCGGTACTGCGTCGATCTGTTTTTCGTACTCAGTTTTTTCTTTTGGCGAGCTAAAGCAGCCGGACATAAAAAGCGGGGCGGCTATTAGTGCCGCGATCCGATAGGCATTCATTACCACATTCCCTTGTGTATACGAGCGTTACTCAGCTCGCGAGATCTCGATTTAGCTTACCGCCCGGGCATATCAGCCCCGGCACACTTGCGGATCAGTAAAACTTCTGCAGCGCCTGCACAACCACGCCCACTATCCGGCAGTTCTCGTCCACCGCCTCGATCGGGTAGCTGGGGTTCAGCGGCTTCAAGAACAGTCGACCGCCATCGCTGACCAGCTTCTTGAACGTGGCTTCGTTGCTATCGGGCAGCTTGGCCACGACCAGCTTACCTGGTGCAACTTCGGCCTCAGTGTCCACCAGGATCAGCGTGCCTTCGGTGATGCTCTGGCCGGCGGGTGCGGTCATCGAGTCACCTTTAACTGTCAGCCAGAACGCCGGGCCTTTGGAGTCGTACTCTGAGAACTCGTAGGTGTCCGAGATTCCGGCCGGGTAGGGCTCCACTGCTTCCGCCCAGGCGCCAGCTGCAACCCAGCTCACTACCGGGTAGCGGAATGATTTGGTGGGTTGCGCGGCGGGGGAGACGTTCGATTCTGAAGCCTCGCGCTCTTCACCCTCACCAATAGCAAGCCACTCAGCCCGGAAACCGGTCGCTTTCGCTAGGGCGTAAAGGTTCTCCGGCCTGAGGCTTTTACTCTCACCGGTAATCCACTGAGTGACGGCCGAATTCGCAACACCGCAGAGCGCTGCAATTTCCCCTTTCTTTTTCCCGCTGAGCTGTATGGCTCGGGCAATACGTTCGTGTCTTTCCATGGACTCAATATTAAGTTAACTGAATTTAAGCATGCAGTAGCCAGAAAACGCCGTTGACTCGATAACTTAAGCATGCTGAAATTGGGCCAGAGTCGAACGAGGATGCGAAATGAATACGCATGAGGTCGCCGAATTCTTCGGCAGCAAGACAAAGCTGGCATTGGCTCTGGGTATTCGCCCAAGTGCCGTGACCATGTGGGGGGAAACTATCCCCGAATCCCGGCAGTACCAGATTCAGGTCCTTTCCAAAGGAAAGTTCAAGGCAGCAAAGAAGTCTCAGGCCGCCTGACATCCCTGTCCGCCGTTCCATTGAAGCCAGATTAGAAGAGAGCAGTCCCCATGCAAACGTCCAGTTCCAGACACACCGTACAAACCCGTGATCAGGTGCTGGTCGCTCATGCTCAAAACCAGATCGCCCGTACCAGTCTGAGCCAAGACGACTTCGCCCAGGCGCTGAGCCGCGAACTGCACCTGTCGATTCCTGATCGAGCCAAGAAGAAAGACGTCCCGGACTTCAACTCTGCGGAGCTGACCGGCGACGTGAATGAGTTCGTGAAAGCAACCGGCCGCTGGCTCAAGCGTGTTCAGCGCTGGCTGTCCGGTGATCAAGAAATGCCGTCGTGGCTGGAAGAGTCGTGGGTCAACGCCCTTGAGCCCGAATACCGTGATCACTGCCTAAACGAGCTGGCGAGCCGCCACGGCTTAACCGGTGCCCGCCAGATGACCAGCGACCAATGTGCGAACAAAAGCTTCGGTGCGCTAATCCGCGCGCTGGGCGATGTGATCGACACCGGCAGCGAAGTGTTCGACGACCAGGTGATGTGCGAACTGGATCTGCCGCACCTGCCAGCTTTCGCTAAGCAGTGCCGCCAGGTTGAAGCGAAGGCGGGGGAGTTGCGCCGGAAGGCTGAGGCGCTGCTCAACGGTAAGCCAACACTGAAATCCATTGCCTGAATTCCAGGCACAAAAAAGCCGACGGTCGAGGTCGGCTTTTTCTACAGCGGTAAACAACCGGAGCGAATCATGCACCAACACACAGAATCGATCAATAGCCCCAACAATCTCGCGCCACGTTTTTCGCAATCGGAAAACGTGGCGCGCAATTCCTCAGTGATTCCGTTCGACTTCGACGGCGCCACAATCCGGGTCATTACCGACAAGCTTGGTGATCCGTGGTTTGTCGCGCGCGATGTCGCCGACGCCCTTGGCTACTCCAAACCTGAGAACGCGGTGGCCCGCCATTGCAAGGCTGCGACCACTACCCCGAAACAGGGTGGTGGTTTCATGACCATCATCCCTGAGCGAGACCTGTACCGGCTGGTGATGAAGTCCAAGCTGCCGGCCGCCGAGAAGTTCGAAGAGTGGGTGGTCGGGCAGGTGCTGCCGAGCATCCGCAAGACCGGTACCTTTTCTGCCCAGGTCCCCAATAACTCCAAGATCGTCGGCGAGCTTGCCATTTTGGAATGCTTCGACCGCCTGTTGAAGCCTGCCAACTCCAGCAAGATGCTGATGCTGGCCAAGATCGCCGCCAACAACGGGCTGGATGCCAAGTTCCTCCCAGGCTATGCCGTCGATGCTGCCCCAGACGCCGCTGGCGGGTCTTCAATGCCGACCAAGGCCATCACTGGCCTGATCAAAGATCATGCAATTGCCAGCACCGCACGCGCCTTCAACCTCGCGCTCCAAACCCACGGCTTTCTAACTCTGCTCCAGCGCATGAACTCCAAACAGGAAACCGTCGACTTCTGGTCCGTGACCGAGAAGGGCATGGCCTACGGCAAGAACCTCACCACTCCTCAATGCCCCCGCGAGACGCAGCCTCATTGGTACGTGGATCGCTTTCTTGAATTGGCCGCAAAGGTCGGGAAGGCTTGATATGAGCATGGGTCTTATGGTCGCCGCGATGAAGCTTCGCGTCGGCAATCCATTGCGCAAGCTTGTGCTGATCAAGCTGGCCGACAACGCCAGCGACGCAGGCGAGTGCTGGCCGTCTTATCAGCACATCGCCGATCAGTGCGAGATCAGCAAGCGCTCTGTTATGAACCACATTACAGCCCTGTGTGACGCGGGATTGCTGCGTAAGGAAATCCGTAAGGGTGGTCCGAAGGGAAACTCGTCGAACGTTTACTTCCTCACTCTCGATGGGGGTGGTGCACCTCCTGCACCAAGGGTAGTGCAGCAGATTCACCAGGGTAGTGCAGAAGGTTCACCCCCTAGTGAATCTCCTGCACCAGGGGGTAGTGCAGCAGTTGCACCCAGAATCAGTAACTCTCTTGAACCAGTCATAGAACCGGTCATTGAACCAATTACGCCCCAGGCTACCGCCAAGGTCGTGACGGGGCAGGTCGTGCCATTCGTTCCGCAGCAACCACGAGTTGAGATCCCCGCCGACATGCCCGGGCCGAAGGACCAGGCCTGCAAGACGTTCAAAGTCTGGGCCAACTACGCCATGGCCTACCGTAAACGCTACCACGCATGGCCGGTATGGAACGCCAAGGCAGGCAAGCAGATGGCTTTGCTCGTCGACCGCCTCGGCGCCGACGTAGCCCACCACGTCGCAGCCCACTTCTTGAAAACCAGCGACGCCGCCGTTCTGCGCAAGTGCCACAGCCTCAACGAACTGCTGGCCAACGCCGAGAGCTACCACACCCAATGGGTCACTGGGCAGCGCATCAACGGAACAACCGCCCGCCAGATGGAGCGGACCGAGGCAAACCTCTCCGCAGCCGAGCAGGCCGCCCAGATGGTTTTGGCCAAGCGCCAATCAGGTGACCGCAATGAGTACCTCTGAAATGAACGACCAGCAGGTCGCAGGGCTTGCCGCCGCCATCTGCGCGACGGCCGAGGCCATGGGCCAGGAAATGAACCCGGGCACTGCCGCCATGATGGCCGAAGATCTCTGCGTTTACCCTGTGACAGTCGTCAAAGCCGCGTTGAAAGCATGTCGCTTTGAGGTGAAGGGCAAGCTGGCTATGGCTGACATCCTGCAGCGTGTTCAGACCTCCGACGGACGCCCGGGCAAGGACGAGGCCTGGGCCATCGCGATGACCACCAACGACGAATTTGAAACCGTTGTGCTGACCGACGAGATCCAACTGGCACTTGCTGCTGCGAAACCCATTCTGGATGGCGGCGACAAAATCGGTGCGCGCATGGCGTTCATCGACGCCTACCAGCGGTTCGTGGGCCAGGCCCGCGAGGATGCGAAGCCTGTCAACTGGCACGTATCCGTAGGTTTCGACGCCAATCGCCGTATCCAGGCTGTGACCAAGGCGATGGAATTGAAGCGAATCCCGCGCGAACACGCCCAGAAGTACCTGGCGGATCTGTGTGCCGAGCCAGTCACCGAAGACGGCCGCGCAATTGCTGGCTTGCTCACTGGCACCGTTACACGGCCAGCGCCGGCTCTCCGCGAAAAGCTCGAACTGGTGAAGTCGTCGATGCGGGAGATGCGTGCAGCCAGCGCTGAGAAAAAAGACGAGATGCGCATTCAGGCAGCCAACGAGTTGGCAGATCGCCGGGCGTTGCTGATCAAGCAGGCGCAGGAAGTGGAAGAGAAGAGGGCGGCGCAATGACCGACAAGATCAGCGTCAACTGCCAGGCCAAGCTCACCGAGGCCATCACATGCCTGACCACCATGTACCGGGATAAGAAGTTTGTGGTGGTCTCCCTGCGCCCGGGCAAGGACCGCACCCTCGACCAGAACCGGCTGTGGTTTGGGATGTACAAGCGAATTGCCGAGATGACACAGATCGGTGACGCGGCCGACGCCCGCCGGTACTGCAAGCTTCACTTCGGTGTGCAGATTCTGCTGAACGAGGACGCTGGGTTCCAGGCCGAGTGGTACCGGGTGATGCGTCATCTGCCATACGAAACGAAGCTGGCCATGATGGGCGAATGCCATTTGTTCGGCCCAGACGGTTTCCCGGTGACCAGCCTGTTTAACCGTGCCCAGGGCATCGCTTACACCGACCGCATTGCAGCCTACTTCACGGGCCAAGGTGTGGTTTTCACTGATCTACTCAGCAAGGAGGCTGCATGATCGCCAAGCAACCCAAACCGAAAAAGTGCAAGAACCCCGGATGCGGCATTAGCTTCCAGCCGCAGCGGATGGGGCAGGCCGTATGCAGCCCGAAGTGCGGCCTCGCCATCAAGGATGTGAACCAGGCGAAGGCACACAAGTCGCTAGCCCAGGTCGAGCGCCACGAGATCAAGGTCCGTAAGGAAAAGCTCAAGAGCAGGGCGGACCACCTTCACGAAGCCCAGGCCGCGGTGAACGAATACGTGCGCCTGCGTGACGCGCACCTGCCGTGCATCAGCTGCGACTCAACGTCCAACGACAATGACCTGATGACCGGCAGCCGCTGGGACGCCGGGCACTATCGATCCGTCGGCGCCTGCCCGGAGCTTCGCTTCGAGCCTCTGGACATCCACCGCCAGTGTGTGAAGTGCAACCGCAACCTTTCCGGCAATGCCGTCGAGTACCGCATCCGCCTGGTGCAGCGCATCGGCGCCGAGAAGCTGGCCTGGCTGGAGGGCCTGCACGCGCCCAGCAAGTACACCGTGGATGAGATTAAGGCCATTAAGGCCAAGTACCGGGCAATGACCAAAGAGCTGAAAAAAGGGGAAGCCGCATGACCTATCGCAACGTTGTTTCAGCAGTAGTTCGAGCCCTCGCGGCCGAGACCATCAGTTCCGCCGGCGGCTGTGACTTCGAGCCCAAGGTGCAGTGCGCCAAGCAGAAGGGGGAGATCGTCGGTAAGGAGGCCGCTTTTCTCCAGGACTGCTGGGTGTTCGGCCGGCTGCACAAGGCTCTCACCCCGGCGCACTGGCGAGCACTCGTAGCGAAGTATTCCACCCATGAGGAGCGTAAGCATGGCGCGATTCTGGAACTGCTCAACTCGGTGCGCACGCCTGCGCCGAAACGTTTCCGGGAGTGCGCCGTATTGACCTGGGCGATTCCACAAGTGGCCGGTGCCGAAGGCAAGCGCTCCGCCGCGGTGCTGCCGGACGCCTGGTACGACATCACCAATTGGGACAATGATGGTAAGCCAGAGTCGACCCGGTACCGTTGGCGCTCAGGGATCCGCAAGACGCTTGATGACCAGGTGAACGAGGCCCTCACTGCCGCTCAGGAACTGCTCGACGCGGAGGGATTAATCGAAAGTTGCGCGGCGTAGCAAATAGCCATTGCAATGAGTGAGAAAGTGAGAGAGTATTTATCCATAGTGTCGATCTTGCGCGTTAGGGATAACCACATAAAACCCAGCCAATGAGCTGGGTTTTTCGTATTCGGTCCACGGAGTTTTACATGGAAGTTTGGGAGTTAATCCGGCGCCTCTTGGCTGGCGCTACAGGCGGCAATCAGTCCCATATGCCAGGACTTATCGGAACCACGTATTACTGGGACTTGAAAAGAACGGGGTGCGAGTTGAACCAGGGCTTTATTGAAATCTCAGAAGCCGCTGAGTTGTTTGCTGAAAAAATGCAGGAAGCTGAATTAATCCGACCCGCCGGTGTGCGCGGCGGAGGAATCGCGATCTTGGGCGCCATGGAGCGCACCCCCTTCGGAGAGGAACTTTACAAAGCGCTAGGGCGCCGGGAAGTCCTCGCCAGCTTTGAGCGGGTCGATGTGCCAATCGATGTTAAGTCGATTCAGGCAGCTCTGCTTCAGGCAGATTGAGTTTTATGAAGGCCCGACCTGAAAGTCGGGCTTTTTTTGTTTTTACAGGATCAGCGTTGGCGGCTTGTACTCAGGGGCTATCTTTTGAAGCGCCTTAAGCCCATTGCCTGTTAAAACGTGACTTGGGCCAATTTGGTAGCCGCGGTCCGAGACGTAACCCTCCTCAACAAGCCAAAGGAGTGCGCTACGAAGCTCTTTGGCGAGTTCTTTGTATTCATCGCTCGTATTCTCTCTCCCCCCAATGAGCTTTGGATCCTCCAGGGTCAGGCCTATTGAATTTGGCGTAGGGTGATGCGGAGCAGGAAAGTATTCGTATAAATCCTTGAGTATTTTTGCCGCGACGGCATTGAAACGATCCATGTAGATGTCCTTCGGTTTTGTGTGAGTCCGAAAGATAGCACGGTGCCACTTCGCGCTTGCAAGCTGGAAGCTCGGTGCGGCATGCACACTTATTCATGGCCTCAGCGTTCGCTGGGGCTTTTTCGTTTTCGGCCCCGCCACACCCTTCGCCTGTGCAGGGAATGCTGCTGTAGCCGATTCAATTCCCAAACATGCCCCACGGAGTCGAGCGCATGGAGTACCTACAGCGCCTGCTCGACAAGATCGACAGGTTCGAATTACTGATTGCGGGCCTGGTTGGCGCCGTGATCGCCAGCTGGTGGCACAAGGACGACTTGAACGACTGGCGGGCCTGGATGATCTTCCTCATCACCGGTATGGCCTGTTCGATCTACCTGACGAGCATGGTCAGCACCTACCTGGGCGTGACCGAGCCGAAGATCGTCGCCGGTATCGGCTTCCTGCTGGGGGCATTCGGCGGCTCGCTCCTGGCGGCCATCAATCGAGCCATCAAATCCGCTGATCTCTGGGCGCTCATCCGCCACCGGTTCGGGGGAGGCAATCCACCATGAATTTTGAACTGATCAACTCCATCGCCTGCGGCCTTATCGCGCTGTGGGCGGCCTGGTGCGTACTGAGCGGGAAGGTGAGGGACGGCATTCTCGGGAAGCTGATCTACTCGACGATCGCCATCACCGGTTTCGTTGTGATGGTACGCAGCCAGAACATCTTCTTCGGCCCGACCACTGCCGGCCTGACGTTGCATGTCGCCCTGGCCCTGGCCGGTGCACGGCATATCTTCATGGTCACGTACTGGCAGCGGGTGAAGGTCTGGCTGTGCCGGACGCTGAACTGCGAGCACTGCCTGAACTGTAACAAGGCACCTGGCGGTGTCGAGCGCAGAGCCAAGTAATGCGAGGGCCTACCATCCCCCTGGAAACCACTGACGGGCGAGGCTTACCGTCACACGCAAAGCATGCTGACTTTGATCACACTCCAACTGCTGATCTTCTGGCGTTGCGGGTTTGCGCCACCTGAGATTTGCCGTTAAACCTTTGGCGTAAGATCGCTCAAATTCGGTATTCGCTTCTTTGGTAAGGCGCATGGCTTTCGCATAGTCCGCCTCAAGGTCATCAGGCAGCGATTCACAAGCCAGTTTGGCTTGCTGATACCTAACGGCATACATGTAGCCGTCAGTTGGGGCTTCGTCGTAGCTGTAGCGAGAGGGCTCCACAGCCATTGCTGGGCCAGGGATAAGTAAAGCGATGAGATACAGGCGTCCGTGCATGGGTTTGAAGTCTCGAAAAAATCAAATTTGGCGGAGTATACCTGGCTCATCCGCGCCACGTTTTCGAATGCGCCAAATCGTGGCGCGGATTAGAGTTACCTGCTCAGTCAACCTACTTATCCATTCATACGTGCCGCCAGTAAGGCTCGCTCCTTGCTTAGAGGTTTGAGCACCGCGGGTTGCTCTCCGATTTTCATGAACAGGAAATAATGGTCCTGATCATCGTGCAGGATACGGTAGACGTCAGCTGTTCTGTCAGTGCTAGGCGAAGTCAGCTTGTCCACAATCAATGTGTAAGCGCTAACTCCCAGCTTCTCCAAAGCTGTCTGCAGCTCTGCGTCAATCCGTGATCGCCATTTTTTCATGTTGTATCGATATGCTAGGACTGCAAGCACGATTGCCATTATTGGCATTACGCCGGCCGCGAAGACGGTAAATAACGTATCCATGATCTCTCTTTGTCAAATAAGAAAACTGTTCATGAATACCCGCAAGCTTGAAAGGCGGCAAGAGAAGGTCACGATATGATTCGACCAATGCCACCACTATCGCTGCTTGAATTGTCCGACTTTGATGTTCGCATTACCCCAGCTCCCGAGGTATGGGAATGGCTCCAAGCCGAGATCCTTGCCGACACCGGCATCATTCACAACGAAGACCATGCTCACCTACTGGATGCAGACATCCGGATCATGTGGGCGTCGTCGAGCTTCACCAAGCAGGGCCGCACTGTCCTGGGCCAAGCCGAGCAGGTAGCGTTCCGCGCTGGCGGTTGGCAGAAAGCCCGGATGGAGCAACAGATGCGTGATTGGTTCGGCGATGTGCCGGCTTACATCATCACGCTGGCCGCTGACTACTGCGCTCAGTGCAGCGACACGGACTTCTGCGCCCTGGTAGAGCATGAGCTGTATCACATCGCCCAGGCGAAGGATCAGTACGGTGCACCCAAGTTCACGCAGGAAGGATTGCCCAAGCTTGAGATGCGCTCACACGACGTCGAAGAGTTCGTCGGTGTGGTCCGCCGCTACGGTGCGAGCGCTGACGTTCAAGCGTTGGTAGATGCTGCAAACAGTCCTGCTGAGGTGGGGAAATTGAACATTGCGAGGGCCTGCGGAACCTGTCTGCTCAAGTCGGCCTGATTCCATGACAGGTATTGACGGATGACAACCATATGGCAGTACTACGAAGCGAGGTCAAAGCCTTCATCGTTCAGGCTCTGGCCTGCTTCGATACGCCGTCCCAGGTGGTAGCAGCGGTCAAGACAGAATTCGGGATTGAGATCACCCGACAGCAATGCGAAACGCACGACCCGACAAAGTTTGCCGGGCAGAAGCTCGGCAAGACCTGGGTGGACCTGTTCCACGCTGCTCGCAAGCGATTCCGTGAAGAGACAACCGATATCCCCATTGCCAATCGCGCGTACCGACTTCGCGGTCTTGGGCGGCTGGCCGAGAAGGCTGAGAGCATGCGCAATCTGGCGCTGACTGCTCAGTTATATGAGCAGGCCGCCAAAGAAGTGGGCGATGCCTACGTGAATCGCCGCCTTGAACCTGAAAAGCCTTTGGGCTCCCACGCTGACCAGCAGCACGCCGTTGCTGAGTACACCCTGGAGCCCGATGAGAATGTCCCCGCTACCCCGTACCTATGACCCGCCGGTAAAGCTGACGCCGAAACAGGCGAACATTTACTGCTGGGGCTTCCAGCCTCAGGCGCGTTTCCGCGATGCTGTATGTGGTCGACGGTTCGGCAAGACATTTTTGGGCAAAGCTGAGATGCGCCGCGCAGCTCGACTGGCTGCTGAGTGGGGCGTGAGCGTCGAGGACGAGATCTGGTACGGCGCGCCTACGTTCAAGCAGGCCAAGCGCGTGTTCTGGCGCCGGCTGAAGCAGGCGATCCCTGAAGCGTGGCGTGCACACCGCCCGAACGAAACTGAATGCTCGATCACGCTCAAGTCTGGCCACGTCATGCGTGTGGTCGGGCTCGACAATTACGACAACTTGCGCGGCTCCGGTCTGTTCTTCGTCTTGGTGGATGAGTGGGCGGACTGCCCGTGGGAAGCATGGGAAGAAGTCCTTCGGCCGATGCTCTCGACCTGCCAATACTCGATACCGGGCATCGGCATGCGAAAAGGTGGTCACGCGCTGCGCATCGGCACGCCGAAGGGCTTCAACCATTGCTACGACACGTTCCTTGATGGCCGGCCAGGCCATGAGCCCGATCACAAGAGTTGGCTCTACACCTCGCTCGACGGTGGCAACGTTCCGGCTGAAGAGCTGGAAGCTGCCCGCCGCAAGATGGACCCTCGGACCTTCCGGCAAGAATACGAGGCCAGCTTCGAGAACTACCAGGGCGTCGTCTACTACACGTTCAATCGTGAGGTGAACCGAACCAGCGAGACGATCAAGCGCGGCGAGGCGCTGCACATCGGCATGGACTTCAACGTCATGAAGATGGCCGCCGTGGTTCATGTCATCCGTGACGATCTGCCATTGGCCCTCAGCGAGTTCTCCGAGGTGCGTGACACACCGGAGATGATCGAGAAGATCAAGCTTCGCTTCCCTGATCACAGCATTGCGATCTACCCAGACGCCAGCGGCCAGAACACAAGCAGCAAGAGCGCGAGCGAGTCTGATCTATCACTGCTCAGGAAGGCTGGTTTCACCGTAGTGGTGGATTCGACCAACCCCGCGGTTAAAGACAGGGTCAACGCCATGTGCGCAATGTTCGCCAACACGTATGGCGAGCACCGCTACCTGGTCAACGTTGACCAATGCCCGAAATATACGCAGTGCCTGGAGCGGCAGATCTACACGGATAAGGGTGAGCCCGACAAGAAGGCCGGATACGACCACCTCGTGGACGCCCCTGGCTACTTCATTGCCAAGCGCTACCCGATCAAAACACGCACAGGCGGAACACGCCGAATTGGAGGCTTGGCCTGATGCCAGTGCAATCGACAAACCCCGACTACGACGCGCACATCGCGGAGTGGGAGATGATGGACGACGCGCTCGAGGGTGAGTGCGCCGTGAAGCGTAACGAGCGCAACCTGCCCAAGCCGAGCGGTATGGTTGAGGCCGAGAAGATCGACGCCGCGGGCAACAAGTACCTCTACGAGAACTACACCAGCCGGGCTCAGTACGAGCATTGGGTGCGCGACTCGTTGCGTTCGATGATGGGGCTGGTGTCTCGGCTGATTCCTGAGATCGAACTACCGTCTGGCCTGAAAGGGCTGGAGGACAACGCCACAGCCGACGGCTTCGGCCTGAAGCAGTTGTTCTTCCGGATGGTGCGCCAGGCCATTTCCCACGGCCGGGTACCGCTGGTGGTGAACATCGACGAGAGCGGCGAGCCATACTTCTCGACGTACGCCACCCGCAACGCCATAAATTGGGACACTGCTGATCAGGGCGGACGGCAGGATCTGGTCCTTTCGGTGTTCCGCGAGTTTCGCAAGAAGGGCGGCGATCGCTACAGCCACGATTGCGACACGGTTTTCCGGGAGTTCTTTATGCTGGGCGATGTTTGCTACACCTCGGTGCGAAATGAAGGCGGCGAGCTGGTCGAGGACGAAAAGCCGCTGGGCACCACCGGAACTGACAACCGCTTGGTCAAAGGCCTGCCATACCTGCCCGTGATCTACTGCGGTTCGACCGACAACTCCCCGGATGTTGATGAGGTGCCGCTGCTGACCATGGCGCGGGCCGCATTGAAGTCCTACCAGATCAGCGCTGACTACTTCAGCTCTCTGCATCAGACCAGTCACCCGCAACCGTGGGTTTCCGGTCTGGATGAGGCTGTAGAGCTGAGTGTGACCGGTCCTTCGGCAGCATGGGACCTTGGCCCAAGCGGCAAGGCTGAATATCTGGAGTTCAAGGGCACGGGCATTGAAGCCAACCGCAAGGCCATGGATGACCAGAAGAACGCCGCGCTTGAAGCTGGCGCCAAGGTTATGGACGTGGCCGGCACTGAGTCGGGCGAGGCGCGCAAAACGCGTCAGAACGATCAGCACGCCACGCTGCACAGCATCGTCATTACCGTGGCCGAGGCGGTGGAGCAGGGGCTGCGATACGCCGCCGAGTGGAAGGGCTACGACCCCAAGCAGGTCAAGTTCAAGGTGAACCCTGAGTTCGTGACCCCAGTGGTCGACGCCCAGGTTCTCGCCGAACTGCTGAAAGGCGTGATGGCCGGAACGATCAGCGCCGACACCTACTGGCAGTACCTCACCACCGGCAAGCTGCCGGAGCGCCCATACGAAGACGAAGCCGAACTGATCAGCGATGAGCGCGAGTCGGCCGGCATCAACTTGGACAAAGACGATGCCATCGACAAACCTGGCGCAGGCGGACAGCCAACTGCTGGAGCAGACGACCCGCCATAGCGTCATGCTGGAGCGGCTTAAGGCTGGCGAGGTCAAGAAGTTTGAGAAGTACCTGCGCCAGATCGACAAGCTGGTGCGGGATCAACTCACCCGCAAGGAGCTGACCACCTACAGCCGGGACCGCCTTGAGCAGTTCCTGGCCCGGGTGGACGGCAAACTGTTGGAGATCTACGAGGCCTACGGCGACCTGGTGCAGGCCGATCTGGTCGACATCGCGCTGTACGAGTCAACCTTCGAGGCTAAAAGCCTGAGCAATGCACTCTCCATCGACGCAGTGGTGCCGACCAACACGCTGATCCGTGCGGCGGTGTTCTCCTATCCACTTCAGGTAAAGGGCATCGACGGCGGCAAGCTGCTGAAGAGTTTCGTCAGCGGCTGGACGCGGACCGAGACGATGCGTGTCACGAACACCATCCGGCTCGGCTTCGGCCAGGGCCAGACCAATGCCCAGATCATCCAGGCGATTCGTGGTACCGCGGCGCAGAACTTCACGGACGGCGTTCTGGCGGTGAGCAACCGCAATGCTGCCTCTGTGGTGCAGACGGCAATCCAGCACGTGGCCAACACTGCGCGAATGGAGACGCTGAAGGCCAACAGCGACGTGGTGCTGGGCTATCGCTGGGTGTCGACGCTCGACCGCAAGACCTCGCAACAGTGCAAGGGCCTGGATGGGATGCGTTTCGACCTGGGCAAAGGTCCGCTGCCACCGGCGCACATCAACTGCCGGTCAACTACCGTGCCGACCACTAGGCTTTCGGAGATGTTCTCCAAGGACGCCACGCGCGCATCGGTGGGCGATAACGGTGGGGCCCAGGTCGCCGCCGGGCTGAACTATTACGAGTGGCTGGCAACGCAGCCGGCGAGCTTCCAGGATCATGCCCTCGGGCCGGTCCGAGGCAAGTTGTTCCGTGATGGCGGGCTGACGCCGGAGAAGTTCGCAAAGCTGCAGCTCGACAAGTCGTTCAAGCCACTGACGCTGGCGCAGTTGAAGGATGCAGAGCCCGACATGTTCACCCGAGCAGGCGTTACACTCGGCGCTTCACCAGGTTGAGATAGCGCATGCAGATCATCGTTGAGGATGGGAAGGGTAGGCCGGACGCCAACAGCTTCGTGCCGCTGGAGAAGCTGACCTTCTACCGCGACTACTACGGGTTCCGGATACCTGAGGCTGAGGCTGACCAGATCGAACTGCTGCTGCGCGCTGCCGCCGATATCAATGGTCGCCTGTGGAAAGGGCGCAAGGCCAAGCCTGAACAGGCAATGGCCTGGCCACGGCGTGATTGCAAAATCGAATATCAGACGCTGTCCGAGACGTTCGTGCCCTTTGAGCTTGAGTGGGGCCAAGTACGGCTGGCGGTCGAGCTGTATGCAGCAGAACAGGGCTTCCAGATCGAAGAGCCGACGCATTGCATTGAGTCCAATGGTCGTCGCACTCGACTCAACCGCGATACGCCAGGCTTTCGCATGCGGCCGCCGCCGTACGCACCGAGCAGGACGCAGTTCGCTGATTACCTCGTAATGCGTGGTCTGTCTGTCATAAGTTGAAACGCTAATTCCTTGCCGAAACTTCTCGAAATGTATATAAAACCGCGCCGCTGTACTATTTCAACCAGAGGCGCTTAACATGCCAGTAGAAATCGACAACACAGAAATTGACGACGAGATCGAAGAGGAAGAAGAGTACGAGGAAGAGGGGCCGGAAGAGCTTGATCCGATGGATCAGGAAGGCTGGGAACACAATATTGAACGCTTGAACGACCTCTAACGCTTCCTCATCGATTCAACCGAATCAAAGAAACCGCCCTAGTGGCGGTTTTTTATTACCAGAATTCACACCAAACCGCCCAATGGGCGGTTTTTTTATGCCTGCGAAGCGGGCTGACCAAACCCAAGGGGTGCACCAAGTGGCAGACGAAAACCAGATTGATCTTGAAGATCCGGCAGTTAAATCCGCAATCGCCGAAGCGGTGGAGGCGGCCACTCTGGGCCTCAAGAACAAGAACACCGAGCTGCTTGGCTCACTCCGGACCACCAAAACTGAACTGGATGGCTTCAAAACCCAGTTTGAGGGGCTGGACATCAACGCGGTCAAGGCACTGCTCACCAAGGTAGGCCAGGACGAGGAAACCCGCCTGTTGGCCGAGGGTAAGCTCGACGAGGTCGTCACCAAGCGTACCGAGCGCCTGCGCACCGACTACGACGCCAAGCTTGCCGCCGAGAAAGCCCGTGCCGACAAGGCCGAGCAGTTTGCTGCCAAGTACAGCGACAAGGTGCTGGCCGACTCCATCCGCGCTGCTGCCATCAAGGCCGGCGCGCTCCCAGAGGCTGCCGAGGACATCATCCTGCGCGCCCGGGGCACTTTCAAACTCAGTGAAGACGGCGAAGCGATTGCCACTGACCGTGACGGCGAGGTCGTTTACGGGAAGGACGGGAAAACCCCGCTGTCGCCGCTCGAATGGGCGGAGTCTTTGCGTGAAACAGCAACACACCTGTGGCCAAGGGCTCAGGGCGCCGGACAGGTCGGCGATCAAGGTGGCAAGGCCACGAAAAAGTGGGGCGAGTACACGGAAACCGAGCGCGCTGCGATCGCCCGTGACAATCCCGATCTCTTCAAGAAAATCCAGGCCACCAAAGGAACCTAATCCATGGCAACTACCCAACTGACC
>Ga0308164_10000406_pt1 | contig 79379 bp, 55 predicted proteins | sample PhyTR2_FD_201031 | JGI IMG/M metagenome (GOLD analysis project Ga0308164, IMG submission 201031) | Phyllosphere microbial communities from UC Gill Tract Community Farm, Albany, California, United States - DLSLT.R2 | ecosystem: Host-associated > Plants > Phyllosphere > Unclassified | place: USA... | reverse complement strand
GATCATGCCTTCCTGACGCAGGGACTGGGCCGAGCCCTTGCCCACGTCACCGTAGCCGATCACCAGCGCCTGCTTGCCGGACAGCAAGTGGTCGGTGCCGCGCTTGATGGCGTCGTTCAGGCTGTGACGGCAGCCGTACTTGTTGTCGTTCTTGCTCTTGGTCACCGAGTCATTGACGTTGATGGCCGGGATTTTCAACTCACCCTTGGCCAGCATGTCCAGCAGGCGGTGAACGCCAGTGGTGGTTTCTTCGGTGACGCCGTGGATCTTGTCCAGCATCGCCGGGTATTTCTTGTGGATGATCTCGGTCAGGTCGCCGCCGTCGTCGAGGATCATGTTGGCGTCCCATGGCTGGCCATCCTTGAGGATGGTCTGCTCGATGCACCACTCGTATTCTTCTTCGGTTTCGCCTTTCCAGGCGAACACAGGAATGCCGGCAGCAGCGATGGCCGCAGCAGCCTGGTCCTGAGTGGAGAAAATGTTGCACGACGACCAGCGAACTTCGGCACCCAGGGCAACCAGGGTTTCGATCAGTACGGCGGTCTGAATGGTCATGTGGATGCAGCCAAGAATCTTCGCGCCTTTGAGCGGCTGATCACCAGCGTATTTGCGACGCAGACCCATCAGGGCAGGCATTTCGGATTCGGCGATGATGGTTTCGCGGCGACCCCAGGCGGCCAGGGAAATATCGGCAACCTTGTAGTCATTGAATTCTGCGGGCGTCATTACAGCACTCATTGAGAGTCTCCATTCCATAAAAATGCGAATGGGCGCCGTTGTGCGTTTAAGGTTTGCCGGTCGAGGATCGTCCTGGCAAACAACGCCCCATCCGAGCCTGACAGGGAAAACCTGCTGCAGCGCCCCTCGGACAGGTGGCGGGAACGGTATCAAGCGTAGATGACCGTTTTGAAACGTTTGGCAGTATAGCGGTGCTCGCGATTCTACCCAAGGCTTTCTGTCGGTTTAAAGGCCATCCAATTGCCATCTGTCTGTAATGGGGTCGATGCACAGTCGCTATCACGCAGGCATGGGCGCGGGTCGCCGGCTCTGCCATCATGCAGCTATCCATCGGCCAGACGCTCAGGAGTGACCATGAATTTCCACACCCGCAAGTGGGTAAAGCCCGAAGACCTCAACCCCAACGGCACGTTGTTCGGCGGCAGCCTGCTGCGCTGGATCGATGAAGAGGCGGCGATCTACGCGATCGTTCAACTGGGTAATCAGCGGGTGGTCACCAAGTACATCTCTGAAATCAACTTCGTCAGTGCCTCGCGTCAGGGCGACATCATCGAACTGGGCATCACCGCCACGGATTTCGGTCGTACCTCGATCACCCTAAAATGCCAGGTGCGCAACAAGATCACCCGCAAGAGCATTCTGACCGTCGACAAGATTGTCTTCGTCAACCTCGACGAAGACGGTCAGCCTGCGCCGCATGGGCGGACTGAAATCCGCTACATCAAGGACCAGTTCGACGTAGAGGACTGATACCTCTTCAAGATCGGACGCGGAGCGTCCAGAACGGCATGCGACGCGGAGCGTCGCACGATAGTGTTTTCCCGGGCACGACAGTTACAGAATGATCGTTCCTCACGCTCCGCGTGGGAATGCCGTTCACGACGCTCCGCGTCGTCCATCCTGCTGGTTTCAGCCCCTGGCTTGTAACTCGCGCAACCACGCCAGACCCACGCTGGTATCGCCTTTCGGACGGTATTCGCAGCCGATCCAGCCGCTGTAGCCCAGTTCGTCGATGACGTTGAACAGGTGCTCGTAGTTCAGTTCGCCCAGGTCCGGCTCATGGCGATCCGGTACCCCGGCGATCTGAATATGACCAATGCCTGCAAAGTCGCGACGCAGCTTGCTGGTCAGGTCACCTTCGACGATCTGGCAGTGGTAGCAGTCGAACTGCACCTTCAGGTTATCGGCACCCACCAGCTTGCAGATGTCCTGTGCCTGATCCTGACGGTTGAGGAAGAAGCCCGGCATGTCGCGGGTGTTGATCGGCTCGATCAGAATCGTGACCCCTGCGCCCTTGGCTTGCTCAGCCGCGAACGCGAGGTTTTCCAGATAGACCGCCTGATGACGCTCACGCAAGCTTTCATCGGCCAGCAAGCCAGCCATGACATGCACTCGGTCATTGCCCAGCACCTGCGCATATTCCAAGGCCTGCTCGATACCGCTGCGAAATTCCGCTTCACGGCCCGGCAGCGTTGCAATGCCTCGCTCGCCTGCCTCCCAGTCGCCCGGCGGAGCGTTGAACAGCGCCTGCACCAGACCGTTGTCGCTCAGGCGCTGCTTGAGTTCCTGAGTGCCGTAGGCGTAAGGGAACAGGTACTCGACCGCGCCGAAACCATCGGCAGCGGCTGCGGCGAAGCGCTCAAGAAAATCATGCTGCGGGTACAGCATGCTGAGGTTGGCGGCAAAACGAGGCATGTTAACTCCAGTCTTCAAAGGGTCAGACGAATGGCCAAAGCAGCAGGGTGATCACGAAGCCCAGTGTGCCGAGCAGCGTGACCAGTACGGTCCAGGTGCGCAAGCCGTCGGCGACGTTGAGGCCCGCCAGCTTGGTGAACATCCAGTAACCGGCATCGTTGATGTGCGACATGGCCAGACCGCCACCGCCCATGGCCAGACACAGCAGGGCCAGGTGGTTGGCGCTCAGGTCCAGCGTGGCGATCAGCGGGCTGAGAATGCCTGCAGTAGTGACCAGTGCAACGGTGGTCGAGCCCTGGACGGCGCGCAGCAGGAGGGTCAGCAGGAAGCCCAGCGCGAGTACCGGCAGACCGGTGTTGCGCAGCGCCTCGGAGACCACGGCACCAATGCCGGTATCGACCAGCACCTTGCCGAATACGCCACCGGCGCCGGCAATCAGGATCACCATCGCGACACCCGGCAAGGCCGAGCCGATCACATCGGACACCTGAGTACGGCTCCAGCCGCGACGCGAGCCCAGCAGCCAGGCGCACAGCAGGGTATCGATCAGCAGCGCAACCAAGGGGGCACCCAGTACGGTCAGCACTGCGCGCAGCGTGGACGTGGCTGGCAGCATGGTGGTGGCCAGTGTGCCCATCAGAATCAGCACGATCGGCAGCAGGATCAGCGCGATGATCAGTCCGAAACCCGGTGCGGGCGCAGGCGGCAGCTTGCTTGCCAGGCTGCTGGCGCTTTCTTCGATGCCCATTGTTCGGGTTTCGGTCGCTTCGCGCGCAGCGGAATAATCGTTGCGGGCCCAGGCTTCCAGGTCTTCGTTGGTGACGTGCGGGCCATAGACTTCGGCGCGGATGTCATCGGTCATCGGGTAGGTCTTGCGGGTCATGCGGCCCGCGACGAAGTAGCCGATCATGCACAGCACGGCAACGATCGGAATACCCAGCATCAGCACCCGGCCCAGGTCCGCGCCCAACTGGCTGGCGGCGGCAACAGCGCCAGGGTGCGGCGGCAGAAACGCATGCACGGCGAGCAGTGCGGCGCACATCGGCAGCGCGAAAATCAGCAGCGGCTTGCGTGCCGCACGCGCCACACCGTAAGCCAGCGGCATGAGGATGATCACGCCGACCTCGAAGAACACCGGAATACCGACCATGAAACCCGCAACGGTCAGCGCCAGAGGCGTGCGCTTGTTGCCGAAGCGGTTGATCAGGGTCTTGGCCAGTGCTTCGGCCCCGCCGGACAGCTCGATGATGCGCCCGATCATCGCGCCCAGCGCGATGATGATCGCGATATGGCCGAGCGTCTTGCCCATGCCGCCTTCGATGGTGGCAACCAGATCGGCCGGTTTAACACCGGCGACCAGCGCCACGATAATGCTGACCAGCATCAGGGCGACGAAGGGCTGGAATTTGTACTTGAGCACCAGAAACAACAGCAGTGCGATGCCCGCACCGGCCACGACCATCAACATGAGCGGCGTCATGCCCGTGCACTCCGGTCAATGGTGGTAAAGACTGACAACGAAACAGCGGGGTAGGGGTGAGTCATGCTCTCGATTCCTGTTGTTATTGTTTTTCGACCGGGAGGCGCAATGCGCTCCCCGATCACCGTGTGCTCGTTACCACCTGGCGCCGAACACCTGACGCAGCTCTTCAAGCGCCGCCGGGTCCAGCGGTGCAGGTTTGGGGTTGCTCATCAGCCACAGACGGGCAGTCTCTTCCAGCTCCTCCAGGGCATAGCAGGCCTTGGCCACCGAGCTTTCCCAGACCACCGGACCGAGGCGCTCCAGCATCACGCCGCGCACGCTGTTGGCCAGTTCCGCCACGCGCTCGGCGACTTTCGGTGAGCCGGGACGTTCGTAAGGGATCAAGGGGATATGCCCGACCTTCATGACCTGATACGGCGTCAGCGGCGGCAGAATGTCGTCCTCCTGCCACACTCCGGCCAGGGTCAGGGCGACCAGATGCGTCGAGTGCGTATGCACCACGCCGCCGACCTGCGGGTTGCGGTCGTAGACTTCGCGGTGCAGGGCCAGGGTCTTGGACGGCTTGCTGCCGGACACCCATTCACCGGCCAGATTGACCTTGGCGATATCGGCCGGGTCCATGCGGCCCAGGCAGGCGTCGGTCGGGGTAATCAGCCAGCCGTCGTCGAGTCGTGCGCTGATGTTGCCGGCGCTGCCCACCGTATAGCCACGGCCATACAGCAGACGGCCGACGTCGCAGATTTCCTGACGCAGTGCGTTTTCGTCGATCATCAGGCCGCCCCCGCCAGTTGCTTGAGCGCCTTGGCGAAGAAGTCGCGCGCACCGAAATTGCCGGATTTGAGGGCCAGAGCCAGCGGTTGTGCGCCGCTGCTCACCGTGGCCGGAACGCCCGGATCAATCTGTGCGCCGATCTGCAGCAACTGCACGCCCAGTGCCTGAACCACGGCACCGGAAGTTTCGCCACCGGCAACCACGAAACGCCGTACGCCTGCGTCCAGCAGCCCTTTGGCGATTTCGCCGAGTGCGGCTTCGACCATGGCTCCGGAGCGTTCGACGCCCAGCTCTTTCTGCACAGCTTTGACTTCATCCGGTGTGCTGGTGGCGTAGATCAATACGGTCTGCCCGGCATCTCTGGCGAAGGCCAGCGCCTGCTCGACCACTGGCTTGCCAGCGGCCAGGTCCAGCGGATTGATGCGCAGCGCAGGGCGATCGGCTTCCAGCCAGGCCGCAACCTGACCGTTGGTGGCGACCGATGCGCTACCCGCCAGTACCACTTCGCCGCCACTGATGGCGACCTGCTTGGCGGCATCGATATCGCGCAGCTTGCCTGCCTTGCGGAAGTTACCCGGCAGGCCCAGCGCCAGCCCCGAGCCACCGGTCAGCAGCGGCAAGTCGGCGCAGGCTTCGCCCAGGGTGTACAGATCGGCATCCGACAGGGCATCGGCGATCGCCATGCTCACACCTTCGGCGCGCAGCTCGGCAATTCTGTTGCGCACGCCTTCGACGCCCTGGGCAATGCTGTCATAGCGCAACAGGCCGACCTTGTGGCGGGTCTGCGCTTGCAGCACACGCACCAGATTGGCGTCGGTCATGGGCGTCAGCGGGTGGTTCTGCATGCCCGATTCACTGAGTAACTGGTCCTGTACGAACAGATGACCACGGAAAATCGTGCGGCCGTTTTCCGGGAAGGCCGGGCAAGCGAGGGTGAAATCGCTGCCCAGTTGCTCCAGCAGTGCTTCGCTGACCTGGCCGATGTTGCCCGCGGCGGTGGAATCGAAGGTCGAGCAGTATTTGAAGAAGATCTGCTCGCAGCCGCGCTCGCGCAGCCACTCCAGAGCCGCCAGGGATTCAGCCACCGCGTCGGCGCTGGGCGTGGTACGCGATTTCAGCGCGATGACAATCGCGTCGGCGTCCAGACCGGCAGCCATCTCGGCGCTGGGGATGCCAATGCTCTGCGCGGTGCGCATGCCGCCCCGCACCAGCATGTTGGCCAGGTCGGTGGCGCCGGTGAAGTCATCGGCAATGCAGCCCAGCAGCGGGCGAGCGTTATTCAGGCTCATCAGTCGCTCCTCAGGCTTTTTCTGGCTTGGCTTTCGGCAACTCGATGCCCGGGAAAATCTTGATCACGGCCGAGTCATCTTCGCGACCGAAGCCGGCGCTGGATGCCTGCATGAACATCTGGTGCGCCGTGGCCGAGAGCGGCAGCGGGAATTTGCTGCTGCGTGCGGTATCCAGCACCAGACCCAGGTCCTTGACGAAGATGTCCACGGCCGACAGCGGCGTGTAATCGGCATTGAGGATGTGCGGCACGCGGTTTTCGAACATCCACGAGTTACCGGCACTGTTGGTGATCACTTCATACAGCGCATCAGCATCGACACCTTCGCGCAGGCCGAGGGCCATGGCTTCGGCACTGGCGGCGATGTGTACACCCGCGAGCAACTGATTGATGATTTTGACTTTCGAACCCAGACCGTGGACGTCGCCCAGGCGATAGACCTTGCCGGCCATGCCGTTGAGGATGGCTTCTGCCTTGGCGTAGGACTCGGCAGGGCCGGAGGTCATCATGGTCATCTGACCTGCGGCAGCCTTGGCGGCACCGCCGGAGATAGGCGCATCGAGGTACAGCAGGTTCTGTGCGGCCAGACGCTCGCCCAGTTCGACGGCGAAGGTGGGCGCGACGGTGGCGCAACCGACGACCAGGCAGCCTGGACGCAGGGCGGCAATGGCGCCGTTTTCGCCAAACAGCACGGTTTCGGTCTGCTCGGCGTTGACTACGACTGTGATGATCACATCGCAGGCAGCGGCCATGCTGGCCGGAGAATCACAGGCAACCCCGCCTTCCTGGGCGAATGCTTCGGTCACGCTGGTGCGCACATCACAGGCATGCACAGTGAAGCCGCTACGCAGCAACGAGCGGGCAATGCCCAGACCCATCGCACCCAAGCCGATAACGCCAACGTTTTTGCCAGTCATGCAGTAATCCTCGAAGTCAGTGCCGATGCCTGTGAAGCCGACATTCGGACGTTATTGTTCTGATCTGTGAATCTGATAGTGAATCAATGAGTAAATAATGTGAAGTATTTTTATTTTTCACAAAAATTAACATCGATAGGCTTTTTCCATCGCGCACAAAAAAGCCCCTGTGCGGGGCTTGATTGATAACGATGATGTCCGGCGTGCTGCGCCGCCTTTCACGAATCAGAATTTTGGCACTGGCGCGCTCGTGGCGTTTCTCAGTGAGCCGCTTTCCTGACGCACGACTTCTTTGGGCTTGTACGCGCAATAACCGGGGCGCGGCCCGACTTTCGGGTGGTTGCGGCAGGTGTCCGGGCGCTTGTCATAGATGGTGCACAGGCGGCTTTTGCGGTCCAGGTACAGGCAGTCATTGTTGCTCATGCGCTGCAAGGTGAAGATCTCGGACTTCTGGTTGTAGCGCTCGACGATGCCTTCTTTCTGCAGACGCTTGGCGATGTTCTTGGCCGGGTCGCCGCGTTCGAACTCATCGACGATGCCGATGCGGATCAGGTCCTTGATCTTCACTTCTACCGGCAACGTGCAGCAACTGGAGACGCAGCCCCCGCACATGTGGCTGGAGTATTTGGCCCAGGTGTCGATGCGATCGAGTTCTGCGGCGGCGATCAAGGTGGGTTTCATTTCAGGTCAGGCTTCCGGGTGTATCGGGGCGCGCGATCATACCGGTCTGCAGCGATTTGCAGAAATCAAAAATTGCCGAGGCGACTGTCGGTCAGGTGTGGAGAGGCGGTTGGTTGCAGCGTCCACGCCTGCCGAGCGCAGTCGGTCAGCAGGCGCGGTGTCTCAGAAGGAACTCAGGACTTGAGCTTGTCGTCGGCCCTGAACATGCTGCGGATGCCACGAACGGCCTGGCGGATGCGGTCCTGGTTCTCGATCAGGGCGAAGCGCACATGATCGTCGCCGTACTCACCGAAACCGATGCCCGGCGAGACACACACCTTGGCTTCGGCCAGCAGCTTCTTGGCGAACTCCAGCGAACCCAGGTGCGCATAAGCCTGTGGAATCTTCGCCCAGACGTACATAGAGGCCTTGGGGTTCTCGACCATCCAGCCCAGCTCGTGCAAGCCCTTGACCAGCACGTTGCGGCGCTGGCGATACTGCTCGGCAATGTCGAGCACGCACTGCTGATCGCCTTCCAGCGCGGCAATCGCCGCCACCTGAAGTGGCGTGAAGGTACCGTAGTCGTGGTAACTCTTGATCCGCGCCAGTGCATTCACCAGTTCGGGGTTGCCGACCATGAAGCCAATCCGCCAGCCCGCCATGTTGTAGCTCTTGGACAAGGTGAAGAACTCCACGGCAATGTCCTTGGCGCCCGGCACCTGCATGATCGACGGGGCTTTCCAGCCATCGTAGACGATGTCGGCGTACGCCAGGTCATGCACCACCAGAACGTCGTACTGTTTGGCCAGGGCCACCACGCGCTCGAAGAAATCCAGCTCCACACATTGCGCAGTCGGGTTGGACGGAAAGCCCAGAATCATCATCTTCGGCTTGGGAATCGAGCCGCGAATGGCTTTTTCCAGCTCGTCGAAGAAGTCCACGCCTGGCACCAGCGGCACCGATCGCACCTGGGCGCCGGCAATCACGGCACCGTAGATGTGGATCGGGTAACTGGGGTTGGGCACCAGCACCGTGTCGCCCTGATCCAGCGTGGCGAGCATCAGGTGGGCCAGGCCTTCCTTGGAACCAATGGTCACGATCGCTTCGCTTTCAGGGTCGATGTCGACCTCGTAGCGCTTCTTGTACCAGTTGGAAATCGCCCGACGCAGGCGTGGAATGCCGCGCGAGGTGGAGTAGCCGTGGGTGTCTTCGCGCTGGGCGACGGTGATCAGTTTTTCGACAATGTGCGGCGGTGTGGCCCCGTCGGGGTTGCCCATGCTCAGGTCGATAATGTCCTCACCGCGACGACGAGCAGCCATTTTCAGCTCGGCGGTGATGTTGAACACGTAAGGGGGGAGTCGATCGATGCGCGCAAAGCGGCGCGGCGAACCTTGGTCTGCCATGAGTATCTCGCGTACGTAAGCGCCCGGAACCGTCCGAGCGACGTGGCCACATGAGGCGGCCTGCCGAGGAAGATAGATGGGCTGACAGCCTTTTGTCCATCGGGATTTGCAACGCCGTGCCAAGACCGATATTCGGACCCCACCAAACCACCCGGCGGTGTAGAATCGGCGCTATTCATCGCCAGTCACCCCCGGCGGGTTTATGAGCTCAGGCCGAATACACGGTGATCCCGTGGTGTTCGGTTTCTTCGCTGCCTGCGGTCACTGCCGCTCGTCCGCGACGTCAATAGAAGCTCACTCCCTTCCTGATCAGCCTTATTTTTGCCGGAGTGTTTCAATGCCTGATTACCGCTCGAAAACGTCCACCCACGGCCGTAACATGGCCGGCGCCCGTGCCCTGTGGCGCGCCACGGGCATGAAGGACGAAGACTTCAAGAAACCGATCATCGCCATCGCCAACTCCTTCACCCAGTTCGTACCCGGCCACGTCCACCTCAAGGACATGGGCCAGCTGGTCGCGCGTGAAGTCGAGCGCGCCGGTGGCGTGGCCAAGGAATTCAACACCATTGCGGTCGACGATGGCATCGCCATGGGTCACGACGGGATGCTCTATTCGCTGCCGAGCCGCGAGATCATTGCCGACTCGGTCGAGTACATGGTCAATGCGCATTGCGCCGACGCCATCGTGTGCATTTCCAACTGCGACAAGATCACCCCGGGCATGCTGATGGCGTCGTTGCGCCTGAACATTCCGGTGATCTTCGTCTCCGGCGGGCCAATGGAAGCGGGCAAGACCAAACTGGCCAGCCACGGCCTGGATCTGGTCGATGCGATGGTCATCGCCGCCGACTCGACAGCCAGTGACGAAAAAGTCGCCGAGTACGAGCGCAGCGCCTGTCCGACCTGCGGGTCGTGTTCCGGCATGTTCACCGCCAACTCGATGAACTGCCTGACCGAAGCACTGGGTCTGGCCCTGCCGGGCAACGGTTCCGCACTCGCCACCCACAGCGACCGCGAGCAACTGTTCCTGCAGGCCGGCCGCACCATCGTTGACCTGTGCCGTCAGTACTACAAGGAAAACGATGACTCGGTGTTGCCGCGCAACATCGCCAACTTCAAGGCGTTCGAGAACGCCATGACGCTGGACATCGCCATGGGCGGTTCGACCAACACCATCCTGCACTTGCTGGCCGCTGCTCAGGAAGCCGAGATCGACTTCGACCTGCGCCACATCGACCGCCTGTCGCGCAAGGTGCCGCAGCTGTGCAAGGTCGCGCCGAACATCCAGAAGTACCACATGGAAGACGTGCACCGCGCGGGCGGGATCTTCAGCATCCTCGGCGAGCTGGCTCGTGGCGGCCTGCTGCACACCGACCTGCCGACCGTACACAGCAAGACCCTGGCTGAAGGCATCGCCAAATGGGACATCACCCAGACTGACGACGAGGCCGTGCACACCTTCTTCAAGGCAGGCCCGGCGGGCATCCCGACGCAGACCGCGTTCAGCCAGTCGACCCGCTGGGACAGCCTGGACGATGACCGTGAAAACGGCTGCATCCGTAGCGTCCAGCACGCCTATTCGCAAGAAGGTGGCCTGGCCGTGCTGTACGGCAACATCGCACTGGACGGCTGCGTGGTGAAAACCGCTGGCGTCGACGAGTCGATCCACGTCTTCGAAGGCAACGCGAAGATCTTCGAAAGCCAGGACAGCGCGGTGCGCGGGATTCTCGCTGACGAAGTCAAAGCGGGCGACATTGTCATCATCCGCTACGAAGGCCCGAAAGGCGGCCCGGGCATGCAGGAAATGCTCTACCCGACGTCCTACCTGAAGTCCAAGGGGCTGGGCAAGGATTGCGCACTGCTGACTGATGGTCGCTTCTCGGGCGGCACGTCCGGCCTGTCCATCGGCCACGCCTCACCGGAAGCGGCGGCAGGCGGAGCGATCGGTCTGGTGCGCGACGGTGACAAGGTGCTGATCGACATCCCCAATCGCTCGATCAACCTGCTGATCGACGATGCCGAGATGGCCGAGCGTCGCACCGAACAGGACAAGAAAGGCTGGAAACCTGTCGAGTCGCGTCCACGCAAAGTGACCACCGCCCTCAAGGCCTACGCCCTGCTGGCGACCAGCGCTGACAAGGGCGCGGTGCGTGACAAGGCGTTGCTGGACAAACTGGTGCCTTGATCTGCATCGGCAACACTAAAAAGCCCGGCAGAGATGCCGGGCTTTTTGCTGCGTTTGAAAAAGCAGCGCTTACTTGCGGTCCGCAATTACCCCGATCAGCACCAGCACCACCAACAGCACCGGCGCCAGGCTGTAGTTGTTGAACTGGCTGAGGCCGCGCACTACCCAAGGCGTGGCATAGATCAGCGCCGCGCCGCTGCCCACGGCGCACAGCAGGGCGATGAGCGGGATGCGCAGAGCACCTGTGATGCCGCTGATTCGCTGTTCCAGCCAGCCTTTGATGTCCGAGCCAAACAGCACCAGCAGACAGCCCACCAGCGCGAGCGCGATTTCCGAGAGATTGCTGCGGCTCCAGCGCGAGACGGTGGCGAGCAAATCGAGTACGAAATCCATGCAGGGTCCTTAGATCAGAAAGTATTGCAGCAGGTCGTTGAGGAACAGCTGGCCTTGTGGCGTGGCGATCAGGCGTGTCGGGTCCTGGTGCAGCAACCCCTTTTGTTCAGCCTGTCGACGCGCCTCGGCCAGCGAATCGAGGCTTAGACCGGTTCTTTCGCGAAATAACGCAGCGTCCACACCATTTGTCAGTCGCAGTGCGTTCATCAGGAATTCGAACGGCAATTCATCCAGCGGCAATAGCTTGGAACCGGCCTGAAACGGCTTGTCCGGGTTCAGGTAATCCTTGGGCAGCCGGGTTTTCCAGGTGCGCATGATGCGCCCGTCCGGGTGGCTCAGTTTGCCGTGTGCACCTGCGCCGATGCCGATGAAATCACCGAACGCCCAATAGTTGAGGTTATGCCGCGCCGGTTTTCCGGGCTGTGCATAAGCCGACACTTCGTATTGCGCGTAGCCATGAGTGGCCAGCAACTGCTGTCCGGTTTCCTGAATGTCCCAAAGAATGTCGTCTTCGGGCAGCACCGGTGGCTTATTCCAGAACACCGTGTTGGGCTCCAGGGTCAGTTGATACCAGGACAGGTGGGTCGGCGCGAGGGCAATGGCCTGGCGCAGATCGGCCAGCGCCTCGTCCTGGGACTGATCCGGCAGGCCGTGCATCAGGTCCAGGTTGAAGTTGTCGAAACCGGCCTGACGCGCCATATCGGCGGCACGAATTGCTTCGTCGCCGTTGTGAATGCGGCCCAGCGCCTTGAGTTTGGATTCCTGAAAGCTCTGAATGCCGATCGACAGTCGATTGATGCCCAGGCCGCGATAGGCGCTGAACTTGACCTGCTCGAAGGTGCCCGGGTTGGCTTCCAGCGTGATCTCGATATCGCTGGCAAAGCGGATGCGCTGTTCGACGCCTTGCAGCAGGCGCCCCAGCGCATCGGCGCTGAACAGGCTCGGCGTACCGCCACCAAAGAAGATCGATTGCAGCTCGCGGCCGTAGACGTGCGGCAGGTCCAGGTCCAGGTCGGCGAGCAGGGCGTCGACGTATTCCTGTTCCGGCAGCACCGGGCTGGCAGTGTGCGAATTGAAGTCGCAGTACGGGCATTTGCGCACGCACCACGGAATATGGATGTACAGCGACAACGGCGGCAGGTGCGGCAGTGCAGGGCGCGGGCTCTCTGACGAGAAGCCGCTCTCGCCGAGAAACAGCGGCTGCGCAGGCGAATCGTGGGTCATTGCAGACCCAGGCGTTGCCGCAACAGGACCATCGCGCGGGCGCGGTGGCTGAGTTGGTTCTTCTCGGTCGGGCCCAGTTCGGCACTCGAGCAGTTGCGCTCCGGCACCCAGAACAGCGGGTCATAGCCGAAGCCGTGTTCACCGCTGGCGGCGTGCAGGATGCGCCCGTGCCACAGCCCTTCACAGAGGATCGGCAATGGATCGTCGGCGTGGCGTACCAGCGCCAATACGCAGACGAACTGTGCACCACGCTGGTCGTCCGGCACGTCTTTGAGCGCTTCCAGCAGCTTGGCGTTGTTGGCGGCATCGCCCTGGCCATCGGCGTAGCGTGCGGAATAGATACCCGGCGCACCGCCGAGAAAGTCTACCGCCAGCCCCGAGTCGTCGGCCAGCGCAGGCAGACCGGACAGACGCGCGGCGTTGCGTGCCTTGAGGATTGCATTCTCGACGAATGACAGGCCGGTTTCTTCCGGCTCCACCAGACTGAACTCGCTGACCGAGCGCAGCGTTACACTGCCGCCGAGCATGGCTTGGAGTTCCTTGAGTTTGCCGCCATTGTGGCTGGCCAGTACGAGTTGTGTGAGGTTCATGGTTGGCCTGTCGTGGTGCTTGGGAACGGTCGGTTAAACGGCAATCCTGTGGTCCGTCAGCCCAGGGCTGGTGACGCGGTAGATGCCGATCTCGCCGAGCAGATTGGGCCAGAGTTTACTGGCCCAGCCATGACGGTGCTGCTGATCGACCGCCAGCCTGTCGAGCACCTGCGCATCGCGCTCGCGGCACAGCTCTTCGAAGTCGCCGAAGGTGCAGAAGTGAATGTTCGGCGTGTTGTACCAGGTATACGGCAGGAATTCGGACACCGGCATGCGGCCCTTGCTCGCCAGGTACCAGCGGCAGCGCCAGTGACCGAAGTTCGGGAAGGTGATGATGCACTGGCGACCGACGCGCAGCATCTCGTCGAGGATTCGGTCCGGGTAATGCACCGCTTGCAGGGCCTGGGTCATGACCACGACGTCGAAGCTGTTGCTGGCAAAGTTGCCCAGCCCCTTGTCGAGGTCCTGCTCGATGACGTTGATGCCCTTGGCGACACACTCGGCAATGTTGGCCGCGTCGTTTTCCAGCCCGTAGCCGGTGACCTGCTTGTGGTCACGCAGCCAGGTCAGCAATTCGCCGTCACCGCAGCCCAGGTCGAGCACGCGGCTGCCTGCGGGAATCCATTCCTGAATGATTTCCAGATCGGCTCTCATGGCGTCCTCACAACGAAATTCGGTTCATGTAATTACCGAAAGCCTGCAAGTAGCGCGGAATCGGGATCAGAAAGGCGTCGTGGCCTTGAGGTGCGTCGATTTCCAGGTAGCAGACGTCCTTGCGCGCGGCCATCAGCGCGTCCACAAGCTCTCGCGAGCGGGCTGGCGAGAAGCGCCAGTCGGTGGTGAACGACATCACGCAGAATTTGGCGGTGGCGTTGGCGAAGGTCTTGGCCAGGTCGTCGTTGAAGTTCGCCGCAGGATCGAAGTAATCCAGTGCCTTGGTCATCAACAGGTAGGTATTGGCGTCGAAACGCCCGGAAAATTCTTCACCCTGATAACGCAGGTAGCTCTCGACCTGAAACTCGACGCTGTGGAAGTCGTAGTTGAGTTTTTCGCTCTTCAGACCACGGCCGAATTTCTCGCCCATCGAGTCATCCGACAGATAAGTGATGTGCCCGACCATCCGCGCGAGCATCAGGCCGCGTTTGGGAATCACTCCGCGTTCCTGGAACGAACCACCGTGGAATTCGGGGTCGGTGAGAATAGCCTGACGCGCCACCTCGTTGAACGCGATGTTCTGTGCCGACAGCTTGGGGGCAGAGGCGATCGCCAGGCAATGGCGCACGCGATCCGGGTAGCTGATGGTCCATTGCAGCGCCTGCATGCCGCCCAGGCTGCCGCCAATGACCGCTGCCCAAGTGTCGATACCCAGCAGATCCGCCAGCCGGGCCTGACTGTTGACCCAGTCTTCCACGGTCACCACCGGAAAATTGGCACCGAACGGCTTGCCGGTGTCCGGGTCAATGCTGCTCGGCCCGGTGGAGCCATTGCAGCCGCCCAGATTGTTAAGGCTGACGACGAAGAACTTGTTGGTGTCGATAGGCTTGCCGGGACCGATACAGCTGTCCCACCAACCGGGTTTGCGGTCATCGGCACTGTGGAAGCCTGCGGCATGGTGGTGCCCGGACAGCGCATGACAGATCAGCACGGCATTGCTGCGTGCGGCGTTGAGTTGACCGTAGGTTTCGTAAATCAGGTCATAGGCTGGCAACGAACGACCACAGGCCAGCGCCAGAGGCTCGCTGAAATGCGCCGTTTGCGGTGTGACCAGTCCGACAGAATCGTGAGGGAATACCGTGGGCATCGACCCTGCTCTCGCATAAATGAGGCGTAAGTCTAAAGACCGCGGGGTGCAGCGGCAATAAGGGATATTGTGAGACGTAAATCAACGGCACGATAGTTACGAGGTGATCGTTCCTCACGCTCCAGCGCGGGAATGCCTCGGGTGACGCTCCGCGTCACAGATCTGCGCCGTGCCGCATGCTCCGGATAGGACGCGGAGCGTCCAGAACGGCATGCCCACGCGGAGCATGGGCACGATAGGCGTTCTTTCGAACGTCACGCTCCAGCGCGGGAACCTCTAGCGCGGGAACAAGGTGGCTTACATCAACAGCCGCAGCACATCCGGCATGCCGCTCATGGCGGCGAGGTTGTTGATAACCAGCATGTCCAGCAGCTTGAGCACCAGGAATGCGAGGATCGGCGAGATGTCCAGGCCGCCCAGGTTCGGGACGATCCTGCGAAACGGTGCCAGTGCCGGTTCGCAGATCTGGTTGACCAGTTCCGCGCCAGGGTTGTGGCTGCCCGGTGCGACCCACGACAGAATCACGCTGATGATCAGGGCAAAGAAGAAGATCTTCAGGAACAGCGCGGTCACGCCGATGATCGACCACAGCAGCAGGTGCAGCGGGTCGCCCGTGGTGCCGAACATCAGCAGCAGGGTCAGGGCCATCAGGATCATCTGCACGATGATCGCCAGCACCAGCGACGACATGTCCAGCCCTAACAGGCTGGGGATGATGCGTCGCAGCGGCTTGAGCAGCGGCTGGGTGGCGCGCACGATGAACTGGCACAGCGGGTTGTAGAAGTTGGCCCGTACCAGTTGCAGGACGAAGCGCAACAGCACGATCAGCAGGTAAAGACTGCCAAGCGTCTGCAGGACGTAAATTGCAGCGGTGTTCAATCCGATCATCGATCTGCTCCAGAAAACCCGAAAATTATTTGCCCAGTTGTTCAGCCAGCTCGGCTGCACGATGGTCTGCGGCGGTCAGTGCCGTTTCCACCAGTGCCTCGAAGCCGCCCGCCTGAAATGCCTTGATGGCCGCCTCGGTGGTCCCGCCCGGCGATGTAACGCGACGACGCAGCTCGCCAGCGCCTGCATCACTGCCAGTCGCGATCAAGGCCGAGCCCAGTGCTGTCTGCAGGGTCAGCTTTTTAGCGATGTCCTCCGGCAGACCCAGTTTCACGCCTGCCGCGGTCATCGCTTCCATCATCAGAAAGAAATACGCCGGGCCACTGCCGGACACTGCCGTGACAGCGTCCATGTGTTTTTCCTGCTCGACCCATACCGCGATGCCGACTGCGGCCAGCAACGCCTCGGCCTGCTCACGCTGCTCTGGCGTGACGTTGTCGGTGGCGTACAACCCGCTGGCACCCTGACGCAGCAGTGAGGGCGTATTGGGCATGCAGCGCACCACCGGCTGCTCACCCAGCCATTGCGTCAGGCTGGCGCAGGTGATGCCGGCCGCGACCGAAACAATCAGCTGGTGAGGTTCGAGACTGGGCTTCAAGGCCTGGCAGACGTTTTTCATCATCTGCGGCTTGACCGCCAGTACCACCACGTCGGCGCCATTGATCGCGTCGGCGTTGTCGGCGAATACCTGGATGCCGTGATCGTTGGCGATGCGCTCGCGGGTTTCGGCACCCGGCGCACTGGCACTGATCAGTGCCGCCTCCACGCCCTGGGCGCGCAGGCCGCCGATCAGGCTGGCGGCCATGTTTCCGGCACCGACGAAGGCAATACGGGTCTTGCTCATGAAGGGGTCCTTGTGAAGAGGTTATGGCTGGCCATAGTCGCGGGCGCCAAAAAGAGCGGTGCCGATGCGCACCCAGGTCGCGCCTTGTGCAACGGCGGCTTCCAGGTCGTGGCTCATGCCCATGGAAAGTGTGTCGAGCGGCAGGTGCAATTGCTCCTGCAGCGTGCGCACTGCGGCGAAGGATGCGTTCTGCGCCGCAGGATCGTCTGTAGGCTCGGGGATGGCCATCAGGCCGCGCAACCTGAGTCGCGGCAGGGCGCTGATGGCAGCGGCCAGCGCAGGCAGGTCCTGAGGCGTACAGCCCGATTTGCTGGCTTCGCCACTGACGTTCACCTGAATGCAGATGTTCAGCGGTTCAAGCGCTTCGGGGCGTTGCTCGGACAGGCGTTGAGCGATTTTCAGGCGGTCCACGGAATGTACCCAGTCGAAGTTCTCGGCGATAGCTCGCGTCTTGTTCGATTGAATGGGGCCAATGAAGTGCCAGCACAAGGGCAGGTCGCTCAGTTCGAGCTGTTTGCCCAGTGCTTCCTGTAAATAATTTTCGCCAAAATCGCGCAAACCTGCGGTGTAAGCTTCACGCAGGTCACTGGCGGGCTTGGTTTTACTCACCGCCAGCAGGCCGACGGACGCTGGATCGCGCTCAGCAGCAAGCGCTGCGTCGCGAATTCGCTGTTCGAGCGTTGAAATGTTCGCTGCTATCGTGGACATTGATTTGCGCCAGCAGGGCTAAAGTCTGCGGCATTCTATGTGATTGAGGAGCTGTATGGATATTACCGAGCTGCTGGCCTTCAGTGCCAAACAGGGCGCGTCGGATTTGCACCTCTCTGCAGGTCTGCCGCCAATGATCCGCGTCGATGGCGATGTACGGCGTATCAACCTGCCTCCGCTGGACGCGAAGGAGGTCAAGGCGCTGATCTACGACATCATGAACGACAAGCAACGGCAGGACTTCGAAGAACGGCTGGAAACCGACTTTTCCTTCGAAGTGCCGGGCGTGGCGCGGTTTCGGGTCAACGCTTTCAACCAGAACCGCGGTGCTGGCGCGGTCTTCCGGACCATCCCTTCGAAAATCCTGAGCATGGAAGACTTGGGCATGGGCAGTGTGTTTCGGAAGATTACCGACGTGGCACGTGGCCTGATTCTGGTCACCGGTCCGACCGGCTCAGGCAAGTCGACCACCCTGGCGGCGATGATCGACTACCTGAATAACAACAAGCATCACCACATTCTGACCATCGAGGACCCGATCGAATTCGTCCACGAGTCGAAGAAGTGCCTGGTCAACCAGCGCGAGGTGCACCGCGACACACTGGGCTTCTCGGAGGCGCTGCGCTCGGCGTTACGTGAAGACCCGGACGTGATTCTGGTCGGTGAGATGCGTGACCTGGAGACCATCCGCCTGGCGCTGACCGCGGCTGAAACCGGCCACCTGGTATTCGGCACGCTGCACACCACGTCAGCAGCCAAGACCATCGACCGGATCGTCGATGTGTTTCCGGCTCAGGAAAAATCGATGATTCGCTCGATGCTCTCCGAATCGCTGCACGCCGTGGTTTCGCAGGCGTTGCTCAAGAAGGTCGGCGGCGGACGCGTGGCGGCACACGAAATCATGATGGGCACCCCGGCGATCCGTAACCTGATCCGCGAGGACAAGGTGGCGCAGATGTATTCGTCGATCCAGACGGGCGGCTCGATGGGCATGCAAACGCTGGACATGTGCCTGGCCGATCTGGTGAAGAAGGGGCTGATCACCCGCGAAAGCGCGCGCGAACGTGCCAAGGTGCCGGATAACTTCTGATCGCAGGGAGGCCGCAGGAACGAAAAAGGGGTCTTGAACGCGTTCAAGACCCCTTTTTTCAGATGCGGCTTGCGGACCGCGGATTCACACCAGGATCAGCGCTGAACCACACGCATCTGTCCTGGTTGCTTGGGCAGCACGCGCTTGGCGATCTTGTAGTGACTGTTCCAATACGGTTTGTTCAGCGTATCGACAGTTACGGCCTTGCCACGGCGCGGCGCATGAACGAACTTGTTGTCGCCCAGGTAAATGGCGACGTGGTTGATGTTGCGGCTCTTGATATTGAAGAACAGCAGGTCACCGGGTTTCAGATCCTTGCGATCCACCGTCTGACCATGACCCTGGGCCATGGCATTGGAGGTGCGTGGCAGGTCGACCTCACGGACATCCGTGTAGGCGTATTTGACCAGTCCGCTGCAGTCCAGGCCTTTGCCGGGCGTGGTGCCGCCCCAGCGATAAGGCGTGCCCACAGCCTGCAAGGCGCGTTTTACAACGGCGCTGCCTTGCTTGGCAGGGGCAGAAGCCTGCAAGGCCGCGATTTTTTTGGCGTTCTTGCGTGAAAGCGGCTTCTGGACGGCGCTGGTAGCGCCGTACTGAGTTCGGGTGGTGGTGGCTTCCTTGGGTGCATTGCGAGTCGCGAGTGCCGGTGAAGAGTGGCTTTTGGCGGTGTAGCCCGTGAAGCTCGCAGGAAGTTGTTGCTCACGATTGGTGGCGTGGGCGGCCAGTGGCATAAATAGGCAAATGGTTAGCCATGTCTTGAAAAAAGGACGCATTCGGCAGGGCTCATGGTGGTCAGCGCGCAACTTTATAACAGCTTTTTCAAAAAAACTGACCCCATTTGTCGAGCGCATCACAGTGGCATCATTGCGTTTTATGCGACAGACTCTTTCTTTTTTCGGGCTAATCCCTTTAGCGACAAGGGCTTGGCGGCATTAAACCGCCTCATGTGCCATACGTCGGAATAGGGAAACCAAGTCACAATTTTGTTATGTATTTTTTTCTATCAGCGCAAAGAGGGCAAAAATGAACGCCTATCGTTCAGACACACACAGCAAGGTCATGGGTTACCTGATGTGGATTTTCGGCTTCCTGGGAGCGCATCGCTTCTACTACGGCAAACCGGTCACCGGGACCATCTGGTTCTTCACGTTCGGTCTGTTTGGCATTGGCTGGCTGATCGACCTGTTCCTGATCCCGTCGATGGACCGTGACGCCGACCTGCGCTTTACCCCCGGCTCCACCGACTACAGCGTGGCGTGGGTGCTGCTGACCTTCCTCGGCCTGTTCGGCGTGCACCGCATGTACCAGGGCAAGTGGATTACCGGGATTATCTACCTGTTTACCGGCGGGCTGTTTCTGGTGGGCATCCTCTATGACTTCTGGACATTGAATGACCAGATCTCGATGAAGAACGCCCGACGCAGGTAAGGCTTGGGCAGAGGGGCTGACGCAGAGCGTCGCCCGGCTCGCTCCCACAGTGATGCAACGAGGAACGTGGGAGCGAGAGCCCGGAGCGGGCTCAACGGCTGTAGCTGATCCGTCCATCCACCAGTGTGTAGCGTACCGAACCGGGCAGGCAGTGACCGATGAAGGGGCAGTTTTCGCCTTTTGACAGCCAGGTCTCGCCGGCAACCGTCGAGGCGGCAGGGTCGAACAGGACGATGTCTGCAGGCGCTCCTGCGCTCAGCTTGCCGGCCGGCAGGCGCAGCGCGGCGGCAGGGCCGCTGCTCAGGCGGGCGATCAGGCTCGGCAGGTCCAGCAGGCCGTCATCCACCAGGGTCATGGCCAGCGGCAGCAACAGTTCGACGCTGCTGATGCCCGGCTCCGTAGCGCCAAACGGCGCCAGCTTGGCATCGCGTTCGTGCGGCTGGTGATGGCTGGAAATCGCCTGAATGACACCGCTCTTCACCGCTTCACGCAGACCATCGCGGTCAGCGCGGGTGCGCAGCGGCGGCTGGACGTGATAGAGGCTGGAGAAGTCGATCAGCGCCTCGTCAGTCAGAATCAACTGATACAACGCCACATCCGCCGTCACCGGCAGACCGCGCGCCTGTGCCTGGGCGATCAGCGCCGCGCCACGGGCACTGGTCAGCTGGCTGAAGTGCGCACGTACACCGCTCTGTTCGACCAGCAACAGGTCGCGAGCCATCGCTACGGTTTCGGCCGTCTCGGGAATGCCCGCCAGACCCAGGAAACTGGCCGTCGGACCATCGTGTGCCAGACCGCCTTCGGCCAGATCACGATCCTGCGAGTTGAAAATCACCGTCAGGTCGAAGGTCGCCGCATATTCCAGTGCCCGGCACAGCGTGCGGGTGTTGCTGAAGCTGCTCAGACCATTGCCGAAGGCCACGCAACCTGCGTCGCGCAGGGCGATCAGTTCTGCCAGCTGTTCGCCTTCCAGGCCCTTGCTCAGCGCCCCGATGGGGAACACCTTGCTGAACCCGGCCTCACGGGCGCGGTCGAGGATCAGCTCGGCCACTGCCGAGGTGTCGAGCACCGGTTTGGTACGTGGCGGGCAGCACAGGCTGGTCACGCCGCCTGCCACCGCTGCGCGGGTTTCGCTGGCGATGCTGCCCTTGCGACTGTAGCCAGGTTCGCGCAAGGACACATTGAGGTCGACCAGGCCCGGTGCTGCGACCAGCCCGGTAGCGTCGATGGTCTGAGTGGGCTCGAAACCCGCCGGGGCCGAACCGATGGCGCTGAGTTTGCCTGCTTCAAGGTGCAGGTCAGTGATTTGATCCAGCCCGCTGACCGGGTCGATGACGCGAGCGCCGAGGATGCTGAGCTTCACTGGGCGTTCTCCTGTTCGAATTGGCGTTGTGCGTTTTGTCCGCTCATGGCCATGGACAGCACCGCCATGCGGATCGCGATACCGTAAGTCACTTGATTGAGAATCACCGAATGCGCGCCGTCGGCCACTGCCGATTCGATTTCCACGCCGCGGTTGATCGGGCCGGGGTGCATGACAATCGCATCCGGCTTCGCAGCCGCCAGGCGCGCGGTGGTCAGGCCGAACAGGCGGTAGAACTCGCCTTCGCTGGGCAGCAGGCCGCCGGTCATGCGTTCACGCTGCAGGCGCAGCATGATGACCACGTCCACGTCCTTCAAACCTTCGTTGAGGTCGGTGTAGACCTTGACCCCGTATTGCTCGACGCCTACCGGCAGCAGGGTTTTCGGCCCGATCACGCGGATATCCGGGCAGCCCAGCGCCTTGAGCGCAAGCATATTGGAGCGTGCGACCCGTGAATGCAGGATGTCACCGACGATGGCCACCGACAGGTTCTCGAAACCGCCCTTGTGACGGCGGATGGTCAGCATGTCGAGCATGCCCTGGGTCGGGTGGGCATGGCGTCCGTCGCCGCCGTTGATGATCGCGACGTCCGGGCATACGTGCTCGGCAATGAAGTGCGCCGCACCCGAGTCGGCGTGGCGCACGACGAACATGTCGGCGGCCATCGCTTCGAGGTTGCGCAAGGTGTCGAACAGCGTTTCCCCCTTGCTGGTGGACGAGGTCGAGACGTTCAGCGTGATCACGTCGGCTGACAGACGCTGGGCTGCCAGCTCAAAGGTGGTGCGGGTGCGCGTGGAGTTCTCGAAGAACACGTTGCACACCGTCTTGCCGCGCAACAACGGGACTTTCTTGACCGCCCGGGCGCCGACTTCAAGGAACGAGTCGGCCGTGTCGAGAATTTCGGTAAGCAGCTCGCGGGGCAAGCCGTCCAGAGACAGGAAATGGCGCAGCTGGCCCAAGTGGTTGAGCTGCAGCGGGCGCTTGGCGTCGAGAGGCGTCATCGCAATGGACTCTTAAAGGGCGGTGGAGAGGTCTTGAAGTTCGAGCGCCAGCGGCTCTGGGCCGGACAGCTTGATGCGTTCATTCGGTGCCAGCGACAGGGTGGCGCCGACCACGTTCGGACGCACCGGCAGTTCACCGGCGTCCAGGTCCAGCAGGCAGACCAGCGTGACACTGGCCGGGCGGCCGTAATCGAACAGTTCGTTGAGCGCGGCGCGGACGGTGCGGCCGCTCATCAGCACGTCATCGATCAGCACCAGATGCTGGCCTTCGATCTCGAACGGCAGTTCAGAAGGGCGCACCTGAGGGTGCAGGCCGTTCTGGCTGAAATCATCGCGATAGAACGAAACGTCCAGCGTGCCCAGCGGAGCGGGGTTGTTCAGTGCCTTGAGCAGCGCCTGGGCAACCCAGACACCGCCAGTGCGGATGCCGATGAAACGAGGGTCGCTGATGCCGCGCTTGCTCAGGTGAGCGTTCAGGTCAGTGGCCATCTGACGAATCAGTTCGGCGGGATCGGGCAGGCTCATGGTTGCTCCTTAGAGGCTCGGGCAGCGTCCTTCCCAGACTGTGTAAAAACTACTGCGCTTGGCAATACTGCGTTAAAAACAGGCGAAAAATGCTCATTTAGAACACCTAAGGTCGGTCGCGACCCCGGCCGTTTTCGCCTGTTTTTGCCTTGTCTTGCCTTCGCTCGTGACGTTTTTACACTGTCTGGTCCGTGGCGCGATGCTCAAGCGATAACGTGGAATCCGGGTATCTCGAAGCGATAAAGGCGGAAAAAGTCACACATTCAACAGTTCGGGGTGCTCATCCAGCCAGCCTTGCAGCAATAACGCAGCGGCAATGGCATCCACCGGATTGTCGCGATAGCTGCCCTTCTGGCCGCCGCGCGCCATGCGCTCGCCCTTGGCTTCGAAGGTGGTCAGGCGTTCATCATGGGTGTAGACCGTTACACCAAAGCGTCCGTTGAGCTTGCGCGAGAATTTTTCCGCGCGCGCGCTCATGTCGCTGGGCGTGCCGTCCATGTTCAACGGCAGACCCACCACGATCGCATCAGGTTTCCACTCGTTGATCAGCGCCTGGACCTTGTCCCAGTCCGGCACGCCATTCTGCGCCTTGAGCGTGCAGAGTTCACGTGCCTGGCCGGTAATCGCCTGGCCGACTGCAACGCCGATCTGTTTGGTGCCGTAATCAATGCCCAGCAGCAGCCGTAAGGCGGCCATCAAGCGTGCCCTGCCTGGGTCGAGATCAGGTTGAGATTGATGCCCAGACGTCTGGCGGCGGCGTCCAGACGCTGCTCGCTGTCCACATCGAACAGGATGGCCGGGTCGAACGAACAGGTCAGCCAGGCATTGTCGGCCATTTCAGCATCCAGTTGACCGGCATCCCATCCCGCATAACCCAGGGTGATCACATTTTGATCAGGTCCGTAGCCATCGGCGATGGAGAACAGCACATCCTGAGAAGTCGACAAGGAAATTCCGCCCGGAAGATTGACCGTCGCCTGAAAGGTCTGGCCGCTGGGATGCAGGACAAAGCCGCGATCGGTCTGCACCGGCCCGCCGGTATGAATGACGATGTCCTGGCAGTGTCTCGGTGCCGGAAGCTCCGGTCGCAGTTGTTCGAGTACATCGGCCAGGGTCAGGCTTTGCGGGCGGTTGATCACCAGCCCCATGGCGCCATTGGCGTTGTGCTCGACAATGTAGGTCAAGGTCTGAGCAAAGTTCTCATCGTGCATGTGAGGCATGGCGATGAGGAACTGATGCTTGAGATAACTCGGAGAGACTTTTTTCATGAGCCCTAGTTTGGCGTTGCCTTGCGCGGCTGACAACTGACACGTGTGGGTGTCGAGCGTCAGCGGGCAAAAAGTTCAGTTGCTTGACAGCTTGTCTCCGCGTGCAAATTTCCAGGTGCGGATGATCTCCAGTCGATCGATATCCGCCAGATCGCCGGTGAACGGCGCAAAAGGCGCCGCCAGACGCACGATTCGTTGTGCGGCCTGATCCAGCAAAGGCTGCCCTGAAGATTCAAGCACCAGCACTTCATACAACGAGCCGTCCCGATTGATTGACACAAGAAGTCGCAAATTACCGTAGATCTGCTTGCGTCGTGCTTCCTCAGGATAGTTCAGGTTTCCGACCCGCTCGACCTTCTTGCGCCAGTCATCCTTGTACCAGGCGCCTTTGTCGCGCATGGTCGACGCCGCATTGAGACGGTGGATCTTCGGGCGCTTGGCGTAAAGCTGCTGTTCGGTCGACAGTTCGGCTTCCAGGCTGGCGATTTCGTTGCTCAGTTCCGAGCTGTCGAAGGTCGGTGCAGCCTTGGTGGCGGGCTCGGGCTTGACCTCATCGCGTTTGGCAACGGTTTTCTGCTGGCTGGGCGCGGTAGTCGCGACGGCGGTCTTCGGCGCTTCCTGTTTGACCACCGGCTTGCTGGCCGGGGGCGGCGTGACCTTGTTGACCTTGGTGTCCTGATAGGGCGCCAGTTCAGTGGTCTTGAGCGTTTCGGCCTTGTCCAGGGTGCCGCTGCCCTGCTGATCGTCTTGCGCCAGAAAGTCAGCCTGCTTGGGCTTTTCTTCGCTTTTGAAGGTGGCCAGGGTGATTTCCAGCGTCTGCGAGATCTGCTCCGGCTTTACATAGGTGAACCCCACGCCAAGGATCACCGCGAGGTGAATCAGCGCCGCTATCATCATGGTAAAGCCCAGGCGATCGGCAGGACGCACACCGGCGTTGGCGAGTTCCAGGGGGAGGTCGTTTTTGGCCATGGATGTCATTGGCGGTTCAGCATCTCGTCAGCCTGCATGTCAAAATCCGTGTCGTGTTACAGGTGGCGCATGATAACGCAATGTGCCGCGCCGCTCTGCTGCGGATCGGACGAAGGGAATCGATCTGACGCCGTGGCGCACGGTGTTGACCGTGGCCGGCGGCGTCAGTGGCTGATCAGCCCTTGCGTGCTTGCAGCTTCTTCTCGATCGCGTCCATCAGCAGGCCACCAATGTTGGTGCCGAAGGCGTTGTCGATCTCGCGGATGCAGGTCGGGCTGGTGACGTTGATTTCGGTCAGGTGCTCACCGATCACGTCGAGGCCGACGAACAGCAGGCCTTTTTCACGCAGGGTCGGGCCGATCTGTTCGGCGATCCAGCGGTCCTTGTCGCTCAACGGACGGGCCTCGCCACGCCCGCCTGCCGCCAGGTTGCCACGCGTTTCGCCGGCTGCCGGGATACGCGCCAGGCAATACGGGACCGGTTCGCCATCGACCATCAGAATGCGTTTGTCGCCGTCCTTGATGGCGGGCAGGTAGCCCTGCGCCATGATTTGCTGCGTGCCGTGGGCGGTCAGGGTTTCGAGGATCACTGACAGGTTCGGATCGCCCGCACGATGGCGGAAGATCGACGCACCGCCCATGCCGTCCAGCGGCTTGAGGATCACGTCGCCGTGCTGTTCGGCGAATTCACGGATGATGTCCGCGCGGCGGCTGACCAGTGTCGGCGGTGTGCACTGCGGGAACAGCGTGGCGAACAGCTTCTCGTTGCAGTCACGCAGGCTCTGCGGCTTGTTGACCACCAGGACGCCGGCACGCTCGGCCTGCTCCAGCAGGTAGGTGGCGTAGACGAACTCCATGTCGAACGGCGGATCCTTGCGCATCAGGATCACGTCCAGATCGTCAAGACCTGCGTCGACTTCGGCTTCGAACTCGAACCACTTGGCCGGATCGGCAAACACCTTGAGCGGCTTCATGCGTGCGCGGGCTTGGCCGGCGTTCTGATACAGGTCTTTCTGTTCCATATAGAACAGTGACCAGCCGCGTTCCTGGGCGGCAAGCAGCATGGCCAGCGAGCTGTCCTTTTTATAGGAAATGCGCTCAATGGGGTCCATGACAATCCCTAGGCGAACGCTCATGGGCAATATCCTCTGATCGGTAAGGGCCGCAACGGCCGTAAAATTGGCATCAGGGTGGCGCTCCGATTGCTCCCGGTCAAGGGGCAGGCCTGCCGCGATGCGCCAAGGTGCACTTTATGGATTGCGTCTGGAGAGTGTGCTAAAAAGGCTCGGCATCCGGTCTTCGGTCCCAGTGGGTCAACGAAGCGATACCGTCAGGCTCCCAGTGCCTCGCAGAATGCGCAAAAATTCGCTGCGGCGATGGAAGAGCAGCTATGGAACAACACGCCTCCGCCCTGAAAGTCATGGTCATCGATGATTCGAAGACCATCCGCCGCACCGCCGAAACACTGCTCAAGAACGCAGGCTGTGAAGTCATCACTGCGATAGACGGTTTCGACGCGCTGGCCAAGATTGCCGATAACCACCCGCGAATCATATTCGTCGATATCATGATGCCGCGTCTGGACGGTTATCAGACCTGCGCGCTGATCAAGAACAACCGGGCATTCAAGTCGACGCCGGTCATCATGCTGTCCTCCAAGGACGGCCTGTTCGACAAGGCCAAGGGGCGGATTGTCGGTTCCGATCAGTTTTTGACCAAGCCTTTCAGCAAGGAAGAACTGCTCAGCGCGATCAAGGCTCATGTGCCGGGCTTCGTTGCAGCAGAACAACACATACCATGACGCCCGCGCCTGATGTAGCGCGCTCGTAATCTGACGGGGAACACCCATGGCTCGAATATTGATCGTCGATGACTCGCCGACTGAAATGTACAAACTCACCGGCATGCTGGAAAAGCACGGTCATGAAGTGCTCAAGGCCGAAAACGGCGCTGATGGCGTGGCCCTGGCCCGTCAGGAAAAGCCCGATGCCGTGCTGATGGACATCGTCATGCCGGGGCTCAACGGCTTTCAGGCCACGCGTCAGCTGACCAAGGATGCCGACACCAGCATGATCCCGGTGATCATGATTACCACCAAGGATCAGGAGACCGACAAGGTCTGGGGCAAACGTCAGGGCGCACGCGATTACCTGACCAAGCCGGTGGACGAAGAAACCCTGATGAAAACCCTGAATGCGGTGCTGGCCGGCTGATTGCCGGAATCGCCATGGCCGAGCCGCGCACCGCTTTTGAACTGCTTCTGGATATGGATCGACGCTGTCGTTCGCTGGCGGCGGGCCTGCCGCTGCAGGAAGCCCATCAGCAGGACTGGGTCGGTATCGGCTTTCGCATGGGCGAGCAACGGTTTGTAGCGCCGATCGGCGAGATCGCCGAAATCCTTCACGAACCCCATCATGCGGTAATGCCCGGTGTGAAGTTCTGGGTGGCGGGTATCGCCAACCTGCGCGGTCGCTTGTTGCCACTCATGGATCTGTGCGGGTTTTTCGGCCACGAACTGGTGCCGGTGCGCAAACAGCGACGCGTGCTGGTGGTCGAGCACCATGATGTATTTGCCGGTCTGCTGGTCGATGAAGTGTTCGGCATGCAACGTTTCAGTCAGTTGAGCCTCATACCCCAGACCCTGCAGGACATGGATCAGCGTATGGTGCCGTTCCTGCGCGGGCAGTTTATCCGCGAACAGGCGTGGCAGATCTTCAGCCCGTGGGCGCTGGTGCAGTCTGCGGAGTTCATGGACCTGGCTTCCTAGCATGTCGGGCCTGGTGTGTTTCACAATTGATCCAGGCGGGGGCCTGATTAATGAGTAGTACAGACCGGTCAAGGGAAGGCGCAAGAAGCCGGACGCAGATTATTCTGCTGTTCGTGGCGCTTATCGTTTTCATCATGTTGCTGTTCGCCAACTTCGCTTACCTCAACACTCAGTCCAACTACGACAAACAGTACATCGGGCATGCCGGTGAGCTGCGCGTCCTGTCGCAACGCATCGCGAAAAACGCCACCGAAGCGGCTGCCGGCAAAACCCAGGCGTTCAAGTTGCTGGCCGATGCGCGCAATGATTTCGACGTGCGCTGGGGCTATCTGAGAAAGGGCGACCCGGCCACCGGCTTGCCTGCGGCCCCCGACCTGATACGCGACGAATTGCGCACCGTGCAACGTGACTGGGAAGGGCTGCGCAAGAGCACCGACGTGATTCTGGCCAGCGAACAGACCGTTCTGTCGCTGCATCAGGTGGCGGCAACGCTGGCCGAAACCATTCCGCAATTGCAGGCCGAATACGAGAAAGTCGTCGAGAGTCTGCTGCAAAGCCGTGCGCCCGCCGCACAGGTGGTGGTTGCGCAACGCCAGGCGCTGCTCGCAGAACGAATTCTCGGCTCGGTCAACACCGTGCTGGCCGGTGATGAAACGGCTGTGCAGGCCGCCGACGCCTTTGGCCGCGATGCCAGCCAGTTTGGTCGGGTGCTCAACGGCATGCTGGAGGGCAACGCCACGCTGCGCATATCCCAGGTCGAGGACCGCGATGCGCGCGCGCGGCTGGCGGAGATCGCCGAGCTGTTCGAATTCGTCTCCGGCTCGGTGGACGAGATTCTCGAAACCTCGCCCGAGCTGTATCAGGTGCGCGAGGCCTCGGGCAACATCTTCAACACCTCACAGACCCTGCTGGATGAAACCTCGGTACTCGCCAACAGCCTGGAAAACCTTGCCAAGCGCCGCACCATGAACACCGTCGGCGGCTATGTGCTGGGCTTGCTGGCGCTGGCGTCGATCATCCTCATCGGTCTGGTCATGGTGCGCGAGACCAATCGCCAGTTGCGCGAAACTGCGCAGAAGAGTGAACGCAACCAGACGGCGATCATGCGTCTGCTGGACGAGATCGAGAACCTCGCCGATGGCGACCTGACGGTCACGGCCTCGGTGACCGAGGACTTCACCGGGGCGATTGCCGACTCCATCAATTACTCCATCGACCAGTTGCGCGAGCTGGTGGTGACCATCAACCTGACTGCCGAGCAGGTAGCGGCTGCGGTGACCGAAACCCAGGCGACGGCCATGCAATTGTCGGCTGCTTCAGAGCACCAGGCGTTGCAGATCAGTGCGGCGTCGACAGCGATCAACGACATGGCGGCGTCCATCGATCAGGTTTCGACCAACGCCTCGGAGTCCTCGGCCGTGGCGGAGCGCTCCGTGACGATAGCCAATAAAGGCAACGAGGTGGTGCAAAACACCATTCATGGCATGGACAACATTCGCGAGCAGATTCAGGACACCTCCAAGCGCATCAAGCGTCTGGGCGAGTCGTCACAGGAGATTGGCGACATCGTCAGCCTGATTGACGACATTGCCGACCAGACCAATATTCTGGCCCTCAATGCCGCCATTCAGGCGTCGATGGCCGGTGATGCCGGACGAGGGTTTGCCGTGGTAGCCGACGAAGTACAACGGCTGGCCGAGCGTTCGTCGTCTGCGACCAAGCAGATCGAAACGCTGGTCCGGGCCATCCAGAACGATACCAACGAGGCGGTTATCTCCATGGAGCAGACCACCAGCGAAGTGGTGCGCGGTGCCCGGCTGGCGCAGGACGCCGGGGTGGCGCTGGGCGAAATCGAAGGGGTGTCCAGAGTGCTGGCCGAGCTGATCGAAAGTATCACCGATGCCGCCCACCAACAGGCCGAGTCTGCCGGGCAGATTTCGCAGATCATGACCGTCATTCAGCAGACCACTTCGCAGACCACCTCGGGCACATCGGCCACCGCCGAAAGCATCGGCAACCTGGCGAAAATGGCCAGCGAAATGCGGCGCTCGGTATCGGGCTTTGCCCTGCCGTCATCGAAGAAAGCCGGATGATGTACCGCACATGAACAACCTTGATTGGGTAACGGACGGTACTCGTCATGGCTGATCGTCACGATTACGTAGCTCTTGAGTGGCTGAAGGGCGAGATCGCCGAAACGCTGCGCCAGGCCCGACAGGCGCTGGACCCGTTCATCGAAGACCCGACCAACGCTGCAGCGATGGCCGAGTGCCTGAACCTGGTGCATCAGGTTCACGGCAGCCTGCAGATGATCGAGTTCTACGGCGCCGCGTTGCTGGCCGAGGAAATCGAGCAACTGGCGCTGGCGGTCCAGCAGAACCGCGTCAGCCATCCGATCGAGTCCGAGCAACTGTTGATCCAGGCCATGAGTCAGTTGCCTGTTTACCTGGAGCGCATTCATTCCGCGCGCCGCGACCTGCCGCTGGTGGTCTTGCCATTGCTCAATGACCTGCGCAGTGCGCGGGGCGAAAGTCTGCTCTCGGAAACCAGCCTGTTCGCCCCGCAACTGGTCGTCGTGCCGCCGCTTGATGACGAGGAGCTGGCGCGGCGCAATACCCCGGAATTGCCCAACCTGCTGCGCAAGCTGCGCCAGACCCTGCAGGCGGCGCTGGCCGGCCTGATGCGCGAGCAGGGCGTGCAGACCCAGCTCGGCTACATGGCCAAGGTGTTTGCCCGGCTTGAACAGTTGTGCGAAGACGCGCCGCTCGGTGCGCTCTGGCGGATCGCCTCGGCACTGGTCGAAACCATGCTCAACGGCAACTTCACCAACAGCCCGGCGCTGCGCAGTCTGCTGAAGGACGCCGACAAGGAACTCAAGCGTCTGGCCGAGCAGGGCGTCACCGGCATCAACCAGCCCGCCCCCGAAGAGCTGTTGAAAAGCCTGCTGTTCTATATCGCCAAGTCCGACAGCCTGGCGCCGAAGATGCTCGACCTCAAGGACCAGTACGCGCTGGCCGATGCCTTGCCCGGCAACGATGTGGTCAATGAAGAGCGCGCCCGCATGGCCGGTCCGGACCGTGACGCCATGCGTTCGGTGATCGTGGCCTTGTGTGAAGGGCTGGTCAGGGTCAAGGAGCGGCTCGACGTGTTCGTGCGCGGCGACCGTCAGCATGTCAGCGAGCTCAACGCGCTGCTGCCGCCTTTGCGGCAGATTGCCGATACCCTGGCGGTGCTGGGTTTCGGCCAGCCGCGCAAGGTGATCATCGATCAGTTGTCTGTGGTGCTCGGTCTGGCGCAGGGGCAGCGCGAGCCCAGCGACGCTGCGCTGATGGATGTCGCGGGTGCCTTGCTCTACGTCGAATCGACCCTTGCCGGCATGGCCGGCAGTCACGAGCAGGTCAGCCGCGAGGAAAGCCGCCTGCCGACTACCGACCTGACGCAGATTCATCAACTGGTGATTCGCGAAGCCCGCACGGTGTTGCAGCAGGCCAAGGACGTGATCCTCGATTACATCGACGGCGAGTGGGACCGGCAGCGGCTCGATCCGCTGTGCGCGCTGATCGTGCAGGTACGGGGTGCGCTGGCGATGATCCCGCTGGCCCGTGCTGCCAGCCTGCTGGCCGCTTGTAACGAATACATTCAGGAACACCTGCTGGTGGACGAAACCCGTCCCACCTGGGTTCAGCTCGATTGCCTGGCCGACACCATCACCGGCATCGAGTATTACCTGGAGCGCATGCTCGAAGACCATCAGGCGCCTGGCGACCAGGTGCTCGACATGGCCCAGCAAAGCCTGGCACGGCTGGGCTATACGCCCGCTGCGGACACTCTCGAAGTGCCGTTGCTCGAAGAGATCATCACTCAGGACGAGTTGCTGGAGCTGGATGACCGCAAGGCGCTGGTCAGCCCCACGCAGACTATTGCCCAGGTCCTCGCCAGCCCGGTCTCGGCCGTCAACCCTCCCGCCCGTAACGTACCCACCAGCCTGTTGCCGCCCGCGGCCGGAGAAGAGGCGGTGGACGACGAGTTGCGCGATGTGTTTCTCGAAGAGGCTGACGAGGTGCTCGACGCGCTGCGCGAGTACCTGCCGCGCTGGTTCACCTCGCTTGGCAGCGACGGCCATTGGGACAGCACGGCGCTGACCGAGGTACGCCGTGCGTTTCATACGCTCAAGGGCAGCGGCCGGATGGTGCGTGCACTGATCCTCAGCGAACTGGCCTGGGCGGTGGAAAACCTGCTCAACCGGGTGCTGGAAGGCGACGTACTGCCGGGCCTTGAAGTGCAGCAATTGATGAGCGAAGTGCAGGCGCTGCTGCCGTCGGTCATCCGCGACTTTGCCGAAGATGCACAGTGCCAGCGTAACGATGTCGACCTGTTGGCGGCCCGTGCCCATGCGTTGGCCAATGGGCTGGAGCTGCCGACGCTGCCGGTCGCGGATGATCATGAGGCAGGCGAGCCTGTTGCCGCCGAAGCGCTCGATCCACAGTTGCTGGAGATTTTCCGTCAGGAAGCGCTCGGCCATCTGAACACCCTCGGCCGCTTCCTCGACAACGCCGAACAATCAGCGTCGCCGGCGATCAGCGACGCGGTGCTGCGTGCGCTGCATACGCTCAAGGGCAGCGCGCACATGGCCGGGGTGCTGCCGATTGCCGAACTGGCCAGCCCGCTCGATCAACTGGTGCGTGAATACAAGGCCAACCTCATCGATATCGGCTCACCGGAACTCGTCCTGCTGCGCAGCGCCGAGCCGTTGCTGCACAAGGGCCTCGAGCAACTCGACAGCACGCCGCTGGCCGATATTCCGGGTGCCGCGCCGCTGATCGAGGCCGCCCTGGCGATGCTCAACGAGCGCCTCACCGTGGTGCTGCGCGAGTCGGACAGCGGCCTGCGGATCAAGCGCAACCCCACGCTGCTCGCCAGTTTTCTGGCCGAAGGCATGGACATCGTGCTGGATGCGGAAAACCTCCTGCGGCGCTGGCGGCAGCACCCCGGCGAACGTCAGGAACTGAGCGCGCTGCTCGATGAGCTGACCACCCTCGGTCACGGCGCGCATCTGGCCGACCTGCCGCAGGTCGATGAACTGTGCGAAGCCTTGCTCGACCTCTACGGAGCGGTCGAGGAAAGCAGTCTGGCGGTCAGCGAACGGTTTTTCGATGTGGCAGAAAATGCTCACGAAGCGCTGATCAACATGCTTGATCAGGTGGCTGCCGGCCAGGATGTCGAGCCGCGTCCCGAATGCGTGCGTGCCTTGAACCAGTTGCTGGATCAGGCGCTTGACCCGTCGGCGACCGGGCTGGTCAAGAGCGACGGCCATCGCACGTTGAGCATCACCGAGCTCAACGCCGCCACCGAGCAACTGGCCAACGAGGCCGGGCACACTGACACTGACGTTGCCGGTCCGGACGACGAAATCGTCGAGATATTTCTGGAGGAAGCCGTCGATATCCTCGACAGTGCCGGTCAAGCGTTGCAGCGCTGGCTGGCCGATCCAGAAAACCCTGCGCCGCTGGCCTCGTTGCAGCGTGACCTGCACACCCTCAAGGGCGGTGCGCGGATGGCTGAGGTGGGCGAGGTGGGCGATCTGGCCCACGAACTGGAAAACCTCTACGAAGGCTTGATCGACCGGCGCTTCAACCATTCGCCGACGCTGGCCGAGCTGCTGCACCAGAGCCACGACCATCTGGCGATTCTGCTCGAGCAACTGTATCGGCAGGAAGCGCTCAGCGACCCTTCGGCCTTGATCGAAGCGCTGCGCAGCTGCCGCACGCTCGAGAGCACCGGGCCCGAGGTGCAGACCTCGCCGCTGGCCAATGAAGATCTTCCCGAACATGACACCGAGCTGCGTGAAGTCTTCCTCGAGGAAGGTTTCGACATCATGGAAAGCTCCGGCGTGGCATTGGCCCGCTGGCAGGCCGATCCGCATAACATGCTGGAAGTCGAAAACCTGCTGCGCGACCTGCACACCCTCAAGGGCGGCGCGCGGATGGTGGAAATCGCTCCGATAGGCGACCTCGCTCACGAGCTGGAGACGCTTTACGAGGGGCTTTCCACCGGAAGTCTGCAGCCCGCGCCTTTGATGATCGGCCTGTTGCAGAGCGGTCAGGATGTGCTGGCCGACATGCTCGATGCCGTGCGCAATGAAAAACCGTTGCCTGATGCCACCTTGCTGATTGAGAGCATTCGCAGGCTGGCCACCGATGAGCCGGTGGGCGCACCGCTGGCTGCGCAGGACCCGGAAGTCAGTCCGGAGTCAGTCGTCGCCGTGGCCCCGGTGGCCGAAGGGGAGGCCGAGCGCAGCGGCCCGGAAATGGTCAAGGTGCCTGCCGAGCAACTGGAAGACCTGGTCAACCTGGCCGGCGAAACATCCATCTTCCGTGGACGCATCGAACAGCAGATCATTGATTCGCAGATCGCTCTGGTCGAGATGGAAACCACCATCGAGCGGATGCGCGACCAATTGCGTCGTCTCGATATGGAAACCCAGGGGCGCATCCTTAGCCGGGAGCAGGTCCAGGCCGAGCGGCTGGGTTACGAAGAGTTCGACCCGCTGGAAATGGACCGTCATTCGCAGTTACAGCAACTGTCGCGCGCCTTGTTCGAATCGGCGTCCGACCTGATGGACCTCAAGGAAACCCTCGGTGCGCGCGCCCGCGATGCAGAAACGCTGCTGTCGCAACAGGCCAGGGTCAACACCCAGCTCCAGGAAGGCCTGATGCGTACGCGCATGGTGCCGTTCGAGCGATTGGTGCCACGCCTGCGTCGTGTGGTACGCCAAGTGGCGTCGGAACTGCACAAGAAAGTCCATTTCGAAGTGGGCAATGCCGACGGTGAAATGGACCGCAACGTGCTGGAGCGAATGGTCGCGCCTCTTGAGCACATGCTGCGCAACGCCGTCGATCACGGGCTTGAAAGCACCGAAAAACGCATCGCCGCCGGCAAGCCGGAGCAGGGCCATATCAGTCTGGAACTGATGTACGAAGGCGGCGATATGGTCATCGAACTGAGCGATGATGGCTCTGGCGTTGACCTCGCTGCAGTACGTCGCAAGGCCATCAAGCGCGGCATGATCCACCCGGATGCCGATCTGTCCGACCATGAAGTGTTGCCGTTCATTCTGCAGGCGGGTTTTTCCACCAGCGAGATCATCACCCAGATTTCCGGCCGTGGTGTGGGCATGGATGTGGTGCACGCCGAGGTCAAGCAACTGGGCGGTTCCATGGTCATCGACTCGGTGCCGGGCAAGGGCACGCGCTTCCGTATCCGGCTGCCGATTTCGGTGTCGGTCAACCGGGCGTTGATGGTGACGTGCGGCGAAGAACAGTATGCGGTACCGCTCAATACCGTCGATGGCATCGTGCGTGTCATGGCCAATGAGCTGGACGGCTATTACCAGACCACCCCGCCGCGCTATCAATATGGCGGACGCAGTTACGAGTTGCGCTATCTGGGCGAATTGCTGGGCAGCAGCCCGCCCAGACTGGCCGGGCAATTGCAGCCGCTGCCGGTGTTGCTGGTGCATCTGCAGGATCAGTGGGTGGCGGTGCAGGTCGATGCGCTGGCAGGCTCGCGCGAGATCGTGGTCAAGAGCCTTGGTACGCAGTTCTCAAGGGTGCAGGGCATTTCCGGTGCGACCATTCTGGGTGACGGCCGCGTGGTGCTGATTCTCGATCTGATGGCGCAGATCCGTACCTTGCAGGGCTTGCCTTTCAGAGGGTTGGCACCTGCCTACCACGAAGCCGAGCACGCCAGACCGTTGCTGGTGATGGTGGTGGACGATTCGGTGACGGTGCGCAAAGTCACCAGCCGCTTGCTGGAGCGCCACGGCATGCACGTACTGACTGCCAAGGACGGTGTCGATGCCATGACCCTGTTGCAGGAGCACACGCCTGACATCATGCTGCTCGATATCGAAATGCCGCGTATGGACGGCTTTGAAGTGGCCAGCCAGATCCGCCAGGACGAACAGCTCAAGGAACTGCCTATCATCATGATCACCTCTCGCTCGGGCCAGAAGCATCGCGATCGGGCGATGGCGGTGGGCGTCAACGAGTACCTGAGCAAGCCCTATCAGGAAACCGTGTTGCTGGAGAGCATCGCTTACTGGAGCCAGGCGCATGTCTGAAGGCACGTTCCAGACCAGCCGGCTGACCAGTCTGACCGGCCTGCTGCTGCCGTTGAGTGACCGGCATCTGCTGCTGCCTAACGTCGCGGTCGCCGAGTTGATCGATTACCAGGATTGCAGCGCAGAGCCGGGCGCCCCCGAGTGGTACCTGGGACCGATCAGCTGGCGCGAACTGACCTTGCCACTGCTCAGCTTCGAAGCCGCCTGCGGAGGCCGCACCCGTGTCGGCGGTCGAGCCCGGATCGTGGTGCTCAATGCACTGGGCGGACGCAACGATGTCAGGTTCATCGCCCTGCTGACCCAGGGCATCCCGCGCTCGTGCAAGGTCGACAGCCAGTTGAGCTACGTCGACGTTCCGCTGGCCGAACTGGAGCTGGCCGCCGTACAGATCGGCGAAACCGTAGCCCGCATTCCCGACCTCGAAGGCCTGGAGCAATGGCTGGTGGATGCAGGGCTGTCATAGGTAAAGAGGACGCGGAGCGTCCAGAACGGCATGCGACGCGGAGCGCCGCACGATAGTGTGATGATCGTTCCGCACGCTCCAGCGTGGGAATGCCGTGCGTGACGCTCCGCGTCACAGATCTGTGCCGCACCGCACATTCCGGATAGGACGCGGAGCGTCCAGAACGGCATGCGACGCGGAGCGCCGCACGATAGTTGAGATTATCGTTCCGCACGCTCCAGCGTGGGAATGCCGTGCGTGACGCTCCGCGTCACAGATCTGTGCCGCACCGCACATTCCGGATAGGACGCGGAGCGTCCAGAACGGCATGCGACGCGGAGCGCCGCACGATAGTTGAGATTATCGTTCCTCACGCTCCAGCATGGGCACGATAGAGGACAAACGCCTCACGACGAACAGCTGATTTCCAGGTGCTTGCCCCAGTCCGGCGGGCGTTGGGCGTAGCCTTGCATGCCGGGCTGTTCGGTGAAGGGGGTGCAGAGCACTCGATGCAGGCGGCGGACTTCTTCGTAGTCGCCTTTTTCCGCTGCGGCGATAGCGTTCTGCGCCAGGTAGTTGCGCAGGATGTACAGCGGATTGACCGCATGCATGCGGGTTTGACGCTCCTGCTCGGTGCCGTTGTCCTCGACGGCAATACGCGTCTGATACGCTTCTGCCCAGGCATCGAAGCCCTTGATATCGACAAAGTCGTCACGCAACGTGCGCAACGCCTCGGCGGCTGGCTGGTCACCCAGGCGGCGGAAGAACAGGGTGTAATCCACGCCACTGTTCTGCATCAGCTTCAGCAACTGACTGACCAGTTGTTCGTCCTGCTCCTTGGCAACGGTCAGGCCCAGTCGGCGGCGCATCAGGTCCAGGTAGTGCGCCTGATACAGCGGCAGGAACAAACCGATGGCCTCGCGCAACGCTTCCACGCTGATGAACGGGGTCAGCGCCTGTGCCAGCGCGCTGAGGTTCCATTGCGCGATAGGCACCTGATTGCTGAAGGAGTAGCGACCTTCGTGATCGGAATGGTTGCAGATGAAGTGCTCATCGAAATCGTCCAGAAACGCGAACGGTCCGAAATCGAAGGTAATGCCCAGAATCGACATGTTGTCGGTGTTCATCACGCCATGACAGAAGCCGTAGGCCTGCCACTTGGCAATCAGCTCGGCGTTACGCTCGACGATTTCCCGGAACATCGCCAGATACGGCTCAGGCTGCTCCTGGCAGTGCGGGTAATGCATCGTCAGCACATGCTCGGCGAGGGTCTTCAACTGCTCTGGCTGTTTGGTGTAGAAAAAGTATTCCAGACTGCCGAAGCGCACATGGCTCCGCGCCAGGCGCAGCACCATGGCTGCATGTTCCTGGGTTTCGCGCCACACCGGCGTGCTGGAGCTGACCACACACCCCGCGCGGCTGCTGGGGATGCCCAGCGCGTGCAGGGCTTCGGAGGCCAGAAACTCGCGGATCGACGAGCGCAGTACGGCGCGCCCGTCACCCATCCGTGAATACGGTGTGCGGCCTGCGCCCTTGAGGTGCAGGTCCCAGTGCTCGCCGGCGTCGTTGTACACCTCGCCTAGCAACAGCCCGCGACCGTCGCCCAGGCGCGGGTTGTAGGAGCCAAACTGATGCCCGGAATACACCATTGCCCGCGGCTCTGCCTCGGACCACAGCTTGTGGCCGCTGAAGATTTCCGCGAACAGCGGCAGATCGGCCTGTTCAGGCGCCAGGTCCAGCAGTGCCAGCGCTGACTGGCTGGCAACCACAAGCTGCGGCGCATCGATGGGTTCAGGCAGCACGGAAGTGGAGAACGCATCGCCCAGACGGGCAAAGCGGTTGTCGAAAGTGAGTTCGTCGAGTGCTTTCAAAGCGTATCGCCTCCAGAGGGGAATTTCAGGCTTTCAACGAAGCGGCGGCCTGCCTGGCTCGTCGGGCGTGTTGCAACGGTCAGAACCCGTAGACCGGGTCCCTGGGTGGTAGTTCTGGTGATCGGGCCTGCGCCCGGACTACCGGTTCCGGCTTCGCTCGAAGGCGGCCAGAATCGTTCGTTCCGATTGCACCAGATAATCCTCGAGCATGCGCGTCGCCTCATCGGTCTTGCCCGCGTCAAGGCGCCCGAGTACCGCTGCATTCATGTCCAGATAGGGCGAATGCAGCAGCTCCGGGTCGTTGAGCAGCCCGAAGGCCAGGCGCAACTCTGCTGATATCTGCGCATAAAACGCCGCCAGTCGCGGGCTGTCGGACAGCTCGACGATGGCCTTGTGAAACATCATGTTGGCGGTGCCCACGGCAATCCAGTCCTTGGCCTCACGCGCCTGCACGCCGGCCTCGACCGCATTGCGCATGTGCAGCACACCGGGATGCTGTGGATAGGCCTGGGCAATCGCCCCGCATTCGATGAAGCGCCGAATTCGGTAGATATCGATGATTGAAGCCATATCAGGCTTGGCCACGGTGACCCCTCGATTGGGTTCGTGGGTCAGCAGTCCTTCGCGGGTCAGCACTCTGAAGGCTTCTCTGAGGGTGTTACGGGAAATATCCAGGCTCTCGGCCAGCGCGGCTTCCGAGAGGCGCTGACCGGGTACCAGCTCGCCCTCGACCAGCATTCTGCGAAGCTCAGTGGTGATCGATTCTCCGAGGGTGCGAGGGAGGGCAGAAGCAGCGTCGTTCATAAAGGGTCCAGAGAAAGAAAAGCCAGGTCGATATTCCACGACAGCTCATTGGCTGGCAAGGACGAAGGTCAGCAGATGCTTCATCAGGTAGCACATCTGAGTCCCCGCGTAACAACATGGTGCACATGGTTGATCCATATCACCTACATTGTTCAACAATATTATCTTTATGGATCTACAACTTGGCGCGTTTGAATGACCTTTGGCATGGTCATTGCTCTGGCAGAATACCCCTCATCTCAGGAATGCCGCCGTGACACAGACTGCCAATGAGTTCACCAAGGCGCGCCGCGCCTCTTTGATCGCCGCGATCTTCATGATGGCGACGTCTGCCATCGGTCCTGGTTTTCTGACCCAGACAGCCACGTTCACCGCGACTCTGGGAGCGGCGTTCGCCTTCGGCATTCTGGCCTCGATCCTGATCGACTTCGTGGTGCAGTTGAATGTCTGGCGCATCGTGACGCTGACCAGAATGCGCGCGGCCGATCTGGCCAACGCAGCGATCCCGGGCAGCGGTTATCTGCTCGCGGTACTGGTCATCTTCGGCGGCCTGGTGTTCAGTCTGGGCAACATCGCCGGTGCGGGCCTGGGCTTGAATGCGTTGACCGGTCTTGACCCCAAATGGGGGGGCGCCTTGAGCGCGCTGATCGCCATCGCGATTTTCTCATCGCACCGCGCCGGCATTGCCATGGACCGTATCATGATGGTGCTGGGCACCCTGAAGGTCTGCCTGATCCTCTTCGCCGCCTTTGCCTCGCATCCGCCGCTGGGCGAGGCTCTGCGCCAGACGATCCTGCCGGACATGGTCGATTTCGCGGCCATCACCACCATTGTCGGCGGTACGGTCGGTGGCTATATCACTTACGCCGGTGCTCACCGCTTGCTGGATCGCGGCACCGTTGGGGTCGAAAACATCGATGTCGTGTCCAAGGCGGCGCTGACCGGTATTCTGGTCACCGGGGTTGTCCGTTACATACTGTTTCTGGCGATCCTCGGCGTGGTCGCCAGCGGCGTCGTCATCGATGTATCCGGCCAGGGCGCAAACCCTGCGGCCCAGGCGTTCACCGCTGCCGCTGGCAACTTCGGCCTGATCATGTTCGGCCTGGTGCTCTGGGCGGCCGGCATCAGCAGCGTGATCGGCGCGTCCTATACTTCGATGTCGTTCATCACGGTATTTTCCAAGCGCATCACCGAGCGCGTGCGCAACCTGGCAACTGTCGGCTTTATCCTGATCACCGTGGTCGTATACGTCATGTGGGGCAAACCACCGGCCGCGCTGCTGGTCTTTGCCGGGGGCTTCAACGGTTTGATCCTGCCACTGGGCCTGAGCATTTTCATGTACGTCGGCTGGCGCCGGTCCGACATGATGGACGGCTACCACTACCCGCGCTGGCTATTGGTGCTGGGCGTGCTGACCTGTCTGCTGTCGTGGTACATGGCGTTCAAATCGGCGGGAGCCATCTTTGCCTTCATCAATGCAGCCTGATTTCGGAGAATAAAAATGCCTGCAATAGACCTCAACAGTGATCTCGGTGAAAGCTTCGGCGCCTGGAGCATGGGCGACGACGAGGCGATTCTCGATGTGGTCAGCAGCGCCAATGTGGCCTGCGGCTTCCATGCCGGTGACCCTGCCGGAATCCTGCGCACCCTTGAGGCCGCTGCGGCCCGGGGCGTTGCCATCGGCGCGCATGTGGCCTACCCGGACCTGGTAGGGTTTGGCCGCCGCAACATGGACATCCCGAGCGACCAACTGACCGCCGACGTCATTTATCAGATCGGCGCGCTTCAGGGCCTGGCCCGCAGCGCCGGGACCCGCGTGAGCTACGTCAAGCCTCACGGCGCGCTGTACAACACCATTGCCGGTGATCAGCGTCAGGCCGCGGCAGTCATTCAGGCGCTGCTGCGTATTGACCCCGCGTTGAAGCTGGTGTGCCTGGCTAATTCCCCGCTGCTCGACTGGGCACGCGACGCCGGGCTTTCCTGCGTCGCCGAAGCGTTCGCCGACCGCGCCTATACCGCTGAAGGCACGCTGGTCTCGCGCTCGCGGCCCGGTGCCGTGCTGCACGACGCCGAACTGATCGCCGAACGCATGCTGCGCCTGGTGCGCGAAGGCATCATTGAGGCTGAAGACGGCCGCGAAATCAGCCTGCAGGCCGATTCGATCTGCGTGCATGGCGACAGCCCGGGCGCGGTGAACATCGCCCGCATCCTGAAAAACCGTTTGCACGATGCAGGCGTCACTGTCCGCGCATTCAATCGAGGTTGATCATGAATTCACTGCAACTCGCCCGCGAGGCAGCCAGCGCCGCCCGTGCCCGTTATCGCCAGGGATTCGTCGCGCCGACCGCTGGCGAAGCGCCCGGTCTGACCCAGTGCAACATGATCACGCTGCCGCGTGAATGGGCGTATGACTTTCTGCTGTTCGCGCAGCGCAACCCGCAAGCCTGCCCGGTGCTGGATGTGACCGAGCCCGGCAGCCACACCACGCTGTTGGCCGAACAGGCTGATCTGCGCACCGACCTGCCGCTGTACCGGGTCTGGCGCGATGGGCAACTGGCCGAAGAGCTGAGTGATGTGAGCCACATCTGGGCGCAGCACACTGATCTGGTCAGCTTTCTGATCGGCTGCAGTTTCACCTTCGAAACCGACCTGATGCACGCCGGCATCGATGTGCGCCACATCAGTGAAGGCTGCAATGTGCCGATGTACCGCAGCAACCGGATCTGCCGCCCGGCCGGCCGCCTGCAGGGCAACATGGTGGTGTCGATGCGCCCGATCGCGGCGGACCGGGTGGCCGAAGCGGCGCGCATCACCGGGCGCTATCCCGGTGTGCACGGCGCGCCGGTACACGTCGGCGAGCCTGGACTGCTCGGCATCGACGACCTGGCGAACCCTGATTTTGGTGATGCGGTGACGATCAGGCCTGGCGAGATTCCGGTGTTCTGGGCCTGCGGTGTGACCCCGCAGGCGGTGGTCATGGCGTCCCGTGTGCCGTTTGCGATTTCTCATGCGCCGGGCCACATGTTCATTACCGATATTCCGGACAGCTACTACCACGTATAGGAGAGGCTCATGCGTTTCTACCCGGCCAACCTGGATGCACTCCTGGTTGAACTGTCGAATCTGGACGAGACCCTGGCCCTGTTCGAATCGTTACAGCAGATGCCCATCGCTGGCGTGGAGGAAATCGTTCCGGCTGCCCGGACGTTGCTGGTGCATTTTCGACCAGCCGCCGTCGGCTTCGAAGCTCTCGCCACACAGATCGCCTCGCGGGACATTCGTGGCAAGGCACGCGAGGCGGGCAAACTGATCGAAATACCTGTGCATTACAACGGCGAAGACCTGGCCGATGTCGCCCGCGAGCTGGGCATCAGCGTCGAGGAAGTGATCAAGCGCCACACCGGCAGCGACTACAACGTTGCGTTCTGCGGCTTTGCGCCCGGTTTTGCCTACCTCAGCGGCGGCGCCGGCTTCGTGGTCCCACGACGCAGCACGCCGCGCACGCGTATTCCGGCTGGCGCAGTGGCGCTGGCCGGTGGTTTCAGTGGTATTTATCCACAGGCCAGCCCCGGCGGCTGGCAGATCATCGGGGTGACCCCCTCAACCATGTGGGATCTGGGCCGCGACGAGCCCGCCTTGCTTCAGCCCGGCTACCGCGTGCGTTTCCAGGATGCCGGTCCGCTCCCGGAGACCCGTGTGCAGGTTGCCGCACCTGTCCGGCCGCAGGCGACGACGGTCAACGAGGACTATCTGCAGATCGTAACGCCAGGTCTGCAGACCCTGTTTCAGGACCTGGGTCGTCCAGGTCGGGCAGGGCAGGGTGTGTCCGCATCGGGCGCGCTGGATCGCGGCGCCTTGCGTGCTGCCAACCGCGCGGTGGGCAACGATCCGGCGACGGCGTGCCTGGAAATTCTCATGGGCGGGCTGACCTTCACCTGTCAGGGGCAGACTGTTGTGGCGATTACCGGGGCCCAGGTCAGCGTCGAGGTGCTGACCGCCGAAGGACAAAAGCTGCAGGCGCCGTTGTATGCACCGCTGGCCTTGCAGAGCGGCGATCAGGTGAGCATCGGTTCGCCCAGCGCCGGTCTGCGCAATTATCTGGCGGTTCGTGGCGGTTTCATTCATGAGCCGGTGCTTGGCAGCCTGTCCACTGACACGCTGGCCCAGGTTGGGCCCGCCGCGCTGGCAGCGGGTGACCGGCTGGGCTTCACGCGCAGAACTGGCGGCCTTTCAGTATCGACTGCCGAACAACCGGCCTTCGAGATGCCGCGTAGCGATGAGGTCATCACCCTGGATGTGGTCATGGGCCCGCGCAGTGACTGGTTCAGCGCCGAAGCCCAGCAACTGCTGGCGCAACAGACCTGGCGGGTCACGCCGCAATCCAACCGTATCGGTATTCGCCTGGCGGGCGAGCAATCGCTGCAACGTGCCGTCGATGGCGAGTTGCCCAGTGAAGGCACCACGGTCGGCGCCATTCAGGTGCCGCCCAGTGGCCAGCCGGTGCTGTTTCTGGCCGATCACCCGTTGACCGGCGGTTACCCGGTCATCGGCGCAGTCGCCACTTACCACCTCGACAAGGCCGGGCAGATTCCGGTCAATGCCCGCATTCGCTTCAATCCGCTGAGCGCCTTCGAGCCAGTGCGCCCCGCCACTTCAGACGAGACCAAGAACAGATGAAAAAGGTTCTGATTGCCAATCGTGGCGAAATTGCCGTTCGTATTGCCCGTGCCTGCCGTGACTATGGAGTCGCCTCGGTGGCGGTGTACGCCGATGCCGATATCGACGCGCTGCACGTGCGTCAGGCCGATGAAGCCTATGGGTTGCAGGGCGAGCGCCCGACCGACACCTACCTGAATATCGAAAAGCTGCTGGCGGTTGCCGCTCGTGCCGGTGCCGACGCGGTTCACCCCGGCTACGGCTTTCTCTCGGAGCGCGCCGAATTCGCCCGCGCTGTGATCGATGCCGGTCTGATCTGGATCGGCCCCGATCCTGCGACCATCGACGCACTGGGTGACAAGGTCCAGGCCCGGCGTATAGCCCTGAAAGTCGGCGCACCGCTGGTGGCCGGTACTGAAGACCCGGTGAACGATGCCTCCGAGGTGGTCGCGTTTGCCGAGCAGCACGGCCTGCCGATTGCCATCAAGGCAGCCTTTGGCGGCGGTGGTCGCGGCCTGAAAGTCGCCTGGAAGCTCGATGAAGTCAGCGAGCTGTACGAGTCTGCGGTGCGTGAAGCGGTGACCGCGTTCGGTCGTGGCGAGTGCTTCGTCGAACGCTTTCTGGATCGCCCACGGCACATTGAAGCGCAGATCATCGCCGACCGGCATGGCCGGGTGGTTGTGGTCGGCACCCGGGATTGCTCGTTGCAGCGTCGCAACCAGAAGCTGATCGAGGAAGCCCCGGCCCCTTACCTGACCGACGAGCTGCGCCAGCGCATTCACGAGTCGGCCCGCGCGGTCTGCGCCGAAGCGGGCTATGTCGGTGCCGGTACGGTGGAGTTCCTGCTCAGCGGCGATGGCACCCTGTCGTTCCTGGAGGTCAACACGCGCTTGCAGGTCGAACACCCGGTGACTGAAGAAACCAGCGGTGTGGATCTGGTCATCGAACAACTTCGCGTCGCCGACGGCCTGCCGCTGTCGTTCGACGGTACACCTGTGCCGCGCGGCCACAGCTTTGAATTCCGCATCAATGCCGAAGACGCGGGCAACGGCTTTCTGCCGACGCCGGGGTCTATCGCGGTATTCCAGCCGCCATCCGGCCCGGGCGTGCGGCTGGACACAGGCGTGACGGAAGGCTCACGGGTCTCACCGAACTTCGACTCGATGATCGCCAAGCTGATCGTCACCGGCGCAACCCGCGAACAGGCCATCAGCCGCGCCCGCCGTGCGCTGGCCGAGTTCAAGGTGGAAGGCGTGGCTACCGTGTTGCCGTTCCATCGGGCGGTCATGGACCATGACGACTTCACCGCGGCCAATACCTTTGCCGTCCACACCCGCTGGATCGAAACCGACTTCGCCGAGCACGTCACCATCGCCCCGCGCAACGCAGAACCGGCCGCCCCGGGCGTGCTGCGCACCTTCGTTGAAATCGACGGCAAACGCCACGAACTGGGCCTGCCTGCTGCGCTGCTGGCCGGCATGAGCCTGAACGCTGCCGCACCGGCTGACGCCAGCCAGCCAACTGTCGACGCCCCGGACCCGCACGCAGTACTGACGCCGGTCGCGGGCAACCTGCATGCCTGGGCGGTTGAAGACGGTGCGACGGTAGAGAAGGGACAGGTGATCGCGATCATGGAGGCGATGAAGATGGAAACATCGATACTGGCACCGTGTGCCGGAACCGTGCAGATCAGCAAGGAGCCTGGGGGGTATCTGGAAGCGAAGGTGGTGATTGGGCGGGTTGAGGCCTGATTTGATTGCTGGTGGGTGTCGACCGCGGTCGACACCCACTGTCAGTCTTCTCAATCCAGCCGCAACTCCGGCGGCTCGGGCGCATCCTTGGTCGCCGGGGTTACGGTGGTGTTCACCGGCTGCAGGGTGGTTTTTCCGGTCGGCGCATTGCCCTTGTCGCTTGGCTCTGCGGGCACCAGTTTGTATTCCAGGCCTTGGGTGTTCTTGAGGTAGATCTCCATCTGGCGGAACGAGATGTTGATGTGCTGCTTCTTGAACTCGCGATTGATGAAGCGGTTGATCTCGTCGAGTACCGGGTTGCGGTCGCCCAGGTCGCGTACGTGCATGCGCAGTTCGTGGTCGAGGGTACTTTCGCCGAAGTTCAGGAAGTAGACGATCGGCTCTGGTTCCTTGAGCACCCGAGGGTTTTCCCGGGCGGCTTGCAGCAGCAGGGAGCGCACCAGGTCCAGGTCCGAGCCGTAATCCACGCCCAGCTTGAGGGTTACGCGGGTAACGGTGTCGGTCAGCGACCAGTTGATGAGCTGGCCGGTGATGAAAGTCTTGTTCGGGACGATGATGTCCTTGCGGTCGAAGTCGGTGATGGTCGTGGCACGGATGCGGATCTTGCTGACCGTACCCGACAGGGCGCCGATGGTGATGGTGTCGCCGATCCGCACCGGACGTTCGAAGAGGATCATGATGCCGGAGATGAAGTTGGCGAAGATTTCCTGCATGCCGAAGCCCAGACCCACCGACAGCGCTGCGACCAGCCACTGCAATTTGTCCCAGCTCACGCCCAGCGTCGACAGCGTGGTGACGAAGCCGACACCGGCGATGGTGTACGACAGCAGCGTGGTCGTCGCGTAGGCACTGCCCTGCGCGAGGTTCATGCGTGACAGCACCAGCACTTCCAGCAGGCCGGGCAGGTTGCCGGCGAGCACGAAGGTGATGACGATGATCACCCCAGCGCCGAGGAAGTCGCTCAGGCTGATCGGCACCATGCTCATGTTGGCACCGGTGCCGCTGGTGTATTCGTAAAGAATGATGTTATCGAGATAGGCGAACACAGTGATCAGCTCGGCCCAGACCAGGTACAGCGCGCCGACGAATCCGGCCAGCAGGGCCAGGCGAATCAGGCGCAGCGACTGCTGGTTGACCTGTTCGATGTCCAGCTTGGGTTCTTCGACCGGAATGTCGCTGTCGCCGTTTTCTCTGGCTGCCTGACGCTTGGCCAGCGCGCGCTGATAGGCCAGACGCCGGGCGGCCACGCTCAGGCCGCGGACGAACGTCGCCTCGACCATCAGCCAGATCATCATCAGGTACAGAGTGTCGATCAGACGGTCGCTGAGCTTGAGCGCGGTGTAGTAGTAGCCAAAGCAAACCGCCAGGAAGAGCGCGACCGGCAATGCCGTGAACACCACGCCGACGGTTTTGCGGAACAGTGAGGCATTGTGATGCGTGGGGCTTGAGATCAGCAGGCGACCGAGCAGCCAGGTCATCAGGGCGTAACAGGTCAGCACCACGCCGATCCCCAGCACGTCGTCGGCCAGTGCGGCAGGCTGGTGTTCAGCAACGGCCACCACCGCCACCAGGGCCAGAACGACCAGCCCCAGGCGTCGCACCCAGCCACGCAGGAATTCGACCTGCGCCGTTTCCCAGCGGAAGTGCAGTTGCGCAACACCTGACGGGGCGAGCACGCGGTAGGCGGTGTAGAACACCAGCCAGGCGAGGGCGATCTGCAGCAAGGCCTCGCCGAGGTTGGCGTTTTGACCGCGGGCGTCGATCTGCAGCGCGTAGCCGCACAGCGCCAGCCCCAGCGCGACGGGCATGGCCAGCAGCACGTTGATCAGCAGTGCCAGCGGCGTCTTCCATTGACTGTCACGTTTGAAGTGACCGATGTCGGCGTGCAGGCGATTGAGCTTCTGATACAGCGCCTTGCGCCTCCAGGTCAGTATGCCGATCAACAGCAGCAAGGGGAGGAACAGCAGCGGTCGCTGGGTCAGGCCGTCTGACAGTTCGCTGAGGCTGGACGTCCACGGCAGGGTGGCGACCTGCTTTTGCAGGCGCGGCCAGATATTCTGAAACCATTCCACGTCCAGCGGCTTGTTGCTGGGGATCCAGAACATCTGCTCGTCGAGTGTAGCGCGCAGCCCCTGAGCGGTACTGGTCAGCTGCTTCTGGTTCAGCTGTAGCGTGATGGACTCGTTGAGCAACGCGCTCAGCTCGCGATTGAGGCGCTCAAGCAAGTCACTGCGAGTGATGGCCAGGTCCAGCAGCGTCCGGCGCAGTTGCGGGGTGACGTTTTCAGGCGGCTGGGTAGCCAGGAGCTTTTCGACGTAAGCGGTCGGCGTGCTCATCTGTTCGCGTTGCTGGTTGATGTCGAACTGATACAGACGGATGTTGGCGATTTCGTCGGCCAGCCCCTTGTCCAGCTCCAGATGCGGCAACGCCTGCTTCTGCTTGTAGAGAATCTTGGACAGCAGCAGGCTGCCGCTCAGCACGTTGATCTGCTCGCTGAGGGCTTGATCGGTCTGGGTCAGGTTGTCCAGTTGCTGCTTGGTCTTGAGGTTCTGCTGGGTCAGCTCGTTGAGGCGATCGGTGCCGCGCAACAGGTAGTCCGACAGCTTGAGGTTGGCGGCGCTTTCGGTCGCCAGCAGGCTGCTGCCACCGGACTTTTGCGCTTCCAGAGACAGATCGGCGACCGTTTTTTGCGACTGGGCACGACGCTTGTCGTTGATCAGGGTCTGCAGGTCCTGAATTTCCTGCTCCTGACGCGCCACCTTCTCGGTCAGCAAGTCGTGCTGGCTGTTGCCCAGGTCCTGCAACTGGCTGTTGCCGGCCAGTTCCTGACGGCGCAGCAGGTTGAGGGCGTTGATCGAGGCCAGTTCTGCATTGAGCAGGTTGCGCTGGTCGGCGCTCAGGGTCTTGCCGTTGTCCTTGCCATTCTTGAGGATGGCGTTGATCTGCTGAATGCGCGTCTGATTGGCGCTGATTTCAGTCTGGGCGCGCTCAGGCCGGGTCTGCGCGGTAATGGCCAGACTGTTGGCGTCGTTGAGTTCGCTCTGCAGATCACTCTGCTGGGTGCTGCGCTGACTGAGCAGTTGCTCCAGCTGCGGCACGTCGAGGCCGCCATAGCGCTGGGCCACGGGCACCACTTTGCTTTCTTTCAGGCGGGCCAGTTCACGCTGGTTTTCCGAAGTCTGTTTTGGCGCCTGGGCGAGCTGCTGTTTGAGCGCTTCGAGCTTCTGCTCGCTGTCCTGCTTGCTGTTCAGAAACGCCAGTGTCTGCTCAAGGACCTGCTGCAGTGCCTTTTGCTCGGCGTCAGGCAGCTTGCGGTCGGCAATCTTGTCGAGGCTTTGCTGAACAGCGTCGCTGCTGGGCGGGTCGGCGGCGAGCGCCGGGAAAGAAGACAGGCAGAGCGCAAACAGTGCGGCAGCACAAAAGGAACGCAGGGAAAACATAGACACCGGTCGCATGATGATACGTGTGGGTTGGCAGTTTAAAGGAACAGTCCGGGGCCCGGGCGGGTTCCTTCGGGGAATTTGACGCCCACTTTCTGGATCTTGTTCCCGTCCATGACGGCAACGGTCCAAATAGTTCCATTCCATTCAACCTGGTCGCCCACCACCGGCTCGCCACGGTTCTTCTGCACGATGAACTGGCTGAGTGGCATTCCTGGGTCGATGCCGTCGAGTTTCAGGCCATAAAGGGCCGCCACTTCACCCAGCCTTGCGTCGCCTTCGAGCACGAAGTCGCCGAAGAAACGCAGGTCCAGCCCACGCTGCGGTGCCTGGCTGAACAATTTGCCCAGCGCCGGAAGGTCGTGTTCGTGGCCGATCACACACAGCAGATCACCCACTTCCAGTGTCGTACTGCCGGACGGATGGAGCAGTTGCTGGCCGCGGAACAGTGCCGCGATACGCGTGCCTTCCGGCATCTTCAGTTCGCGCAGTGCTGCACCGATGCACCACTTTTCGGCGCCCAGGCGGTAGACGAACAGCTCCCATTCGCTGGTGACGTGTACCTCCAGCGCGGCTCGGGAAATCGGTGCGGGATCAGGCGGAACCGTCACTTTCAGCAATTTGGCCATCCACGGCAGGCTGGTGCCTTGCAGCAACAGCGAAACCAGTACGATAAAGAACGCCAGGTTGAAGTACAGCTGCGCATTGGGCAGGCCGGCCATCAGCGGGAACACCGCGAGGATGATCGGTACCGCGCCGCGCAGGCCGACCCAGGCGATAAAGGCTTTTTCGCGGCCATGGAAGGCCTTGAACGGCAGCAGGCCGACCATCACCGACAGCGGGCGTGCCACCAGAATCATCCACAGCGCCAGGCCCAGCGCCGGAATCGCAATCGGCAGCAGATCGTGTGGCGTGACCAGCAGGCCCAGCACCAGAAACATGCCGATCTGCGCCAGCCAAGCCATGCCATCGAGCATATGCAGGATGCCGTGGCGGCTGCGAATCGGCCGGTTGCCGAGCACCAGACCGCACAGGTAGACCGCGAGAAAACCGCTGCCGTGGATGGCGTTGGTCAGGGCGAAGATCGCCAGGCCGCCGGCAATCACCAGAATTGGGTAGAGGCCGGCCGCCAGATTGATGCGGTTGACCAGTTGCAGCAGGATCCAGCCGCCGCCCAGGCCGATGAAGCTGCCGATACCGAATTCCTGAATCAGGTGCCCCAGCAGCCCCCAGTGCAACCCGGTCTGCCCGCTGGCGAGCATGCCGATCAGGGTAACGGTCAGGAACACCGCCATGGGGTCGTTGCTGCCCGACTCGATTTCGAGGCTGGCGGTAACACGCTCGTTCAAACCTTTGCCGCCCAGCAGGGAGAACACCGCCGCAGCGTCTGTGGAGCCAACGATCGCGCCGATCAACAGGCCCTGAATGACGCTGAGATTGAACAGCCAGGCAGCCACCATGCCGGTCAGTACGGTGGTGATCAGCACGCCCACCGTTGCCAGCGACAAGGCAGGCCACAGCGCAACCCGGAAACTGGCCACCCGCGTTCGCAGCCCGCCATCGAGCAGGATCACCGCCAGCGCAAGGTTGCCGACCAGGTAAGCGGTCGCGTAGTTGTCGAAGATGATCCCGCCGCCATCGACGCCTGCCACCATGCCCACCGCTAGGATGATGACCAGGATAGGAATGCCGAGGCGCGACGAAAGAGAACTGACCAGGATGCTTGCGGCTACCAGCAACGCGCCGATCAGGAACAGGCTGTTGATGGTGGTGGCGTCCAAGGGCGGTACTCCGTAGAAAACTGAATTGAAGCGAGAGGGGCGAAAACTGACCATGCAGTCCGCGTGCCAAGGGATTTAACCTGTTGAATTGCTTGGCTGTCAAAGAGCAATTTCGAGCGATTGACCCAGACCGGCATTCCCGGGCTCACGATTGGTTGCAGTCCAGCGGCTGACATATACCTATATACCGCAGACCAGGCCTTCTTGCTCCCTACTGTAGGCGCTCCAACCATCAAGCAGGTTTTTCATCATGGACGATGAGTTTGCAGCACATTACGACTTCGACGATGACAATAGGGATGACGGTGATGACCCTGACGCAGAGTTCTGGGCGCGGGTGCGCGATGACTATTCGGTCAGCGATTACTTCCGCCTCAACCCGATCGCCCTGCAGTCACCTGCCGCCCTTGCTGCGCGGGATGTGGCCCAGGCATGCCAGTCGAGATGGGGTGTCGAGATCGATCCGGACGACACCCTGATCGTCACGCTGTATATCGAAGACCCTAAGCTCTATCCCGCCCCTCATCGCGCCAATGTCGCTCACTCGATGACGCTGACCGAGGCGCTGCTGCGCAACTGGCAGCAAAAGGGCAATGGCGACTGGTTTGATCACCTCGGGCATTTGCAGCCCCATCATGATGACGGTCTCGACTGTCAGATAGTGGATAAAAAACTGCCGCCCTATGACTGCGTCGCTTATGAAGCGGTGTACCGCAAATCCGATCCGCAGCATTACGATTCGACGACGCAACTTCGCCTGACTGCCGAGGCGTTCAAGCAGTACATCTGGGATCACAACCTGCAAGCCGGTTATCTCGCCTACCTGAATCAGTTCTGGCAGGCGCATGCCAAAGACTACAACCTGATGCTCAAGGCCGGTCTGTTCAGGGCGGCCTGGCTGCAAGCTGAGGAAAACACGCTCAAGGCCGAGCACAAGGACATGGTGCTGGAGGCGCTCGGGCTGCCCGCCGATCAGGGTTGGAAAGAGCTGAGCTTCGACGCTTTTGTCGCCGCGCCGATTTCCACTCGCGTGACGATTTCCGAATTGCAGGTGCATGGCTACAGCGCCGTGGACATCATGGTCATCCGCAGTGCCGATTCGCCAACCGTGCTGCTCTACATCCCCGGCAACTCGTCACCCATTCATACCTTCGCCAACGCCGATGCGCTCAAGGACTGGGTCGCGCTGATGTGCAAGGATCCAGGCAAGCGCCGGTCTTTAGAGGGGCATTTCAGTGCCACGGATGACGTCGATGGCTTTTTCTACAGTGGTGTTGCTACCGCCCTCCGAGGCTTCGCTGTCTACCCGAAGCTGCTGGACGCCGCGACCGGTGCGTGGAACCCGCGCAGACTGGTGCAGTTTGGCGAACCGCTGCAGCCCTGGCCGTTCTCGCACTTCAAGGATCGGGTCAAGGCAAAGTCCGAAACCGATGCGCTGCAAAAAATCCGCAACCACGACGACTACTGGAAAGAGGAAGTCAGCAGTGGCTTGAGCGAGTGTGTGTCTGTTCTGGGCGGCGTCGCCATCGTCTTTCCCGAGCTTATGCCCGTGATTGCGGGACTGTCTCTCGCGCTGGTGGGGCTTGGCGTCGATGCGGCAGTCAATGGTCGCACGCTCGAAGAGCGCCAGGCCGGGCTTGGGCGGATTGCCTTTGGCGTTTTGAACGCGTTGCCGATCCTTGCCGAGGAGGGCACTGCGGTCGAGGCGGGCGCTGAAACCGGACTGATTGATGAGGCGCGAGGCGATTATGAGGTTTTCGACCCCTCAACAACCGACCCGGCTAAAGAAGTCGGGCCGCTTCCGGTATTCAGGGAAGAGCCGCCTGCCTTGCGTTCGCTCAATGCCAAAATGCGCCGCCTGTTGCGCGCGCTGGAAGTGACTCAAGACCTGCCGGGACTGGCGTCGGGCGAAGTGGCAGGTATCTATCCGCTGCAAGGCAAAAGTTACATCGAACTGCATGATCAGGCTTTTCGGGTCGAGTGGGTGCCACAGGAAAAACAGTACCGGATTCGCTCTGATTCTGATCCGCGTGTCTGGGGACCCTACGTGAAGACTATCGACACCGGCTATTGGGATCTTGACCTCAAGCTCGGGTTGCGTGGCGGGGAAAGCTTTGACGGCTCGCGATTGCCGCCGGCCAGTGAGGCAGAGAGCGCCGTGGTGGCGGTCGTGCCTGAAGAGCCAGCCGTCGAGATTCAGCGCTGGGGCCCCAAGGTGCAGGTCGAGGTGCCACTGGATCAGATCATGGTCGAGGAAGTACTGAGCCAGGCAAAAGGGACGGTCGTAGAGAAGTACTTCATTCAGATCGGGGGGATCAGGAAGAACGTGTATTACGATGCCGATATTCCATGCTGGCGCACTGATCCGTCTTCAAACGGCCTGGTCTGGCTGGACCGCAACGGAGTCTGGAACAGCGGGTCGGAAAATGCATTCAGGAAGGTAGAGGCAAAACTGCCACAGAGCCGCCGCTTCGAGATCTTTTCTTTCCCCCGCGTGCCCAGGTTGCCTGCAGATGCCGAGCCCATCAGCCGTGTGATTCATCATATATGGCTGGGCGAACGCATGCCGGGCGATAACCTGCTGGAACGGATGCTCGACAACATGCGCACCAGCCCGGACTTGCGCTTCGAACTGCACATCGATATCAACCACCCGACGGCGCATCAGCAATTGCTGGATTACTTCAGCGCACATCCACAGATGCGGATTTCCAGGCTCAAGGAAGAAGCGTTCTTTCCCACGTTCCTGAGTGGTGAAAATGGCGAAGCCCTCAACTATTTCATGCACTCGGATAATCGTAATTATGCGGCCGCTTCGGACATTCTGCGTTATCGACTGATCAACGAATACGGCGGCATTTATCTTGATTGCGATGACACCATTGATGTCCCTTTTGCAGGCATTCCGTTGAAGGCCGGGCCCAATGATGTATTGCTGGGCAGGCGTCTGGATGCGCCGCAATTAAGTTACAACGGGCCGGGTAACAGCCATTTCGCCAGCCACCCGGACAACCCGGTCCTGAAGAGGATCCTGAAAGAAATAAATACGCGTTTCCAGAATGAAAAACAGACCAACAAGGCGTTTTTCAGTACACGCAGACCCTTCATCGACCACAGCAGCGAAGCCTTGCGTAGCGCCTCTAGAGACCGAATGACACCGTACATGACGCGCATTTCCGACCTGACCGGTCCCAAACTTATGTCAGACGTCTTGAGAAAGCTGCGACCTGACTATTTTGATCTGCTGGAGCGTTCCTATTTGCCGGTCGATGAGGTCTTGTCCGTGTTGTACATCGAACACCTGAACGAGGCCGTGGACTTTTATTTTCCATTCAAGGGCAGGGCGAAAATTTCCCCGGGCTCCGAGAGTGGTTGGTAAGGCTTCAGTGTTTGCAGCGTCAGGTGAGGGTGATAGATAGTTAGCGCCACCAACACGCTTATGAATGATTACGTGCATGACTTCTCTCTTACAGGAAGACGTCATGGCACCTAACCCCCTGGAAACATCCAAAACCGACCAGCAACTGCTGCGTGCACGTGCGCAGCAGTTCGTTCTCGATTATCCCGATCTTTACGATCTGGCCCATAGCGCCGCCAGCAGGATCATTCTTCAGCACTCCCAGCGAGTGTTCGCCCCGGAGCAGGTGTATTGGCATCGTTTCAGCAGTGCCAGCAGCAGTCCGCGCACGTTTACCGGCTGGCAGCATTCCGGAACGCCGGAGCAGTCGATGACCTTTATCGAGCTGCTCATGCGGCACTTCAGTGCCCACGATCAGGAAGCCAGCGACGAGCTTTCCTTGTATGGCGGTTTCTATACCGATGGCCCGGATCACGGGGTTTTCGACGAGCGCAATGAGGTGCCCATGCTCCCTCAGGACGTGCTCAAAGACATGTGGACGCTTGATTTCAGCGCGCAGTACACCCGCCGTATGGAGCGTTTCTGGAGCCTGCACAGCGAGAACTTTTGCACCCTGGTCAAGGCACGCTATCTGGTTGCCGCCAGTCACTGTCTGCGCAAGGGCCATCTTTCAGCCGACGATTTCAAGCACGTTACGTGCGTTATCACCGCAGACCCTTTGCAGACCCCTACGCTTAAGGCGTTGCAGAGCCCGCTTCCCTCAACCCCCGGTGTCACGGTACACACGCTGGATATCGATGGCATCAAGGCCCATGACATGTTGCGTATTGTCACCGCCGCTGGCCGAGAGATCATCTACTGGCCTGATGCCGAGCAGCCTTTCATGGCGTTCGACAGTGAGCGTGCGGTGTACCGCTGGCTCAAGACCCGGTTTATGGACGAGCACGCAGACAAGGCGATAACCCGCCAGTTTCTGCGTGGGGAGGCGTCGCGGACAAAGGACGGTGAGCGGTTCTTTCGTGCGGTGAGCCAGTTGCTCACGCACGATTGGCGTCCCGACGTTCGACTCGTCAATCTGGTGCAGGCGCCTATTGCGGGCGACCCCTTCGTGTATCTGCGAGACGTCGCCCGTCAGGGAATGGCCGCCGATGCGCGTGAACTGCTGACCTCCAATGCTGATCTGCGCAAGCAGATGTGGATCGGCTACCTGGGTGCGTTCATGCAGGCGTTTGGCGGGCTCGCGCCGCTGGGTTGGCCGATCGCCTTGACGCTGGTTGGCGCAAGCCTCGCCAATACCGGTTTGAACATCGATCAGGCGCTCAATGGCAAAACCGTAGCACAGCGCAAGGCGGGCGTGCTGGGCGCGATCATCAACATCATTTATCTGCTGTTCAATCTGCCTCTTTTAATGTCCATACGTGCGGTCCCCCAGCCTGTGCCGGTGGCCGCAACCGAAGGCCAGCCGGTCTCCAGCGAGGTAATTGAAGGCAGCAGCGCGCCGGCCCATGCACTGGACAATATGGAGGGTAACCTGCTGCTCGACAGCCTTACGCCTTCAGTTGCAGAGGACCGGTTTCGTGGCATCTACACGCTGGGTAATGGCGAAACCTGGATCAAGCTTGCACAACTGCCTTATCGCGTGATGTTCAACGAATTGCAGCAGTGCTGGTTTATCGTCAACCCGGACAATCCTTTTGCGTTCGCAGGCAGCAAGCCGGTGCGCCTGAGTACCAGCGGGGAGTGGACGTTACTTGACTCGGCTGGTCTGCAGGGCGGAGCCCCGATGGATGTGCAGGTGCCGTCAAGCAGTACATCCGCCGCGACAGGCAAACCTTATGTGACCGTGCACTCGGCGTTTTGGGACACGTACCTGCAAACGGACCTGTTCAATGAGCAACACTATGCCGAAATGGCCTTGGCCCGGCAGAAAGACGTGATGACGATTTGGGAGCCAGGCCCTGAAGATGCGGCCATGTCGGATTCTTCACCCGAAGGCGATGAGGTCTACAAGGACCCTTGGCATGGCAAACATCGGGTTTTCAAGCTTGGTGAGGACGACTACTGCGGCAGAAATATCATGCTTTATACCCAGGACGATTCTGAATTCAATCGGTTCCTGCGTACGGGCGAGAGCAATAAGGCCAATCAGGTGCGACTCATCGAACGACTGGCCGAGGACATTCAGGTGGTGGGGTACAACAATGATGTCGAGTTGTACCGAGGCGGCAGTGGTGCTCGCGGGACTTCGGGTGTCGTGTTCCGTAGCGGCCAGATCAAGGTCGGTGATGTGCTGGTGAATACTGATGTCACCTCGTTCAGCGAAAATCCCTACGTGGTCAGCGCCTTCGCCAGCAGTCGGGCCGGTGCACCCGCTAACGCCATGATCGGGCCTGTAACCTTCGATGACACCTCGGTGGTCTTCGTTTTGCCCAAGGGCCGATACCTGCGGGCGACACCGATTGCGCCGTTTTCAGCCTCTCCCGAAGAGGCCGAATCGATCTTTTTGCCCGGCTGCTACTTTCAGATCGACAGCATCGAAGAGGTGAGCGGCGAGTTTTACCGCATTATGAAAATCCAGATGCAGGAGGTCGATCGCCCTCATCCGGGGCGCGGGCTTTACGACATGCGCACGGGCGAGCCCTTCAGTCGGGAGCAGTACGCGCGCAAGCTGGGCGCAGACGCCAGGGTACTGGTCGACCGTTTTTTTCCGCAAAACCCGCTGACTGACCTGTTTAGCCTTCATTGATCAAGCGTGCGCCCGGGTTTATTTAAAACCAGTCGTCGCGCATTGCCAGGCAAGTGTCATCGCGGTTTTCCAGAATGGCCAATTCATGATGGCAGCCCGGTACTTCCCACGTCAGGAAGTATCGGGCGGCTTGCAGCTTGCCTCGGTAAAAGTCGTTGTCGGCCTGATTGCCGCTAATCAAGCCTTCTTCTGCACGGATCGCCTGTTCGAGCCATCGCCAACCTACTACCGTGTGGCCGAATGCCTTGAGGTACAGCGCCGAATTGGCCAGTGTGCTGGTGATTCTGCCCTGGGCCAGATCGGTCAACAGCCCGAGGGTGACGGCCTGCACGCGTGCGACCAGTTGCTGCAGGGGCTGGCGCAATTCGTCGAGTGCTTGATGGGTCTGGGCACGTTCGCAGGTCGCCGAGATCAGGCGCAGCAGTTGCTTGAGGCCGGTGCCGCCATTCTGCGCCAGCTTGCGGCCAAGCAGGTCGAGCGACTGGATGCCGTGAGTACCTTCATGGATCGCATTGAGGCGGTTATCCCGGTAATACTGCTCGACCGGGTATTCGCGGGTGTAGCCGTGGCCGCCCAGGACTTGAATCGCCAGTTCGTTGGCCTTCAGACAGAACTCCGACGGCCACGACTTGACCACCGGGGTCAGCAGGTCCAGCAGTTCGTGCGCGTGCTTGCGATCGTCTTCGGTTTCGCCGGTCTGCGTGTCATCGAACAGTCGCGAGGCGTAGAGGCACAGGTCAAACGCGCCTTCCACGTAGGCTTTCTGGGTCAGCAGCATGCGCCGCACGTCTGCATGTTCAATGATGGATACTGGCTTGCTGTCCGGGCTTTTACTGTCCGGCAAGCGTCCTTGCGGCCGCTCGCGGGCATACTCCAGTGAGTACAGGTAGCCGGAATAACCCAGCATTGCCGCACCGAGCCCGACGCCAATACGCGCTTCGTTCATCATCTGGAACATGTAATTCAGGCCATGATGAGGTTTGCCCACCAGATAGCCGACACACTCACCGTTATCGCCGAAATTCAGCGCGGTGGAGGTAGTACCTTTCCAGCCCATCTTGTGAAACAGGCCTGCCAGCAGCACATCGTTGCGCTTGCCGAGGCTGCCGTCATCGTTGACCAGAAACTTGGGCACGATGAACAGCGAGATACCTTTGACCCCGCCCGGCGCGTCCGGCAGTTTTGCCAGGACCATGTGCACGATGTTCTCCGACAGCGAATGATCACCACAGGAAATGAATATCTTGTTGCCACGCAGCCGATAAGTGCCGTCGCCTGCCGGCTCGGCGCGTGTGCGGATATCTGACAGCGACGAGCCGGCATGTGGCTCGGTGAGCGCCATGGTGCCGAAGAAGCGTCCTTCGATCATCGGTTGCAGAAAACGCTGCTTCTGCTCGTCGTCGGCAAAGCTCTCGATCAGATTGGCGGCGCCCATCGTCAGAAACGGATACGACGTGGTGCCGACATTGGCCGCCTGAAAGTGGGCAAAACAGGCTTGCGACAGCAGGGTAGGCAACTGCATGCCGCCTGCGTCGAAATCGCGTGATGCATTGAGAAAGCCGGCCTCGAGAAACGCGTTTATCGCGGGCTTGACCTCAGGAATCAGGATCGCTTCGCCATTTTCATAGCGCGGCTCGTTTTCGTCAGCCTTGCGGTTGTGCGGTGCAAAGTACTTTTCTGCAATGGCGCGCGCCGTTCCCAGCGCCGCATCAAAGGTTTCCCGCGAGTGCTCGGCAAAGCGCTCGCGACGCGTCAGACCTTCGGCGTCCAGCACTTCATACAGCTCGAAAGCCAGGTTTCGGGAACTGAGCAGCGACTCGGACATGATGGCGTACCTATTCTTGGAATGGCTCAAGTCTAGGTCGGGTTGAGGGGGGAGGGTAGCAAGATTGATTCGGGTGATGGTCGAGCGTGTGCAGGGGGTATCGAGAGCGGACGCGGAGCGTCCAGAGCATGGGAACGGTCGGTGTCTTTCCGACACCTCTCGTTCCGCACGCTCCGGCGTGGGAATGCCGTTCTTGACGCGCTGCGTCATCTGTTACCGAGCGGCATCAGCCGATCGTCATCAGGCTCGCATTGCCACCCGCCGCCGCAGTGTTGACGCTCAATGCCCGCTCGATCACCAGACGTTCCAGCGGCACGTTGGTTTCGCCGTGGGACAGGCCGTTGACACCGACGATGGCACCACTGCGTTGTGCGATCTGCTGGCAGACGGCACGTAGCTGGTCGGAATCGCCGTGGTGCAGAACGGCGTCGAAGTTGACGTCGTCCTTGGCCCAGTCAGGTACCAGTTTGATGCGCGCCTGAACGTCCTTCGGCAGGCGAGCGCGTAGTGACTTGCTGATGTCGGTCTCCGGCCACACGGCAGAGCTGCCGACCGCCAGTACGGCCGCCAGTTGAATCAGCAGGTCGTTCTCGTCGTCAGCCAGGCAAAGCACGTGCTCACGCGGCAGGATCGCGTAGCTGTTGCGTTCGCCGGTCGGGCCAGCCAACTGGCGAGTGATGCCGCTTTGTGATTGCTCGGCGTATTGACTGCACAGGGCATCCAGATCGCTTTGCTGGTTGCTGGCAGCCCAGGCTTTCAGTGCCTGCAACGGCTTGCCGAAGACTTCACGCAGACGGGTATCCGGTGCAGACAGCGCGTCGCTGCGGATGAACGATTTCTCGATAGCATCCTGCGGGCGCGTCGACAGCAGGCGATACAGGTACAACGGGCCACCTGCTTTGGGACCGGTGCCGGACAGACCTTCGCCGCCGAATGGCTGAACACCCACCACTGCGCCGACGATGTTGCGGTTGACATAGACGTTGCCGGCATTGACGTTGTCGATGACCTTGGCAATGGTTTCGTCGATGCGGGTGTGCACGCCCAGGGTCAGGCCATAACCGGAGGCATTGATCTGATCGATCAGCAGGCCAAGCTCCTTGCGCTTGTAGCGCACCACGTGCAGCACCGGACCGAAGATTTCACGTTGCAGCTCATCGAAGCTTTCCAGCTCGATCAGGGTCGGCATCACATAAGTGCCGCGCTTGAGTTCGGCGCTGTCGGCGATGGCCACCTGGTAAACCGTGCGGCCCTTGTCGCGCATGGCCTGGATGTGTTTTTCGATACCTGCCTTGGCCTCTGCGTCGATGACCGGGCCGATGTCCACGGACAGGCGCTCCGGATTACCGAGGCGGTTCTCGGCCATCGCGCCCTTGAGCATTTCAATGACGCGGTCGGCAGAGTCTTCCTGCAGGCACAGCACGCGCAGTGCCGAGCAGCGTTGACCGGCGCTGTCGAATGCCGAAGACACCACGTCGATCACCACCTGTTCGGTCAGCGCCGAAGAGTCGACAATCATTGCGTTCTGGCCACCGGTTTCGGCGATCAGCGGAATGGGGCGACCCTGCGAGTCGAGGCGACCTGCCACGTTGCGCTGCAGCAGGCGGGCGACCTCGGTCGAGCCGGTGAACATGACACCTTTGACGCGTTCGTCGCCGACCAGCCCTGCGCCTACGGTTTCGCCACGACCGGGCAGCAATTGCACCACGCCTTCAGGGATGCCCGCTTCAAGCAGCAGACGTACGGCCTGAGCGGCGATCAGTGGTGTCTGCTCGGCAGGTTTGGCCAGCACCGGGTTACCTGCGGCCAATGCAGCCGCCACCTGACCACTGAAAATCGCCAGCGGGAAATTCCACGGGCTGATACAGACCACCGGCCCCAGCGGACGGTGACCGTCGTTGGTGAAGTCGTTGCGCGCCTGCACGGCGTAGTAACGCAGGAAGTCCACGGCTTCGCGCACTTCGGCGATGGCGTTGGCGAAGGTCTTGCCCGCTTCACGGACCAACAGGCCCATCAACGGCTGGATTTCAGCCTCCATCAAGTCAGCGGCACGCTCCAGAATCGCGGCGCGCTCGACAGGCGGGGTAGCCTGCCAGATCGGACCGGCGCTCAAGGCGCACTGGATGGCGTTATCGACATCTTGCAGGGACGCTTCCTGCACATGACCGACCACGTCACGCAGATCCGATGGATTCAACGCAGCACTCAACGTGCCTGCGCTGGCCGGACAGCCCAGCATCGGGGCGGCTTTCCAGTCGTTGTGCGCGGTAGCCAGCAGGGCCGAAGACAGCGACGCCAGACGATGCTCGTTGGCCATGTCGATGCCGCTGGAATTGGCGCGTTCGGTTCCGTAGAGGTCTCGCGGCAGCGGAATGCGTGGATGCGGCAGGCCGAAACCGCCTTCCTGGGTGGCCATGCGTTCGATCTGGCTGACCGGATCGGCGACCAGTTCCTGTATGGAGATCGAGTGGTCGGCAATCCGGTTGACAAACGACGTATTGGCGCCGTTTTCCAGCAGACGACGCACCAGATAGGCCAGCAGTGTTTCATGAGTGCCGACCGGGGCGTACACGCGGCATGGTCGATTCAGTTTGCCGTCGGCGACTTTGCCTACAACCTGTTCATACAACGGCTCGCCCATGCCGTGCAGGCACTGGAATTCATACTGGCCGGGGTAATAATTCTGACCGGCGATCTGGTAGATGGCCGCCAGGGTATGGGCGTTGTGCGTGGCGAATTGCGGATAGATGACTTCCGGTGCCGCGAGCAGCTTGCGCGCGCAGGCGATGTAGGACACGTCGGTGTACACCTTGCGCGTGTACACCGGATAGCCTTCCAGGCCTTCGACCTGGGCGCGCTTGATCTCGCTGTCCCAGTAAGCGCCCTTGACCAGACGGATCATCAGGCGATGGCGGCTGCGGCGCGCCAGATCGATCACGTAATCGATCACATAAGGGCAGCGCTTCTGGTATGCCTGAATCACGAAACCGATACCGTTCCAGCCGGTGAGCTGTGGTTCGAAACACAGGCGCTCGAGCAGATCCAGCGACAGCTCCAGGCGATCGGCTTCTTCGGCGTCGATGTTCAGGCCGATGTCGTATTGCTTGGCCAGCAGGGTCAGCGACAGCAGGCGCGGGTACAGCTCATCCATCACTCGCTCGTACTGGGCGCGGCTATAGCGTGGATGCAGTGCCGACAGCTTGATGGAAATCCCCGGACCTTCGTAGATGCCGCGGCCGTGGGAGGCTTTGCCGATGGAGTGGATGGCTTGCTCGTAGGACGCGAGGTACTTCTGCGCGTCATGTTCGGTCAGCGCCGCTTCACCCAGCATGTCGTAGGAATAGCGGAAGCCCTTGGCTTCGAAGCGGCTGGCATTGGCGAGGGCTTCACCGATGGTTTCGCCGGTGACGAACTGCTCGCCCATCAGGCGCATGGCCATGTCGACGCCCTTGCGGATCATCGGTTCGCCACTTTTGCCGATAATGCGGCTCAACGAGGACGTGAGGCCTGCCTCATTGTGAGTGGCAACCAGCCTGCCGGTGAGCAGCAGGCCCCAGGTGGCGGCGTTGACGAACAGCGATGGGCTGTTGCCCAGGTGCGGCTGCCAGTTGCCGTTGCTGATCTTGTCGCGAATCAACGCATCGCGGGTGCCCTTGTCGGGAATACGCAGCAGTGCTTCGGCCAGGCACATCAGCGCAACGCCCTCCTGAGAGGACAGTGAAAACTCCTGCAACAGGCCTTGAACGATGCCCGCGCGACCGCCAGCGCTTTTCTGGTTACGTAGTTTTTCCGCGATCGACGCGGCCATCTTGTTGGTGGCTTCGGCAACCGGGGCGCTCAGGCGGGCCTGCTCGAGCAGCATCGGCACCACTTCCTGCTCGGGGCGGCGGTAGGCGGAGGTGATGGCCGCTCGTAATACAGACTGCGGCTGGATGCTTTCGGCAAAATCCAGAAAGCATTGCAGCCCGGCATCTTCTGCCAGCTCACCGCGGTCTTCGTTGTCCTTTGCGCCGGCGGCACTGTTGAGTTCCAACAGGGTTGCACCACTCTCGAGCTTTTCCAGGTAATTGAAAATCGCCTGCTTGATCAACCAGTGCGGCGTGCGGTCGATGGAGTGGGCTGCGGCTTTCAATCGCTCGCGGGTAGGGTCGTCAAGTTTGACGCCAAGAGTGGTGGTGGCCATGTGTTGTCCTCTTTATAGCCACGCAGAAGTGGCATCGGCTTTGGCGCAGATTAGCGTCGGGACGGGGTGAGGTGCAACCGGGTGCAACCCGATTTGGAGAATATTTTGTGATGTGCCCGGCGAGCGGCTCATAAAAACAGCGCTATGCGCAATGCTGGTGCGCGATTTTTTGTAAATAGTATTTAAAACGCCCTAAAATGGCGCGTAAATGCACCTGCATCAGGTTTTTTGTAACAGGTGCAACTTGCGCGATGAAATGGGTTGCACCTTGTTTGGTTTGTTTAATAGGATTCGTTCCCGCGGTGCAACCGCCAGTCATTGATTGCCGATCCTTGCGGAGCGATCAGTCAACGCGGTGTCGGGTGCAAAAGCAGGGATGTGCCGAATATCGGTCGCTATTCCCTTTGGCATCGGGTGCCAACATAAAAACAATGCCAAGGCAGAACTCATGAGTGTCAGCAACCCTACCTTGATCACGTTCGTGATCTATATAGCGGCAATGGTATTGATCGGCCTGATGGCCTATCGCTCTACCAACAACCTTTCGGATTACATCCTCGGCGGACGCAGCCTGGGCAGCGTGGTGACCGCTCTTTCAGCGGGTGCCTCTGACATGAGCGGCTGGCTGTTGATGGGGTTGCCCGGTGCCATCTATATGTCCGGCCTGTCGGAAAGCTGGATCGCCATCGGTCTTATCATCGGCGCCTACCTGAACTGGCTGTTCGTGGCCGGCCGTCTGCGTGTGCAGACAGAGCACAATGGCGACGCACTGACCCTGCCGGATTACTTCAGCAGCCGTTTCGAAGACAACAGTGGCCTGCTGCGCATCATCTCGGCCATCGTGATTCTGGTGTTTTTCACCATCTATTGCGCCTCGGGCATCGTTGCGGGGGCGCGTCTGTTTGAAAGCACCTTCGGCATGTCCTACGAAACCGCCTTGTGGGCCGGTGCTGCGGCGACCATTGCTTACACTTTCGTCGGTGGTTTCCTCGCAGTGAGCTGGACAGACACCGTGCAGGCCACGCTGATGATTTTCGCGCTGATCCTCACGCCGATCATCGTCCTGCTGGCAACGGGCGGCGTCGACACCACCTTTCTGGCGATTGAAGCGAAAGATCCGACCAGCTTCGACATGTTCAAGAACACGACTTTCATCGGCATCATTTCCCTGCTCGGCTGGGGCCTGGGTTATTTCGGTCAGCCACACATCCTGGCGCGCTTCATGGCGGCCGACTCGGTCAAGTCGATTGCCAGCGCCCGACGCATCTCCATGGCCTGGATGATCCTGTGCCTGGGCGGCACCGTGGCGGTCGGGTTCTTCGGCATTGCCTATTTCTCGGCGCATCCGGATGTTGCCGGGCCGGTGACTGAAAACCCGGAGCGGGTGTTCATCGAGCTGGCCAAGCTGCTGTTCAACCCCTGGATTGCCGGTGTGCTGCTATCGGCCATTCTGGCTGCGGTCATGAGTACGCTGAGCTGCCAGTTGCTGGTGTGCTCCAGTGCGTTGACCGAGGACTTCTACAAGGCTTATCTGCGCAAGGGTGCTTCGCAGATCGAGCTGGTCTGGGTCGGTCGGGCAATGGTGCTGCTGATCGCGATCATTGCCATTCTGCTGGCGGCCAATCCTGAAAACCGCGTGCTGGGCCTGGTGAGTTACGCCTGGGCCGGTTTCGGCGCAGCCTTCGGCCCTGTGGTGCTGATTTCGGTGCTGTGGAAGGGCATGACTCGTAACGGCGCACTTGCCGGAGTCATTGTTGGTGCGGCCACCGTGGTGCTCTGGAAGCAATTCAGTACGATGGGGCTGTATGAAATCATCCCCGGGTTCATTTTCGCCAGCCTCGCCATCGTGGTGTTCAGCCTGATCGGCAAGCCTGCTTCTGCGTCCATGCAGACCCGTTTCCTGGCAGCCGAGCAGGACTTCAAAGCCAATCGCTGACAGTGTCTGACTGAAACAGAAACGGCCCGTTCTTCTTCGTGAAGCGCGGGCCGTTTTGTATGTGGGCTTAAGGCGCGTGCCGCTCAGCTCTGGTTGTGATCGATATCCAGGTTGTAGAACGTCGCCTTGCCGCCCTCCGAGGTGTACCCGGTGTTGTCCTGGGTATACACCCCCGCCTTGAAGTACAGAGGCTTGTCCCGCCAGGTCTCACTGATGCGCGTGCTCCAGTCCTGATCCTTGGCGCTGACCGACAGTTTGCCGCCCTTGCTCAGGTGAATGACGTAATTGAATGTCTCATTCAGCTTCACACCTTCTACGATGGTGTAAACCTTGCTTTCATCGTCGTCATAGCGATTGCGGACTTTTGCAACGATATCGCCAGTTTTGGTGTCTTCCTTGTATTGAAACTCGACTTTCAGGAGCGGCTCCGTGCTCTCGTATGCGTGTATTTGTCCGATGACAACCTTGCCAGTGGAAGGTACTTGGTCGACTTCCAGTTTGGCATTCAGATAGTTGTCGGCATCCGGGTATACCCAATTATGCAACGAGCCATCGGACCACGTTTCTCGAAGTTCGCTGCGGGCATATTTTGCGTTCTCGGTTTTACTTCCGGTGACGGGCGACCAGAACACAATGGAGTCGGTTTTTGATTTGAAATATTTACCGTCATAGCCTTTTACTAACTGAGCGGTTTCGATGGTCTTGGGGGGCGACCCCACAGGGATGCTGAGATTCCACGATCCAAGATCTACCATTTTGTCTCCGTCCGTAAATGTCTTTATATCGCTCATAGAAAAAGCCTCTGGCGCGAGACTTCAGGCGGGTTTTATACGGCTCGTAGGACAATTTGTTAATAAAAAAATGTCGAACGGATGGCGTCAAAGTGCTGTCACTTCTTCTGCAGGGCAGAGTCTGTAAGGGGTGTAGCGAATGACCGTTAGTCGGGTAGATCGAACTTTGACAGTAGGGAACAGGCGCCTTGCTTCTGCTTTTGGCGAGACGAGGCTAGAGTTATTCCAAAGTATGACGGTCGTCCTGAGTCTCAGGCGTCATGCCCACATAGAGAAGCAGCATGGAACGCGTGCCAACCCAGCCAGATGATGGCTCTTCAGTTTTACTCGTTGTAGACGATTACCCGGAAAATCTGGTGACGATGTGTGCTGTTCTGCAAAGAACGGACTGGCACATTGTGACTGCAAGTTCCGGAATCGAAGCATTGACCGTATTGCTCGAGCAGGAAGTCGACCTGGTTTTGCTGGATGTGCAAATGCCGGGCATGGACGGCTTCGAGGTCGCGCGACTGATGCGCGGCAGTCAGCGTACCCGCCTTACGCCGATTATTTTTCTCACCGCCAATGAGCAGACTCAGGATGCGGTGCAGAAGGGTTATGCGAATGGTGCGACGGATTATCTGTTCAAACCGTTCGACCCGAATGTGCTCAAGCCCAAGGTACAGACTTTGCTTGAACAGCAGCGCAATCGCCGTGCGCTGCAACAGCTGTCGCTGGAACTGGAATCGGCTCGTGCGTTCAATGCATCGGTGCTGGCCAATGTCGCCGAAGGCATTCTGGTCGTTGACGAAGCAGGCACCATCAGCTTTGCCAATCCGGCCATCTGTCAGTTGTTGAACACCTCCGTCGATCACCTTCGCGGCACTCAGGTGCTGGACTACATCATCGAGCCGAAGGAGGGGCACTGGCTGGACTCGGGCTTTTATCAGCACTATCGCAAGTCCGATACCTATCGGGTGCATGACGCCATTCTGCGCACTGCGCAAGGCACACAACTGCCCGTGGCGTTGTCCTGCGCGGCGCTGCCTGCCGAACAGAAGGCAATGGTACTGACGGTTCTCGATATGTCGGTGGTCCGTGATCTTTATCAGCAGCTTGAAAAACAGGCCGTCACCGATGCGTTGACTGGCCTGCTCAATCGCCGCGGGCTTTATCAGGCAGTTGAAAGCATGCTGTTGCGTAACGAGCGGGCTGATAAATACCTGGTCGTGCTGTTCATGGATCTGGATGGCTTCAAGCAGATCAATGATGCGCTTGGCCATGAAGCAGGGGATCAGGTACTGCTCTGGGTCGCCGAGCAGTTCAAGGACAGCATGCGCCCCTATGATGTGCTGGCGCGCATCGGCGGCGACGAATTCACTGTGGTGATCGACGGGCTCGATTACCCCGAGCAGGCGGCCAAGATCGCCGAAAAGCTCATCGAGCGGGTATCCGGAAGACGTCAGGTCGACGGTGTCGAGATCACGCTGGGTGCCAGTGTCGGCATTGCAACCTTCCCGGACTGCGGCTCGAATCTGGACGGTCTGCTGCGCGCGGCAGATATTGCCATGTACGAGGCCAAGCGTGCCGGGCGGCAGCAATACCGGTTCTATGATCAGAACATGAACGGGCGCGCCCGCTCGCGACTGATGCTTGAGGAAAGCGTGCGCACGGCCATCGATGGCCGGGATTTTTCAGTGGTTTACCAGCCTCAGATTCACATGGCGGATGGTCGCCTGCGTGGTTTCGAGGCATTGCTGCGCTGGCAGCATCCTGCGGTCGGAGAGGTCCCGCCTGCGCTGTTCATTCCGCTGCTGGAAGAGACCAGGCTGATCAATCGGCTCGGCGGCTGGATCTTTGATCAGGGCGCCGAGCAGCGTCAGGCATGGAGCCGTATCTTTGCGCCCGACATGGTACTGAGTGTCTGCGTCAGCCCCACGCAATTCTGTCTGCCCAATCTGGCTTCGGAATTGAAGCGCGCCATGGATCGCTTCGAGTTGAAACCGGGGCAGATCGAAGTGGAAATCACTGAAACCGCTCTGGTGAATAACCTCACGCACAGCCATAAACAGCTGAAGTTGTTGCATGACGTCGGTGTGCGCATTGCGCTCGACGACTTTGGTACGGGCGAATGCTCGCTGTCGCATCTGCGCAATCTTCAGCTCGACACTTTGAAGCTGGACAGGCGTTTTGTGGCCAGCATCGCAGGATCAAAGCGCGAAGCGGCAATGGCCAGCAGTATCATCGACCTGAGCCGCAACCTCGATATGCTGGTCATCGCCGAAGGCGTCGAGACGGCTGAGCAATATCAATGGCTGGCCGACAACGGTTGTCAGGTCATTCAGGGCTTTTTGATCGCTCACCCGATGGGCCCGGAAGAGGCGTTGCGCTTTCCCGGGCACTTTGACGTGGCAGGCTTGAGGCAGAAGAGATTGTTGTAGAATGGCGTTTTTCGATCTCATGCAAAGGCCCCATGACTGCATCCAGCCATGCTCCGCTCAAATACCTGCAGGCCTATCCGCAGGCCCTGCAGGACCAGGTGCAGCAGTTGATTGCCGACGATCGCCTGGCGGATTACCTGCAGCAGCGCTACCCCGCGCGGCATCAGATTCAGAGCGACAAGGCCCTCTACGCCTATGCGCTTGCGCTCAAGCAGGATCACCTGCGCAACGCGCCAGCCATCAAGAAGGTTCTGTTCGATAATCGCCTTGACCTGACTCATCGCGCACTGGGCCTGCACACCAAGATATCCAGAGTGCAGGGTGGCAAGCTCAAGGCCAGCAACGAGATTCGCGTAGCAGCGCTGTTCAAGGAAGCGCCGCCGGAGTTTCTGAAAATGATCGTGGTGCACGAGCTGGCCCACTTTCGTGAGTCGGACCATAACAAGGCGTTCTACCAGTTGTGTGAACACATGTTGCCTGGTTATCACCAGCTGGAGTTCGATTTGCGCGTGTACCTGACGTACCGCGATCTGCAGGCCGCACATGCGCCATGCTGAACCAGGCACTGAAAAAGGATTCGACGATGCAGGTCAGCAAGACCAAAAGCAGTTTCTATCGCCGCCTGTACGTGGCGTATCTGATCGATTCACGGGTCGCCAGCAGTGTCCCTGAGCTGATGACGGCAACCGGCATGCCTCGTCGTACCGCTCAGGACACCATCAGTGCGCTTGCCGATCTGGACATTGTGTGCGACTTCGAGCAGCTCGAAGGTGGCCGCAATCACGCCGGCAGCTACCGGATCCGTGACTGGGGCGCCGTTGACAAGGGCTGGATTGCCGACAATCTGCCACGCATCAAGGCTGTGCTGGAGTATCCCTGAGCGGTTTTCAGTCCAGATCGCGACGCATGCCGATATGCGGGATGTCGTCTTCCAGGTAGATCTCGCCCACCGGATTGAAGCCATAGCGGCTGTAATAGCCCTGCAAATGGGCCTGGGCCGATAGGTAGATGGGCTGGTCGGGCCATTTGCGTTCGGCGTTTTCCAGGGCCTGCTCCATCAGTTCATGGCCGATACCCCGACTGCGAATCGACGGCGCGGTCACCACCCGGCCGATGGTCACGTCGCCGCCTTGCTGGATGGGGTCGAGCAAACGCAGGTAGGCGACCAGCTTGTCTTCCTGCCAGGCCATCAGGTGGCAGGTGTCGCCCGTCAGGTCCTGTCCGTCGACGTCCAGATACACGCATTGCTGCTCGACCACAAACACCTCGGCACGCAGTTGCAGCACGGCATAGAGCTGCTGGATGCTCAGCTCGGTGTGATGTTTGCAGATCCATTTGATAGACATGTTGCAGACTCGCAGGGAAACCAGAAGCGAAGTCTAAACGTATCCGGCGACATTCCCAATAAACGCCGTCAACGATATGAATGCTACGTCGGGTGAGCATGTTGCTCCCCCGGCTTGTCTACTGCCTGCTTCAGGTCTTCAATTAAAAACGGCAGGTGCTCTAGGCTCTGTACGAAAAGTGGAACAGGCTCGCCTGACCTTCGCTCGCCGAGTTTTCGTACAGAGCCTAACGCGCGAGCGTTTTCCTGCCGATAGGATTAAATCGGGCACGCCGCCCCTTTCAGGAACCTGAGCATGTCGCAGTTGCTTCGAGCGGTGGGGTTGCTGGTCTTCATGCTGATGGCGCCCGCCAATGCAGCTGAAAAGTTGCGTCTTGTCGCTGACCCCTGGCCGCCTTTTACCGACGCGCTGCTGCTCAACGGCGGGTTGGCAACCGACATCGTCAATACGGCGCTGCGCCGTGCCGGGTACACCACACTGTATGAGCAAGTGCCTTGGGCGCGGGCGATGCTCGGCTTGAGCCAGGGGCGTCATGATGTGCTGATCAATGCCTGGTTCAGCGAGGAGCGCACGAAAATTGGCCAGTTTTCTGCGGAGTACCTGCTCAATCGGGTGCGTTTCATCAAGCGCAAGGAGTCGCCCATTGGCACCCTGACCCATGAGCAATTGCACAAGTACATGATCGCGGTGGTGCGCGGTTACGCTTATGCTCCTGCGTTTGACGACGACACCGAGTTGCAGAAAGTCCCTGTGCAAAACTTCTCCACCGCCATACGCATGCTTGCTGCCGAGCGTGTCGACCTGACCCTGGAAGACGAATACGTCGCTCGCTACAACCTGGCGATGGAACCGGACGAGGTGCGTGACCGGGTCGAGTTTCTACCGGGTTCGTTAAGCGATAACAGCCTGCATATTCTGGTCAGTCTGAAAAATCCGCATCACGAAAAGATCGTCGCTGACTTCGATCGCGAAATTGCCGCCATGAAAGCGGACGGCACCTACGATGAATTGCTCAGACTGCATGGGTTGCAGCAGTCTCCGGAGCTTTGATTAGGTGCGCGGCGAGGGTGCGCAGCGGCGCCAGTTGGCGGCAGATCAGTGCCAGTTGGGCCTGCACCAGCCGCTGGCTCTCGTCCATGTCCTCGGGCAGTTGCTCCAGTTGCGCGGCCAGCCCTTCCTCGACATCGCTCTGTACCGCAACCGGCCTCTTCTCGGCCAGCCCTGCGGCGATTTCGTCGATGCTGGCGGCCAGCGTGGCGCCGACGTTATCGATCAGGTGTTCGCGGACATCGCTCGGCAACTGCGTATCACGGTGCGCGCCGAGACCTGAAAGGTAGCTGAGCAGCGTGTGCGACAGCACCAGAAAGCGGAAGCCGACGTCGGCCTCCTTGCGGAAGTGGCCGGGCTCCATGAGCATATTCGCCAGCGTGGTCGACAGCGCCGCGTCGGCGTTGTGGGCATTGCGCCGCGCCAGTCGGTAGGCCAGGTCGTCACTCTTGCCCTTGGCATACTGTTGCATGATCTGCCGCAGGTAGATGCTGTTGCAGGTCAGGGTATTGGCCAGCACCTTGTTCAGGCGCCGCCCCTGCCAGTCCGGCAGAAACAGGAACACTGCGAGGCCGGCGATAAGGCTGCCCAGCAGGGTATCGAACAGCCGGGGCAGGAACAGGCCGTAACCGTCGCCGACCTGATTGAAGCAGAACAGCACCATCACTGTGATGGCGGCGGTCGACAGGGTGTAGCGCGTGGTCCGGTTGACGAAGAACACCACCCCGGCCAGCACCGCGCACATCGATTGCAGAATCGGACTGGTAACCAGATCGAACAGCACCCAGCCGACAGTCAGGCCAATCGCGGTGCCGATGATCCGCTGGCCGAGCTTGAGCCGGGTGGCGCCGTAGCTGGGCTGGCAGACGAACACCGTGGTGAGGATGATCCAGTAGCCCTGTGACGGGTGAATCAGGTGCACCATCGCGTAACCGATGGTTAATGCCAGCGGCAGGCGCAGGGCGTGACGAAACAGCAGCGAGGTCGGGGTCATCTGCAGGCGCAGGCGTGTCCAGACATCCTTGAGGTTGCGCGGCGAGCGGTCCAGCAGGCTGCTGTCGGTGGCATCGGCTACGGCGTCCGGGTTGCTGGCGTCGCTGATTAGACGATCCAGGGTGCCGAGGTTGGCAGCCAGCGCGCGCAGCGAACGCAGCAGGCCGCGCCAGGCAGGGTTGCTCTGGATGCGCAGATGCTCAAGGGATGCGTGCAGGTCTTCCATGGCTTCGGCGAAGCTGGGGTCATACACGAACGGCTGCCGCAGCTGGATGGATTCTGACAGCGCCTGGCAGGCAACGCCCTGTTGACGCAGCAGGCGCTGACAGCGGAACAGCACGTCGCTGTGGAAAAACGCATCGGCCAGTGAGTTGTAGGGGTAATGCGACGAGCTGGCGCGCTCGTGGATGTCCTGAGCGATGAAGTACAGCTTCAGGTAGCGGCTGACTTTGGAGCCGGGCCGGCCGCTGCCGACGCGGTGCAGGATGATTTCCTTGGTGGAGTTCAGCGCAGCGACCACTTTGCCGTTCTGCTGCGCCAGTTCCAGACGACGTGCCTCCACGTTGAGCGTGCGAATCGGTTCAAACAGGGTCGACTTGAGTTTCAGGTACTGGCCCAGCTCACGAAACAGTCGCGCCAGCGCCTGTTGCACCGGCTGGTTGGAAAACAGCATCTGCCACAGCACTGACAGCAGTCCGTACCAGGCCGCGCCCGCCACCAGCAGCATCGGTTCATGCCAGAAGTCCAGCACTTCACCGCCACGTTGATCGACGCCGATCATGGTGTAGACCGAAAGGATCAACGTGCCGTAGGCGATTGCGCCATACCGCTCACCCAGCGCGCCCAGCATGGTCAGGCAGAAGCTGGCCAGCGCCAGCGAGCAGACAAACAGGATGGGGTAGGGGAAGAGCAATTCGACGGCGAGGGCGGCGATGCTGAAACACACCAGTGTCACGGCCAGGGCATTGAGTCGGCCCTGCCAGCTGTCGTCAGTCTCGGCCAGGGCGCAGGCAATAATCCCCAGAAACAGCGGGATCAGTAATGCCATTTCGTTTTGATACCAGCACAGCGCCATGCTGCCGGTCAGTGCGATAAAGACTCGAACGCTATAGCTGAATTTATCCAGCGCCCACAATCGACGGAATGTATGACGGAGAGATTTCGATGCCATGGGTTAGCTTGACGGCCCTGTTCGCAATTGATCGATCGTGCAGGAGGATATGTACAGACCAAATGACTGGCTGTACATCCGCCTCGCAAAATTTATACCGGTTTGTCGTGTCGTGATGTTGCGTATCAGCGACTACGTCACACGTAGTGTGCGGCAGCATAGGCCGACGCCCAGGCCCACTGAAAGTTGAAACCGCCCAGATGACCGCTCACGTCCAGCACTTCGCCCACAAAATAAAGACCGGGGGATTTCAGCGATTCCATGGTCTTGGACGACACTTCGCGGGTGTCTATACCGCCCAGCGTCACTTCGGCCGTGCGATAACCCTCGGTGCCCGCCGGCACCACCTGCCAGCTCGCCAGCTTTTCGGCGATATCGGCCAGCTCGGCGTGGGTGTACTGCTTCATCGGTTTGGAAACGAACCAGTGTTCGGCGATCAGGTTGGCCATCTTCTTGGTGAACATCTCGCCCAGCAGGGTTTTCAGCTCACTGTTGGGGCGCTCGGCCTGCTGCTGGTTGAGCCAGGCGGGCACGTCGTGATCGGGCAGCAGGTTGATTTCCACCGTGTCACCGGGCTGCCAGAACGAGGAAATCTGCAGGATCGCCGGGCCACTGAGGCCGCGGTGGGTGAACAGGATGTTTTCGCGGAAGCTGGTGTCGTTGCAGCTCACCAGACAATCCACCGAGGTGCCTGACAACTCGGTGCACAGCTCCTTGAGCTGATCGGTGATGGTGAACGGCACCAGCCCGGCGCGGGTCGGCAGCAGCGTGTGGCCGAACTGCTTGCCAACCTGATAGCCAAAGCCGGTAGCGCCCAGCGTCGGAATCGACAGCCCGCCTGTGGCAATCACCAGCGACTGGCAGTTCAGGGGGCCCAGCGTGGTCTGCAGGCTGTAGCCGGCGTCGGTCTTTTCGATCTGCTGCACGGAGGTGTCCATGTGCAGGCTGACACCGGCCTCGCGGCACTCTTCCAGAAGCATTTCCAGAATGTCGCTGGACTTGTTGTCGCAAAACAGCTGGCCAAGCTTCTTCTCGTGATAAGGCACGCCATGCTTGGCGACCATCGCGATGAAATCCCATTGGGTGTAGCGGGCCAGGGCCGATTTGCAGAAATGCGGGTTCTGCGACAGGAAGTTGGCCGGCTCGGTGTACATATTGGTGAAGTTGCACCGCCCGCCACCGGACATCAGGATCTTCTTGCCGGGTTTGTTGGCATGGTCGATCAACATCACCTTGCGCCCGCGAGCGGCAGCGGTGAACGCACACATCAGACCGGCGGCGCCGGCGCCAATGATTACAACGTCAGTAACGGGCACAGCGTGGTTCCTCGATCTTCAGGTCACGATCGTTCCCATGCTCCGCGTGGGAATGCCTCTCGTGACGCTCTGCGTCACATACCTGCGCCGCAGTGCCTATTCAAATCGGACGCAGAGCGTCCAGAACTGCGTTCCCACGCGGAGCGTGGGGACGATAATCCAGCCGACGACTATTTCAGAGAATCCGCACGCGCAGCGACTTGCCCTTGATCTTGCCGTTGTTCAAACGCTCCAGGGCCTGTTTGGCCATGCTGCGCTCGACGGCAACGTAGGCCTGGAAGTCGAAAATCGCGATCTTGCCGACCTGAGTGCCCGGAATGCCTGCCTCGCCGGTCAGTGCGCCGAGGATATCGCCCGGACGCAGCTTGTCCTTGCGGCCCGAACCGATGCACAGGGTGGTCATGGCGGGCAGCAGCTTGCCGCCTTCCTTGATGCTCAGTCTGTCGTATTGCTGCCAGTTCAACGGCGCTTTCTGCAACTCTTCGATGGCACGCGCGCGTTGGCTTTCCGACGGAGCCACCAGGCTGACCGCGATGCCTTTCTCGCCTGCGCGACCGGTACGGCCGACGCGGTGAATGTGGATTTCCGAATCACGCGCCAGCTCGACGTTGATCACCATGTCCAGCGCGTCGATGTCCAGACCGCGCGCGGCCACGTCAGTGGCGACCAGTACCGAGGTGCTGCGGTTGGCAAACATCGCCAGTACCTGATCACGGTCACGCTGTTCGAGATCGCCATGCAGGCCGACGGCAGACATGCCCTTGGCGGTCAGGTGATCGACCACTTCCTGCACCTGCTGCTTGGTGAAGCAGAACGCCACGCAGGACGTCGGACGGAAATGGCCGAGTACCTTGACCACTGCTTCCAGGCGCTGCTCCGGAGAGATCTCGTAGAAAATCTGCTCGATCTGGCTGTCGGCGTGCAGTGCTTCGACTTTCACGGTCTGTGGATCACGCATGAATTTCGAGGACAACTGCTTGATACCGACCGGGTAGGTCGCCGAGAACAGCAGCGTCTGGCGGCGCTGCGGGGTCTGCTCGATGATGTCGGCGATGGCGTCGTAGAAACCCATGTCCAGCATGCGGTCGGCTTCATCGAGAATCAGCGTGTTCAGGCCGTCCAGGACCAGCGAGCCCTTGCGCAAGTGCTGCTGTATGCGACCCGGAGTACCGACGATGATGTGCGCGCCATGCTCCAGCGAGCCGATCTGCGGGCCGAATGAAACGCCGCCACACAGGGTCAGGACCTTGATGTTGTCCTCGGAACGCGCCAGACGGCGGATTTCCTTGGCCACCTGATCCGCCAGTTCGCGGGTCGGGCACATGACCAATGCCTGGCAACCGAAGAAACGCGGGTTGATAGGGTTGAGCAGGCCGATGCCGAACGCAGCGGTCTTGCCGCTGCCGGTCTTGGCTTGCGCGATCAGGTCCATGCCCTTGAGGATCACCGGCAGGCTCTGCGCCTGAATCGGTGTCATTTCGGCATAACCAAGCGACTCCAGGTTAGCCAGCATGGCAGCAGACAGGGGCAGAGAATTGAAAGCGGTGTTAGTCACGACGGTGAACCTGCAAAACAAAAATGTCGCGTAGTGTATCACCCGCCAGTCAGACCTGGCACCGCGATAAAGGTCGTGGGAGCGAGCTTGCTCGCGAAGGAGCCCGTACAACCCCCGAAGATGGGTCGTGAGCAATGCGGATCGCCGCTCCGGTCACTCCCACAGGATCCAGCAATCAGCGCGGAGCATGGGCGCGATAGCCAGACAAAAAAATCCCCGCTGGAGGGCGGGGTTGAGGTTCGAGCGTGGCAGCTCGCAAAGGTGTACAGCAAGGCCCGTCCGGGAACGGGCCTGCAGGGCTTACAGCAGAATTGTACGGATGTCCGCCAGCAATTCGCTCAAGCGCTTGGTGAAGCGGGCAGCAGCTGCGCCGTTGATCACGCGGTGATCGTAGGACAGCGACAGCGGCAGCATCAGTTTCGGCTGGAAGGCTTTACCGTCCCAGACGGGCTGGATGGTTGCCTTGGAAACACCGAGGATCGCCACTTCCGGCGCGTTGACGATCGGCGTGAAGCCGGTGCCGCCAATGTGGCCAAGGCTGGAGATGGTGAAGCACGCGCCCTGCATGTCGTTCGCAGTCAGTTTCTTGTTGCGCGCCTTTTCCGCCAGTGCGGCGGCTTCGGCAGCCAGTTGCAACAGGCTCTTCTGGTCGACGTCGCGGATGACCGGGACCAGCAGGCCGTCCGGGGTGTCCACGGCAAAGCCGATGTGCACGTACTTCTTGCGAATCACGGCCTTGCCGCTAGGTGCCAGCGAAGCGTTGAAGTCCGGCAGCTCCTTGAGCAGGTGGGCGCAGGATTTGAGCAGCAGTGGCAGAACGGTCAGCTTGACGCCAGCTTTCTCGGCAGCGCCTTTCTGCGCCACACGGAAAGCTTCCAGGTCGGTAATGTCGGCCTGGTCGAATTGCGTGACGTGCGGGATGTTCAGCCAGCTGCGGTGCAGACCGGAAGCGCCGAGTTGCATCAGACGCGTCATCGGCACTTCTTCGATCTCGCCGAAACGGCTGAAATCGACTTCCGGAATTGGCGGGATGCCCGAGCCGCCGCTTGCGCCGCCAGCTGGCGCTTCCTTGGCCTTCTGCATCATGGTTTTGACGTAAGCCTGAACGTCTTCTTTCAGCACACGGCCGTGCGGGCCGGTGGAACTGACCGCGCTCAGCTCGACGCCGAATTCGCGGGCCAGCTGACGAACGGCCGGGCCTGCATGAACCTTGGCGCCGTCTTTGGCCGGAGCCGCTGGAGCAGCCGGCGCAGGTGCCGCCTCTGCCTTGGGAGCAGGGGCGGCAGGAGTCGCGGCTTCAGCCTTGGCAGGGGCAGCAGCGGGTGCGCTGGCGGCAGGCGCCGGAGCAGCGGCAGGCGCGGCACCTTCGACTTTCAGTTTCAGGATCAGGTCGCCGGTACCGACTTCCTGGTCCAGTTTGACTTCGATGCTCTCGACAACGCCTGCGGCCGGAGAAGGGATCTCCATGCTGGCCTTGTCGGATTCCAGGGTAATCAGCGACTGATCGGCCTGGATGCTGTCACCGACCTTGACCATCAGTTCGATGATCTTGGCCTTGCCCGACGAGCCGATGTCCGGCACGTGGATGTCCTGAACGCTGGCGCTGGCTGCCGGAGCAGGCGCAGCGGCTGCGGGTGCGGCTTCAGCCGGCTTTTCGGCGGCGGCCGGGGCCACAGCAGGTTCGGCAGCAGGTGCCGGGGCCGCAGCTGCTTCGCCTTCCACTTCCAGTTCGAACAGCTCGTCGCCTTCTTTCAGGCGGTCGCCCAGCTTGACCTTCATGGTCTTGATGACGCCAGCCTTGGGGGCAGGGATTTCCATGCTCGCCTTGTCCGACTCAAGCGTCAGAATGCTCTGGTCGGCCTCGATGCGATCACCGACCTTGACCATCAATTCAATGACTTCGCCTTCACCGTTGCCGATGTCGGGTACACGAATTAACTCACTCACTATGTCTCTCCTTAGGAGAACCTGTTCACTCACGAATACGCTGGTTCAGTTACAACGAAACAGCGTTGGATGCTCATTTACGGCAAGTAAATTCCGCATCCTCGGCTGTTCACGCTCTGATCAGCGCTCTTGAAGCAGACTCTTAGCAGTCCAGTGGATTGCGTTTTTCAGGATCGATGCCGAACTTGGCGATGGCTTCAGCCACGACCTTGGGTTCGATATCGCCACGATCAGCCAAGGCTTCCAGGGCCGCCAGCACCACGAAGTGACGATCGACTTCAAAGAAGTGACGCAGCTTCTTGCGGCTGTCGCTACGGCCGAAACCGTCGGTGCCCAGGACTTTGTATTCCTTGGTTGGAACCCACTGACGAATCTGATCAGCGAACAGCTTCATGTAATCCGTCGATGCGATGACCGGACCTTTGCGGCCGTTGAGGCACTCCTCGACATAGCTCAGCTGCGGCTTCTGGCCAGGGTGCAGGCGGTTGTTGCGCTCTGCAGCCAGACCGTCGCGACGCAGCTCGTTGAAGCTGGTGACACTCCAGACGTCGGCGCCGATATTGAACTCGTCACGGAGAATCTTCGCCGCTTCGCGAACTTCACGCAGGATGGTGCCCGAGCCCAGCAACTGGACGTGGTGCGCCGCTTCCTTGGTGTCTTCTTCGAGCAGGTACATGCCCTTGACGATGCCTTCTTCCACACCGGCCGGCATGGCTGGCTGGGTGTAGGACTCGTTCATCACGGTCAGGTAGTAGAAAACGTCCTGCTGCTCTTCGAACATCCGGCGCATGCCGTCCTGGATGATCACTGCCAGTTCGTAACCGTAAGTCGGGTCGAAGGTGCGGCAGTTCGGGATGGTCGACGCCAGGATGTGGCTGTGACCGTCTTCGTGCTGCAGGCCTTCGCCGTTCAGCGTGGTACGGCCGGCGGTGCCACCGATCAGGAAGCCACGGGTGCGGCTGTCGCCAGCGGCCCATGCCAGGTCGCCGATGCGCTGGAAACCGAACATCGAGTAGAAGATGTAGAACGGAATCATCGGCTGGTTGTGGCTGGAGTACGAAGTACCGGCAGCGATGAAGGAGGACATGGCGCCCGCTTCGTTGATGCCTTCTTCGAGGATCTGGCCTTTCTTGTCTTCGCGATAGAACATTACTTGTTCTTTATCGACTGGCTCGTAGAGCTGGCCGACCGACGAGTAGATGCCCAACTGGCGGAACATGCCTTCCATACCGAAGGTACGCGCTTCGTCCGGGATGATCGGCACGATGCGCTGACCTACTTCCTTGTCCTTGACCAGCTGCGCCAGGATGCGCACGAAAGCCATGGTGGTGGAAATTTCACGGTCGCCCGAACCGTCAAGGATGGCCTTGAGGGTGTCGAGTGGCGGCGTCGGCAGGTTGAAGCTCTGCGCGCGACGCTGAGGCACGAAGCCACCCAGCGCAGCACGACGCTCGCTCAGGTAACGGGCTTCGGCGCTGCCTTCTTCCGGCTTGTAGAACGGCAGGGCTTCGAGTTCGGAGTCCTTGACCGGGATGTCGAAACGGTCACGGAAGTGACGCAGGCTGTCGACATCGACCTTCTTGGTGTTGTGCGCAGTGTTTTTTGCTTCGCCAGCGCCGGTGCCATAACCCTTGATGGTCTTGGCCAGAACCACGGTCGGTTGACCCTTGTGGTTGACGGCTTCGTGGTAGGCCGCATAAACCTTGTACGGGTCGTGGCCGCCACGGTTGAGTTTCCAGATCTCGTCGTCGGACAGATCGGCAACCATCGCCTTGAGTTCAGGCGAGTTGAAGAAGTGCTCGCGGACGAACGCGCCGTCCTTGGCCTTGTAGTTCTGGTATTCGCCGTCGATGACTTCGTCCATGCGACGTTGCAGGATA